>MTBK01240417.1_pt1 | contig 28357 bp, 35 predicted proteins | sample 1535981 | NCBI WGS metagenome assembly MTBK01 (sample SAMN06109225, study PRJNA356200) | anaerobic digester metagenome | isolation source: biogas reactors fed with pig manure or primary and secondary sludge | place: Spain | collected 2016-06-30
CCCACCGGATGTCCCGCCCTGCACCGGACCACTCGGCGAACGCGCCGACTGGTGGTGGTACGACCCCTACCAGCCACAGCCGCCAGCGACGAACTAGGACGCCTGGTCTGACTGGTCCGTCTTCTCGTCGGTGATGGCGAACCAGATCATGCTGCACATTTCCAGCTTGTCGACCGACCCGCCGTGCTCCTCGAGTGAGCTCACTCGGGGTGTCCTGGATTCCGATCCAGCCGGCCAGCCCGTACTTGGTGATCCGGGCGACGGACCGCTTCGACGCGGACGGCAACCAGGCCGGCGTGCCAGGCCCCGAACAGCGCCTCGAGGTAGTCGGGCCGGTTTCGCATGAGGAACGGTTCATCCCCCGATCGGAGGAAGCCTCAGACGGATGCTGCGAGCCAGCCCTTGATCGTCTCGTAGACCTCGTCGCTTCCGAGCAGATCGAGATGTCCGGTGTCGGTGACGACGTGAGTGTTCTCCACCGGGAAGTCCAGCGCCAGGAGCTGATCCCGGTGATGACCGAGCGCACTGGGGATCGGGACCAGCCCGTCACCCAGCGGATGTGGCCTGCCCTTGAGTGACATCGTCGCCGCCACCGCGTAACACTTCACGCCGGCGGGCAGTTCGATCATGTCCCGGGTGTCCCCGACCGGTTCGAAGCGATCCTGACCGACGCAGTGGCCGTCCAGGACGGCGCCGTAACGCAGATCGGTGATGCCCGCGCTGCGTAGCTTGCCCAAACGCGCCAGCGGAGCGGCATAGCGGCTGAGGCCCGCCAGCTGCTGAAAAATGTTGCCGCCGCGCTCAAGTGGCGCGCCGTGGTGCGGGGTGCCCAGGAAGATGATCGTCGTGAGCTTCGATCGCCACTGAGCCCAAGGAGACTCGGCGCGCGGAGACTGTTCGCCGTAGTGACATGCGCTGCGCGCCACCAGTCCCCCCATGCTGTGGGTGAGCAGCACGAGGTCCTCGACGGGCACCGGCCACGCCTGAACCAACTGGTCCATCAGCGCGGAGAATTCGCGGCCGTTCTCCGACACGTGCTTTCCGGTGTTGTAGTACAGGTAGACCGGCGTGAAGCCGAGATCGCGGGCGAGTTCGGCGCCGTAGTCGTGGCCGTTGCGGATCCAGAACTGATCGTCGCTGCACAGGCCGTGCAGCAGAACCACGATCTTGCCGGTGATGTTCGGGATGGCAGACCGCAGCGACGCCGCGTCGAGGTCGAGAGGCTCCCCGTCCCGGCAGAACCGCATCGGAATTGCCAGCGGATTGTCGGTCTCGGCCAGATGATCGCCGACGACGCCGTTGAGTGCGGCGATCACCGCGGCCCGCTTGACGCCGGGGGCGTTGTCGGCGACGCGCGACTCCAGTGGGGCGAGCGTCCAGTCGATGCCGGTGCCGGCGATCTTGGCGATCTCCCGGATGCTCCGGTAGACCAGATCGGTCACCAGTCGTGGACGGTTCGACCGGCGTCCGGCGATCGTGGAGTGCATCGCCTCGACGACCTCTGAGGCATGTGTTGTCCCCACCACCGCGAGGCGGGCAACGCCCCTGAGGTCCTTGATGGCGTTGCGAGGATGTCGGCTCATGGTCCGTTCAGGCTAGCGCGGCCGGCGGAGTCCGGCCCCCGAGCGGACGTCCCGGGTCAGAACCTGATGACGCCGCGGATGTTGCGGCCCTCGAGCATGTCCTGGTAGCCCTTGTTGATCTCATCAAGGGTGTACTCCCGGGTGATCAGCTCATCGAGCTTGAGTTCCCCGAGCTTGTACATCTCCAGATACCGCGGGATGTCATGACGCGGGTTCGACGACCCGAACAGCGCCCCATGGATTGACTTCTCGTACAGCGTCATCTCGAACAGCGACCCACCGATGGTGGTGTCGGTCGGATGCCCGATCGCGGTGACGATCACCTTGCCGCGCCGGCCCACCAAGCTCAACGCCTCAGCGACGTATCCGGCCTCGGCGACGTCGGTGGTGATGATGCACGCATCGGCCATCACCCCGCGCGTCAGTTCGGTGACCATCGCCAGTGCGGTGGGCACATCCGGCGCGGTATGGGTGGCCCCGAAGATCTTGGCCTGATCACGCTTGAACTCCACCGGGTCGATCGCCACGATGTGCCGCGCCCCGGCAGCCTTGGCACCCTGCACCGAGTTGGCCCCGATCCCGCCGACACCCATGATCACCACCGCATCACCCGGGCGCACCCCGGCGGTGTTGACCACGCTGCCGAAACCGGTCGGCACACTGCAACCGATCACCGCCGCCTTCTCCAGATTGGTGTCCGGATCGACCTTGACCACCGACGCCATCGGCACCACCGTGTACTCCGAGAACGTGCCCAGCAGACACATCTGGCCCAGATCCTTACCCTGGGCATGGAACCGGTAGGTGCCATCGAGCTGCGGGCCCTGAATGATCTGAGCACCCAGATCGCACAGGTTGGTCATGCCGCGCGCACAGTGCGAACACTTCCCACAGGCGGGCAGGAAGCTCAGCACCACCGAGTCGCCCACGGCCACATCGGTGACACCGGGGCCGACCTCGGCGATCACACCGGCGCCCTCATGACCGCCCACATAGGGCAGCCCGACCGGGATGTCACCGGTGACCAGGTGGTAATCCGAATGGCACATCCCGCTGGCGGTCAGCTTCAGCAGCACCTCACCGGCCTTGGGCGGATCGAGCTCAACCTCCACCACATCCCACTTGCCCCCGAGCTCCCACAGCACCGCAGCCTTCGTCTTCACAACGCACCTTTCCTCGGGGACAAACCTTGCCTCCGACGTTACGACAGCACGTCCGCACCCGGGGTGAAATTTGAGGTAGCGGTGGACGGCGCGGCCTAGGCTTGAATCCGTGACCCCGAGCTTGGAGCACATCCTCGACGCGCACGGCGGGCTGGTCCGTTGGCGCTCGCGGACAGCCAGCGAACTGGAGATGTCGGCCTACGCCGACGGGCTGTGGCTGCCCACCCGCAGGCGGGTGTATCCACGAGGGCCGCTGGGCCGTCCGCTGCCGTTGCCCGCCCTGGTCGCCATCGACGTTCACGACGCCCGGCTGCGATCGGACTGAGATCCGAATCCCGCTGACCGCGCTGGCGACTCTGATCGGGGTCGCGATCTGCGCCTGCGGTCCGGCCGGGGCGCCACCACCACGGCACGGGTCCGTCGACATCGGCGAAGGCCGCACGCTGTTTCTGGATTGTCAGGGAACCGGGACTCCGACGGTCCTCATCATTCCGGGCAAGGGCAGCTACGCCGAGGCCTGGAACGTCGCGGTGCCGCCCGATGACCCGATCCGGTCCTCCCCTTACGACATCATCGAGCAGGCCGGGCTGACGCCGAGCCCTGATGCGACGCAGCCACTGGTGGCGCGAACCACCAGGGTCTGTTCCTACGACCGGCCGAACACCCGGCCCGACGGCGCCGATCGGTCCACCCCGGTACCCCAACCGCACCGTCTGGGCGACGACGTCGACGATGTGGTGAAACTGATCGCCGCCGCTGATCTCGGCGGCCCCCTGGTGGTCGCGGCGCACTCCTACGGCGGACTGATCGCCGATCTGCTGGCGCGTACCCATCCCGAACTCGTCAGCGGCCTGGTGATGGTCGATCCGGTCTCGGAGTTCCTGCCCGGCCTCGGCACGGCCGTACAGAACACGGCCTTCGACCGGGACGGCCGTGTGCCACCCGGCCCGGACGGCGAGGGAGTCCTCTTCGACGACGCCTTCGCCACGATCGAGTCGGCACCCGCACTGCCGAATGTGCCTGCGGCCGTGCTCAGTTCGGGCAAGTTCCTGCCGGCCGTCATGCTCACCCCGGAGAACTACACCCAGGCTCAGATCCACCGGTCCAACGATCTGCTCGCCGCGGAACTGCACACCATCAACCGCACCGTTGCCGACAGCGGCCACAACGTGATGCTCTATGCGCCCCGGGATGTCGCCGATGCGATCGACGAAGTAGTCGAGCGGGTGCGGCAGCGCTAGGTCGTGCTTCGTCATGGAATCATCAGATCCCAACGAAAACCGCCCCCAACTGGACGATTCGTCGGGTAGCGTCGGGCCGTTGTCAGCGTGGGGAGGTTCGATGGATACCGTGTCGTCGATGGATGCCGTGTCGAGGCGCCAGGTCCTGGGCGGGATGGCCGTCGGTGTGGCAGCGGTCGGCGCGGTCGTCGCCGGGTTGGATTCCGCAGCCGGCACCGTTGCAGGCGTCGCTCTCGGTGTTGACGCCGACGTCGCGCTGAATCCGGTCACCCGGCCGCTGTGTTCGGCGGACTGGGCGGCAGTCTGCTTCCAGACGCCGTCGACGTCTCTCTGACCTAGCGAACGCCCCGGTCTAGGCGGGGACGGCTAGCAGCACTTTCGGGCGGCAGCCTGCTTGCTGAGGTCGTGGTGTTCGGTCGGGTCGATGCCCTTGACGCCGGCGATGTAGGCGTCGATGTCGACTTTCCGGCCGCCCACCCAGGTGCCGAGCACCTTGACCTGGTCGACGATCTGATCGGAGGGCACCGTGTAGATATCGGCGGACAACTCCACCAGATCGGCGTACTTGCCCACCGCCAGCGATCCGATCTCGTGGTCGCGCTTGAGTTGGTAGGCGCCGTTGATGGTGATCGCCTTGAGCGCGTCGTCAAGGGTCACAGCCTGATTCGCACCGTGCACCTTGCCGCTGATCGTCGTCCTGGTGACGGTGTGCTGGACGTTCAGCAGTTGGTCCGGCGGGGACACCGAGCCGTCGTTGTGGTAGCTCGGTCGCACGCCCGCCTCGAAGGCGTCGCGTATCCGCTGCCACTGCGCGCCGTGCTGGCTGTCGAACATCACCCCGTCGAGAAGGTCACCCCAGTAGATGTACTGAAACGGGCTGAGCGAACAGGTGACGCCGAGTGCGGCCGCCCGCTCGAACTGGTCGCGCCGTGCCGCGCCGAGGTGCTCGACGCGCCAACGATGATCGGAGCCAAGGAGATTGAACTTGACCAATGCCCGCGCATAGGCGTCGAGCACAACGTCGAAGCCGACGTCGCCGTTGCAGTGGAACGCGATCTGGTAGCCCGCCGGCACCAACTCGTCGAGGATCGCGTCGAGTTGGGCGCGGGTGTAGTTCATCTCGGGTTCGCCGCGCGGTCCGAGTTCGAGCTCAGCAGTCCGGGTGGTCGGATTGTCGAGGTACTCGAACGAGAGCGCGACATTCCCGATCCACGGTGACCCGTCGGCCCACAGTTTGATACCGGTCTTGCGGACCAGATCGGGGTTCGGGAAGGTGATGTCATCGGCGGCGTCGGCCTCGATCGACATGTGGTAAACGTGCAGTCGCAGTGGGCAACCGGGGACCGAGGCCAGCGCCGCGTACGCCTGGTACTGCCCCGCGTTGTAGGTGTGCTCCGAGGTGGAGGTGACGCCGCACTGGGCCATCAGCTTGTAGAACAGCGCTCCGGAATGCAGCGGATGCGGGATCGCCTTCGGCAGCACCGCACCGGCCACCATCATCACCGCGCCGGATTCGTAGGCGGTGCCGTCACTGGTCACGCCGTCGGCCTCGCGACCGAAGCTACCGCCGACCGGGTCGGCCGGAGCCTTCAAATCGGCCCAGCCGATCAGCTTGATGGTCGCGCTGTTGAAGTAGACGGCGTGCCCGGAGTTGTCGATCACGACGACCGGCCTGGTCGGGAACAGCTCATCGAGGACGGTCCGCGTCGGCAGCGGCGCCTGCTGGAGCAGACGGTCCACACCGTTGAAGACCAGCGGCTGATCCGGCGGGAGGTCCTTGTCGGCCTTGGCGAAGATCGCCTTCACCTCATCCCAGGTGGCCACCCCGACATTGGGTGAGACCCAGTAGGCGGGCTCCTGGGTGGCCATCCCCGACAGCAGCGGATGGCTGTGCGGTTCGACGAAACCCGGCATCAGCACAGTGCTGCCCAGATCGGTGACCGCGACACCCGGTGCGACGGCCTGCACCTCGGCCAGCGATCCGATCGCCGTGATCCGGCCGGTGCCGGAATCGAAGGCCACAGCGCGCGCCCGCGGTGTCGCCTCGTCCATCGTGATGATCGCCGCGGCCTTGAGGATCGTGTCAGTTGCCATGCCCTGCACCTCTTTTCGCTGAATGTGGTCTCCGGAGCGACCAGCGTCGCAAGTTGATCTCGCCGCAGCCGCTATTCCGCAGCGCGGAAAAAGGGCTCGACGGTACCGCTGAGCTTGATGACCATCGGATTTCCGCGACGGTCCTTGGCGGTGGGAACCTCGACACGGACCCAGCCCTCGGCCACGTTGTATTCGTGAACGTTGGTCTTCTCGACGCCGTTGAAGAGAATACCCACGCCGCGGATGAGGACTTCTTCGCTGTAGAACGGGCTGCGCGGATCGACGGAGAGCTGATTCGGTGGAACGTCGGCGATCTGGTCTTCGGACATGGTGGCTTTCGTCAAATGCTGCGTGTCGGTTTGATTCCCTGAGAACCTACGCGACCCTGATCGGCCCTATCCAGGGTGTTCCCGTTCGCGCAGGTCGCAAAGTCAGGGCACGACGGACGGGCGTTCGGCCAGTGCCGTCAGGGCCGGTATCCCGACCGGTTCGGCGGCGAGCAGCGGGATGACGGCGTAACGGTCGGCATATTCGGTTCGCACAGCATCGATCTGGGGGATCTCGGCAGCAGCGCGCCGCCGTAGCAACGGGTTGGTGGAGTCGGCAGCGGCGACCGAGTTGTTGATGACCCAGGCCCACGGGTGGATGCCGGCACGTTCGAGATCGCTTTGAAGTTCGGCGGCTTCGAGGACGGGGGTCGTTTCGGCGAGCGTGATCAGCAGAACCTTGGTTAGTTCGGGATCCTGAAGTCGCATCAGCGGAGTGGTGTAGTGCCCGCCGTCCCCCATCTGCCGGGCGATGTCGCGGTGATAGGAGCCGGTCGCGTCGAGCAGCAACAGGGTGTGACCGGTGGGCGCGGTGTCGAGCACGACGAAAGTGCTGCGGGACTCGTGGATGACTTTCGAGAAGGCTTGGAAAACCGCGACTTCCTCGGTGCACGGCGACCGCAGATCCTCGGCGAGGGTGGCCCGGCCCGCATCATCGAGGTGGGCGCCCTTGCTGGCCATGACCCGGTCGCGGTACTGCCGGCCGGCTTCGGCGGGGTCGATGCGGGAGACCCGCAGATGTTCGACACCGCCTTGGAGTGTTTCGATCAGGTGGGCGGCGGGGTCGGTGGTGCTCAGGTGGACGTCATGTCCGCGTTCGGCCAGCGCGACGGCAACAGCGGCGGCAACGGTGGTCTTGCCGACGCCCCCCTTGCCCATGCACATCACCAAACCCTTTCCCCCACGCTCGATCTCATCAACGAGATCACTTAGCGGTGCGACCGCCACGGCATGCGGCGCGACCGCACCGGGATCGCCGGCGTCGGTGACGGGGGTGGTGTCGAACAGGGTATGCAGCGCCTCGAGGCCAACCATGTTGTCGGCCTTCAGGTCGATGCCGTCTTGCGGAAGGGCGCGCAGCGCAGCCGGCATGTCGGCAAGGGCCGCCTGCTCCCGGCGACGGACCGCGGTCGCCAGCTCATCGCTGTCGTCCGGCGGTTGTGGCATGACGGCGTTGACGACGACGTACTGGCGGTTCATCCCGAGCGCAGCCAACTCACCGTGGGTGCGGTCGATCTCCTTCAGTGCAGAGCGGGTGGGCCGGGTGACGAGTACCAGGCGGGTCCGATCGGGGTCGGCCAATGCCGCGACCGCTGCGGCGTAGGTGCTTTTCTGCTTCTCCAGTCCGGCCAGTGGACCTAGGCAGGAGGCGTCGCCCTTGCCCGCTTCCAGAAAGTCCGTCCAGTCGCCCGGCAGCTGCAGCAGCCGGATGGTGTGTCCGGTCGGGGCGGTGTCGAACAAGATGTGGTCAAAGCCCCCGATGGCGCCGTCGGTGTCGGTCAGCAGCGAGGTGAACTCGTCGAAAGACGCCACCTCGGTGGTGCATGAGCCGGAGAGTTGTTCGGTGATGGAGGCGATCTCGGCCTCGGGCAGCAGACCCCGCACCGGCCCGACGATGCGTTCGCGGTAGTCCGACGCTGCTGCTTCGGGGTCTATCTCCAACGCGGACAGCCCCTCCACGGCCGGGACGGCGGTGATGGAGTTACCGATGGTCAGACCGAAAACCTGGCCGACATTGGAGGCGGGATCGGTCGAGACCAGCAGAACGCGCTTGCCTGCCCGGACCAACGCCAGCGCGGCGGCACAGGCGATGGAGGTCTTGCCGACTCCGCCCTTACCGGTGAAGAACAGAAACCGCGGCGGGTCGGTGAGGAACTTCAACGCAGCAGATGTCATGGCGGCACGACCTTCGGTCAGGAGATGTTGTCAGGCAGGGGGTTCGGTCAGCAGCAGCCGGAGTCGCCGCAGCATGATGACTCGTCAGTCTCGGTCAAGCCGAGGCTGACTGCACCCGCCGGCATCGACGCCGGGGCCTCCAGACCTGCCCAGCGGGCCAACTCGGTCCGGGTCGGGTAGCGGCCCGTTGCAACGGTGACACCGTCGACGGAGACCAGCGGCAATCCGGCGGAGCCGGCGATCTCCAGGAAGGACTTGACGGCCTCGGTGTGGGCGAAGGTCAGCGGATCGTTGGCCAGGTTGTGCCGGGTGATCGACGCGCCCTGGTCGAGCAGCCACGCCATATCAGCGGTGAAGGTGACCAGGTTCTGGTCGACGTCCTCCCCGCAGACGCCGGTGTTGCAGCACAGCGCGGGCTCGAAAACGGCGATGGTGGGCATATCGGAATACCTTTCAGGTGGTGGACGGAAAGCGTGTGCGCAGAGCACTCCGAGCCGATGGGTCACATCTTCCGCTGGGTGATCCGCCACAGCCGCCGGGGTAGGGCGCCCTCCTCGAAGGAGGTTTGATCGATCGTCTGGAACCCTGCCGCCAGCCGATCGACGAGTTCCTGATCGAAGAAGTGAACGATGAATCCGCCGTTGCCGAACATGTTGTCTCCGTGTTCAGAACCGGCTCTGTAGTGGGCGTCGCCGATATGACGGACGGTGTACACGTGCAATCCGCCGGGACGCAGCACGCGGTGGATCTCGGCTGCCAGCCGCTCCAACTCGGGTGTGCTCAATGCCATGTTGAACAGCATGTGGCTGTAGACGGCGTCCACGCTGGAGTCCGGCAGGGGAAGCGGTTTGCGTGCGTCGCTGACGATCGTGCTCAGCCTGTCCCCGACGCCGGCTGCAGCGGCGGTGGCCCGGAGTTCGGCGAGTCCTTCGTCGGCGTAATCGAGTGCTGTGACGGTCATTCCCGCGTGGAGGAATGCGAGGGTGTCCCGGCCCTGCCCCACCCCGAGCTCAGCCACGTCGCGGACGGCCTCGCCGCTGAACAACTCGACTGCGTAGCGGCCCGGCTCGCTGGGCTGGGTCCCGTACATGGTCGGGTTGGCCTCGAACGTCGATCGCCAATGCCGCCGCTGGCCGTCGATGCCTTCGCGATCGATCACCATGGATGGTCCTTCCCAACGTTGCGTCATCATCGCTCGACACCGGTCGCTGACGCGAGGTGCTCCGCAACAGTCTCGTCCAACTCGCCGCGTGCGAAGCAGCCGGCGGGGAGTTACCCGGGTGAATCGATCGCGGAGGAAGCAACCGTCGTCACGGTTGTCGTCCGAATCGCCGTCGGATCGGTCGAGCTTTCCGGCGATCCAGACCTTGATCAGCGACTGGCGAGTGACGTCGAGACGGGTTGCCTCACGGTCGAGTTCAGCGGCCTCCGCGGAGGTCAAAAGCTGTCGTCAAAACGCCCCGCCGGCCCCGCCCAGCAAAAAACCCGAGGTCATTGACCTCGGGTTTTGCTTGTGGAGCTAAGGGGACTCGAACCCCTGACCCCCACACTGCCAGTGTGGTGCGCTACCAGCTGCGCCATAGCCCCAGACGCGCTGTCGAAACTACACCACCGTCGCAGCGGCCTCAAAACCGCCGTCACGGCAGCTCACCGGCGGCCTCCGGCCCCAGCGGCCGCACCGGGCTGTGTTCCGGTGGTTCCTCGTCGCGGGTTTCCGGGGCGAACATCCAGCCCAGCGCCGCGATCAGCAGGATCGCTCCGCTGATGGCGAAGGCCCACTGGAACGACAGGTACTCGGCCAGCACCCCCACCCCGAACGAGCCGACGATCGAGCCGAAGTCCGACATCATCTGGAACGTCGCGATCGCGGTTCCGCCGCGCGCCTTGCCGATGATGTCGGCGACCGCCGCCTGCTGCGGGGAGTTGTAGACGCCCGATGCCGCGCCGGCAACGACCGCCAGGCCGAGGAACACCGGCAATGAGTCCGTCAGGCCCAGCACCGCAGTCGAGACCGCCGACAACACCAGGCCGCAGACCAGCAGCGGCTTACGCCCGATCCGGTCCGAGAGGCGCCCGCTGTACATCACCAACGAGACGTTGCCGATCGCGAACGCGGTCAGCGCCAGCCCGGCGACGCCCGGGTGATGGTCGAGCACCTCGGCGACGAACAGCGGCACCAGGGCGAACCGCAGTCCGAACATCGACCAGCCGGTCGCGAAGTTCGACAGCAGGGCCGCACGGTAGGCGCGGTGGCGCAACGCGACCCACACCGTGACCGTCAGTTCGTCGTCGGCCGCCGGGGCGGCCAATGGCGAGTGGCGCAGGCTGACCAGCACCACCGTCGCCGCGATCAGCAGCAGCACCCCGTAGATGACGAACGGCGCACTCAGACCCAACCCGGCGGTCAGGCTGCCCACGATCGGTCCGGCCACCGAGCCGACCAGGAACGCCCCGGAGAACATGCCGGCAACCCGGCCGCGGGCGTTGTGCGGGCTCATCCGGATCATCAGGCCGAGTGCGGAGACGAAGAACATCGTCGAGCCGATCCCGCCGAGCGCCCGGAAGGTCAGCAGCTGCCAATAGGTCTGCGCGACGGCGCACGCCGCGGTGGACAGCGCGACGATCAGCACACCGCTGACGTAGATCTTGCGCTCCCCCAGCCGGGAGATCAGCATGCCGGCGGGCGGGGCGGCCAGCAGTCGCATGACCGCGAAGGCGGTGATCACGAAGGTGGCTGCGCTGATGCTCACCCCGAAATGGCGGGCCAGTTGGGGCAGCACCGGGGCCACCACGCCGTACCCCAGGGCGATGACGGCGTTGGCGCCGATCAGCGACCACACCTCACGGGGCAGACGTTCGCCCGCCTCTGCGGTGGTGTCCTGGGCGACCGAGCTCACCCGATGACTGTATTCGGGCCGGAGCCTGCGCCGTTCTCACCCACTGCCGAAGCCGATACGATTTCGCGTATGGGCGCCCTGACCTCACCGAAGACCTACCTCGGACTCGCAGCGTTCCAGGCGGTGGACGCCGTCGCCTGCGCGGCCCAGGTTGCGCCCATCAAGAAGAGCCTCGACGAGGTCGGCTGCCCGGACAACGTGCGACGGATCTTGCCGGCGGTGAAGGGGGCATCAGCCATTGGGCTGCTGTCGGCGACGCGGTTTCCCGGGCTCGCGCGGCTGACCACTGCGATGTTGACCCTCTACTTCGCACTGGCAGTCGGAGCGCATGTGCGCGTCCGTGACAGGGCCGTCAACGCACTTCCGGCGGCGGCATTCCTGGCCGTGTTCGCGGCGATGACGGCCAAGGGTCCGGAGTCCTCGAGAAACGCTTAGCTCGGGTCCCGGCCTGCTCGGCAATCAGCCGATGCCCTCGTCGTTGGAGTCGTCTTTGTCGAGATCGTCGTTGCCGTAGTCCCCGGCGTCGAAGTCATCAACGGCGTCATACGGGTAAATCGGTTCGGTATCCACTTAACTCGCTTCCTCGCGTGGTCTTCGTCAACCGATGACCGTGCTCACCAGTTCCCGGGCGGCCTGCTGGACCTCGGCAAGGTGCTCCGGACCCTTGAAGCTCTCGGCGTAGATCTTGTAGACGTCCTCGGTGCCCGACGGGCGCGCGGCGAACCAGCCGTTGGCGGTGGTGACCTTCAGCCCACCCAGCGGCGCGCCGTTGCCCGGCGCGGTGGTGAGCTTGGCGGCGATCGGCTCGCCGGCCAGTTCGGTGGCGCTGACCTGCTCGGCCGACAGCTTGGCCAGCCGGGCCTTCTGCTCGCGGTCGGCGGGGGCGTCGACGCGCGCGTAGATCGGGGCGCCGTACTTCTCGGTCAGTTCGGCGTAGCGCTGCGACGGGGTCTGGCCGGTGGTGGCCAGGATCTCCGAGGCCAGCAGCGCCAGGATGATGCCGTCCTTGTCGGTGGTCCACACCGAGCCGTCCCGGCGCAGGAACGACGCCCCGGCGGACTCCTCGCCGCCGAATCCGATTGTGCCGCTGATCAATCCGTCGACGAACCATTTGAAGCCGACCGGCACCTCCAGCAGCGTGCGGCCCAGTCCGGCGACCACCCGGTCGATGATCGAGGAACTCACCGCGGTCTTGCCGATCGCCACCCCGGCCGGCCAGTCCGGGCGGTGGGTGGCCAGATAGTCGATCGCCACCGCCAGATAGTGGTTGGGGTTGAGCAGCCCGCCGTCAGGGGTGACGATGCCGTGCCGGTCGGCGTCGGCGTCGTTGCCGGTGGCGATCTGGTAGGCCTCCCGGTTGGCGATCAGGGACGCCATCGCGTTCGGCGACGAGCAGTCCATCCGGATCTTGCCGTCGGTGTCCAGCGTCATGAATCGCCAGGTCGCGTCGACCAGGGGGTTGACCACCGTCAGGTCGAGGTTGTGCCGTTCGGCGATCGCACCCCAGTAGTCCACGCTGGCGCCGCCCAACGGGTCGGCGCCGATCCGGATGCCCTGCGCGCGGATGGCGTGCAGGTCGACCACGTTGGGCAGATCGGCGACATAGGCGTCCATGTAGTCATGCCGTTGCGCGGCCGCGAGCGCCTTGGCCAGCGGCACCCGCTTCACCTCTTTGAGCCCGCCGCGCAGGATCTCGTTGGCGCGCTTGGCGATCACCGAGGTGGCGTCGGTGTCGGCCGGTCCCCCGTTGGGCGGGTTGTACTTGAAACCGCCGTCGCGCGGCGGGTTGTGCGACGGGGTGACGACGATCCCGTCGGACAGATCCGACGTCCGGCCCCGGTTGTAGGTGAGGATCGCATGGCTGACCGCGGGCGTCGGGGTGTAGCGGCCGGCCGAATCCACCAGCACCGCAACATCGTTGGCGGCCAGCACCTCCAGAGCCGAAGCCCAGGCCGGTTCGGACAGTCCGTGGGTGTCGCGGCCCAGGAACAGCGGGCCGGTGGTGCCCTGGGCGGCGCGGTACTCGGCGATCGCCTGGGTGGTGGCCAGGATGTGGGCCTCGTTGAACGCCCCGTCCAGGCTGGAGCCGCGGTGCCCGGAGGTGCCGAACGCCACCTGCTGGGCCACGTCGTCGGGGTCGGGATCCACCGTGTAGTACGCGGTGACCAGGTGGGACAGGTCGATGAGGTCTTCGGGCTGCGCCGGCTTACCGGCGCGGGGGTTTGCCGCCATGGGGCAATTCTGCCCCGCCGCACGGGATACTTACCCGGTGTTCGGTCATGACAACCGCGAACTGGCAGCGGTGTTTGCCGGCGGCGCGATCGGGACGGCCGCCCGGGCGGGCCTGGCCACCGTCACAGCGCCGGTTCCGGGGCACTGGCCGTGGGCGACGTTCGTCGTCAACATCGCCGGCGCATTCATCCTCGGCTTCGTCACCACCCGACTGCTGGAACGGCTGCCGCTGTCCGCCTACCGCCGTCCGCTGCTCGGCACCGGACTGTGCGGCGGGTTGACGACGTTCTCCACCATGCAGGTCGAGACGTGGGCGATGATCGAGCACCATCACTACGGTCTGGCGGCGGCCTACACCGTCATCAGCGTGGCGGCCGGACTGCTCGCGGTGTATCTGGCGACCGCGCTGGTCCGGAAAGTCAGTGTGCGATGAGCGCCGTCGGCCTGTGGCTCGGGGTGATGCTGATCGGCGGCGTCGGATCGGTGTGCCGGTTCATGGTCGACCGGGCGGTGGCCCGCCGGGCGGCGCGATCGTTCCCGTTCGGCACGCTGACGGTCAACATCTCCGGCGCCGTGCTGCTCGGCTTCATCACCGGTCTGGCGCTGCCCCACCACGCCGCCCTGCTGGCCGGCACCGCGTTCGTCGGCGCCTATACGACGTTCTCGACCTGGATGTTCGAGACTCAGCGGCTGACCGAGGAACGCCAGATCGGCCCGGCGGTGGCCAATGTGGTCATCAGCGTGGTGCTCGGCATCGCCGCCGCGGCGGCCGGCCAGTCGTTGGCGGGTGCGCTGTGAATGCGCTGAAGCTCACCGCCTACTTCGCCGAACGGCAGCGCAGCGGCGGTCGGTTCCTGGCCGAGTCGATGCTCAAGGAGTTCGCGCAGCGCCGGGTGGCCGTCAGCGTGATGCTGCGTGGCATCTCCGGCTTCGGTCATCAGCGGATCATCCGCACCGATCAGTCGCTGACGCTGTCGGAGGATCCGGCGGTGGCGATCGCCGCGGTCGACCGCCCCGAGGTCATCAGCGCATTGGCCGGCGACGTGGCCGCGATGACCGGCAGCGGTCTGATCACCCTGGAACGCGCCCGCCTGATCGACGGCACCACAACGCCGGCGACCATGCCGGGGAACGCCGTCAAACTCACCGTCTACGTCGGGCGCAACCGTCGCCATGACGGGGTTCCCGCCTACAAGGCGGTGTGCGATCTGTTGCACCGCAATGGTTTCGCCGGGGTGTCGGTCTTCCTCGGCGTCGACGGCACCGCGCACGGTGAGCGCCGGCGGGCGCACTTCATCGCCCGCAATGTGGATGTGCCGCTGATGATCATCGCGATCGGTTCGGCCGAACAGGTGAGAGTGTCCAGCGCCGAACTTCGCACACTGATCGACCGGCCACTGGTGACCGTGGAAAGGGTGCGCCTGGTCAGTCAGGAACGGGGCCGCCCGCCCGTCCTGCCGGACGTCGACGCCACCGGCCGGCCGTTGTGGCAGAAGCTGATGGTGTTCACCTCCGAAGCCAGCCGCCACGACGGACTGCCGATTCACCGCGCCCTGGTGCGGCGGATCTGGGAGTCCGGAGCGGCCAGCGGTGCGACGGTGCTGCGCGGCATCTGGGGCTTCCACGGCGATCGGGAGCCGCACGGGGACAAGCTGATTCAGTTCGGCCGGCAGGTACCGGTGATGACGGTGATCGTCGACACCCCGTCCAACATCGCACGCACCTTCGAGATCGTCGACGCCATCACCGGGCGGGACGGGCTGATCACCTGCGAGACGGTGCCGGCTCTGCTGGCGATCGACGGCGCCGACCGCCGCGGCGGCCTGGATCTGGCCGACACCTAGCCCTCGCGCAGCACCCCGGCCAGCACCGGAAGGTGGCTGACGTCCACGTCCTTGGTGGCGGTCACCAGCAGCACCGGACCACTGCGGACAAGGGACCGCAATTCGGCGAGCGCCTCCGCCACGTGGGGTTCGGCCAACTCCGCGCGGTAGCGGTCCGCGAATTGCCCGTACCGCTCCGGCTGATGTCCGTACCAGTGCCGCAGTTCCGTCGAGGGTGCGACGTCCTTGTCCCAGCGCCCGATCCGCGGGTCGTCCTTGCGAATGCCGCGCGGCCACAACCGGTCGGCCAGGACGCGAAGACCCTCGTCGGGTTCCGGCTCGTCGTAGACCCGGCCGAGCCGGATGGTCAACTGTCGGCCAGCACCGTCAGCAGCACGACGGCGTCCTCGACGGCGTCCAGGCCGTGGCGTTGCCGCGGAATCACCAGGTAATCGCCCGGGCCGCCGAACCATTCATCGTCGGCGGTGTGCAGGCGCACCCGGCCGCGTAACACCTGCAGGGTGGACTGGCCGGGGCTGTCATGCTCGCCCAGTTGCCGGCCACCCACCAGGGCGATCATGGTCTGGCGCAGCATGTGGTCGTGGCCACCGTGCACGGTGTGGGCGGCCCGTCCGGCGCTCGCGGCGTGCGCGGCCGCCAGTTGCTCGTCGGCCAGTGCGGTCAGCGATACCGATTCCATGGTTTCTCCCCTATCGGTCGAATTCACTAGTTGAGCAACAGAACTCCGGTGGCCACCAGAGCCACCACCTTGACGACTTCGAACCCCACGTAGACGAAATGCGCATGGGAGCGCCCGGATTCGGCCACCGACGCGTCGGCCAGCACCGAATCCGAACGCCGGGTCAGCGCCGGGCGCACGCCGAGCACCTGGGCGCCCAGCGCGACGACGGCCACCAGCAGCGCCACCATCGCCGCCGTCGACGGATGGCCGGCAACAGCCGCACCGAGGGCCACCGCCGCCAGCACCACCTCGCACACGTTGAGGGCACGGAACACCAGTCGGCCGATCCCCAGACCGAGCGGGATGGTGATGCCCGGCGCGCGGAACTTCAGCGGCGCTTCGAGGAAAGAGATCGCCAGCACCATTCCCAGCCAGATGAAGACCGCCGCCACCGCAACGGCGAGGTACCCGCTCATGACTCGATCATGCCACCGCAGGTATGCATGTAGCTGTGAGCGACGATCCCGTCGAGACGCTGCGGCGCTGGACCGATGCCGGGGCGCACTGGAAGGTGGTCGGCCGGCACGGTGATGCGGTGACGATCGGACTGTTCCGCTGCGACGGCGGCGAGGAGGTCGACCGCTTCACCTCCTCCGACCCCGGACTGCTGGCCTACCTCGACTCGCAGCCGTGCTAGACACTGCGGCATGGTGAACCGTGCTCTGATCGGGGTGACCGTGGTGGTGGCGACTACCGGCCTGGTCGGCTGGTCCCATCAGTCCGCCACGCCGGCCGCGTCGTCATCCACCGGCAACGTCGGGACGTCCACTGCTTACCCACCCGAGGCGGCCCCGCCCCAGACGTCGCGTGCCGCCAAGTGGATCGACCTCAAACCCGGCGACTGCCTGGCCGAACCCCCGCCGTCGGATCCGGCGGTGGTGATGGTGACCGTCGTGGACTGCTCTGCCCCGCATCTGGCCGAGGCGTATCTGCGGGTGGCAATCCCGGTCGACGCCGCCCTCAGCGGCACCGCCAACGCCCAGTGCAATGCCGGGTTGGCGCAGTATGCAGGCCTGCCGGGGGCCGATTCCGGCTACGCGATCACCTATCTGATCGACTCGGATCAGGACCGGACCTCCAACAACCCGTATCCGAGCACGGTCATTTGCCTGCTGCAGAGCGCCCAGGGGAAATCGCTCATCGGGTCCGCCAAGCATTGAGGTGAGCCAGGCAGCACAGGAGAAACGTTGCTGGGAGTCGGTATTTGCTACTGTGATACCGCGCCGACAAGCCATAAGTGGTTTGACCTGGAGTTTGCCATCAGCTGAAAAAATTTCCGCTCAAAGTTTGCCGAGCAAAGAAATCATGGGTAGTATCTCAGGTAGATCTTAGCTTGTTCGTAGGCAACGTTAAGGTCTGCTGGAAGCCTCAACGACTCCGGCCTCTCGCTTAAGGGGAGCCAGGGGCCGGAGTCGTTGACCACCAGCCTTCATCGCGACGCTGACGACACGAGGGGTGTCAGCGTCGCGTTTGATTTTCAGGGCCGTTCTTCATCGCGCCGGCGCCCGCGGGCCGGGAATCAGCGGTTGCGGCGGCGGCGCAGGAAGATCAAGCCGACGAACAGCATCGAGGCCGCCGCCGGATTCTGATTGACGGTGTAGCCGATGTCCTTGAGGATGCCCAACTCGACCATGCTCAGCGTCCTGATGCCGAGGCCGGTGCCGGCCATCGCGTTCATCAGCTGGTTCTGGGCGCCGGTGAAGACGTCGTCGTCGAGGTGCGAGACCGAACTGCCGGCCTCCCACGGGGCGGGCGTGTACAGCGGCACCGGGCCGCCGTATGCGGCGACGGCGTTGGCGCCCAGGAAGTACAGTCCCCCGTTGCCGCCGGTGAGGTTCGCGTTGTAGGCGGTTTTGAACTTGTAGCCGTTGAGGTTGATGACCTTGGCGCCGGCACTGGTGCCGATGAAGCTGTCGAACTTGGTCCACTGCGTGTAGCGGTTGTAGCCGGCTTCGTCGACATAGGACAGGAAGCCGTAGGCGTGCAACATCTCGTGCATCATCGTCGACTCGAAGTCGTACTGGCTCGCTCCGACCGTATCGTCGAATGCGTAACCGGTGCCGAAGTTGACGTCGATGTAGCCGTCGGCGGTCGCCCCGTTGGAGTCCATCCCGGTGAGGATCTTGTTCTGCACCACGGTGTTGTAGAAGCCGGAGCGCGAACTGGTGAGGTCACTGCCGGTGGACGCCATCGTGTCCGAGCTCGGATCATCCGTCGCGGTGACGTCGAAAGTCAGCGTAATCGGCTGGGAGACAACGATATAGGCGGCAACCTTGTCGGCCGACTCCTGCAGCGCCGCCTTGGCCTCCGGCGTCCAGAGCTGAGGATTCGAGGTGTAGTTGAAGACGTAGGTGACCTTGGCGGTGCTGCCGGGGATGTTCGCGGCGACCGGCACCGAGACGGTGACGGGGGTGGTACCGCCGTATCCGTCGGTCACGGTGACGGTGAAGGAGTCGGTGGTCGCCGCACCCCGCGCGGGGGCGGTCGGGGTGTAGGTGAACGCGCCAGTGGCGGCGTTGACCGTGACGGTCCCCTTGGTGGTGGTCGCGTTACCGCTGTAGGTCAGGGCGTCGCGGTCGGCGTCGGTCGCGCTGACGGTGCCGGTGACCACTCCGGTGTTCGCATTCGGGGTACCCACCGTCGTGGTGCCCAGGACCGGTGCGGTGTTCTTCGGGCTGATGGTCACCGTGACCGGGACGGCCACCGTCCCGCCGTACCCGTCGGCGACGGTCACGGTGAAGGTGTCGGTCTTGTCGGCGGCCGTGGCGGTCGACTTGGCCGCGGCGTGCCGCGCGGCGGCGTTGGGCGTGTAGGTGAACGCACCCGTGCCGGCGTTGACCGTCACCGTGCCTTTGGCAGTGGTGGCGTTGGCGCTGTAGGTCAGCGTGTCCTTGTCGGCGTCGGTCGCGGTGACCGAACCGGTGACCACGCCGGTCGATGCGTTGGGCGTGCCGACGGTCTTCCTCGTCACCGGGACGGCGTTCTTCGGGGAGATCGTGACCGTGACGGCCTTGGTGGTGGCCGCGCCTTTGGAGTCGGTCACCGTGACGGTCACGGTGTCGGTGGTGGCCGCGGTGGTGGCGCCGGCCTTCGCGGCGCTGTGCCGGGCGGTGGCCGTCGGGGTGTAGGTGAAGACGCCGGCCGCGGTGATCGACACCGCGCCCTTGGCGCCCGAGGTCACCGCCTTGTAGGTCATCTTGTCGCCGTTGGGATCGGTCGCGGTGACCGTGCCGGTGACCGCCCCGGTGGAAGCCTTCGGCGCACTGAGGGCGACGGTCGAGATCACCGGCGCGGAGTTGCCGGCGACAGCCGCTGGCGGGACGGCCGGTTCCTCGGTCGACGTCACCGCCGCGGGTGCGACGACGGCCTGGCTCTGACCCGACTCCCGTCGGGCGACGGCGAGCACCACCCAGGACAGCGGCTCACCGACCGGCGCCCCCGGATTGGTTCCCAGCAGTGAAGTCGGCACGGACCCGACGGTGCCGCTGACCGGGGCGGAAACGGCCGCCGGCGGCGTGGCCGCGACCGGGCCGATCTTCGCGGCCGCGACGGTGGCAGCGGCGTCTGCGACCGGCGACACCGGTTGAACCTCAACAAAATTCGATTCCGACGCCACTGTCGCGGCGACACGGGGCACGGCGCGGTTCGCGGACTGCGAGCCGATCGGCGGGTGCGGTGCTGAGACACTCTCGGCGACAGCGGGGCCGGAGTTCTTCTGCGCCAGGCTCGCCGCACGGGTGTCATGCCGTTGCCCCGGTGAACGGCCGGCCCGGGAGCGGGATGCGGCGGCGACGCTGTCGGTCTGCGCGGCGGTGTCGGAATCGGAGGAACCGGCGGCGTCCGGGGCCGCCCAGGCCGGTGCGGCGGCGCCGAAGGCGGCTGCGCCGATACCGAGCGCAACAGCCAGGCCGCCAACGCGACCCACAAAGGCTGATGCCCGCATCCGCACACCTTCCGAACCGGTGGCCCCTTGAAACCGCTGACCAAGGGCATGCCGAGGTAGGAAGCCCCGACAGAAACTTAACTATCTCACAGTTTCACCTCAGGGAAAACCTATGTGAGACCCGGTTTCGCTCTCGGAGGAACCGTTGCGGATCGGGGCCACCGAGAGCGCCCGGTGGCCCCGATCGACGTGTACCCGCATATACCCCATAGGGTATTATCGGAGCCGTCGAACAACACAGGAGGTAACCGCCGTGAAGAAGAACATGGGCACCATCGACCGCGGACTGCGCGTCGCTCTCGCCGCCCTCGTGCTGGTCCTTTTCCTCACCCACGCCATCTCCGGCACCGCCGCGATCATCCTCGGCGCCGTCGCGGTGGTCTTCCTGCTGACGAGCTTCGTCGGCGTCTGCCCGGCCTACATGCCGCTGGGCATCTCGACGATCAAGAAGTAGACCTTCACTTCTTGCGCTTGCGGCCGGTGGACGGCCGGCCCATGGCGCTGTCGCGTTCGTCGGCGGTGAAGTCCATCGGCACGCCGGCCCGGACGGATGCCATCACCCGCGACGTCGACCTCATCGCCGATCCCACAGCCATCGGCTCGTAGGTCAGCGCGCCGGCTGCCGGGACACCCATGCGCTTGCCGACCTGGACCGCGTCGATGTTCGCGCCGAGGAAGATGAACTTCCAGTTGTAGCGCTCGCGCTGCTGGGTGATGAGCGCCTCGACCGCCGCCCAGGTCCATTCCACGCTGGCGTTCTCGTACCCGTCGGTCATGATCAGGCAGATCACCGTGCCGGGCCGCGCGGACTCCGGCAGGGCGGCCAACTGCTCACCGATCTCGGTGATGAACCGCCCCGTCGCGTCGAGCATCGCCGTCGTGTTGCGCGGCACCAGCTCCAGCGGACCCACCTCGGCGATGGGGATGTCGGTGTAGACGTTCTCGTAGACGTCGTCGAACATCGACAGCGTCACCACGGCCTTGCCCGGTTCGCTGCGCTGCTTGGCGATCAGCTCGTCGAACCCGGTCTCGGTGGCGCGCTTGCAGTCCTGCATCGAGCCGGACCGGTCGAGCAGGGCGGCGATCAGCGTCAGATTCTGATTGGTCATGCGCACTTCCTTTCGTCTCGAGGAAGCAACGCTTCCCCCCTTGACCACGAGTGTCCGGAGGGGGTCTGACAGAAAACGTCAGTGCGAGGCGAAGAACTGCGCCGTGGCCTGGGATCCGTCCACCGCGAAGGTGGTCGGCCCGACGATCGCCTCGGGCAGCGCGAAGCGGCCGGCCGGCCAGGTGTGGCCGGCGCCGTCGAGGCGAACCAGCACCACCGCGGTGTTGCCTGCGCATCCGCCGGCGGTGAGGAACTGGGCCGCACCGCTGGAGGCATTGCCGATCAGTGGGCCCGGGCAGCCGTCGACGGCCCGCCACAGATCGGCCAGTGCCGGCGCGGAGAGGATGTCGCTGGCGCCGCCGCGGCCCACCATCGGGCCGCCGCCGAAGGGCACCACCGGATCACCGGTGCCGTGAATCTGCATCACCGACACCGGCCGTGACGGGGCGCACCGCACCCCGGACCCCAGCGTCCCGGCCACCGGCGCGATCGCCGAGACCAGGTCGGCCCGGTCGCAGGCCAGCCTGGTGGCCATGAACCCGCCGGCCGACATTCCGGTGGCGAAGACGCGGCCGGGCGGGATGCCGTAGTCCGCCGACAGCTTGCCGATCAGAGCCGACAGGAAACCGACGTCGTCGACCCCCTGCCGGTCGGGCACCGAGGCGCCGCGGCCGTCGGCCCAACTGGCGTCGATACCGTCCGGATAGGCCACCACGAACCCGTAGCCGTCGGCGACGCCGTTGTAACCGGTGATCCCGGCCTGCTGTGCGCCGTTCTGACCCGCCCCGTGCAGGTTGATCACCAGCCCGGCCGGCGGACCGGGCGGGACGTGCACCAGGTAGGTGCGGTCGATGCCGCCGAAGTTCAGCACGCCGGGCACATCGGCCCGGCTGGGCGGGGCGCCGAGACCGGCCAGTCCGCCAAGGAGCAGCAGTGCGGCGACGAAGGCCGTCAGGCGTGCGGTCACGCTGGCCATTGTGCCTAATGGCCGGCCGGATAGGCGTGGATGAGTGCCGAGGACAGCTTCGGCACCGCATGGGTGAGCGTGTGCTCGGCATCATGCGCCAGCTGGTGGGCCTCGCTCAGGCTGATGGCCGGGTCGATGTCGAGTTCGGCGTCGGCGTGCAGGCGGTGGCCGATCCAACGCATCCGCAGCCCGCGCACCCCGATCACACCCGGCTCGGCGGCCAGTGCCGCTTCGGCGGTCTCCACCAGGTGCGGGTCGACCCCGTCGAGCAGGCGGGCGAACACGTCGCGGGCCGCGGTGCGCAGCACCATCAGGATGGCCACCGTGATGAGCAGGCCGACGATCGGATCGGCCAGCGGGAAGCCCAGCCACACCCCGAACGCGCCGAGCACCACCGCCAGCGAGGTGAATCCGTCGGTGCGGGCGTGCAGTCCGTCGGCCACCAGCGCGGCCGAGCCGATCCGCCTTCCCACCCGGATGCGGTAGAGGGCGACGAGTTCGTTGCCGATGAAGCCGATGACGCCGGCGGCCGCCACCCAGCCGAGGTTGTCGATGACGACGGGATGGATGAGACGCCGGATCGCCTGATAGCCGGCCACGGCCGCCGACAGCGAAATCATCAGCAGCACAAAGAGTCCGGCGAGATCCTCGACCCGGCCCAGTCCGTAGGTATAGCGCTTGGTCGCCGCCCGGCGGCCGAGCACGAAGGCGATCCACAGCGGGATGGCGGTCATCGCGTCGGAGAAGTTGTGAACGGTGTCGGCGGCCAGCGCCACCGAGTTGGACAGCACGACGATGACGAGCTGGAAGATCGCCGTGACGCCCAGGGCCAGCAGGCTGATCTTGACGGCGCGGATTCCCTGCGCGCTGGACGCCAAGGCGTCGTCGACGCTGTCGGCGTGATCGTGGCTGTGCGGGGCGAAGATCTCGCGGACCGCGCCGCGCAGCCCGCTCCCGTGATCGTGATCGTGATCGTGATCGTCGTGATCGTCGTGATGGTCATGCTGTTCGTGGGTCATCGGAGTTGCGCCACTTTCTCGTCGCCGCGGTGATGGCCGGGAATCCCGGGGCCGGCGTGCTCGGCGTTGAACACCGCGTCGGTGACCAGCTGGCGGATGTGGTCGTTCTCCAGGCTGTAGTGGATGGTCGTGCCCTCCCGACGGGTGCGCACCAGCCGCGCCATTCGCAGCTTGGCCAGGTGCTGCGACACCGACGGGGCCGGCTTGCCCACCGCGTCGGCCAGTTCGGTGACCGAGGACTCCCCCTCGACCAGTGCCCACAGCAGTTGCACGCGGGTCGCGTCGGACAGCATCCGGAACACCTCGACGATCAGGCCGACCTGATCGTCGTCCAGCCGCCCGCTCGGAACCTTGTTATCTGCGCGCATACGCAGATACTACGGATCACGGGCCGATGCGCGATGATGTGGGGGTGGCGGGCAGGGGCGGGGAACGGCTGGCCAGAGCACTCCTGGTCGTCGCGGTGCTCGGCGGGCTGTTGATGGCGTCGACGTCGATCGCGCAACGACTGGCTCAACACTCCCATTCCGGACGCGGTGGCGGCGTCGTTCAACTGGCGGCCGATGTCACGTCGCCCGACCGGGCGACGGCCACCCGTCCCGATCAACACCAGGCCGCCGTCACGCCCGCAGACCTCGCCGACGAGGATGCCGTCTCGACCGACGCCGACCTGCGCGATACGCAGGCATTCCCTACCGCGACACGACACGCAAAAGCCGCCATGGGTGTCGCCTTTCCGCATGTGCCCTGGCTCAAAGGATTCAGACCACCTCCATAGCGACAGATGCGATTCGACGATCCGTTTGTTTCTTGATCGAAATCCATTCGCGCACTGAGGTTTTGACTCGCCCCCTTTCGGGGAATACGGTGACCCAGGTTTCAGAAACGAGGCCGGTTCTCCGACGGTCTTCGGTGCTGTCCACCCACAAGGAACTGGTAATGAGACAAGTCCACTTCATCTCGGGTCTGCCGCGCTCCGGTTCCACCCTGCTGGCTGCCCTGCTACGCCAGAACCCGCGCTTCGAGGCCGGGATGTCGGGCCCGCTGGCCGGTCTTTTCGGAGCGCTGCTCACCGAGATGAGCGCGCGCAACGAGTTCTCGGTCTTCATCGACGACACCAAGCGCGAACGTATCCTGCACGGCCTCTTCGACAACTTCTACGCCGACTCCCCCGCCGAGGTCATCTTCGACACCAACCGGGCCTGGTGCGCCTGGATGCCGGCCATCGTCCGTCTCTTCCCTGACGCCAAGGTGATCGCCTGCGTGCGCGACGTGTCCTGGGTGGTCGACAGCATCGAGAAACTCGTGCAGCGCAATGTCTTCAGTCCGTCGTCGATCTTCAACTACACCACCGGCGGCACCGTTTACACCCGGGCCAACGCCGTGGTCGCCCCCGACGGCTTGGTCGGCGTGGCCTACGACGCGCTCAAGCAGGCCTGCTACGGCCCGCAACGCGACCGGCTGCTGCTGGTGCAGTACGAGTCGCTGACCACCGATCCGGCCAAGACCATGCACGCCATCCACGAGTTCCTCGGTGAGCCGGAGTTCGAGTACGACTTCGATCACACCGGCTACGACGTCACCGACTTCGACGAGCGCGCCGGCACCCCCGGACTGCACACCGTGCGCGAGACGGTGTCCTACGAGCCGCGCGAGACCGTGCTGCCGCCGGAGTTGTTCGCCCGCTTCGCCAACGACGCGTTCTGGCGCGATCCGGAACGGGCGCCGGTCGGACTGCAGGTGATCTGAGCTAGTCGAGAAGTGTGAGCGCCAGCCGCGGACAGCGTTTCACCGCGGCCTTGGCGTACTTCGACAACTCTGCGGGAACCTCGGGTTCACGCGCGCCGTCGCGGGCCAGCGGGTAGCCCCAGTCGTCACGGACGAAGAGCTGCGGAAGCAGTTCGGTGCACAGACCCCGGCCGTCGCACCGGGTCCAGTCGATGTGCAATCTGGTCATGACGGCCATCCCCCGATCGTGCGTTCGTGCCCGTCGCGATCCACCAGTCGGGCCGGATAGCCAAGGGAGGCAATCCATTCCGGCGCCCGGAATCCACGGATGACGGCCGCGGTGCTGACCGCGTTGGCGATCAGGCAGCGCGGCGCGGCGACGCTGACGCTGCGCCACACCGGGTCGGCCGACGCCCCGGTCCGCGGGTCGATGATGTGGTGGTGGGCCTGGCCGTCGCGCTGCCATTTCCGGCGGCGGGTGCTGGAGGTGGCCAGCCCGGTGTCGGTTCCGATCACGACCTGGCTGGCCGGATCGTCCTCGGTGTCCTGGACCAGGATCTGCCAGCCGCCGTCCGGGGCGTCTCCCGCGGTCGCGAGGTCTCCGCCGAGGTTGACCAGCACGCCGCTTCCGGTCTGCGCGTGCACCTGTCGGGCGCACCGGTCGGCCGCGGCGGCCTTCGCGGTCGCCCCGAGATCGAGCAGCGTGCCGGCCGGCATCCGGATGCTGTCCCCGTCGAACTCGATGGCGGTCCAGTCGATCGGTACCGTCACCGAGGCGATCCGCGGCAGCCGGGAATCCGGGGCGAACTCGTCATCCCCGAACGCTTCGTCATAGCCCAATTCCACCACCGCACGACCGACCGTCGGGTCGACGTCGCCGTCGGTGAGACGCGCCGCCTCCAGTGCCGCGGTGAGCAGTTCCGCCAGTGCCGGGCTGACCGGGTGCCGGCGCCCGTCGGCGACGGCCAGCGCGCAGACCTCCGAATCGGGTCGAAACCTCGAGGCCGCCAGGTCGATCGCGGTCAACTCGGCGTCGACCACCGCACGGGCCCGGTCCAGGTCCGCCGGGTCGGTGACCAGCAGGTGCATATCGCAACTCCACTGCCGCCACTGCACCCCGACCGGGGCCGACTGGCCCACATCCGGCCCGGCGACACTCATGGCATGCAGTCTGCCCGGGTTTTCTGTGAGCGCTGAGAGATTTGGCCCCGGAAAGATTTAGCACTGCAAGAACCAACGTGGCACCCTTCACTTCGTGTCCGCCCCGCTGCTGCTCGTTGTCGAGGACGACCGCGCCCTCAACGCGATGCTCGCCGAGCTGTTCACCGGTGAGGGGTACCGCGTCGACACCGCATTCGACGCCCAGCAGGGCATGCACCGCGCATTGAGTGCCGACTATGACGCCATGGTCGTCGATCGTGGCCTGCCGGTCATGGACGGCACCGAACTCGTCGCATTGCTGCGCTCGCGCGGAATCACCACCCCGGCGTTGATGCTGACCGCCCGCGGCTCGGTGCAGGACCGGGTCGAGGGCCTGGACGCCGGCGCCCAGGATTACCTGGTGAAGCCGTTCGAGATCGCCGAACTGCTGGCCCGCGTCCGGGCCCTGCTGCGGCGCAACGAGGATGCGGCGACGGTGCTGCAGGCCGGCGGACTGCGGCTGGATCTGCTGACCCGGCGGGTCTCCGGGGAGACACTGGACGACGAGGTCGAACTCACCGACCGGGAAAGCGCCCTGCTGTCGACGTTGATGAGCGCACCGAAACGGGTGTTCAGCCGTCCGCAGCTGCTGCTGCAGGCCTTCGACGGCGTCGAGTCCGACAACGCCGTCGACCTCTACGTGCACTACCTACGGCGCAAACTCGGCAAGCAGGTGGTCGCCACCGTGCACGGCTCCGGGTACCGGTTCGGACTGGAGTGAGCGCCGGTAAGGCTGTGCCGTCAGCCGATCTCGCGCTGGTGCGGCGCGCGGGCCGCATCGTGGCGATCCAGGCCGCTGTCGGGCTGGCCGCGCTGCTGCTGCTGGTCGGCGCAGTGGTCGCCGGCGCATTCCTGCGCACGCAGAGCACCCAGATCACCGATCAGCTGAACACCGTTGCGCAGCGCGCCGACGACACCGACGATCCGCCGCCCGGGATGGAACTCGCGATGCGCGACGGACGCGGCCGGATCTCGGCCAGCGACGGCGGCAAGGTCGGTATCCCGCTGCTGTCCGGACCGGCCGGATCCACCGATGTGCATGACCGCGACCGTCACTACCGGGCACTGGTCGCCGACCGTCCCGAGGGCCGCGTCGTCGCGCTCGTAGACCTGGCGCCGTACCAGACGAGCCGCAACCGGCTCTTCGTCGCAATAGCATTGGCTGAGTTCACCGGAATCCTCGCCTCGGTCGTGGCGGTGAGGTTGTTCACCCGCCGAGCGGTGCGCCCGTTGACCGAAGCCCTTGCGCTGCAACGCCGGTTCGTCACCGACGCCTCCCATGAGCTGCGCGCACCACTCACCGTTCTGCACACCCGCGCACAGTTGCTGGCGGCCCGGCTGCATTCCGGCAACGTTGACACCGCCGCCAGGGACGCCGATGCACTTGTGGCCGACACCCGGGTTCTCAGTGACCTCGTCGACGACCTTCTGGCCTCGGCCACCACCACCGCCGGCCGAACCGACGGGACGCGGACCGACGTGGGTGCGATCGCCAGGTCGGTGTGCGAGAGCATGCACCCCTACGCCGAGTCCGTCGGCGTGGCGTTGGACTGCGCCGCTTCCGGCGGTCTGGAGGTCATCGGTTCCGAACCCGCACTGCGCCGGGCGGTGACCGCACTCGTCGACAACGCACTCGGGCATCAGAGCGACGGTGGACGTGTCCGGGTGAGCGCGAATCGGGACGGCCAGCAGATCATCGTGTCGGTCATCGACGACGGCGTGGGCATCGACGAGGCCACCATGGCCACCCTGTTCAACCGGTTCTCGCGTGGGTCGGCGCACACCACTCGGGGTGACCGCCCGTCGTACGGAATCGGCCTGTCACTGGTGCGCGAAATCGTCAATGCCCACGGCGGCGAGATCACGGTGACATCGAAGGTCGGGCAGGGTGCGGCCTTCACGATCTCGCTGCCCGCGGCGGCCGCAAACCCGAATTCGACGGCCGATAACGGCTGAATTCCCAGCTAGAGCCGTTTCTTTGAGAGCTCCAAGAAATGGCTGGCAACATCTGAGCCATGAATTCACCGCGTTCTGGATTCCGCCGCGTCGCCGTCGCCTCCTGGGCGCTGGCCGGCCTCGGTGTGGCCGGCGTCGCCGGCTCGTCGGTCCTGGCCTACGGCGACACGGTCAAGCCGGTCGCCGCGGAACTCCCGGCCGCCGTCGACATCCCCGCTGCCGTCGACCTCGCGGCCCCCGCCTCGGTGGCTCCGGTGGTTCCCCCTGCCGTGGTCACCCCCGAATCCGTGCCATCCCAGGCCGCTCCGGCGCCCGCCGCTCCGGCCCCCGCCGTCCAGCAGGCGCCCGTCTACACCCAGGCTCCGGTCTACACCCAGGCGCCCGCTCCGGTGCAGACGTACGCCCCGGTGCAGACCTACACCCCGACCCCGGCCTACAC
>MTBK01035626.1_pt1 | contig 28236 bp, 23 predicted proteins | sample 1535981 | NCBI WGS metagenome assembly MTBK01 (sample SAMN06109225, study PRJNA356200) | anaerobic digester metagenome | isolation source: biogas reactors fed with pig manure or primary and secondary sludge | place: Spain | collected 2016-06-30
GCATCACCTCGTCAACGCGGAGAGGTTACGGCTGGTCAGGAATACAGCGCTCCTCATCAACACATCCCGGGGCGGGGTCGTGGATACGCGGGCGGTCGCGACCGCCCTCCGAGAGGGCCGGCTCGGTGGGGTCGCTCTCGATACCTTCGAGGGGGAGGAGATCTGGATCAAGGAGGAGTACGCGGGGGCGGACGAGCCACCGGCGGCCGAACTTCAGGAGGCGCTTGAGAGTTTTGCCATCCTGCACTCAGACCGGGCGATCCTCTCGCCGCACAATGCCTTCAACACCCGTGAAGCGCTCGAACGGATCCTTGCCACAGGCATGGAGAACATCAGGGCTTTCTTTGCCGGAAGCCCGCAGAACGTCGTTGCCGAAACTTACCGGGTGGCGCCGGCGCCGGTCGGGGGTGAGAGAAGATGAAGCAGAACGCTAAATATATCCGCTGGTTTATCGATGTCAGAAACGAGGATGTCGGTCTCGTCGGCGGGAAGAACGCGTCGCTCGGTGAGATGTACAGTGAGCTGACCCCGAAGGGCGTGAAGATCCCGGACGGGTTTGCCGTGACTGCGGAGGGCTACTGGCACGTCCTCAGCTCCGCGGGGATACTCGACGACCTCAAAGAGACACTCTCAGGTCTCGATAGGAGCGATGTCACCGACCTTGCGAAAAGGGGGAAGCGAGCCCGCGACCTGATCCTCTCGGCCGAGATCCCCGATGACCTCTGGGGCGAGATCCGTGCCGCCTACGACATGCTCTGCGATGAGTACGGACCTGATGCCGATGTCGCGGTCCGGAGTTCCGCAACCGCCGAAGACCTCCCGACGGCCTCGTTTGCGGGCCAGCAGGAGACCTACCTGAACGTCCGCGGCTACCAGGCGCTACAGGAGGCGTTCATCCGGTGTCTCGCCTCACTCTTTACAGACCGGGCGATCGCCTACCGGGTCGATAACAACTTCGACCACTTCAAGGTCGCACTCTCGGTCGGGGTCATGAAGATGGTCCGCTCAGACCTCGCCGCAAGCGGGGTCATATTCACGCTCGACACCGACACCGGATTCCGGGATGTCGTTCTCATCACCGGATCCTATGGACTCGGGGAGATGATCGTCCAGGGCGCCGTGAACCCCGATGAGTTCTACGTCTTTAAACCGACGTTCCGGAAGGGCTACCGGGCGATCGTCAGGAAGAACACCGGCGAGAAGCGGGTGAAGATGATCTACAGTCACGGGGGCGCGAAGGAGGCCACCCGGACCGTCGATGTCGCAGACTCCGACCAGAGGAGGTTCTGCATCAACGATGATGATATCCTGACGCTCGCCGGGTACGCTCTCACGATCGAGGATCACTACTCGGCGAAGGCCGGAAAGCCGGTGCCGATGGATATCGAGTGGGCGAAGGATGGCGAGACCGGCGAACTCTTCATCGTCCAGGCCCGGCCCGAGACGGTGCAGTCACAGAAGGCGGGCGATCTCCTTGAGACCTACCACCTCGAAGAGCGCGGGGAGGTGCTCGCCACAGGAAAGAGCATCGGTGATGCGATCGCCACCGGGAAGGCCCGGGTCATCACCGATGTCAGCCATCTCTCCGATTTTGTGCCCGGGGAGGTTCTGATATCGGATACCACCACGCCGGACTGGGAACCGGTGATGCGGGTGGCCGCCGCCATCGTGACGAACCGGGGCGGGCGAACATCGCACGCCGCGATAGTCAGCCGGGAGCACGGCATCCCTGCGGTCGTCGGCACAGGGGATGCGACCGAGAAGATCCCGACAGGCCGGGAGGTGACGGTCAGCTGCGCTGAGGGCGAGGAAGGATTCGTCTACGACAAAATCCTCCAGTTCCACGTCGAGAAGACCCGTCTTGCGGACCTCCGGCGGCCAAAGACCGAGGTGATGATGAACCTCGGGAACCCTGACGCGGCCTTCGGGCTTGCGATGATCCCGAATGACGGTATAGGGCTTGCCCGGATGGAGTTCATCATCAGCAGCTCTATCAGGATCCACCCGATGGCGCTCGTCCACCCCGAACGGGTCACGGATGAGTCAGTCAGAGAAAAGATCGCCGGCCTCACCTACGGCTACCCGGACGGCGAGGAGTACTTCGTGGAGAGGCTCGCCGAGGGTGCCGGGACGATCGCCGCAGCGTTCTACCCAAACCCCGTCGTCGTCCGCATGAGCGACTTCAAGACGAACGAGTATGCGAGCCTCCTCGGCGGGACCGACTTCGAGCCCGAAGAATCAAACCCGATGCTCGGGTTCCGCGGGGCCGCCCGCTACTACGACGAGCGTTACCGGGAGGGATTTCGTCTCGAGTGCCGGGCGATGAAGCGGGTCCGGGAAGAGATGGGACTTGCGAACCTCATCATCATGATCCCCTTCTGCCGCCGGGTGGAGGAGGCGGAGCAGGTTCTCAAAGAGCTTGAGAAGAACGGTCTCCGGCGTGGTGAAGCCGGCCTCCAGGTCTACCAGATGTGCGAGATCCCGAACAACGTCATCCAGATCGATGCGTTCAGCGACTATTTCGATGGGTTCTCGATCGGCTCAAACGACCTGACGCAGCTGATACTCGGTATCGACCGCGACTCCGCGGTCATGGGAGGGGCCTTTGATGAGCGTGACCCCGGCGTCAAACGGATGGTTGCGATGGCGATCGAGGGATGCCGGCGAAATGGGCGACATAGCGGGCTCTGCGGCGAGGCGCCGAGCACCTACCCGGAGTTCGCCGATTTCCTGGTTGAGAAGGGGATCGACTCGATATCGGTCGAACCCGATGCGATCCTGAAGATCACCCTCCGGGTGGCAGAGGTCGAGGAGCGGATATCGGCAGCAAAGAGGGTTGCACCGCCACCCGCCCGGTGAAGGGATATCCCCCTCACCGGGCAAACGGCAGGGCGCCGCGGTCGATGAGGCGGTAGAGGAAGACCTTTATCGGATCTGTGATCACAAACGCCCAGACGAGCGCGTAGACCCAGACAAATATAGCGAGCGACCAGCCGATGGGTGTTATGGCAAGCCCGTAGACCGCGATCAGGGTCGCAACCACTTTTGTGGCGATAGCCGACCAGAGCAGGGCGGGAGCGGGCCTGACGGACCAGAACGGCCCTTTTGTGCGGACGACGAAGATGGTGAGATGGCCGGCGACAGCGAGTTTGAGGAATATGAGCGAACGGATGGTATCGACGTCGAGGTGCAGTGGCCCCTCGACGATGGCGAGCATCATAAACGAGGATACGACGCCTACAAACCCGATGAGCGTTGCGAGCACGAGGATCCTCCTCATCTCCCAGCGCTCGGGGGAGCGGGAGTAGAGGACGTTATCCCAGGCGATGGTCATGATCGGTATATCGTTTAAGAGGGCGAGGAGGACGATCATCAGGGCGGTTATAGGGAAGAACCCGAAGAGCAGGATCGCGAATGTGATGAAGAAGAGCACACGGATGGTCTCCGATATCCGGTAGATGACGTAGCGGTCCATGCGCTGAAAGATCATCCGGCTCTCTTTGATCGCGTCAATAATCACCGAGAGGCCGGGCCTGGTGAGGACGATTGCAGCCGCGGATTTCGCCGCGTCTGTAGCACCGGCGACCGCTATACCGACATCAGCCTTCTTCAGGGCGGGAGCGTCGTTCACGCCGTCGCCGGTCATGCCGACGATGTGCTCGCGGGACTGGAGGAGGGAGACGATCCGGTACTTGTGTTCGGGGAAGACCTCGGCAAACCCGGCCGCTCCCTCGACGACCTCCGCGGCCTCTTTGTCCGGTTTATCGACGAAGGCATCGGCGGTGGCGATATCAGTCTTGAGATTCACCTCTCGCGCAACCTCGCGCGCGATAGCCACGTGGTCGCCGGTGACCATCTTGACGTCGAGTCCCATATCCATCGCTGTCTTGATGGTCTCCGCGGAGTCGGCCCGGGGCGGGTCGTGGAGGGCGAGGACGCCGGCGTAGGTCCAGGTGCCGGGGGTATCGCTCCGCGCGACACCGAGCATCCGGTAGCCTTTCTCTGCGAAGGTCTCGGAGAGCCGGTCGATCTTCTCACCGTGATCCTTGCCCCCGCCGGCGAGGGCGAGGATCACCTGCGGTGCGCCTTTCGCAACAGAGAACTCCCGGCCGTCGCTCGTCCGGACTTTAGCCTCGGTGCGCTTCACCACGGCATCGAAGGGCTTGAAGCCGGTGACGGTATAGGAAGAAAGGCGATCTTTGAGGTCTCCTGCCTTCTCCGACTCGATGATCGCGATATCGATCGGATCCTGATCCTCCTCCCGGGATGCTAGGATGGCAGCGAGGAGGACATCGTCTTCCACGAATCCCTCAAAAGGGGCGACCTCAGCGAGGGTGAGTTTATTCTCGGTGATCGTTCCGGTCTTGTCCGAACAGAGGACGTCCACCCCGGCCATCTCCTCGATAGCGACGAGCCTGCTGACGATGGCCTCTTTCCGTGCAAGCGCCGTCGCCCCTACGGCCATGGTGATCGAGAGGACGGCCGGCAGCGCAGCAGGGATCGCCGCCACGATCAGGACGAGGGCGAACTGGAGGGTCTCTAAAGCACTCTCATGTCGCATGAGTGAGACGATGAAGACGATAGCGACGAGAACGATCGCAAGCACGATCAGGTAGTCGCCGATCCTGATGACAGCCTTCTGGAAGTGGCTGGTTGTCGTTGCCTCCCCGGCGAGCCTGGCGGTCTTGCCAAAGAAGGTCGCCTCGCCCGTGGTCACAACGAGCGCAGTCATCTCACCCTGTTTGATGGTGGAGCCGGAGTACGCGACATCCGATACATGCTTCTCAACCGGCATCGATTCGCCGGTGAGGGCAGACTCATCGGCGGAGAGGAGATCCCCTTCGATTAGTTTGACGTCAGCGGGGACGATATCTCCGTTCCTGATCCGGACGATGTCACCGGGGACAAGATCCCTGGCGGCGATCTTCTGCCATTTACCATCTCGGAGCACCCTCGCCTCAAGCGCAAGTTGCTCTTTGAGCATGGCTATGGCGTTCCCTGCCTGGTACTCCTGCCAGAATCCGACGACCGCGTTGATGAGGAGGAGAGCAAATATGATCCCGAAGTCCTCCCAGCGCCCGATGATGGCGGATATGACGACCGCCGCCTCGATCATCCAGGGGATGGGGCCCCAGAAATAGCGGAGGAACTTCAGGATCGCACTCTCATCCTCCTCAGGGATCTCGTTTGGGCCGAATTTCTGGATACGATCTCTCGCCTCAGACCCGGTGAGACCACCCTGTTGAGACGAGAGGGCCTTATAGAGGTCGTCAACGGCCATCTCCCGGGCCTTATCGGTGCTGATCGTCTGGCGCTCCATGGTCTTCCAGCCTGCCCCCGATGATCCGGGATCGTATATAAGTGCCGCTGCCAGCTCACGGGGTCCGGTGCATCTGTGCGGTTAACTCCCCCTGCCCCTAAAACCCCGGGGCCGCCGGCAGGTTCATATGGAACCTGGGTGGATGCAGAACCATGGCGGATAGGGATCCAGTCTGTGGGATGCCGGTGGATCCGGCAACAGCGGCCTACTCGGTGGAGGTCCGCGGTGGAACCTACTACTTCTCAAGCGAACTCTGCAGGGATACGTTCGTCGAGGGTGAGAAGGTCGCATACTTCTCCATGGAGATCGGTCTTGAGAGCGATATCCCGACCTACAGCGGCGGTCTCGGTGTGCTTGCCGGGGATGTCATCCGCTCAAGCGCCGACCTCCTCATACCGATGGTCGCGGTGACGCTCGTAAACCGGAAAGGCTACGTGCGGCAGCGCCTGACCCCGGAGGGTGACCAGATCGATCTCCCCGACGGGTGGGATCCGGGAGCACACATGCGGGAACTCCCGGAGCGGGTGACGGTGCGGATAGGGGATGCAAACGTCACGATCCGGGCCTGGCTCTACGATTACTGGAGCCCGGTCGGCGGCCTCGTGCCGGTTCTCTTCCTCGATACGGATCTGCCGGAGAACGCACCCCGGGACCGGGAGATAACCGACCACCTCTACGGCGGCGACCAGGAGTACCGCCTCAAGCAGGCGATGGTGCTCGGGATCGGCGGAACCCGGATGCTCGCCGCTCTCGGGATCAGGGTCGGCAAGTATCACATCAACGAGAGCCACTCAAGCCTCCTCACACTTGAACTCCTCAGGCAGCCGGGTATGGATGAGGAGAAGGTGCAGACCCGCTGTATCTTCACCACCCACACCCCGGTTGCGGTGGCGTTTGAGAAGTTTCCGCGTGATATGGTGGTCCGCCTGCTGGCGGGCGAGATCCCGCCGGAACTGCTTGATAAGTATATCGCAAAGGATGGGCTTGCACTCGCGACCCTTGCGTTTCGCCTGAGCCGGTACATCAACGGCGTGACGACGGCTCACATGAACTTCTCGCGACGGCTCTTCCCGGGATTTCATATCCGGGCGGTGACGAACGGCGTCCATCCCCATATGTGGACGTCGAGACCGTTCCGGGCGCTCTACGATCGTTACATCACAGGATGGGCGCAGGAACCGGAGCTGCTTGCCCGTGCCGACACGATCCCGCGCGAGGAGATCAGGCATGCCCATCAGCAGGCGAAGCAGGCCCTGGTGGATTATGTCAGGGAGAAGAACGGTGTGGACCTGGATCCCGGGGTCATCACGATCGGGTTTGCCCGGCGGGCGGCACCCTACAAGCGGACAACCCTTCTCTTCTCGGATCTTGATAAACTGCGGGAGATCGACAGGCAGGGGGCTATCCAGCTTGTCTTCTCCGGAAAGGCCCATCCGGACAACATAGAGGGCAAACAGGAGATCCGCGAGGTTCACGATGCCATGCGCGAACTTGAGGGAGAGGTTACGGGTGTCTACCTCGAGAACTACACGATGGATATTGCGGCCCTGATGACCGCGGGGGTGGATGTCTGGCTGAACACGCCCCTGCCGCCCTACGAGGCGAGCGGCACGAGCGGTATGAAGGCGGCCTTAAACGGTGTGGTCAACTTCAGCGTCCTCGATGGATGGTGGATCGAGGGCTGGATCGAGGGGACGACCGGGTGGGCGATCGGCTTCGGACCGGACGTTCCGGTGAGCGCTGATGAGCGACGGGACCGGGCTCTCCAGGATCTCTACAGCAAACTCGAGTATCTGATCGTTCCCACCTACTACCGCCGGGAGGACGAGTGGGCGACGATCATGCGAAGCTCGATCGCAAAGATCGCCTACTTCTTCAACACACACCGGATGATGCGGCGCTACGCGACGGAGGCGTACCTGTAGGAGGGCCCGGTGAGATGCGGGAGGTTTCGCTCCTCCTCAAAAACCCCGGGAAACCGCGTGACCCTGACCCGGTTCGATCTCTCCGGCGATACTGCCGGAACACTACACCTGGCTCTGTCGCATCACACAAAACAGGTTGATCTGCCGTAGAAGGCACAGGAGGCCGCCGGCCTGGCCGGGAGATTCCGTTGCCTGTGGAATGGAGGCGAGCCTGGTAGAGGGGAGAAGCGGAACCCCGTGGCTATCTCACAGATGGGACCGGGACAGAACACCGCAAGGGATCCCCGGCTGGGTGTAATCTTCTCCTCGCAGCTGCCTGTCCTTGAATTGCATCCCGGTCCGGGATCATCGCGCGGAGGGCTGCCCGTGGTCACCGGTGGTCCATCTCATCGTACGGATGCCCTGAGCACCATAGCCTTCTCATTCCCCTGTACCCGGACGATCCCCGTACTGACAGCATCCCGAACCGGCCGACTGAAAGCTATATATTATGATCTACCCAGTGCCCGCTGTCTGATATGCAGTCAGGGGGGATGCTGAGATCTTGAGAGACTTCTCGCTGGAAAAGTATGAGGGGCTATGCCGTGCCCTCCTCGGGGCCGGCTACACCCCGGTGACGGTTTTTTGGTATATCACCGATCCCCCTCGCGGCAGGACTGTGGTACTCCGCCACGATGTGGACAGGAAGCCTGAAAACGCTCTCGCGATGGCTGAGCTTGAGCATGCCCTCGGGATCACCTCGACCTACTACTTCAGGCATCCCGCGACCTTCACTCCGGCGATCATCGACCGGATCCACGCCCTCGGCCACGAAGTAGGCTACCACTATGAGGTGCTTGCGAAGGCGAGGGGCAATTATGAGGAGGCGATCAGGCTCTTTGCCGGCGAACTTGCGGAGTTTCATGCACTCTGGCTTTCCGCAGTAAAAGTTCTGGGTCGAAATTTTTCTCACAACCATTGTGGTATCAGTCACCAATGTGAATAGTGTACAACTTTTATGTTATTTTGGATTACAAAGTCATATTTTAAGTGATATTAACGTGACATCATTAATTAGTTCAAATTGATCGTCTTACTGCGGAAAGTCGACTAATAGTTCCGGCAGGGCATACCATGGAACAGTCACGGGGCATAACTTGATGGACTCAAAGCCCGATGCACGGAGCCATTGGGGCACCGGGGAAAAAGGGGCCCAAAACCCCCCCGGGTCAGGCTTTTTGCTTCCGCCGGCCAATAGTACACGAGTGAACCGGACGATACATGACGGATGTATAGGAATCCGGCGCTCCCGGGACACAACCGGTATACCCGGTCCTCCTTTCTACCGGAAGGAGTTTGAGGAAGCATACCGGCTCATCATCGATGATTACCAGGTAACACCGAAGGAGATCGCTCTCTTCCTCCCCTGCGCCGTGAAAAAACCCTACAGCCAGAGCCCGAGCCACAGGCTCTTCCGCCGGGTCATCGATGACGTCCTTGACCCGGCGGACTACCATATCGTCATATTCGGCACCTGCGGGACCGTCCCGGCGGAGCTCGAGTGCATGCACCCCTTCCGGAACTACCGCTACATGCTCGGCAAGACCGTGGATTGGCGAGTCCTGCGCGATTTTCACCGGATCGAGGTCTACCGGCTGCGCGGCTACCTGGAGAAGACCCGGGATACCTACCGGCGCCGGCTCGCATACTGTATCGGGCCGTTCCGTGCGGCCATGGGGGAGGCCTCAGAGGATGCCGGGATCGTCGTCGACCTGCTCCCGACTGACGCAACGATCGAGCGACTCTATGATACAAAAAGCCCGTTTCCAGAAGGAAGCCTTTCCATGCCGGCGTATATCGATGAGTTCCGGGAGGGGCTCATGAGGCTCTCGCGGTCGCCTGCAGAGATCCCTGGAAAATAGTTATTTGGGCTTATAGTAGCCCCACTTATCGAGGGCACCTTTCAGTTCTGGAGCCCTCTTTGCCTTCTCATCGAGGGTCTCGCCCTCACTCCAGGCCTCGATCGCCTGCATGGTGGCCTCTGCGCCGGCCCGTGTGCCCTTCGGGTGGCCGTGGATGCCGCCGCTCACCAGGAGGACGAGGTCGCGGCCGTAGATATCGAGGACGTCAGGCACAAGCCCGGGGTGGAGCCCGCCCGAAGATACGGGAAAAGCGCTCCTGATCGCGCCCCAGTCCTGGTCGAGGGCCATATGGTCCACGGCATCGGTATGCTTCCGGCGGAGGATATCGGCAAGCACCGTGACCTCCGCCCGCGTTCCGACCAGTTTCCCTACGGCGGTCCCGGTGTGGATCTGGGAAACCCCTATGAGTCTCATGATCTTTGCCAGGAACTGCATCGTGATCCCGTGCTCCTCGTCCCGGTCAAAGGCTGCATGCATCGCCCGGTGGGCGTGGATCGCAAGCCCGAGGTCGGAGCAGTGGTCCCGGAGGGTCGCGACCGCGGCGGTCCCGGCCACCACAACATCGATCATGGCGTAGTTCCAGCCGTATTCGGCGAGCATATCCGCCCGTTTCTTCATGGTCTCTGTATCGGCTGTAATGTTTATGAACGCGGACTTCAGGTCACCGGTCTCCTGCTCGGCGCGGTCCCGCATCTTCGCCATGACCCGGACGCGATCCTCGAACCGGTTGAACGCGAGGGATGTGAGGTTCTCATCGTCCTTCACGAAGTCAAACCCGCCCATCCAGGTCTCATACCCGACCTCCGCGTGCTCCTCCGCGGTGAACCCCACCTTTGGCTTCGGCACCGCGCCGGTGAGCGGCCGGCCATGGACCTTCATCATGTTCCGGATCCCCTCCATGCCGAAGTGAGGCCCCGCGAAATGCCGGATGTAGCCTGCCGGGAGCGAGGCATCGATCAGGCGCAGGCTCTCAAGCGCCTTCATCCCGAAGACGTTCCCGGCGATGCCGCTCAAGAGCTGGGATGCGTTCCCCTCCTCCCAGAGGGCGAGGGGGTATGCGATCTTTACGTAGTTCTCCTCGATCTCAAACGCCTTCGCCTGGAGATCCCGCATACGGGGGGGCATGGTAAAGAGGGTCGTCCAGGTTCCGGTCGAGCTCTCGGATGCTATCCGGCCGGCTGCCTCCTTCCTGCTGATCCCGGGCGCAGGTTGGAAGTAGTAGAGGGCTACGAGTTCATCCGGGCCGGGGGTGTGGTCCATGTCAACAAATTCTTCGTACCAGTCAATCGCCATATCATAGCCTCATGAAGGAGAGGGCGCGATGATAGAAATATCTTCCATTTGGGGTAGGGGTTTTGCCTTAATCTGTGGGGGTTTGAGGGTGGCCGCACGCAGGGGCGAGGCGGTCTTCGCGCGCGACGGGGGGGTGCAGGTGTGCCGGCGGCGCGGCCCCATGCCCCATGAGATCCGGCCGGGTGGGCGGCTGCTTGTTACAACCATTACTAAATGTCACAATAGATAAAATTATTATACAGTAAATTCATACTACTGTGTGGCCAGGCAACGCTGTGGTGGAACCCTGCCTGTGCCTCATCAGCATCCGTATATTGGGCTACCTGCACGTCCTCTATTTATAACCCCTCACAATCTTTTTGGCTCACACCCAGGGGGATACATCACCCTCAGACCCGGGCGAGGGAATCTCCCCGGACGTTCCTGCTGCAGGGGTTATGCCCGCCCCCTGAGATCCTTCGGCATCTGCGGCTCTATGCGGAGAGGGGTTAGCCCGTATGGGCGGGCCTCAAGGGGGCCGCTCGAAAAAGAGGAGGTTGCCGGCATCACCGGTTCTGTTCCGGAGGCGCATCCGGTCACAGTCGCCGGCGGGCCTGTCCGGACTATCTCTGCCTCTCCGGTACTGGTGATACCCGCATCCGGGGCAGTCGCCGGTGGGTTAACCCGCCCATGGACCTGCTGCAGCTGCCGGCAGCGCGACGGCCATGAGGGGGAGAAGAACCGCCCCGCTCCCGAGTAATGTTCTCAGTCTCCCGTGATGCGGAAGGGATCCGCACCGGCATCCAGGACTTGAACCGGGGCTCTGGTATATTCCTGCAGCGCCCCTGGTGGGATCACTGAACCCCGGCCAGACTCCTGATGCGCGTGAGCGCGGGCATCGTACACCTGACCGGCGAAGATACCCCCGCCGCGGTGAGGTATCGAAGGGTTGGGACGAGGTTAGTTCTTAAATGATGAGCGGCCATACTCCGGATAAGCATGAAGATTGTCGTCTCCGTAGAGGATCCCGGCGTTATCGACCAGGTGCTTGAGTACAGCCCGGCGTTCATCGAGATCAGGCTTGACCGGATGGAGGGGGGCCTCCTGGATCAGGTTCACGCGATCCGGGAGAAGACCGCCATCCCCCTGATCGCCACGCTCAGGAGCAGGGAGGAGGGGGGAGATTTTGCCGGCGATGCCGATCTCTGGGCCCGGATCGTAGGACCGATCGCAGGATGCGTCGATCTCGTGGACATGGAGACCCGCTACAGGAACCACGCGCCCGCCATCAAGAACCGGGGTGCCCGGATCATCGCATCCCTCCATACGAACGAGATGCCCTCCCCCCCGGAGCTTGGAAGGATCGAGGCCACGCTCAGGTCATACGGCGACATCCCGAAGATCGTCGTAAAACCCCGCACGGAGGATGACCTCATGGCGTTCGTCACGTTCACCCACAGGGCGCAGAAACCCATATGCACGAGCATCATGGGCGCCAATTTCCGCTACGCCCGGGCCATCCTGCCGCTCTTCGGGTCGGAGTTTGTCTTCTGCCACGCCGGCACCCCGACGGCGGAGGGGCAGTACCATATCCGGGAGATGCGGCAGCTCGCGGATCTACTGAAGTGATCGGATGGGCAGGCCTCCCGGCCACTCTAACCGCGAGGTAAAAAAGGACATGGAGGGATCCGCGTTAAGACTTTTACTCCTCACCCCCTGTACTTCGCCTGCTCAAGCATCGCGTCGATGAGAACAAGCGCGAGCATGCATTCAGCGACCGGAACGATTCGGGGGGCTATGCAGGGATCATGCCTCCCCTCGATCGATATCTCCCGCTCCTTCCCGGCGATATCAACGGTCCGCTGCACCCGCCGTATCGAGGGCGTCGGTTTGACCGCTGCCCTGACGATGATATCCTGCCCGGTGCTGATCCCGCCGAGGATGCCGCCCGCACGATTGCCTGCAAACCCGCCGGCTATGATCGGGTCATTCATCTCGCTCCCGAGGAGCCTTGCAGCGCCGAACCCCTCACCGATCTCGACGCCCTTCACCGCACCGATGCTCATCATCGCCCCGGCTATGGCGGCATCCAGTTTCAAAAAGACCGGATCCCCGAGCCCCGCCGGGCACCCGGCCGCCGTCACCTCGATGATCCCGCCCACAGAGTCCCCCGCATCCCGGGCTGCCCTGATCTCCGCCTCCATCGCCTCCGGTCCGGTCGCACCGTGGATCTCGACGATCCTCCCCCGGATCGCGACACCGTATGGCTCAAGGCAGCGCACCGCCACCGCCCCGGCAGCGACCCGGGCGAGGGTCTCCCGGCCTGAACTCCTCCCGCCGCCGCGGTGGTCGCGGAGCCCGTACTTAGCCTGCCAGGTGTAGTCGGCATGCCCTGGCCGGAATACGTCCCGGAGAGCGTCGTAATCCCCCGGTCGGTGATCGCGGTTCCTGACGATGAGCGCTATCGGGGCGCCGGTCGTCCGTCCCTCAAACGTACCCGAGAGGATCTCCACCTGATCCGGCTCCTGCCGCCCCGACTCAAGCGGGCTCTTCCCCGGCCGCCTCCGGTCGAGGTAGGGCTGGATATCAGCCTCGGTGAGGCTGATTTTGGGCGGGCAGCCGTCGATGACCGCTCCAACCGCCTTCCCGTGGCTCTCACCAAACGTCGTGCATCTGAAGTTTCTCCCGAATGTGTTCATGAGAGCATCTCCCGGACCAGTGTGGGGGAGACCGCGATCCCGGTAAGGAGCCGGAACTGTGCCACCGCCTGGTGGACGAACATCTCGGTGCCCGGTATAGTCTCGCACCCCGCCTCCTTCGCCGCCCTGATGAGAGGGGTCTCCGGCGGCGTGTAGACGATATCAAAGACGGTCGTCCCCGGTTCAAGGTCGCCTGGCCCAAGCAGGCTCCGGGTGTCAGGCTCCATCCCGACCGGGGTTGCGTCTACGACCACATCGACGTCGCTCCCCCTGAAATCTTCCAGCGCCCCCCATCGGCACCCGAACCGCTCGCTGAGCCCCCGCGCCGCCTCCGGCCTACGGGCGAGGATCGAGAGATCCATATCGAGCGAGAGGAGGGCGTAGGCCGCTGCGGCCGCTGCACCGCCGGCACCGAGAACCACCGCCCGGGCACCCCTCCGGTGGACGAGCGGGGTCCGCACGCCCAGCCAGTCGGTGTTATGACCGTACATGCGGCCGTCGCACCGCACGACGGTGTTCACCGCCCCGATGGCAGCCGCGTGGTCGTCCACCTCGTCGATGCAGTGCATAACATCGGTCTTGAACGGTATGGTGACCGAGAACCCCTTCGTGGGGAGGAGGGAGGCGAGGCGGACGATCGTCTCCACATCGGGCCACTCGAAACGTGTGTAGTGGTAGTTCATCCCGAAGTGCGCAAAGAGCCGGTTGTAGAGGAGCGGGCTCCTGCTGTGGGCGCAGGGGTTCCCGGCGATGGCGCATACACGGAGTTCCGGGTCGCGGTCGATCATGCCCCCGAGTTCCGCAAGCCCGAACCGCTTAAGGAGGATATCGCGCTCATGCCTCTCACCCGGGGTGATGCCGGCGCCCCGGAGGATCGCCTCCGCGGCCTCACGGGGGGTTTGCATACCGGTGTCGATGCAGGCATCGGACGCACCGATATAGGCCTCTTTCCTTGCGGCAAGGAGAGCCCGCACCTCTTCTTCCGGCGAGAGGTCTGTCAACCCCGGCCGGTCGCTTCCGGCTATCCGTTCATTGATGATCCCGGGTGCGGCGGAGAGGAGGTAGACCGTGCCGTGCCGCCGCAGATCGGCGACGTTTGCCGGGTCGCATACCGCACCGCCGCCGGTGCTGATCACCCCCCTGGCATCGCGAAGCGACTCGATCACCTCCCTCTCGAGTGCCCGGAAGCGTACCTCCCCGTGTAGCCGGAATATATCAGGGATCGGCATACCGGCCCGGCGCTCGATCAGATCGTCGGTGTCATGGAAGGGCACCTGCAGCCGTTCAGAGAGGATCCGCCCGACCGACGTCTTTCCGGTCCCTCTAAACCCTATAAGGACGATCTTCATAACAGTCCCTGCCCGTAGAGCGCTTCCCAGAACCCGGGAAAAGACTTCTCCACGCACCCGGGGTCACGGATCGCCATGCCCCCGACCGCGAGCCCGAGCACAGCAAACGCCATCGCCGTCCGGTGGTCGTCGTGCGGGTCGACGAGCACGCCGTGGAGGGGGGCGGGCGTGACCGTTAGGGAGTCGTCGGTGACCTGGACACCCGCCCCCATCCTCTGGAGGATCCCGGCAGTCACCCCGGCGCGGTCGCTCTCCTTGTACTGCAGGTGTGCTATCCCCGTGATCGTCGTCGGTGAGGCCGCCGTCGCCGCCACCACGGCGAGCGTCTGGACGGTATCGGGGGACGAGGACATATCTATATCGATCCCGGAGAGATCGCCCGTCCGCTCCACCGTCACCGCATCGGCGCCGGCGGTCACCCGGCAACCCATCATCTCAAGGGCCTCAATGAACCGGCGGTCTCCCTGGACCGATGCCGGGTTTAAGCCCCTGACCGAGACTCTCCCGCCGCAGACGGCCGCCACCGCAAAGAGGTAGGACGCCGAGGAATAGTCGCCCTCGATCCTGTAATCCCTCCCCCGGTAGGCCGCACCGCTCTTCACCCTGAACCAGTCGTAGCCACGGCGCTCGAGCCGGGCACCGAACCGGAACATAACGTCCGCGGTCACATCGATGTATGACCGGGAGGCCGGGGGAGCCGGGAGGGTGAGCTCAACGTCCTCGCCCGCATAGGGCGCCGCCATAAGGATGGAGGATATGAACTGGCTGCTCACGCTCCCATCGATCTCTGCCTTCCCGCCCCTGAGCTGCCCTGTGATCCGGATGGGGGGAAAGCCCTGCCGGCCGGCAAACGCGACTTCGCCGCCGAGGGTCTGCAGGGCACTGGCGAGGGAGCCTATCGGCCTCTCGAGCATCCGCGCGCTCCCGGTGAGCACCACCGGATGCCTGGAGAGGAGCGCCACCGATGTGAGCATTCGAAGCGTCGTTCCTGAGTTCCCGCAGTCGATCGTGACCTCATCCTGCGCCGGTAAGACCCCGCCGCACCCGGTGACCGTGATCTCATCCGCCCGCCACTCGATCGGTACCCCGAGGCTCTCAAGCCCCTGTGCAGTCAGTTCCGTATCGGCGGCGCGGAGCGGCGCTGTTATACGCGATCTCCCGGAGGCGAGCGCCGCGGCGATCAGGGCCCGGTGGGTGTAGCTCTTGGAGGGGGGCGCTTCAAATACCGCATCCACCGGTCCGATCCCGGAAACCCTTGTGATCATACGTCCGGCACCTCCATGCGGGCGTAGCACCCGAGTTTCCTGACGACAGTCATCATCTTGAGTTCCTCCTCCGCCTCCCGCCACCCCTCAGAGATCTCGAGGTCGATGAAGAATACATACCTGCCGATCCCGCGCCTGGATGGGCGCGACTCGATCCTGGTGAGGTTAATCCCGCGACGGGCGAAAATCCCGAGGATATCGGCGAGAAGCCCAACCCGGTCGATCTCCGGATCCACGAGGAGGCTACACTTAGTACTTCCCTCGTCCCCTCGGGGGGTGGCTGATATCTCAACGAACCGGGTGATGTTCTCCTTGCTGTTCTGGATATCGCGAAGAACTATGGGAAGGCCGTAGATAGTCGCTGCCATCTCAGGGACGACCGCGCCGGCACCCCTCTCTCTCTGCATCGCCATGGCGCTTGCAGCGTTGCTGCTGGTATGCACGACCTCCACACCGAGGCTGTCGAGGAGGATGGAGCACTGCTCGTGCGTCTGCGGGTGGGCGTATATGACCAGGAGGTATTCGGGCTTCTCCCGGGCTGCGAGGTGGTGCCGGACCGGCATGTAGGCCTCTCCCGTGATGGAGACGCCAAACTCAATAAGCCCCTGGAGTGTCTCACCCACGCCGCCGGCCTCCGAGTTCTCGATCGGTACGAGGCCGTCGGCAGAGCCCCCTGCCACGCGCTCGATTATGGCGCGGATTGTCGGCAGGAACCTGATATCGCCGCCGTAGAGGCGCGCAGCGAGTTCGTGGCTGAACGTCCCGGCCGGTCCGAGGGTAAGGATCGTCATCGGCTCACCACGTAGTTGATGAGGTCATCAGTCTCTTCAGCCGCGGCCGTGAGATACGAGGCGTAATGAGCGGTGTTCTCAGCAAAGAACGCCCGGAACCGCTCGCTGTCGCCGTTTTCCACGATCTCCCTGAGCGTCCTTACCGCCTCTTCAAACGCGCCGAGCACCGCCGGGATTGCCGGGTTCATCTGGAGCATATCGCCGTAGAGTCCTGCGTCCTGGCCGAGTATCCGTCCTATAAGCCCCATCTCGATCCGGTATATAGGGCTTGTGAATGTGAGGGTCTCGTTCACGTCAGCGCCGATCCGGCGGATGGCCTCCGCCTTCGCGAGAGCCCCGAAGTGGGTGAGCCCCTGGATCATCGTCATCATCCTGTCATGCTCCTCCGGCGTTGCGAGCGTGATCGCCGCCCCCTGGTCACGGAAGACCGAGAGGAGCCCCTCAAGGGTCGCGGGGGCACACCTGGCCGGGGTGGCGATGATCGTCTGGCCCCGGAGCGATGCGGCGCCGGGCCCGAACATAGGGTGGAGCCCGATCACCTCTGCCCGCGAGGTGAGCATCGCCCGGATCGGTTCGACCTTGAGTGATGTGAGGTCGCAGAAGATCTGCTCCTCAGCGAGCAGCCCTGTGATCTCCCTGATCACCCCGACGGTGGCACGGATGGGCACCGAGACCATGACGAGGTCAGCCTCTTTTGCGACGTCCCGGTTGGTGATCTCCGTCTCTCTCCCTGAGATGATCACATCCCAGCCAGCCTCCTCAAAGACCCTGGCGAAGAACCGCCCCATCTGACCGGTACCGCCGATGATGCCTGCAAGCATCGCGTCACTTCTCCAGGATCGTCTCCCTGACAGCGACCCCGAAGTGCCGCCCCCCTTCCGCGACGCTGCCGAGCACCCGGTCACCGACCGCGAGGCGGGCGACCGATATCGCCCCCCCATCCTCTGCAACAAGCCTGATGGTCTCAGCGTTCTGGAGAACCAGGCTCGCCTTCGCATCCCCGGCCTCCGCCTCGACGAGGAGGAGCGGGCGGCGCTCGATCTTCACCCTGCCGACGACCGCCTCCCGTGTCGTGCCGGTATGCTCCGCAACGAGTACCCGGCTGCCTGTCGCGAGATCGGTGAGGTAGGCGGTCTTTCCGTCGGGGAGGAGGGTGTAGGCATGCACCGCCCCGGCGTTCACCCGGAACGGGCGCGGGGCCACGTAGGGGTTCTCCAGGGTCTCGGGATGCACCATAAGGAATGCCGAGGATGTGTTTCCGACGAGCATCCCCTCTCCGTCGGCGAGGAGGGAGCAGGTGTCCACGCAAACCCGGTCCCCCATGCCGGCAGGGGTGATCCTGGTTACCTCGAATGGGATGAGAGAGATCTCTGCGCCTGAACCGGCTATCGCGCCTGCCACGCGCCGGATCTCCGCCGGATCATCCGTTGCGAGGAGGATACCCGCCGTCCCGCGTTCGAGGGCGCCGAGAGCGATCGCCGCCTCATCGGCGGTCGTGACCGTGGCGATGATCCGGTCAGACTGCGCGACGAGGTTCTCGAGCGGTATGACCGTCCAGTCCGTCATCTGCACGATGACCCGGCCCTGTCCGGCGAGCCTGAGCGCCTCCTCCTCGGTTGCCTTATCCGAGATCTCGATCTCAAAGACATCTTTCCCCGGGACGAGGTCGCCGTTCTCCGCGACAGTCGTCACACGCCCGAGTTCCCGCACACGTTCGGCGTCGTCCACCACGATGACGTCAGCCCCGCTCTCTATGGCGGTGGTCGCGAGCTCCTTCCTCCACGGCCTTATATCAACCCAGAATTGCTTCATCACTCCCTCTCCAGCAGTTCGGCCGGGTCTGCGCCCTCATGCACCACCCGGCAGATCGCCCCGATGAACCGGCGTGGATCTTCGCGCTGGAATGCGTTCCTTCCCATGCAGACCCCGGCCGCGCCTGCCCCGATGGCATCCCTGATGGTCGTGAGCGTCTCCAAGTCCCCGCCCTTCTCGCCACCGGCGATCATCACCGGCACCGAGCAGGAAGCGGTGATCTGGCGGAAGGTCTCCGGATCCCCGGTGTAGTTTGTCTTGATGAGATCAGCCCCGAGCTCCTCGGCGACCCGGACGCAGTGCCCGATCGCCTGCGGCGATCGTGAGTCGATCCCATCACCGCGGGGGTAGATCATGACAAGGAGCGGTATCCCCCAGCGGTTGCAGTCCCGCACAACCGCGCCGGCAGACTCGATCATACCTGACTCGTTCGGCGCGCCAAGGTTGATGTGGATCGAGATGGCATCGGCGCCGAGCGCGACCGCCTCCTCCACTGTGCAGACGAGCACCTTATCGTTTGGATCCGGGTTCATCGATGTGCTCGCGGAGAGATGCACGATGAGACCGATGTCCTTTCCGCGTTTCCGGTGTCCTCCTTTAACCATGCCCTTGTGGAGCACGATGGCGTTCGCACCGGCCTCGCTCACCTCGCTGACGATCCAGGTCATGTTGCGGAGCCCCTCGATCTGGCCCAGTGTAAACCCGTGATCCATCGGAATGATCACGGTGCGGCCGGTGTTTCTATCCATTATCCGCTCAAGGCGGATCTCTTTTCCAATCATAATAATCACGTCCTGAGAATCTCTACTGCTTCTTCTGCCGTCTGCCCCTCATGGATGATCAGCGCTGCGGCACGTATCAGGCGATCCGGCGCCTGGTGCTGGAAGGCGTTTCTCCCGATCGATATACCGGCAGCGCCCCCCTCCATCGCCCCCTCCACCAGGTCGAGGGTCGCCCGGTCGTCGGTCTTTGAGCCCCCCGCGACCACGACCGGCACGGGGCATCCCCGGGTCACCTCCCGGAACGAGTCCGGATCACCGGTGTAGACGGTCTTGACTATATCGGCGCCGAGTTCCGCCGCCACCCGTGCGGCGAGTTTGACGTCCTCGACCCCGTGTTCATCCATGACCTTCCTGCCCCGGGGGTACATCATAGCGAGGAGCGGCATCCCCCACTCCATGCACGTGATCGCGACACTGCCGAGGTCTTCAAGCATCCTTGCCTCGGAGTCGGCTCCGACGTTTATATGCACCGATACGCCGTCTGCACCCATCTTCAGGGCGTTTGTGACGGTGTTCACGAGCACCTTGTCGTTTGGGTCCGGGCCTATGCTGGTGCTCGCCGAGAGATGCAGGATGAGCCCGACATCCCGTCCATGCCCCCGGTGGCCGTGCAGTGCAAGCCCCAGATGGCCGACAACCGCGTTTGCTCCGCCGTCGGCAACAAGATCGATAGTCTTTCCAGGATCGATCAGCCCCGGTATGGGGCCGAGCGTTACGCCATGGTCGAGCGGCACTATGATGGTCCTGCCGGTATTTCGATCCATAATACGTTCCAGACGAATTTCTTTTCCTCTCATAACTACAACCTCCCCCGGATTTTGAGCTTACACAGATCTCCGGGATGGTTTAAAACCGGGTAAAATAGCGATAGAACGCTGCCGCTCCAGGGTTATATGTAGCGGCGACTAAAAACTGGCAAATCACTTCTGCGAGGGCTGCTGCTCCGTTAACCGAGGTAAAGACATTCACCGGCGAAAAAACATTCACCCTGCATTACGCTTACTATTGCGCGCTCTCATATATTAATATTCCGGGTCATCCCTTGAGTAGAGACCTCCGGACCCGATCCGACTCCCTGTTATCCGATCGTCCGGGGCCGGCTTTTGCGGGGAAAAAGTATTGGGGTCTTACTTTCGACCCTTCCGGAACGCTATTACATCGCCTATGGTCATGGTCATCCGCCCGGGCCCGCCGGTGGAGGCGGTCTCCTCGGCCGAGTCGATCAGCCTGATATTAAGTGCTTTCTCAAGTTTTCGCCGGACTTCGTCCTCGGGGATGAGATCGCCTTTCTCAATCTTCTTGATCAGGATCTCGCGTTCCTTGACTTCCTGTGCGAGGTCAAGGGTAGACCATTCCTTCTCCTCCCGGGCGGCGCGGATCCGGTCGGCGTAGTCTTCGACGATCTCCCCTTCTATAAGGTCAAAGACGTCGCGCGGCCTCCTTCTGGTCTGCGTGACGGCGAAGCCCGTCTTTTTCTGGACTGTCCGCTGCCGCGATTGCTGGACTTCTGTACCGTGTTTTGCACATCGGACGCAGACACAGAGTTCTGCACCCTCGATCTGGATGGTTTTCGGTGGTCCGTGTATGAGAGCACCGCATAGTTCACACTGCATAAGTCTCGCAAACAACTTTATATTCATTTTAACCTATATAATTAATCGAGGAGACCTATGGGAGATATCGCTCGGCAGGCACCAGAGAAAGATACCGGTGAGGACATCTACCAGTACCTCCTGGAGCGGATAACAAACCTTGAAAATCGAAACCTGGAGCTACGCGAACAGTTTCGTCAGATGGAGTCCGAGAAACGATATATTGAGACCCAGAAGATCCGCTATGAGCGCGAGCTGCGCAAACTGAAGAGTGAGATTGAGCAACTGCGGAGCCCTCCTCTTGTGATTGGAACAGTAACAGACGTGATCGATAACAGCCGGGTGATCGTGCGGAGCAGCGCAGGGCCGCGTTTCCTGGTCCGCACATCGCAGCTGATCGATCCTGATCTCCTCAAACCGGGCGTGCGATGCACGCTCAACCAGCAGTCCCTCGCCATAGTGGATGTACTCCCCACGAGTTACGACGCGCAGGTCTACGGCATGGAACTGGTTGAGTCTCCAGGGGAGACCTACGAGGACATCGGCGGCCTTGAGCCGCAGATCGAGGAGATCAGGGAAGCGGTTGAGTTCCCCCTGACAAAGCCACACCTCTTTGTGAGGATCGGGATCTCCCCTCCGAAGGGCGTGCTTCTCCACGGGCCGCCGGGCACGGGGAAGACGCTTCTTGCGCGGGCGGTGGCTCACCACACGAACGCGCACTTCCTCCGTGTGGTCGGTTCGGAGCTGGTGCAGAAGTACATAGGTGAGGGGGCGCGCCTGGTCCGGGAACTCTTCGACCTCGCAAAGCAGAAGGCGCCTTCGATCATCTTCATCGATGAGATCGATGCGATAGGCGCGCACAGGAACGACTCGACAACCTCGGGCGATCGCGAGGTCCAGAGGACGCTGATGCAGCTCCTGGCAGAGATGGACGGGTTTGAGAACCGGGGCGACGTCAAGATAATTGCCGCGACCAACCGCATCGATATACTCGACCGCGCACTCCTCCGCCCGGGGCGATTCGACCGGATGATCGAGATACCGCTCCCTGACCATCAGGGAAGGTTTGCCATCCTGGAGATCCATACCCAGGGCATGAGCCTCGGCGCGGATGTTGACCTCATGGAGGTGGCCCGGCTCACGGAGAGCAAGAACGGAGCCGATCTCCGGGCGATATGCATGGAGGCGGGCATGTTCGCGATCAGGAAAGAGCACGATACAGTCGGTCACGATGATTTCATGAAGGCGATCGATAAACTCTCGGCGAACTTCGATCGGCACCATTTTCACACCACTTTCGGCGAGATGTTCGCCTGAAGTTGTATTTTTAATTATGGCGGTAGGGGCTGTATCTCAGCCCCCCGCCCGCGGTCCTGGATCTTGCCGGATGCCGCTCATGAGAGTCAAAGCCGCCGCTTGCCAGGATCCCGACGGTGTCCTGCACCAGAGTTAATATCGGGAGAAACAATCTATCAGACAGACGTGATGGATATGGTTTCACCATTGATTCTGGTCAATCTGAAGACCTACCATGAGGGTATGGGCCAAAACGCTCACCGGATCGCTGCCGCGGCCGAGGCCGTGGGGAAAGAGAGCGGGGTTGTCATCGGCATTGCGCCGGTCTTCACCGAGATACGCCCGATGAGCCAGCATTATGCAATACCGGTCTATGCCCAGCACATCGATGCTATCACACCCGGCGCCCATACCGGTCATATTCTGCCCGAGGGTGTCAGGGCGGCGGGCGCACGCGGCACCCTGATCAACCACTCCGAGCGCCGCCTCACCCTGGCCGATATCGATACCTGCGTCCAGGCATGCCGGAGGCTCAGCCTTGAATCGGTCGTCTGCACGAACAACGACTCCACCAGTGCCGCCGCCGCAGCGCTCCGGCCCGATTATGTGGCGATCGAGCCCCCGGAGCTGATCGGGAGCGGCGTCTCGGTCTCGAAGGCAGACCCGGGGATAATCGAGCGCTCGGTTAAAGCCGTCAGGGCGGTGAACCCTGATGTGAGAGTCCTGACCGGGGCGGGGATCCAGTCGGGTGAGTGCGTAAAGATAGCGGTCGATCTCGGAACCTTCGGCGTCCTGCTGGCATCGAGCGTGGTCAAGGCCGACGACCCCGGGGCAGTCCTCAGGGATCTCGTCTCGCTCATATAGTGTGCTTTGTTTCCCCTCATCCTGCGGATACTGATGCATACAGCAGCCTCACGCACTCGCTTGCGGAGTTCTGCCGGGAGGAGGTTTGCGTGGGCACCCGAGGCTGCGCTGCACCTGAATATCCGGGTGAGATGCTCGCGGACTTCACGCTATAAGCGATATAAGGTCGTGCTTGGTTATGACACCGCACACCTTCCCCTTCTCAAGCACCAGAACCGCATGGTTGTGATGCAGGAGATGGACGATCATATCGATGGGCGCCGTCGGGGGTATCGTCGGGAAACCCGGCTCCATACAATCCCGCACAAGTTTCTGGTGCGTCTGGTGGAATCCCCATTCTTCCATGGCGTTCATGATCGCAGATTCGGATATGCAGCCTACAGGAACCCCGTTATCGAGCACCGGCAGCTGGGAGATGCTGTTCTGGCGCATGATATCGACAGCATGGTTGATAGGCCCGCCGGGGGCGACAGCGAGCACAGATGAGGTCATCACATCGACCGCCGTTATGGTCGAGCGCTCCGCAGCCTGAAGGACTTCCACGATCCTCGCGAGCGTGCTGACCCTCGGGTCTACACTGCCGGATTCGATCCGCGCGACCATGGACTGGCTGATTCCGGCCATGCGGGCTACATCTGCCTGCTTCAAGCCCATACGGATCCTCTTCTCCCGCAGTTCGGCCGGGGTGGGTATATCCATGTTATTACTGTAAGTAATTTTTTTATTTATACGTTTGCTCTCCCGATGCACGGGCGGGCTCCCTGGAAGAAGAATAGTGATTGCAGGGAGTGGGAGGAGTAAGCCTCCTTCTGTTCAGTGCGGCATTCAGCTGCGCGCCATACCCGGGCGGATGCCAGACGATCCATCTGCCCTGTTCTGGCTTGCACCCGCAGGGATTCACCGTTTCATCGTATCCTGCCGCTGCGTTCAACGAGATGCTTGCGCCTCTCGCCCCCATTGACGGGGGCTCGATCGTCTCATAACTGGCGGCAGGCCGTGTCGTTTCTGTGTCATTGCCGTGACTCTCGCCACCCGCACTTGCATGCGGCTGCGTGTCTGGCCGGTGGGAGGACTTTCCTCAGCAGCACAGGAGATGTGCCACCGTCGGCCGCACTCTCCCTCTCCTCTATAATATCCACGCGAGAGAATATATACCCGCGGTTCCCAGCCCCGGGCCGCCTCCGTATCGCAGGAGGATCTCCGGACCGATCGTGCATCCCGCGCAGTATCGGGATAAGCTTATATACTCAGGACTGGATCCTCCCCCGGGTGTCATTCGTGGGGGGGAGTGAGGTCTGTACGTACTTCGAGCTTGCGGCGATCTTTGCGGCATTAATTGCCGTAACCACGCTTTTTTCGCTCGTCTCGCTTGGGACGGGCGCCATGGGCTGCGGGCCGGCGGCGGGCGCGTATCCGGTCCTGACCGGCGGCGAACCTCATATCGCGCAGGCCGGGGAGATCACCGGCTTCCTCTCAGTCCCGGAGACCTCCGGGATCCTCGTAGATACCCTTGCCTTCCGCATCATCCATACAGGTGAGGGCGGGGCCATCGATCTATCGAGGGTCACCGTGACGGTCCTGGCCGGGGACTACCTTGAGATACTTGCGCGGTCCAGGGAGACCCTTCCCGAACCGGGTATGTGGTCGGCAGCACCGCTCCCTGACGACGATGCATTATTCAGGCCCGGTGATGAATGCACGATCCTCCTCCGTCTCGACCGCCCCGCCCCTGCCGATGGCGGTCTGATCATTAAGATGCGCCCCGAGGGGAGCAGGCCCTGCACGATCACGGGGCCGGTCAGGCTTCTTGATAAAGAGTAAAAGTATTCAATGCCGCACGATCCATTCTGATGAGAATGCTGACCGGAAAAGAAGGCAGAGCGGCAGTAGACCTGGCGAGGAGCAGCATCGAGAGGGCTGTGGAAGGCAGGCGGCCGTCGCTTCAAAACCTCCCGCCGGCCTTCCAGGAGAGGCGCGGCGTCTTTGTAACGATCAGGCGGCAGGGGCAGCTCCGCGGATGCATCGGCCTCCCGTACCCCACAGCACCGCTCGGTGAGGCGATCGTCGAGGCGGCCATATCGGCAGCCCTTGAGGATCCCCGGTTCATGCCGGTATCCCCACGGGAGCTCGACGATATAGATCTCGAGGTGACGGTGCTCACAGAGCCCCGGACGCTTGACTGTCCGCCGGAAGAGCGGCCTGACTGTATAGAGGTCGGGAGGCACGGCCTGATCATAAACGGGCTCGGGAGAGGAGGGCTTCTCCTCCCGCAGGTTCCGGTGGAGTGTGACTGGACCAGCACCGAGTTCCTCGACCAGACCTGTCTCAAGGCCGGGCTCCCGGCCACGTGCTGGAGGCGCGACGACGTCGCCGTGCAGGTCTTTGAGGGGCAGATATTCAGCGAAGAGGCGGTTTAACCCGGATGACAATAACTTTTGAGGTCATACACAAAGATATCGCCGGAAGGGTCGGCAGACTCAGGGTGAACGGCAGAACGGTCCGGACTCCCGCTCTCCTCCCGGTCATCAACCCCCACCTCCCCCTGGTGACCCCGCGCGAGATGCAGGAGATGGGGGTCGAGGCCCTGATCACGAACGCCTACATCTTCAGGCGGAGCGCTGAGTTCTGCGATAAAGCGCTCGCGGAAGGGCTCCACGGTCTCCTCGACTTTGACGGCGCTATAATGACCGACTCCGGATCGTTTCAGCTCTCGGTCTACGGCGAGGTTGAGGTGAGCAACCGGGAGACGCTCGAGTTCCAGCAGGCGATAGGAAGCGATATAATCGTCCCCCTGGATATCCCCACACCGCCGGACGCCGGCCGGGAGAGGGCGGCCCGGGAACTCGCGGCCACCATGGACCGGATCCGGGAAGCTCGCGAGCTCTTCCCTGACGCTAACCTGGCAGGGCCGGTGCAGGGCGGGATATTCACCGACCTCCGTGAGGAGGCCGGTCGCGCCGTCCGGGATCTCGGGATCTCGTTCTGCCCGATCGGCGCCGTCGTGCCGCTTATGGAGAACTACCGCTACCAGGATCTGGTCGAGGTCGTCCTTGCGGCCAGGCGCGGCCTCTCCCCGGCGGCCGCCGTCCACCTCTTCGGTGCCGGCCACCCTTCCATGTTCGCCCTCGCCGCCGCTATGGGATGCGACCTCTTCGATTCGGCCGCATACGCCCTCTTCGCCCGTGAGGGGCGCTACATCACACCGCACGGGAGCCTCAAGATCGATGAACTCGCTGAACTCCCCTGCCCCTGCAGGGTCTGCCGGTCGATGACCGCCGAAGAACTCCGCCGGTCTGATGACCGGGAGCGGTTGCTCGCCTTCCATAACCTCTATGTCACCCTCGCGGAGATCGCCCGCATACGGCAGGCGATCCAGGACGGAACTCTCTGGGAGGTGGTCGACGAGCGGTGCCGGAGCCACCCGCGCCTCCTCGCCGGCTACCGGAAGCTCCTCGGGCATGCGGCCGACCTCGAATGCTATGACAGCGTCTCCAAACGCCGATTCTTCTACCGGGGGTCGGAGACCTGCCAGCGGACCGAGGTGCTGCGCTACCATGAGGTCATCCCCCGCATCAAAGTCGGGGAGCGGGTGCTCATATCGTTTGACGGCAGGGAGATCCCCGGGTTTGATACGGTGCTGAACTTCAAACCCCCCTTCGGGCCGTACCCCGTGGAGCTCGCCGAGACGTTCCCGATCGGCCAGAGCGAGATCCCGGACCGGGACGAGGATATGATCCGGTCCGGGTGCGCCGGCATCCGCGCCCTGATGGAGGCGAACCCTGGGAGCCGGTTTGCCATCCGGTGTGGTGATGCGTGGGTAAATCTTATCCGCGAGGAGGTTCCCGGTGCTGAGGTGCATCGTGAGCAGGTATGAGGCGGTGAGGCGCGACGGCCTTGCGCGGATAGGGGTATTTGAGCACGATGAGAAGACCCTCTCCCTCCCTGCAGCCCTGGATACGGACGCCCTCTTCCCCGCGCTCGATGGTCGGGCTCTCTCAAACGTCCCTCTCTCTTCAGGAGAAGCGTTTGTCAGGGACTACTTTTCCCACGGGGAGCAACCGGTGGCCGTCCATCCGCTCGCCCCCGGGGCGCCGCAGTCGGGCGACTGCACCCTGGTCGCAAACTGGCATACGGTGCTTGCGAACCCGAGAAACTACGCGTCATGGCTCGCCGGCCTGAAGGGGAACGTCCCGCCGGACACAGCGTGGTACGCCCCGGCGGCGGCTCTCCCCTCGACCGCCTGCCTACTCATATACTCGGGCTTTGACCTCTTCGACTACCGGGCCACCGATCTCGCATCGGCGCAGGGGATCTTCTGCCTCCCCGAGGGCGAGTTCCCCGCTTCAATGATGGAGACCGGGGTCTGCGGGTGCGAGGGGTGCCGGGCCGGCGATCTCGCGCAGCACAACCGTCTCGCGCTCGACCATGAGATCGCGATCGTGCGCCACTACATCGGGTCCGGGGGACTCCGGGAACTGATGGAGTCCCGGTGCCGCGCAAGCGCAGCGCAGACGGCCATCATCCGGTTCCTCGACCAGAACTACGAGTTTATGGAGCGCGCCCTTCCTGTGGCGCGGTCGGTGTCCATGAGGGCAAACACGGCCGAGTCGCAGAACCGGGCCGAGATCCGGCGGTTCGCCGACCGGGTGATCGAGCGGTTCGTCCCGACCCGGGCCGACGTAGCGGTCCTCCTCCCCTGCTCGGCGCGGAAGCCCTACTCCCTCTCCCGGAGCCACCGGCTCTTCATGAGTACGGTGAACCGGCGCGCGCACGAACTGATCGTCACATCCCCGATCGGTCTCGTTCCAAGAGAGCTCGAGCGGATCTACCCGGCCGGCCACTACGACGTGCCGGTGACCGGTTACTGGGACCGGGAGGAGTGTGCCCTAATCGCCGATATACTCGTCCGTTACTTCGCCGCGCACCCCTACCGTCGGGTGATCGCCCACCTCGATGGCGGGGCGCTCACCGTCGCAGAGATGGCGGCGGAGACCTGTGGCATCGATCTAGAGGTGACCTGCCGGGACCGCCCGACGTCGCCGGAGTCGCTTGCGGCGCTCTCCGCCGCCCTTGAGGGGGAGCGCCGGGTGCAGACGGATACCATCCGGGGCACGGTCTCCTGGCAGTTCGCGACCGATATCAACACAAAAGGGCTCTCCCTCCGGGGCAGGAGCATGCAAATGGCGGTCCTCCGCGGGCGGCAGCAGCTCTTCAGTATCGACGAAGGGACCGGGCTCTTCCGCCCGACGTTTGAGGGGTGGCGGATGATCCCGGAGGGCTACCGGGTCAGGATCGATGCGTTCGTGCCGCAGGGTGATGTCCTCGCCCCCGGTGTCGTGGACTGCGACCCCCGGATACGGGAGGGCGA
>MTBK01256611.1_pt1 | contig 28178 bp, 20 predicted proteins | sample 1535981 | NCBI WGS metagenome assembly MTBK01 (sample SAMN06109225, study PRJNA356200) | anaerobic digester metagenome | isolation source: biogas reactors fed with pig manure or primary and secondary sludge | place: Spain | collected 2016-06-30
ATCAGTATGAGGAATACCGCAAACGTCACCAGGTCGTCGAGGTTGAGGGAGTAGGTCAGCCCGGCAACCGTGCCGAGTATGCTGAGCGGGATGAGGAGGAGGAGATTCTCCCGGGTGATAGCCCCGATCCGCTCTGGCCGACGATAGGTGTAGAGGACTGCAGCGACGGCCACGGCGATGACGAAGACCCCGATCACCAGGCGTGCCGGAGGAGATAGGAGCATGACGAAGACCGCGGAGAGCACGAGGATCGGGAGTGTCACGATATCCCCTGAGGTGGTGACGGTGGGGGCGGCGATCATATCGAGGTCGAGGCTGTAGCGGTAGCTTAGAAGTGCGATGACCAGGGTGATCCCCATCACCACAAGCCCCGAGACGATCCCGCTGATGACCGAGATCAGAACCAGATCGGTGACCCCCACCACCGGGAGCCCGGAGATGCGGCATGCAGCGTAGGCAAATATGCCCAGGACAAACGCTATCAGGACGGTCACAACGAACGAGGCGCGGATGTTGTCGCCGAGTATGCAGCCCTCCCGGAAGTCGATGGAGAACTCCCCGAGATGCATCGATGACGATAGGCGGGATGCGAGAACCCCGGCTATATTCCCCCGCATATCGATTATCGAGGGCAGGAGCACCATCAGGCCGGGTATCAGCTCAAGAACCTCGCGGACAGAACCCAGATAGATGCCTGCAACGCTCGCTGCAGCGGCGCTGACGAAGAGGGCGCCAAGGCCCGTCAGAACCAGGCGGCGGCGGCTCTGGCTGTATAGACCCTGCACCATCGCCATCACCATCCATCTCAATCAACTCCGAAAAGGAACCTCAAGCACAACCAGGTCGTCCGGGAGGATCACATCTCCCTCATAATGTCGCTTTGCATCGCGTATATGATTTGCTGTGGTTGTGTATCGGGAACTGATATGGACCAGGGCGAGCATACGGGCGCCCAGAGCGGCGGCGGCCTCACCGGCCTCACCGGCGGTTGAGTGCAGGACCGTCCGGGCCCGTTCTGCCTCCTGGTCATCGAACGTGGCATCGTGTATGAGGAGATCGGCGTCTCCAGCCATACCGGCGGCCCCGGGCAGGTGCTGGATAGGCCGGGTGTCTCCGGTGTAGACGATCTTCCTTCCCGGACGCGCCTCCCCCATAACGTCATGGGGCTGAACCTCGGTCTCGACACCCTCACGGACGATCCGGATCGTCTCCCCGCGCTGCAACCGCCCGAAGAGCGGGCCCGGGGGGATGCCGAGCGCCACCGCGCGTTCGCGGTTGAATCGGCCCGGCCGCTTATCCTCTGTGAGGACGTAGCCGAGGCCCGGGATCCCGTGGAACGTGGCAAACGCGCGGACGGTATATCCATCGAAGGGCACGACCGAACCGTGCTCAAGGGCGTGGCCGGTGACGGAGAAGCTCCGCGTATGCCGGCCGATCCTCTGCACGATCTCGACAAACTCATCCACCCAGGGGGGACCGTAGACCGGGAGGGGTTCGGTCCGCCCCATGAACGCGAGAGTCTCGACGAGCCCGAAGACGCCCAGGAAGTGATCGGCGTGCCAGTGGGTGATGAAGATGGCGTTCACGGTAAAACCCGTCCGGGCGCGCATCATCTGCCGCTGTGTTCCTTCCCCGCAGTCAAAGAGCAGTGTATCGGCGCCCCGCCGGATCAGGACGGAGGGGGGGTTTCGCTGCGGTGAGGGGAGGGCACCCGCCGTGCCGAGGAAGTAGACATGCAGGGTCTCGCCGGCTATACGAACCACTTCCTGAACGCTGCAAGGCTTCGCCTCGCCTCTTCGAGCGTCCGCCCCTCGACCACGACCACGCCGGAGTAGCCACGGGCTATAGCCGGCCCGACCTTCTCCCAGGCGATTGCGCCGTCGCCGAGCGCCAGGTGTTCGTCCGACTGCCCGTGGTTGTCGTGGATATGCATGTGGTCGAACTCCCCGATATACCTGAGGAACGCATCGACAAGGCCGTTCGTGTTTGCGTGCCCCAGATCGAATGTGATCCCGATCCCGGGTATCCCCTCGGTGAGGCCGAGGATCTCCTCGGGGTAGCGGCAGAGGAAGTCCTTGATGCTGATCATGTTCTCGACACACGCGAGGACTCCGTGGTCTTCGGCGTATCTCCCGATCTCGACGAGAGCAGTCTTCTGCACCTCCCAGACCTTATCGGGGACGAGTTTTCCAACCGGGGATACAAACCCGGGGTGGATCGTCACCCGGTCGGTCAGGTCGGCCGCGAGGTGGATACAGGAGCAGATCTGGCGTATGGACTCTCGCCATATGGGGTAGTTGAGCGATGCGAGGTTTAAGTCGCTGTAGGGTGCATGAACCGTGGCTAAAAGTCCGGTGCTCTCAAGGATCTCCCGGATCGCGGCAAAGTTTTCGGGGATCTCCAGGCGGTAGTTCCCGTCAGCGACGATCTCCCACCCGGCATACCCGAGATCCTCGATCTCAAAGACCCAGTCCCGCTCCGCCCAGACTTTCGATGAGGACGAGAAGTACGGGTCAAGACTCATTCCATCCCTCCCAGTCGCTTGAGCAGATCCCGGGTCTCTCTGGCAAATTCTTCGAGCGTGCCCTCGTTTACGATCGTGTGATCTGCCTGCGCAAGAGCCTGCAAAAGCCCCCACCCGAGCTCCCGCTCGTCGCGGGCCCGGAGGTCTTCGGCGGTGAGGGAGTCGTCGGACCGCCCCCGGCCGGCGAGCCTCGCATATCGCGTCTCAAACGATGAGACGATCCCGATGAGCAGAAAGTCGGGGAAGCGCTCCCGGAACGCCGCCACCTCATGGTCTCCCCTGATGCCATCCACCAGAACCACCGGCGCGGCGGTGGTCTCGATGAGGGGGATTGTGATCCGGGCGATGGCGTCCATGCCGAGGTCTGAGCGAAGTTCCCTCGAGATCGCGCCAAGGTTCGCGTCCGTGGCTGAAAGCCCGATCCGGGCCGCTCGCATTCGTATCGCATCACCCATGACCACTACCGGGATCCCGAGATCCCGGGCGATCCTTGATACCTCCCCCTTCCCGCTTGCCGGCATGCCAACGATTCCAATGACTTTCATCAGGTTTACTCCATCGTATTTCAGGATTTACCTTATTGTGTTATATTCAGAAACAGCGGACCGTGCCGGGGATCCAGGCCGGCTATGCATTGGTTGCGATCGGTCGCAACAGATAGTTCTATTGAGCTTTTGCGCGCCTGATGATATTATGGTTGGCCTCACCCGGATCATTCTTGTTCCGGGTCGTAGCCGACCTCGCCATCCTCCCGGGTCCGTATCCAGACCTTCCGGCCGAGCGGTGCTGCAAGAGCCTCAAGTTCCTGCCGGGTCAGGGGATCAAAGCCCGGGGCCACCCCCTGCTGGAGCACGAGATCCAGCCCCCGGGTAGCCTCTGCGATCGCGGGGAGGTCTTCTTCGCGGCCCCGGAAGAGGGTCACCACCGCCTGGCACGAACCGAGGCTGCCGTCGGTCTTTGCCCGCCTGCAGGCGGCAAGCGATGCCTTCACCGCATCGACGGCGGCCGCGCCCAGGAGGTCGTCGTAGCGCTCCCAGGTGGTCTTGATGTCGAGCGCGATCATATCCACCAGGCGCTCCTCAAGCAGCGCCTCGATGACGCGGGGGAACATACCGTTTGTATGCAGCCCGACGGAGAGTCCCATCTTTTGTGCGGCGGCGGCGAGGTGGATCAGTGCCGGCCCCTGGAAGGTCGGCTCCCCGCCCGAGAAGACCACGGCACCTGCTATCACCCGTGAGCTCCTGATCATATCGAGGATCTCGTCCGCGTCACGGAGGTCTCCGCCGCCCTGGATGGCGGAGTTGTGACAGTAGAAGCATCGCGCGGGGCACCCCCTGAGGAATACGGTGCAGGCAGCCCTCCCTCGCCAGTCGACGGTGCTGATCGGGACAAAACCTCCGAAATTGACGTGCAAGTGATCACCGGATGGTATAGTGATGCTCCCCTATTTCTTGTAAGCCTTGGCTTTCCGGCTAAGAAACCGCACCTGAATAAGTGTAAATCAAGTTTATTTGTTGAGATATCAAGCGTATTTTAGCCCGGTTTTGAAAAACAAGTCTTTATCATATCTTTCTCCCAACCATACTGTCATGGGTCTCATAAAAGACGCACAGCGCGGCGTTGTCACCGAAGAGATGCGGATCGTCGCAGCAGCGGAGGGTGTAACCGAAGATTTTGTACGGCGTGGGGTGGCCGGAGGGCAGATCGTCATCCCCATCTCCCCATACCGGAAGGTGAAGATCTGCGGTATCGGGGAGGGGCTGCGGACCAAGGTCAACGCGAGCATCGGGACATCGTCTGATATAGTGGATATCGATATGGAGATCGAGAAGACCCGGCAGGCCGAGCTCGCCGGCGCCGATACGCTGATGGAACTCTCCACCGGCGGGGATTTCCTGGAGATACGGCGCCGGGTCATCGAGGCGACCAGTCTCTCGGTAGGGTCGGTCCCGCTCTACCAGGCGTTCATCGAGGCTGCCCGGAAGCATGGAGCGGTCGTCCATATGGAGGAGGATGACCTCTTCCGGATAACAGCTGAGCAGGCGAAGCTCGGAACCAACTTCATGGCGATCCACACCGGGATCAACTATGAGACGATGAAGCGCCTGCAGAACCAGGGGCGGCACGGCGGGCTCGTCTCCCGGGGCGGGGCCTTCATGACCGCGTGGATGCTCCACAACGAGAAGGAAAACCCCCTCTACTCGGAGTTCGACTACCTGGTCGAGATCTTAAAGGAGCACGAGGTCACCCTCTCGTTCGGCAACGGTATGCGGGCGGGCGCGGTCCATGACGCCACCGACCGTGCCCAGATCCAGGAGCTGCTCATCAACGCTGAACTCGCTGATAAGGCGCATGCAGCGGATTTGCAGACGATCATCGAGGGGCCGGGGCATATACCGGTCGACGAGATCGAGACGAACGTCGTCCTGCAGAAGCGGGTCACGAACCGGAGACCCTTCTACATGCTCGGGCCGCTCGTGACCGATATCGCACCCGGCTACGATGACCGGGTGGCCGCGATCGGTGCCGCGCTCTCCTCCTCCTACGGCGCCGACTTCATATGCTACGTGACGCCGGCAGAACACCTGGCCCTCCCCACCCCAGAGGAGGTCTACGAGGGTGTTATGAGCTCTAGGATCGCCGCCCACGTCGGCGATATGATCAAACTCAGGAAGAGGGATGCCGACCTCGAGATGGGGCACGCCCGCCGGGATCTCGACTGGGAGCGGCAGTTTGCCGTCGCGATCAACCCCGGGCGCGCCAAAAAGATCAGGGACGAGCGGATGCCGGCCGATGCCGATGCCTGCACGATGTGCGGGGACTACTGCGCGCTAAAGATCGTGGGCCGGCACTTCAACTTTTAGGGGCATGCCGGGTTCCCTTATTATTTCTCAGGAGCCTCCTCCGCGCACCAGAGGGGGCGCCAGGGATCCTCTTTGTATCCCTCACGCGGCCCCCGGATCCAAAGCCGCACCATTATTGTGTTTCCTCTCCATAACTCTCTCTGAGGACTGATCGATGAAACCAGAGACCGAGAAGATCATAGACGAGTTCCTTCTCCATGCAGATGATATTGGCGACGAGATCGTGGAAGAGGTGAAAGAGATGCTCGGCATTGTGCCGTTCATCTTTACCATACTCCGGGATCGGCCCGATATATTCGCGCTCGCGACCATCGCTGATTACCGGACATCCCGCCCAGAATCCCTCGACACAAAGACCGCGGAGCTGATCTCCATCGCGGCCGCGGCCGCAGCCGGGGCTGACAGCTGCCTGAAGGTCCACATAGGGGCCGCCATGAAAGAAGGCGCCTCCCGCGACGAGATCCTCGATACCCTCCTCATCGCTGCCATGATCGGGAAGACAAGGGTTCTCGCTTCATCCCTGCGCCTGTTCCGGGATGTCTGCGGGATGGAGTAGGCCGCGCTCGTCAACCCCGGGGCGGGCCTGGCCCGCCATAACCCGGCCCCGGGTATGTATGTTTTATCTGATGTTTTGTTCAAAACTCCCTGTAATGAGCCAGACAAAGGCGGCCCTCCGCCTGCAGGCAAAGGAGGCCCGATCCCTCATCCCCGAATCCCGGGTATCCATACTCAGCAGGGTCATCGGAAGAAGGCTTCTCGACCTCGTGAACGGTTTTGAGACCGTAATGGTCTATGCCTCAAAGGTTCCCGAGGTCGAGACGAAAGAGTTCATCCGTGACTTAAACAGGCGGGGCGTGCGGGTCGTCGTCCCCATAATCGAGCGGGAGACCTGTAGCCTCCGCCTCTCGTACCTGCCCGACCCCTCTCTCCTCATCCCGAGCACGTTCAGCGTGCCCGAACCCCTGGGGCACGAACTCCCGGCCCGCCCCGAAGATGTCCAGGTGGTCGTCATACCGATGCTCGCATTCGATTCCGGAGGAAACCGTCTCGGTTACGGCGCCGGCTACTACGACCGCTTCCTCTGCCGGTATCCGCACCTGCTTAAGATCGGCATCGCGTTCTCCTGCCAGCAGGCGGAGAGCATCCCCGCCGATAAGAACGACGTAAAGATGGATTACATCGTTACCGAAATGGGGGTTATCCAGTGTAGCAGCAGGGGTGTATGATAGAAGCTATTATATATTAGATAACACTTACCATAGGTAAGTGTAACAAAGGAGACCGTTCAAATGGCTGATAATGATTATATTGAGGTGACCATAAAGGAGGCGGCCCACGAGGACGCCGGACGTGGGATCGCCAGGCTGAGCACCGATGCCATGAAGGCGCTCGACCTCGTCAGCGGCGACGTCATCGAGGTCGCCGGGCGCCAGAAGGCGGCGACGCTCGTCTGGCAGGGGTTCCCGCAGGACACCGGCAGGGCAGTCCTCCGGATCGACGGAAGCACCCGGAGCAACGTCGGGGCCGGGATCGATGACAAGGTCAGGATAAGGAAGACCGAGGCCGGGTACGCAAAAAAAGTGACCATCCAGCCGACCCAGCCCATCCGCCTGGTCGGCGGGGAGCAGTACCTGGGCAGGCTCCTCCGTGGCCGTCCGGTCACCGAGGGGCAGCACATCCGGGTAAGCATCCTCGGAAACCCGCTCACGTTCGCCATCGCACGGGTGACCCCGAAGGGCATTGCCATCGTCACCGACAGCACCGAGATCGAGCTGAAGGAGACCCCTTACGAGCCCGAGAAGGGACGGCGGGAGGCAGCGACCGATGTCCACTATGAGGATATAGGCGGCCTCGACCGCGAACTCCAGCTCGTCCGTGAGATGATCGAGCTCCCGCTCCGCCACCCCGAACTCTTCGAGCGCCTCGGTATCGAGCCCCCGAAGGGTGTCCTCCTCTACGGCCCGCCGGGGACGGGGAAGACCCTGATCGCAAAAGCGGTGGCAAACGAGGTGGACGCTCACTTCATCACCCTCTCAGGCCCCGAGATCATGAGCAAGTACTACGGCGAGTCCGAGGAGCGGCTCCGGGAGGTCTTTGAGGAGGCGCAGGAGAATGCACCCTCGATCGTATTCATCGACGAGATCGACTCGATCGCGCCCAAGCGTGAGGAGGTGAAGGGGGAGGTCGAGCGCCGCGTCGTCGCCCAGCTCCTGGCGCTGATGGACGGCCTGAAGACCCGGGGGCAGGTTGTGGTCATAGCCGCAACGAACCTCCCCGATATCATCGACCCCGCCCTCCGGCGCGGTGGCCGGTTCGACCGCGAGATCGAGGTCGGCATACCGGACACCAAAGGCCGGCAGCAGATCTTCCAGATCCACACACGCGGCATGCCGCTCGCCGAGGACGTGGACTTAAACGAGTATTCCAGATCCACGCACGGCTTCGTCGGCGCCGATATCGCGCTTCTCGCAAAGGAGGCGGCGATGCACGCGCTCCGCCGGGTCATACCGCACATCAAGATCGAGGAGGAGATCCCGGCCGAGATCATCGACGAGCTCCGGGTGACGAACGAGGACTTCCTCGAAGCGCATAAACATGTCGAGCCCAGCGCGATGCGCGAGGTGCTCGTAGAGATCCCCGATGTCAAATGGGAGGATGTTGGGGGTCTTGAGGATGTCAAGGCCGAGCTTGCGGAGGCCGTTGAATGGCCGCTCAAATTTCCGGAGATCTTCGACGCCCTGGAGACCGAACCGCCCCGTGGGATCCTTCTCTTCGGGCCCCCTGGAACGGGCAAGACCCTCCTTGCAAAGGCTGTCGCGAACGAGAGCGAGAGCAATTTTATATCCGTAAAAGGCCCGGAGCTCCTCTCAAAATGGGTCGGGGAGTCAGAACGCGGTGTCCGCCAGGTATTCCGGAAAGCGAGGCAAGCAGCGCCGGCGATTATCTTTTTCGACGAGATTGATGCACTCATGCCAAAGCGCGGAACTTATATAGGATCATCACACGTAACTGAAAGTGTGGTAAGCCAGATCCTGACAGAGCTCGACGGCCTTGAGGAACTCAACAATGTCGTGGTTCTCGGCGCTACCAACCGCCCTGACATGCTGGACGATGCGCTGCTTCGCCCCGGCCGATTGGACCGTATGATATACGTCCCGCCGCCGGACCGGGAAGGCAGAAAGAAGATCTTCGAGGTATACCTCAGGAACAGGGATATCCTCGCAAGCGACGTTGATATCGACAGACTGGTCGAGAGGACCGAGGGTTACGTCGGGGCCGATATCGAGGCACTGGTCCGCGAGGCAAAGATCTCCGCCATGCGCGAGTTCATCGCCCTGACAGCCGGGAAGAGTGAGGATGACCGGCGCCAGGCGATCGGCAACGTGATGATCACGGAGAAACACTTCGAGGACGCTCTCTCCCGCGTGAGAGGCACACTCGATCTCGACCGTCTGGAGGAGGCCGAACGCCACTCGTGGCAGATCCTCTACAACCAGGAGCAGCGCTCGACGCTAGAAGAGGCCATCTCGGCGGCCAACCGCGCAAGGATGCGGGAGACCGAGAAGACCGAGCAGGAGGTCAGGGATCTCGTGCAGGCCCTGAAGGATGCCGTCTACCAGAGGAAGAAGGATTTCGGCGAGATCAGGCGTCTTACCAGAGAGTTGAAGACCAGGACCGAACGTCCATTGCCGCAGGCCGGTATGGCGTTCTGATGGGGGAGCCCGTCCATCGGGCATCCTCATCACCAGGAGAAACCGGAAAGAACAGTGATACACATGAGTGACAGGCATGCGGATATCTTCCAGCAGCTCAACGAACTGATGAAACGCCTCATGGAGCAGGGGCTAAAAGAACAGGGAGACCCGAACAGGTCGTTTGCATACGGCTTTAAGATAGTCATCCACGATGCAGGGAGACCGGTAGAGGGAGAGCCGCCGGCGCCTGAGGAACCATCCTCTGAGGGAACCCTTGAGCCCATAGCAGAGATGTACGCGACCGACGACGATGTTACAGTGGCGGTCGATCTCCCGGGCATTGAGAGGGAGAGCATCCACCTGTCACTCGTCGATGGCACCCTGACGATCATCGCCGGCGGCAGCCAGCTGACCTCGGTGAAGATGCCGGTTGTGGACGCTGATTCCATGCAGTCGAGATACAAGCACGGCGTCCTGGAGGTCAGGTTCTCCCGAGGCAAGGCGATCAGGATCGACTGAGTGTGATCACTGCCGGCTCCAGGCCGCAATACTCTTTTATGGGGTCGAACTCCAGGGAATAGACCGCACCACTCCCCGGCCGGCTGGGTGGTGAACAGGAAGCCCCATCAGAGCCCCCTGATCACCTGCAGCAGCGCATCAAAGACCTCTTCATCATCCGCCGGCACCTCGACGAAGCGACCGATATCGGTGAAGTAGAGGCAGGCCCTGACCGGTCCGCCAAGGATCCCCTCTGCAGCCCTGCGGTAGACCGCCATCTGGGGGGCGTGCTCCCTGACCTTCGCCGGGAGATCCCTCTCATCCACCCGGCCGGTCTTGTAGTCGATGAGGATCCAGGTGCCGTCCGGCCGCTGCAGTAGCCGGTCGATGAACCCGGCAAAGATCACCCCGCCGATCTCTGCCCGGAACGGCACCTCACGGTGATCGCTCTCCGCGCCCTGCACCATCGGCGACCCCAGGAACTCCTCGTAGAGCCGGGCAGACTCCCGGGCCAGACGAGCGTCGTCGATCCCGTAGCGCCGGAGCACTGCCGCCGGATCGCGGCCCCGGAAGACCTCGTGGATGATCAGGCCCCGGATCCGCGCATCCTCATCCGCCCCTCGTACATACCTCCCGATCTCGCTGACCGAGTAGACGCGCCCCTCCTCCGGGGGCGCCTCGGGAGGCAGGGAGGGCTCTGCAACCGGCCGGAGATCGCCGGGAATAGTGAGTAGAACCGGCGCAGCCGTCCTGACCTCCGCCGGTATGGCGTCTGGCGCGGTGCAGATCCCGATCTCGAGCGGCCGATCCTCTCCGGGCAGGAGAACCCTGCCCGTCGCGCATACGTCGCCGCTGAGGCCGAGGCAGCAGGCGAGCCAGTCGGTCCTGGTTCTGCACGCCGCTATACTCTCCGGCACATCGTCAGGCATAACGCCGCAGAGAACCAGGTGGTCCCGTGCCCGGGTCAACGCCACGTAGAAGAGCCGTTTTCGCTCAGCCTCGTCCTTCTCCCGCGCCTCGGCCTTGAGGATCGAGAGGATGGGTGTATCCCTGCGCTCGTGGTCATTCCCGGGATCTGCTATCCTTACACCGAGGCGCATTCCCTCCTCGATGATGATCGTGGAGGCCTCGGGCCTGGGCAGCTCCGAGAGGTCGGGGACGACGACGACCGGGAACTCAAGCCCCTTTGATGCGTGGACCGTCATGACCGCGACGGCATCTGACGACGCGATGTCGGGCTGCGCCTCCCCCTCCCGCTCCTCACCCTCAATGCGGATCTCAAGTTCCCTGACGATCTCGCCGGGGCCGCTCCCGCCCTCCTGGAGATCCCGGACGATGCCGATGAGTTTCTCGACGTTCCCGATGATCTGCTCGCCCTCGGGCATCCCGCCGTAGACCGCGTATACGCCGGACTCGGTGACGATCCGGTTGAGGAGTTCTGCCGGCCTCTCGCGGTGGGCGACCTCCTGCCATGACCCTATGAGTTCTACCGCCGCCGCAACATCAGAGTCCGGCTCTCCGGCGGCAAACCGGCGCAACCGCTCAAAGAGCGTTACCGAGCGGGAACCCGGGTATGCGGCGGCGAAGAGCCGGGCATCGGATATACCGAAGCAGGGTGACCGCAGGGCGCCATAGAGCGCCACATCGTCATACTCGTTCTCAAGGAACCGGAGGATGTTGTAGAGGTCGCAGACCTCCTGCCGCCGGTAGAACCCGAGCCCGGCGTATACGTTGTAGGGTATGCCGTAGCGCCTGAGCGCCCACTCGTAGTAGATCAGGTTTGTCCGGCGCTCAAGGAGGATGGCGATATCGCCATACCCGGCCGGGCGGCGCTCGCCGTCCCGGTAGACCCGCTTCTCCTCCGCCTCAACCATCCGCTGGATCTTCCGGGCGACCGCCTCCGCCGACGCCCGGCGGCCGGCATCCCTCGTGTCTGCCTTCGGGCAGAGGAGGATCTCGACCGTTCCGGCATCACCCGTCCTGTTCGCCCGCAGGGGTTCATATTCAAACTCCCAGGGCCGGGCGCTCCCGGCCATGAGGCCAGCGAAGACATAATTGACGAATCCCACGGTCTCTGGCGTGCTCCGGAAGTTGACGTCCAGCCTGACCTCCTCGCCGCCGAGGCTCTCCTCGATGGCATCCCGCGTCCGTTTGAACTGGGTCACGTCAGCGTCCCGGAAGAGGTAGATGGACTGCTTCGGGTCGCCGACGACGAAGAGCTTTCCTCCCTCTGCCGGAGATCCCCCGAGGATCGCGGTGATTATGGCGGCCTGGGCAGGATCGGTGTCCTGGAACTCATCGACCAGGATGAACCCAAACCGGCTCCGGAAGTGCGCATCGACGATATCACTGCGATCCCGGAAGAGACGGCGGGTGCAGAGGATAAGGTCCAGGAAATCAAGCGCTCCTCGCTTCGCTTTTGCGGCGTCCACGGCCTCAGAGAAGGCCGAGAAGACCACCCCAAGGCTATGGAGGAAGTCGAGCGTCACCCGCGTGAAGGCATCGTCCGGGTCGACGGAGAGCCCGAGGGTTACGGCGCAGGGTTTTGTGAGGGCGTTGAGGGTCCGGTAGGCCTCCCGCACCGCATCAATATCCCGCCCGTCCCAGTTCGCCTTCCTTCCCATCCCGGCCGTGAACCGGCGGTCGGCGTTGATCTCCGCGAGCGCGGCAACGGCGCGGCAGACCTCCTCATCGGATCTCCTGGATGCGAGCAGCGGGAGGTGTGGTTCAACGGCGCGGAGGTAGATCATCGCAGGGTCGGCCTCTCCCGTATAGCGGGCCGCAGAGTCAGCGAGCACCGCGATCTCCCGGCGCGCTGCCGAAAGAAAGTTCTGCACGGCCTCCTCCCTCCTCTGCATGAGGATCTCCTGCCATGCGGCGAGCACCGCCATCTCATCCCGCTTGAGCGCGGAGAAGAACTCCTCTGTGGCTGCGCGTTTCTCATAAAGCCGGATGAGATACCTCTTCAGTTCATAGGCGCCGACAGCCCTGAGGGTGCAGGCCAGGGCATCGAGGCAGGCTCCGGGCAACTCGCCGTGGATGAGGTCATCTGCCGCCGCCTCCCGGATCCGGGCGGCCTCCCGCTCATCGAGGACCGAGAAGCCCGGCTCAATTCCCGCCTCAAGCGGGAACTCCCTGAGAACCCGGGCGCAGAAGGCGTGAAACGTCGATATGTTCGCCGAGAGCAGGTCATCGCGGATGGCGCCCCACCCCGGACCGATCTTTCCTGCAGCCGCATCCCGTACCCTCTCAAGCATCTGCTGTGCCGCTTTTTCGGTGAACGTCAGGGCAAGGATCCCCGCGACACCGCTCTCCCCGGACTCGAGCAGGTCGATGTACTTCCTGACGAGAACGTGTGTCTTCCCGGTTCCCGCGCCGGCGGTCACGCACTTGCTCGTCCCGTGATCGAGGGCGGCCCGCCTCTGTCGATCAGTGAGACCCATCTTCCCCCTCCTCCCGCAGGGCGTCGAACCTGCAGACCGTCATAAAACCGCAGTATGCCGGGCAGGGCCCGGTATCCTGCCTCGGGTGGAACCGGCCACCCTGTATGCCGCGCAGGTAGTCTCTCACCCGGGCGAGGGAGGCGTCGATCAGCGCATGGATATCCTCAACACCGCTCTTCGAGGTCGCGGGATAGACCGCAAAGTGGGCTTTCCGCCTCGCGTCCCAGAAGACCGGCCGGATCTGGATCTCATCCCGCCGGAGGGTGTAGTAGGCGCCGGCCGCCCCGGTTAGCCCGGTGAGGGTCTCGACCGCCCTTATGTAGAGGGGGAGCTGGAGGGCTTTTCCCGCAATGACATCCGCGAGGCCCCGGTGCGTCCTGCCGGTCTTGTAGTCGGTGATCATGAACACCCCATCGGGAGCGACATCGATCCGGTCGATCCTGCCCCGTAGCAGGATCGTCTCCTCCGATCCCTCATGAAGCCTGATCAGGGCGGCATCCTCACCCGAGAGCCCGAACGAGAACTCAAAGGCCCATGGGGCAAGGGGTGATGTCGCAAGCCTCAACTCGTTCTCGATGAACCGCTCAAGGAGCCCGGGGCCGGCAAGCGGGGATCCGAGCAGAAATTCCTTCTCCACAGTCCACGCCGCGCTCCTGAGGCCGACATACTCCACCTCCTCCCTGCCGATCTTGAGGATCCACCGGAGGGCCTCGGGGTGGTTCTCGGCGGTGAGCGGCCCATGCCCATCCTGCGTCCAGCCGGAGTAAAACCGGTGCGCTATCCTGTGGATGAGGCTCCCCCGCTCCCGGGCGGTCAGGTCGGGATCGGGGGAGGCGAGCGGTTCAAGTGTGAGGACTCCGCCGAGATAGAATCGGAAGGGGCAGTCCGCATAGGTCTCAAGCATCGTCGGTGAGTAGACGGCACCATCCCCGAACCTCCGGGTAAGCGCCGCCACGGCCGAAGGGTCATAGGAGAGCACGCCGTCGTACGGGGAGTTGCAGGGGCCCCGGCGGTGGTAGTTCTCTATGTTGAGCCTCAGGGCCGCTTCACGGACGGCAGGCGGCGGTATGATGGCGGCAGCCTCATCGAACCTGCCGCTGGCGATCAGCGCCCCGGCCTCTGCCGCCGCCAGAAGGCGTGACGCACCGAACGACTCCGCGCCCGGGGTCTCGAGAGCCGCGGCATCCCCTACCTCATCGATGAAACCGGAGCGTGTCGTCGGGGCCTCGCCATCCATCACCGGAAAACTGAGGCAGAGACGCTCCCGGGCGGCGAGGAGCGCCGCGGTGAAGTGGTAGCGCTCTTCCCGGAGGATATCGGCACGTGACCGCGTCCCGAGCCGCCAGGTCTCGAGATCGGTGGAGAGCGGGAGCCGGGTCGTCAGGCGGGGCATCGCACCCTCGACGAGGCCGGCGATGAAGAGGTGCGGGATGGTGAGGTGCGCCGCCTCCCTTACGCCGATGACCTGGACCGCGTTTCGCGTCCGGCGCCCCCCCGAGCCCGTCCCGGCGACGATGAGCGAGAGGAGAGAGAGAAATCCGGCGGGCGTCACCACCCTCTCCGGGAGTATCCGGGCCGTCTCCTCCAGTGTATCGAGGGCACGGAAGAACGCCGCCCGGTCGCGGGCCTCCCGCAGGAGGAGATCCGGGCCGCCTGAATCGGGCATCACCGGGCAACCCCACCGGTCGAGGAGCGACCGGTACGCAGCAATATGTCCCGCGACCGTCTCTGCACCCTCTAACGGCAGAAGATCAGAGAAGAGAACCTCGAGCCCCTCCCGCACCCCGGCGAGCGCGGCGAGCGTCCCTTTGTGACTGCGCCGGGCCCCCTCCGGGGTCTCGGACAGTGCGATCTCTGCTTCAAGCCTCCCGGCGAGGGCCGCAAACCCCCTGTCCCAGGAGTCCCTGCCCCCGGTGATCCGTGCCTCCCGGGAGAGGACGTCGACGATAGCCCCCGCCGGGAACCGCCCGTCGTTGATGTACGGGGAGTTGAGGAGGGCGACTATGTCTTCGCGGCGGTAGCCGTGGGCCGGGGCTGCTATGATGAGGAGGAGCGCCCGGACATGCGGGGATCGGATTAGCGCCGTCCCCCGCGATGATGCATAGGGTATACCAAAGTCGGGGAAGACCTCCTCCACGTATACCATTGCCTCCGGGAGGTCGGGGAAGGCAACCGCGATATCGCAGGGCGGGACGCCGCCGGCGACGAGATCCCGGATCTCCTGAGCAACCGCCCTGACTTCATCTACCCGGTCCCCACGCGCGGTGATTCGGATAGCCCCCTGGATCTCTGCCGCCGGGGGTTTGCCCCCGTCATCGACCACGTCCGGGCGGATCCATGACCCATCGTCGGTGAAGACCGCGGTATTCTCGGTCCAGGGTATCACGTAATGGAATTCTGGCGCGCGCTCCCTGATGGCGAGTATGAGGTCGCGCTCAAGTGGCACAGGCTCGTAGAGCCCGTAGATGAAGACCGGGCCGATACGGCTCCGGCCGGCGAGCTGCCGGGCAAGCAGGGTGTTCTCGTCGACGAGGGCGTGCTCGTCCAGGAAGCGGAGGTATGTGTCAAAGACGAGCCCTATCTCAGCGCTCTTTGCGCTCTGGAGGTCGCCGAGCGCCGCAGGGTAATCCACCTTCCTCGTTATGAGGATCTCAAAGAGCGTCGCCAGTTCGTTGACGACCCCCGAGCCCGGCATACCACCCCTGACGAGGAGAGGGAGGTCGCGGGCTCGAGCGGCGAGGATATCAGCGATGATGATCCGGGACTGCGCTCCGGTGATGGCGCTCCCGTCCCCTGCGTCATCCTCAAAGATCCTCCGCGCAAACCCGGCAAGCGTTGTGACCGCATCGCCGACGATGGGCGTGCCCTCAGATGTGAGGCGGTGAGCGATATCGTCGGCGAGGCGCGACGTCGGGACGATGAGAACAGCCCCCAGGGGGTCCAGGGCAGCGGCTTTCCGGAATGCAGAGATAAACTCTGTGAGGCCTTCTCCGGGGGGACGGCGGTAGAGAACAGCAGGGCACATCCATCAATCTCTCCTGGGGAGAGATTACAGGTTCACCCCGGATGAGTGTTGTTATTTGGTTCCGGGCGGTGTGGTAGAGATCCACGCCCGGACTATCCGGAGGGGGTTTGCGATTTACAGCAGGCTAAAGCCCCATACCAGAGGCTGGCGGGATCCATGATAGCGGCATTCTGCCGCACGACGGGATCCCCTTCTCCAGGAGAGACACGATTCAGGCGGCCTCGATCGCGATTATAGGCCTTAAGATTGCCCGGGCTATTGTCGGTCCCCGCCATGGAAGCGCGGTGTTCTGGCCCTGCGCATCTTAAGGATGGTGCAGGCCCGGGAGCACACCCTGATCTGCTTCCGGCGAGATTCGACCGAAAACCTGAAATTCGGATAAGGGTACCTTATCCCCTGGCAGTGGCGTTGCTATGTGACTACACCAACCGATTGACAGTATTACCCATACAGAGAGAACCACAGCCCGGGCTGGAGACGCGGGAGATGCAGAATGCCTGATTTTTACTATTCTCGTCCCTTCAGCTTCCGGCAGGATCCGACCCACATGTCTCCACCTGATTTCATCACGACGCCTCCCGGCGGCAAACCGGAAACGCCAACAGAACTTTCTGGCGAGGTAATCCCCTGCGACATGTCAGATTTCTGCCTCGAACTTGCCGGTATGGTTTTTGAGGACGGGCGGGCAGGATCCACCCGGAGGATGCTGTGCCCGCTGCATGGGAAGACCCTGCCGCGGCCGGCGAGGCCTGGAGTCGCGACTGCCGCATCCCGGGGTCGGACGGAAGTGGCCATACCGTCATCGGCAGGGTATCGGCGCGGGCCGCGTCCATCGGCCCGGCCGGCGACAGGAGCGCGATCTCATATCCACGACCACCACCGGGAGAGCGGAGGCAGATAAGGTGACTATATCCTCTGAACAGCAGTACCGACTCCTCTTTTACCAGATGCTCGACGCCGGGCTGTTTCTCGAGATCGCCAGCGGGAGTTCCGGGGAGCCTGCCGGCTTCCGGGTAATCGATATCAACCGGAAGGCTGAAGAGATACTCAGGCGCCGCCGGGAAGATGTAGCCGGCGAAGACCTCGCCACAGCCATCCCCACGCTCTGTCCCGCCGCGCTCGACCTCTTCCGGGAGGTCGCGTGGACCGGGGCGCCGATGCATCGTGAGGTCTACAGCCCGGATCCCGGCGCCTATCATGAACTGAAGGTCTACCGGCCCAGGTATGACCGTCTCGTCGTCTTCATAGATGATATCACAGACCGGCGGCGGGCGGAGGAGAGACTCCAGAAGCAGCACCTCGACCTCGATAACCGGGTGCGGGAACTCGGCGTTCTCTATGCTATGACCGGTGTCATCGAGCGGCCGGGTATAACGCTCGATACAATCCTCGGGGAGGTCGCCTCAATCCTTCCCGCCGGATGGATCTACCCCGGGGATGCCAGCGCCCGGATCACCCTCGACGGCCGGGAGTACCCCTCGACCGGGTTCTGCGAGACCTCCTGGCGGCAGGAGAGCCCTCTCATCGTCCACGGCCGGATCGCCGGGAGGGTGGAGGTCTGCTACCGCAATGAACACCCCCGGATGGATGAGGGGCCATTCCTCACCGAGGAGCGGTCCCTGATCGATACCGTCGCCGAGAGGCTCGGCCGTGTCATAGAGCGGGTGCGGGCAGACAAGGCGCTCCGGGAGAGCGAAGAGAAATACCGTCTCCTCTTTAAGCAGATGCTTGAGAGTTACACCCTCTATGAGGTCGTCCGGGATAGCGAGGGGAGGCCCGTCGACTACCGGCTCATCGAGCTGAACGAGAGCGCGGCAGAACTCTTCGGCCATAGCCAGGACGAACTGATCGGCCGGAGACTCTTTGATATATTCCCGGCGATCCGGGAGGGGGCCGGCGCCATATACGGTGAGGTCGCGGAGACAGGTCTTACGGTGCAACGGCGGCTGCGGGAACCGGGGAGCGGGCGGTGGTATGAACTGCATATCTACCGGCCAGAGCCCGGGAGGCTCGCCATCACCGGCCAGGACATCACCGAGCAGAAGAAGGCTGAACGCGCTCTCCGGGAGAGTGAGAGGCGGTTCCGCGGCATATTTGAGAAGGCCGGGATCGGGATCGCGCTCGTCGATCCCCAAAAAAGGATCACGGAGGCAAACCCGGGGTTTGTGAATATGTTTGGCTACAGTGAAGAGGAACTCCACGCCATGCATTTTCGGGATCTGATCTATCTGCCCGACAGGGAAGGCGCCGAGTCTCTCCCCCCGGAGATGCGCTACGTGACGAAGGATGGGAGGATCATCTGGGGGCGGTTGAAGGTATCCCTGCTCCAGGATACCCGGGAAAAGGGCTTTATCATCGCGATGGTGGAGGATATCACCGAGCGGAGGGAGATGCAGAACGCGCTCCGGGAGAGTGAGGAGCGTTTCCGGGAGATCGCCCAGCGGAGTTTTGACGTGATCTACACCTGCTACCATGACCGGGGGATCACATACATCTCCCCTGCGGTGGCGCGGATCCTCGGCTACACCCCTGAAGAGATGATCGGTGTGCAGTGCCGGGATTATGTCCTCAATGAGGACTGGCCTGGCTGGCTGGAGGCGCGGGCCCGGATCGCCCTCGGGGAGTCTGTCGGGGGGATTTGTGTGGATCTCCGCCGGAAGGACGGGACGGTCGCCACCGTGGAGATGAACGAGTCCCCGATCATCGAGGGCGGGAAGGTGGTCGGTGTTCAGGTCGTCGGCAGGGACATCTCTGACCGGAAGCGCTATGAGGATATGCGTCTGCAGGCGTTCTACCAGATCGAACAGAACATCGAGCAGTTTGCTATCCTCGCCGACCATATCCGACTGCCTCTGCAGGTGATCCTCGGCACGGCCGACCTGATCGATGACGGGAAGGCGTCAGAGACAATCCGTGGGCAGGTGTACCGGATCAATAGCATCGTCAAACAGCTCGATGAGGGCTGGGTCGAGTCACGCGAGATCCGGGAGTTTTTGCGGAGAAACGAACTGGTGTAGCGGAAAGGCCCGCTATCCAGTGTATTTGCCCGGAGAAACGGGGTCACCTCCACCACCCTGTCGCATGAGTGCCCCGATGGGGCTTACTCTCCCCGGAGGGCATCGATCATGGGGAGAGATACAATTATATACTCATATGCATATCCTGCTCCTGTCAGGGGGTGGTTTTTCTCAACTGATGTGGCTGCAATACCTTGAGTCTTTCGGAGACTCGATTATGTCACAGAAAGAGTGTAATTCAAAAAAGAACCTTTTTCCTGCGAGATTGTAGGTCTCGCATACAGGTGAAGATCTTCACAGTGATCTCTATTCTGTCAGATACATATATAAAAATATCTAGTGTGTAAAAGATCATAGCGCGTATCTGTCTTTTGCCATGGTGTGTACATACCTGTCTAACCTGTCTATAGCGTCTTTCACTGTCTTTCAATGAGATCGAAGGCACATTCTCTCTCTGTTTCGGAAGTACCTATCTGTCTTATCTGTCTTTGAGGTGGTCTGTGACTGCATGCGCGCCAAAATCGACGATTTAGGATCGTGGATGGTCGACGATACAGGGGTGTGGGTGTAGAAAAAAGAGTGTGGGGTTAGTCAACGATCCTGGCTTCACCGCGCCTAACCATGATCTGCCAAACTTTGGCTTCGATCGGGTGGGTCTTCTGCATTGCCTCGAAGGGCCGATCGAAGAGGAAGAGGAGTAAAAAGGTATACTCTTCTCTCACGCCTTCTCAGAGTCGATTTAAGAGAGGTTGCTCTTTTCCAGGTGTAAAACCATAGAGGAGAAGGAGATGGATGATTATACGCAATCTGTGAAGGTGCCTTTTCGAGAGAAGTTGCAATTTTGCGCCGGTATGGCACTTCCATGATACTTCCCTGGTACTACCTTCGTTGTGTGCCGCTATGCGTCGACAAGCGTCGATATCAGAAAAAAGGGATAGGTTGCTCGTTCGAGGTGTCGCACCTCTCATCAGGATCGGGATTGGTGCGTAAGTAGTTGCGCACCTCTCGCAGGACCACACCGAGGTGCCTCACCTCCTCCACGAGCAGCACCTGAGTAGCACACCCACGATCTACCATAACCGCCGCCTCGGTGGTACGTTGTGGATGGTCTCCACCTGCGGATGTGGTCCAGGTTCGTTCGGTGCCTCCTCCACCACCTCTGAAACGTTATCGCATGCGATCACATCGTGTGGGGTGCTCATCCTGATCGCACGAGTCATACCTATCAGAGACCGGCCACGCTGCCTCGGTGCTGCACGATCGATGACGTGACCATACTTCTGCAGACAGGGGGGTGTAGTTCCACTTCGGTGCTCTGCAATCACATCTAAGAATAGTTGCCACGCTCCACCTGCAGGGAGGTGGGCTACTGTGCCATCGTCGAGGAGGACCACATCTCCGCTCGGTAACATCCTCTCGATCTTCTGAATTCGGTTCCTAATCCCGCTAAATTTCATGATTCAAGTCTCCGCTCGAGTTCCGCAAGTCGTTCGTCAAGGCGCCCTAACTCCTCGTCTCTGACCAGTTGGTTTAATGCAAGAACCGTCTGATTTAGACTCCGAACGTATTGTAAAAATACGCCGTCAGATTCGCGCATTTTGAAACGTTTCGGTGTTATCCGCGCCTCTAATTTTTTTAGAACTAAGGTGAGTAATTCTACTGCCTTTTGGCGATCGTAGACAGATACCTCACCTGTTTCTGATTTCGACGTCATTTATTTGTCAGTACTGTCAACCTTATTTGTCACCCTAAAAAGGGAGTTCGTCGTCTGCCATACACCTCAATAATGTCTACGCCGTTTTGCCCGGAGCTCGTCCATCAGATACCGGCTGATCTCCCGTGATCTCTCGTCCTCACGGTGAGGTTCGATAACGGTCCACGTATTGCTGTTCTGCTGTCTCGCGCGCCGGAGACTGTTGCTAAACTCTTCTGCTGCTGTTTTTTTTGTCACTCAAATCACCTCCTTGTGATCGTTGTTTGATTCAAGTCTCGATGCGATAAGTTCACGGAGGAGACACACAAGGATGAGGTCACCATCCGAACCGCGCTTCCTTCCAGAGAAAACACAACCCGCATGGCACTGCTTGCCTATTATCGGGCAAAATACGCGACTGTCTATACTCTCAGGAAACAAGGCACCTTCTATCTCAATTCGCTCATTCATTTCATCAATCACCTCCTCGGGGTTTCTTTTCGGTTTGTCATGGTCCGGGGATCCCCGGTGTCTGTGTCGTCATAGTGCGCATACCACCTTGAGAATTTTCTTCGCCGACCGTTCAGATGCCTTCATCACGTCCGGGAGTGAGATCGCCAGGAGGGTTAGATACGCCGGGACTTCCCACCACGATCCCCCGTCATCACTCATCGAAAGTAACGTTTCGACCTGGAAGAGTTCGAGCGGGTGCCCCGGGGTGATGGCTGCCAGTCGGCCTAACAGGTGCCGCGTCTTCATCGGGATCCGATCAGTCTCTCGCTTCAGGATCCGACACACCCGGTTTGTGACTCGTTCCCACTCGTCGGGGTGCCCGTCCCGGGGTAAAGTATCGATCGCGATCCACGTTTTGCCTCTTTCATGGATTACGGACGCCTTCGCCGCATGAACCCGGATCCGTTGTCCCTCCAGGATCGCGCGCCGGGTCTCCTCCGGGAGGTTCTGGAATGCCTGCCGGGCTGCCTGTGAGGTGCTCATGAACGTTGCCTCTCTTCGATCAAACTCTCCTGAGCCAACATGTTCCATTGCCGGCCTTTGAGGATATCCGGGCACCGAGGAGGTTCACTCTCAGGATTTTCCGGATCGAAATAGTATCGTTTGACCATCTCACGCCACACCCTCGGTGAAGAGATTGTGTAACATCGCACCTGTCGCCGTCCTGTAGGTCTTCGCTCGGTCCGGCCATCAGGTCCATGAACGAGTTCGTAGACATCAATCGATACTCGATCCGGATCGAACCCGATCCCCTTGAGAGTCGGGGTTATGCTCTTCGTTGATATCGCTAACAGTTCGGCGATCATTGATGGAGTTACGGCCTGTAACCTATCGGCCATATCACAGAACCTATCGTATTTCGGATCGTCCATCGTCGTCTCACCTGTAGCGAGTGCGAGCACTGTGTTAAACATGCTACCTTCCCATGAGGAGGAACGTTCCTGCCGAACCTCGATCTGTCGGTCAACCATGTATTTTTGGAACCGCTCCTCTCCATCGGGGAAGATTTGCAGCACGATGGATAACGGTCTCATCATCTGTTTGAGTCTCGGTTCTATGTCCATCTGCGAGACATCCATGAGCGCCTCACCGTCAACCTCGCTCCAGTGCTCCAGCACGAACCGCGCGATGTGAGCACGAACTCTCTGCATGTCTGCTTCATACTCTCTCCCGAGCTCTACAGGGATATCGCGCCGCTCGGTCTCGAAAGGCGTGATGTTGATGCATCGGGCTTCAACCGCGACGTCACCGAACGATTGACGCATCCCGATCAGTTTCGGACCAAACGGATCAAAATATTCTTGTTGCGTCGGATCGGTCTTGTCAGAGAGAACGAAGTACTGTCCACGCTCGAAACCGAGATTCAAGTATTTTGTCATAGCATCCCCTGCTCCGCCGACAAAATCGCTCTCATCGATCAGGAGCGTGCCACACCACTTCTCTCGCAGACGCATGATCCCGGATCGACTGCTCGAACCGCCTGTTCTGATAGGTAAGAACGAGATGTCTCCAATGGAACGCATGATCCTGCTCTTCCCTTTTCCAGTATCAGATCGGAGTCTGAGATACGGAGCAGTTGCACATTTCTGGTGAAACCATGTGTATAACGCATACCACAGCCCGAGTTCGTACTCGTGTGGCTTTAAGTCAGCATACTTGTGCAGATGTTCACGAACCATCACGGAGAGGTCATCAGGTTCAAGAAGAGTCGCTTCTTTCAAGGACTCGATTTGTGGCAGTCCCACGATATGAACCATATCCTGAGATTCGGGGTGCCGGTCAAGGGAGCGTGGATACACTACTTCGCCGTACTCGTCGATCACTGTCTCCCGGAACACAAGATCGTCGGCCTCGTCAAGTCCGGCAAACAGGAACTGCTGATCCTCTGAGATCGCCGTCACCCACAACCCGCTCTCTTCAGTGATTACGTACGGTTTACGCTTCTCAGTCTCTGGCGCGTCTTCGTCTCCGCATTCCTCTTGCAGGTCACGTAAACACCTATCCCGGTATACCGTGGCTGCATTCAGGATCTCTCTGATCTCGTCGATCGGTGGCTGGATCTCTTCAGGCAACTTCGCCCACTTCCTGGTGACATGGCTCTCGGTTGCAAGCTTCCGGTCCATGCAATGTACTGCGATCTTGAAGAGTGCGCGCTTTGCGTTATCCCGGCGTTCCTGCAGAGTGCCTTCAGGCACGAAGGTTGAAGAAGTCGGATCAACCCTACGGAGAGCAGCGCCGGACAGTGAAACAGTAGTGAGCGTATCGCCATCAGCATACCACATCGCGATCCTCTCCTGCTCGGTGAACTCGTTCATGCGCGCACCTCCTGCATGGCTCGCATGCGTCGCCTGTGCTGCACGCGCCTTTGGTACTGCTCTTCAGGAGAGAGTGACTTGAATGGTGGCGTGTAGGTTTCGCGCACGCCTGCGAGCGCTGTCGCAATGGTGCGCGCCATGTAGTCATCACGATCGTGCTTCACACGATACAAACCGGATTGTTTTACCAGTCGTTCGATCTGTGCCGAATCCCGTGTGTAGAATCCTAAAATTGCGCTGAGAGCGAGGTCTGCTTCAGACGCCGATCCGTATCCGGCAGTGTTGCCACTCCACAGTGTTGCGAACTTGGCGCTGTTACTTGCACGTCCACAGAGGCTTATGATCTCGTCGTCGTCAAGGTCCACCCGGGCACACGGTGCCGGCAGGCAGGACCGGGTCGGTGCCGTCTTCGCCTCGGTGCTGATCTTCGCATACACTAATTCAAGTGCGCCGGCAGGAGGTTCTTTCACTTCTTCCGGCGTGCCATCAATGTGGATGCCTGTGATCGTGAAGAACCTGCCACTATCGTAGATCTCACGAGGACCGGAAGACTTCCGGCAAAGGTCACCAGGTTTCTTGCCATGGCATATGACGTGAGCGCCACGGCCGCTAGGTGAGATCTCAGCGTATGACTTCAGCGAGAGGATCTCTTCCAGGATCCCGGGCAACCACGCGCCTGTGGCAGGATCGCGGACGTCGTCCCAATCGATACCGAGCCACCCGCCACCGAGCGCAAACCCGATCCCTGAGTAGAACTGTTCCGCCGCGGCCACCTCCTCGAAGGTTCTCCAGGTCGTTGAATCGGTGCTTGACGCCGGTCCTCCTCCAGGACTGAATGGCACTTTGGTTCTTCGACCGCCACGGATCTGATAGGACCAACACAGCCATCGACGCACCTGTTTCATTGAGTCAGGCACGGCGCCATACTTATCGCCTGTAGGTGCCGGCACTGGAGCAGGTCCACGAGGAGGTGTGTTGTTCCGCGTCTCGATCTTCCAACCTGAAGCGAGTGCTGCTGCAAGTGAATTCTCGTCGGTCACAGGTCCACCTCCATGGCGCCACCGGCAGCGTGTGATTTGTAGTGTCGCAGCTGGTCCATGTAGGTGCGCTGACTGTCGAAGAGCCAATCGCCGCTCTCGTCACCTTCCCTTGGTGCCGGCAGGTCTGGCAGATCCACGTGAAGGGCAGCAAGGCGATCTGTTACGACAAGGTGTAAAGATTCTAGTGTTTCCCGGTATGGTTCAAGATCCTGCTGGAGCAGTGCGTTTAACTCACGCACACGAGACCGGTATGAATCAAGGATGCTACGAACATTCTCTTCAATCCGTTGGATCTGCTCCAGTTCAGGACCGATATCCTCCTCGATCGCATCTTCAACCACATCATGCGCTGAAGTGTAAACTTTCCAGGTCCGATCTTCGAGGCTTGGATCGCGAAACCGCTTGATGTGTTCTTCAACGATCCGGGCAAGTTCACCCGGGCACAGAGCTTCTAACGCATCCAACTCGACCGCACCCTTCCCATGCACGGCCTCGAAGTTGCCGGCTCGTAGATCAGACTTCTTGATCGGTGTGCGAGGTAGATCATACTCTCTCACCTGCTCGGCAGTCAGCGCGATCGGCATGACTTTGATATCGGCACCGAGTCGTTCATTCCAGAACTCGAGCTGTCGCGATACGGCCCGTGGCATAATAGCGCCTGCCGGATCGTGGTCTGATACGTAGAGAATCCTCACCGGTTTTCCGATCCGATTCGCCCGCTCGATTAATTCGACCGCAGCGGTGATCGACATGAAACCGCTTCCGGTTACCAGGTTTACGCAATGCCTCTCACAGATTGGTGCGATGACGTCATTCATAGTGCTTTTTTCGATCCACAGTTCCAAATGATACGGCTGCATTCCCTGTGTGTATTCGTAACCGAAAACCTCCACACGAGGACGCTCGATCTCATAATGGAAGTCAGCGCTGATCTCTGGAAGGTTGCACCAACCCCACGGCACCGTGATATCATATTGTCGCGCCGGCAGGTCTCCACTCATATTGCAGATCGCATCAGGATTGCGACGATCTACGAAGTCGCCGGCGTTCACCAATCCCAGGATCCTTGCATGCTTGGCCGCATCACAGAGGTAGTTCCAATCAGAATCTGTATTCCTGTATGGCGTGCCATCATGTCGCGTGATATCGCCATGTGCGACGATCTGATAATGCACTCTTCGCAGATGCACGCCCGTGGTGTAACCGAACTTCTGCCACAGATCCTTAAACCACTGTGCTCTTTCACGATTTGCGCGCGATCCGCTGTAGAATGGATCGTTGTTCATTGAGAGCACTAAGACGTCACGGACGTTGCACCCGATCTCCTTCGCCATCGCCTTGGTGCGAGCGTATGGCGTTATCGCACGGCCACCAGAGGCAACCGAAGGATATTTATTCTCATCCGTCGATATATCTTCCAGTGACATTTGACGATCTCTCCATCGCGTCTGTCCCGTGAGTGTGCGTTCCAGGTCCACTCACAACCCCTTCGTTCTCAGCCAGGTGCCACCGGCCTTTACGAATAAGTTCCTTGGCCACGATCTGGTGGATCGGGCTCATTGATCTCAGCACGTCAGGTGTGATCGCGAAATTCGGAATTGCCCGAGGTTTCGGATCTCTCCGCGAGGTATATATACCACTTTCAATAAAATTGGTCATGCATATCCCATGTGTTAGTCGTCACCGGCTCACACGCTGGGGTGTGTGGTTTGAACGGGCTCGGGTGACGATGTCGGTTGGTAGCCTTGTGTCACCCGGCCCTGCTGCCCCTTTTTAAAGTCGTCTTCCAGCACTTTCGCCAAAGTCCTACTGAGTGAGATCCCTTTATCTTTGGCGTGAGCGCGCAGATGCCTTGGCAACGTCACGCTCGTTCTAACGAGGTCCGATTCTCGCATAACGAGAAAATTCACCACTTTTTCTAACCTCCATATCTTAATATGCATTGGTGGCTTATATAGAGTACACTTTTAGGCGAAAAAGGACATATAACCATACATAAAAATATATACATTAACGACATGCGCGATACAGTCACGTGAAAAAGACAGATAAGACGGATAGGTATTTCAGAAACAAGATTGTTTCCTGCTTCTGATTACCTCAAAGACAGACGAAAGACGCTATAGACAGGTTAGACGGATATGTACACAGACCCCCAAAAGGGGAGAGTGTGTGTTATGGTAACTCAGCCCGAAGATCTCGCATGATCTTATCATAGAGTGCTTGAAATTCCGGCGTGAGTTCTGCCTGCTGCTCTGCAACCTTCACGTCCTCCACGGCCTTGAGCGTGAGACCGAGACCGCATTTCGGACAGAAGTTCGTTGTCGGGCCGGCAATCGTGTAGCACCTCGGACACTGCTTCGGCTCCAGGCATTCCGCTGCCTCCTTCGCTGCCGGCGGTTTTACACCGGCCATTGCAGCGATCGCATCGTCAACGTCGCTATCACTCAGGTGGCCGTAAATCTCAATCATGCTGGTGCCCGAGTTGCCCCATGCGAGTTTTTTGATTATAGACTCGTGGAGACCTTGCTGGAGCAGGTGTGTTATTCTACTGTGTCGGATGATATGCGCATGAAACTTCTTCTGCACGCCTGCACGCTCTGCAATGGTCTGTATCCTCTTCGCTAAACCCCCATACTTGAAAGGTCTTCCCCACCTGTTCAAGAAAACCGGTGCGTCTGGAGTTATCTGGTCCGGATAGTCTGCCTTCCACGCTGCGAGGAATTCTCGACTCATTACCAGGGGAATGCGCCTGTTAAATCCGGTTTTGAAGTTTATGGAGAGAGTAGCATTCCAATCAGTGAACTCCAGCGCACCCCATGTGAGAGTACCAACCTCGCCGATCCGGAGAGCACCTTCATAAATCACGGCGATCATAGCTCGGTCACGTGAGTTCCGGCACGACTCGATCATCAAGCGTACCTCTTCCGGCGTCAGAAGATCTCCAGCGCTCACCTTGGATTCATATCGAGGAGGTTTGATCTTATCGATCTTCGCCATCGACATACCGGAATACTCGTTTTCCACGAGCCACTTACAAAACTGCTTCAAAATACGGAGGTTGTTACCAATCGAGTTCTGTGCATATTCCGGCGTGCCATCATCTTTGCAAGACGTCCGCATCGCCTCCACGCCCGCATAAACGTCACCGATTGCAACCTCACCGAAAGGACGATCGATAAATCGGCGCCATCCGATCAGGACGTATGTGAGTTTATACCGCCGGCCTTGTGAGACTCGCGATGTGGCCATGACCTCACTCGTGAACTCTTTGATCAGCGCTGCGTCACCAGTGGTGATCCGGTTCTCCTCCAGTGCAGCCTTGATCGCGTTCTCTGTATACCTCACATACTGCGTATCCGATGCGTGAAAGTCGTTGGTAGCTGTTGCCATAGAGAGTAATCGACGCGCACGCATATATGGTTTACGTAGACTCTTACCATTCTGTATACGAGTCTTTCGGAGTCTCATCACTATCAAAACAACCAAATAGTCTGCTCTGTGACCTGCACTCGCAAATTGAGGTGCGCTTACCCACGATGCGCACCGCC
>MTBK01245096.1_pt1 | contig 28165 bp, 25 predicted proteins | sample 1535981 | NCBI WGS metagenome assembly MTBK01 (sample SAMN06109225, study PRJNA356200) | anaerobic digester metagenome | isolation source: biogas reactors fed with pig manure or primary and secondary sludge | place: Spain | collected 2016-06-30
TCATAATGCGGGTGTTTGACAACACAAATATACTGATATTCAATGATATATCAGTATATTTAACCCGCATTTTCTTTATTTTATGAATATTTCAGGTTACAATCGTTAATTCCGATGGTTTAAATATATAGAACAATCGAGCAGAGCGAAAATTGGTCTATTATATTTTCCAATCGGTAAAATTTTGTTCCCTCGTTGTTCTTTGTTATAGACTGAGATTAGCCCCAAAAAACTGATATCGAATGATGGGGGTCAGCATCACCGGAATAGGGGTCAGGTTAGTTCGGAATATACATTTAAAATTGAAGGTTACTTTTTCCAGTTACTTCCACAATTTATTGTTTGGTTTGATAAGCCATGTTTCTTACGAATACTTTTATTTTTTTCTTTGTTTGCAAATGGGAAACAATTTGTGGTGTCAAATAATTTTGATTTTGATTCATCTGAAACATGCTCACAAAAATATTTTATCATTTCCTCCTCAATGTCAGGATTTGTTTCTGAGTAAAAAATATTTAAGGAAGAAAGATTTTGCAAAGTATTAAGCCAATGACCGCCTGCATGTTTCTTGTCACAACCCAATTTTGTTTTATAAAATTCTTCTACTCGAACCTTTAGTGTTCGCTTTATTGTCGGTCCCGCCTTTCCAATATATAAAATTGTTTCGTCAGAAAACCAAAATTGCGAAAGTCGCTCCTTGATTAAATCTGTTGTAGCCAGTTCGCCGTCAACAAGCAGTGCCTTTCCACTAGTTTTAATTAACTCAATCCAATTGTTAATTGCATTGTCGTTGAAATTAGCTTTTTCTAATGTGATTAGTTTATTTATGTCATTTGTCAATGCGATAACATAGACGCCACACTTGTTTGAATTAATTTCTGTGTTCCATTTAACCTGACCATGAATGGTAAGTTCAAAGTGATTAAATATGTCTGCTACTTTCGTTGGCATTATTTGTATTTTATAAATTCAAATTCAGAACTGTCGAAGTCAAGCTGCACTTAATGGTTGAGCGTAAAAGCAATAATGGATAGCGTTCTACTTACCTGTCAACCAGCACACAAGTTTGAGCGGGGCAAGATGCTTGATTTACTACTAAACCGCTACTTGTGTGTATGTACTGTTAGCGGATGACCTTCTCTTCCTCTGTAGGAGTGTCATGTAATTTTTGTTGTCAAGAGTTTTTCAATTTTGTTGTAGGCTTCTTTTTTGTTTGAATAAATGTCTTCTACCTCAAAATTATTTATTCTCAATGTCGGCTGAAGTCCATTTATCTCTGGAAGCAAGTCCCGAAAACAGTCAAAGTAAGCTCTCTGTGCTGTCCGCCCGCCTTTAAAGTTGAAGTCTTTTGTTTTTCTTTTTTCTCGATATTTGTCTGCTTTGTCCTTGTGGGTTTTACAAAGTTGTTTCCACCGCTCAATGCTGAAATTTACTTTCAAGTCAATCGGATAGAAGTTAAAAGTTTCTAGTCGTGCAGAACTGAAATGCTGATGCTCGTCAAACTCAAAAATGAAATTGTACCGTCCGCCAAAATATGCATCGCATTTAAGCTTCATTGTCTGCTTGGTTTGACTGGCTTGTCTGTTCCCATTGAGAGAAGTAAAAATTTCGTCAATGGTTATAAAGTGTTTTCCAAAATGTTCTCTTTTGTGTTTGTTAATGAACCATTCAAAAAAGATGCCTTCCTGTGCTCGCTCATTAAGAACAGTCGCTACAATTTCTGTGATGAGCTTTTGTCTATCGCCTACTGCCATATTTTTTTATTTTAATCGTTACATTTCATATTTCAATCCTGTTGGTCTGTCAGTTAGTGTAAAGAACGGAACCTGTGATAAAATTAGCACAATTCCCGAAGATGCTCGTCCGACATAGTTTTGATTGATGTAATCACGGCTAATTGAACCATCAGTTAAAAGTTTGTTTACGGCTTGTTTGAATATTTCAATTTTGATTTTTCCTTTATTACCGTTTGATGTCAGCCTTTCAATTCCACTCCAATCTACCTTAATTATTTTATTTGTTTTACCGTTACTTCTCGTTAGTGTTTTTCCTTGAAGTGGAATTATGTAGTCTTCCCAAATTTGTTCAAAAGTTTTATCTGTCTTGTGTCTTTTTAGTAATTGATTTTGTGGAAGTTGTGTTTGAAATTCGTTGATATACAAAACTTCAATTTTCAATTTCTCTGCAACAGAAATTGCATCGGGCAAAAATGTTCCGTCAGTTGCGATAATCGCTTTGGTGCAATCAAAATAATCTTTTGCTCCGTACAATTCCATTACCATCTGACGATTTATTTTTCTTGTTGAATCGCCATACATTTTTACTTGAACTGCTATTTTCTCTTTTCCTTTTGTTGCGAAAACGTCAATACCATAGTCGCCACTGTATGAAGTTGTTTTGGCTTCGTAACCTTGTTTGCGAAAATACTCACAAACTAATTCTTCAAATTGTCGTGGGTTCATTAGTTAGCTAAATTTGCAAATGGTCGCTGAGAAAATTTTGAAAAGAAGTCTTGAATTAGGTCGGCTTCAACTGTTCTTGGGTCGGTTGTCGGTAATGCTTTCCAACAAACAACAAGATCTGCTGAATTTTTAAGTTGCCAAATAAATCTGCCACCCCAATGTCCTACATTTTTACCTTGTCCGAAACCAAAATACTGTCGCAAGCGTGATTGAAGTGTCGCACTACTACCGTCTTTCCCTGCTTTGCCGATGTAAACCACAATCGTGTCGTCCACCCAATTTGCTTTAAGTTCCGAAACTGAAACATTTGGATTCTTCCCTTTAAAGTGACCTCCTGTTCCAACAGTCAAGAACTCGCCTTTTTTTGTCGGGTTGAGAACCAAATAAACGCCTTTGATTTTTGGAATAGCTGAACTGTCTGCAAACAATTCTTTCATTGTCTTGAAGCCTGTAAAACCTGCTTTCTTAATTTGTTCAATGTCTTTGAAGTTCATAAATCTGTTTTTAAAATATTATTATATGGGATTGTCTATAATTACAATTTCGCCTCTGTCTAAAAGTTTTTTAAAGTCAATATCGCTAAACCCGGTAAAATGGTCTGAAATCTTAAAACCTTTTCTTCTGATTTTAGCTCGGGTAGATTTTTGTTCGTCCCGACTTTGATATTTTCGTATTTTTAACAAGTTGCTAATTTCGTCAAACTGCGATTGGGTAAAAGTGTATTTTGCCATTATCTTGTGTTTTAGAGTTTGCAGTAACCTGACCAGTAACCAATAAATACCCGAACAAAGTTATCAATTTTTGTTGGTTTTGTCTTTTTAATTTTATCTGCCAAACGATCAATAGGGATGTGTAAAAGGTCAACTGTCCTTTCGTTTTAATTTTTATAATATGTATGATAATATGTTGTCAAAAAGTTTTCACAATGCAAATATTCTGTGTTTTGGACAAAAATAGCATAAATGTTTAAGGGAGAAACTACCTTATGATATAATTATAATTGACTGTCGTAGGTTGACTTTTGTAATAAGAAACCGCTATTTCTTTTATTGCATTAATACGCTGTTTTTCCAGACTAACAGCATCACTATACTGTTTCATCTGAAAATCCCATTGTTTTTTTTCTTCGGCATCAACTTTTGTTTCGGCTGTTTTTGCTAATGCTTGTGCTTCATTGAAGCACGAAGCGGAAGGATCAATATCTGATAAAATGTTTAATGCCCCAGCATAATCATTACCAGCAAGCGTGGTCTTTGCTTTTTGAATTAACTCGGCACATTTTTGTGTTTGATAAGCTTTATATGCCTCAATTGCTTTACCCTGAATCTGATTGTAGCAACTTGATACTTCTTCAGGAACAGTCATTAATAATCCCAATGCTTGGTCATACTGCTGCATTTTAACGTAACTGTCAGATTTTTTAATAATGTCCTCGCACTTTGTTTCATAGTACCGGATAATTTCAGATTTTCCTGTTTCAATAAAGATTTTAAATTCGGTATCGTTTATTGGAATTTTAGAGATAGCGTTTGTAATTGCCTGTTCTTTATTGCTTCCACTTCCTTTGAGTTGTTTACTAATTGTAGAGAATAATAAATTATTTTCAACTTGTTTAATGAACAAACTTAATTCTGCTGTAAAAACAGTAATTTTTTGCATACCTCCTTCAACTATATTATTTTCATAAATTGCAAACTTGGGGTAAATGACAAAATTATTATTATAACCTGATGCTGCTAAACCAGATACGGTAACAATTTGAGAGATTTTAGTCTCCAGTTTAGAAAGTTGCGAAATATCCAAACCATCAACATTTTCAGGCATTACAACCGATAGGGTAATTTTTCCCAAATCGCTTATTGATTGGGCAACTGAAGTAGAAGCCAAAATCATTGCGATTACTATAAAATAAATTGTTTTCATGTTGTCTCTATTTTATTGTTATATAAATAGTATTGCCTTTAATGTCTCTGCCTATTGAAATTCCTAACGTTCTGAAGAATTTATACATTTCTAGTCCGAATTTATTGGGATTATAATTATTTCCATTGCTGTCTTTGAGCGGAATACGCACATCATCGAACAACATTTTTAAATTCGTAGTTCCCTGAATATGATAATTCCCTTTAAGAGCATTTTCGCTCATCCACATTTCTATTTGGTCGGAAAGCGGTAAACCATCACTTCCAACTTCCGACGACATCGTAAACAACGAAGAAGGATCGAAGCTGATGTCAATCAAAATAGATTTTCCGTTATTCACAATGTCCGTAAATTTCGTTTGCATGATGTTCAAAAAATCCTCTATGCAGCTTTCTACAGCTTTTGATGCCAACTTATTGAAATCGTCTGTGTAAAAACGTCCGCTTTCGCCTACTTTGTTCGACAGCGAATTACCTGTAGAAATTTCATAGGCAGCAAGAATCAGCTTTACCGAATTACCCGATTGACCTTTTTCTATAATTACTTCGGATTGTACGTACACATCAGCTCCCGACATTTCTACAATTTGCGTTTTAATATCCGTCTGATTATCGGAAGTGAAAACATTATTGTCTTTTGCAATTTTGAGTCTGGCAACAAAATCAACGGTTGTGAAACCTCGACTGTCAAAACCTTCTTTTATTTTAGCAATTGCAATTCTTCGGTTAACATCCTCCTCCAAAATTGTCCTGATATCTTCTCTTTCTTTAGTAAATGGAATGACCATTATTTTGGGCTGAACAGTTACAACTTGTCCATCGCTGTTTGTGGCTACGTTTTGTCCGAGAACAGAACCTACCGCAAGCAATAAAAATGTTACTATTTGTATTTTTCTCATAAATTTCCTCTATTTATTGGGTTAATAACCAAATTTTCTGATAACCCCGAAGGTTTCCAAATCGTGCCGCAGTGCCGACAAATTAACTTTTACGTCGAGCGTAACTATTTTTTGTCTACCCCTAGCTTTTACGTTACTTACAGGAATTGACGACATTACAAATGTTTTATGTCGTTTTCCATCGTAAAAACTATCAAAATAATTCTTGTGATTTGATATTTCTTCATGCTCGTTGCTGCTGATTAACGGTATTTTTTGTTTTGATTCGGGTAAGCCTCTAAAGAACAGAACATCAAACACTTTTTGTTCAGCATTGATAATTGCTTTTTCTTTATCAATGTCAACCCCTACGGAACGAACGGTAAGCGTTTGCTCATCGCCCGACAAATAATTGACTTCAGCTGAAGGATAAATTGTTCGACAAGAATTTACAAACAAAATAATGGAAACTCCGACTAAAAATAATTTTACTAATTGTTTCATATTTAACTATTTTACAATTAATTTACAATTCAACTTTTCAGCGGTGTTAAATGCTGCCAAAATTTCTTTACTACCTTTTGAAACACTGCATTCTGAAAAGTCATCGCCTGCAATTTTTATAATTTTCAATTCGCCTATTTCGATAGGATAGGGCTTTCCGTTAAGCATTTCAATACGTTCAACCATCAATTTATCGCCCTCTCTGAACCCAAAACTTTTTCCGCCTGAAATCAAACATTTTTTATTATCCAAAAACTTTACAATTTTTGTTGTTAATGGAAAAGTTTTTATAAAATAAGACTTCAATTTTGGCTCTACAGATTGCAATGCTTGGTTTATTGCCTGTTCTTTTGATGCCGCCAACGGACTGACTTCGGTTTGAAAACTTTCGGCTTCAGTAGTTTGCCCTCTTTCCACATCATTGACTTTCAGCGTAAAAGCACAACTTGCTTTAAATCCGTTTACGCTTCCATCAGGGTTTTTCATTCTGTAGATATTCGCTTTTATCAAATGTCCGATAATACGGAATTGATATGCCGACAATTTCAAATCGGCAAGATTCTCACTATTATCAAGGTAAATTTCAGATTTCCTTGTTTCAACTTCGTCTTTTGCTTCTTCATCACTCATCCTAACCGTAAAACGTTTTGAATTTACAACAATTTGAGAAACTTTTTCCTGAACAGAAGTTGTAAAACTTGGATTATCCACTTCTGAAGAAAATCTATTAACTACAATTACTGGTTTACTATCAGCTTGCGGGCAACCGTAAAGACTAACCATAAGCAATAATATGATTACTGTAGATCTTTTCATAATCAACATATTACAAATTACCTGCTACTTTAATACTGTTGATAAGATTCTGCAGTAATTTGGTGTTTTCTGCAATTTTCCACACACTGACATTTACTGCGTCAATAGCCCAATTAGACGCTTTAATAGTTGGGGCTGCCTGTATAGGATTCAATCCTTTGAGATCGGCTTGAGCATATTTGATTTTTTCAACTGCTTTTGTAGCATCAATGTCTGCTTGCACCAGCATTGGAAGAATAGCAATGTAATCGTCCAAATTTGCTTTGTATTGTGTAATATCAACTTCGCCATCTTTACTTTCAGTGATCGCGATTTTGTACTTTGACAACACGGCATTGGTTGAAACTACAACACCAAGCAATGTTGTGCCTGCATCTACAAGCCCATCAACAGAGTTAAGCCTTGTTGCAGCAGGTTTATTTACGATTCTGGCAGGTTCATTACCAACGAGTTTTGCAACCGAAGGAACAGCTTTCCTTTGAATTTCTGGAACTGATGCTAATGAAGGATTTAACACTGTTGTTACAAAATCTGCCATTGTGCCACCAATAGGTGCAATTTTTTCGAGAACTTTCTCTAATTTTTTTGCTTCTTTTGAGTTCATTTCTGACTTTAATACTTCTCTTTCTGCTTTTAACTCATCAGCAGTTTTTTGTGCAAATGCACCTTGTGCCATTGCCACCGTTAGCCCCGCAATAAGGGCTGTCTTAAAAAATGATTTGCTAAACATAAAAATTGTGTTTTTAGATTGCCACATCAGACCCAACTATGACGGTTAGTATAAAAAAGAAGCGTGGGTCTGTAACTATATTCAGATCAGAGGTACTACCACGCACCCACGCATCAAATAAGTTAAGCCCACGCCATGGCGTGAGCGTTTCACTTGTTATTCCTGATGCGTTTGAAAAGTGGTAGTTTTCTAATCTCAGAATAAAAGCTAACGCTTCTATATTTTTAAATTAAGGTTTCTTATGTCATAAAATTCGTTTTAATTAATTCAAAACCAAAAGTAGTATATTTTTTCCGATCAACAAAATGTTGTCGGATTTCGTTTGATTTGGCTTTTTGTTCTGTCTTTATATTTTTTCTTGTCAATTTTCATTATGTCGCTGTTTTTTTCAGGCTTGATTGTTACGGTTGAGTGTAGCAAAAGAAAGGGATTACGGGCTGCAAAATTGTTAACCACCATCGAAGTTTGAGTAATATAGGAGGCTTAATTTACCTTTGAAACCCTTATTGTTACTACACTTTGTTATCACATGTATTTCTTTATCCTCTTGCAATTTTTCGACAATTGTCTTTATCTTCTTTCAATTCTTGCAATTTCATTGGGTTATGAGTATAATTCAATAAGGGACAATACTTATTGATAAATTCTTTCTCAATTTCAAAGCTACTGTTGTACTCAACAATGCTAATTTCAATATTAGAAATTAACCATTCCACAATTTCCGTTGTGTCTGTAGTTGAAAACTTGTAATTATTTTGATTTGAATGTCCTTTTAAATGACCTTTAATTGGCAAATATTCTAATACACAACCGATACTTCTAAAAAAAGTTCCTGGACCTTTATGTTCAATTTCTTGGTCTAATCTCTCTCCGAGATTTTGTCCTTCAGCTTTTCCAATGTATAAATATTTAAACTTACGTTTATATAGAATCAGCTGGTATCTATCTGGTAGTTTTGAGTTTTCCTTAAGTCTCAAACAATAAAAACCATTTTTAGATAAAGTTATGGAATCTAAGTCATTATATTGTCGAAAGTTTCCTGCTGCTAAAAGTTTTTCTTCAATATCTCCATCAGTAACTTTCGAATCAACTCTTATTTTTATAGTATGTTTTGGCATAATTTCATTTGTTTTTTTATTGATGAGTCCCAATTATTCAAATAGATTACCCCATTTTCTTTGAAGAAACATGATGGATACTTATTTACTTGAGCTGAAATCTGAGATGATTTAATTCTGCTCTTGTCACATTTTTGATAGATTTTGCTATCATTCAGGATTGATGCTATTTCTATTGGCTTTAAAGGCCTTCCATTTTCCTTTAAAACCTTTTTATTGATTCATGTAATGTCATAGATTTCCGTTTTCACTATACCCCATAACTAATAAATACTTGCACAAATAAATACCCGTACAAAGCTATAACTTTTTACCGATTTTATTAATTTCTGTTTTTTTATCTACCAAACGATCAATCGGGCTGTGTAAAAGGTCAACTGTCCTTTTGCTAAGCTGCCGGTTTATACTTCCCGGCTTCCGAAGTTAGTCTTAAATATATAGGTTAAAAGAGATTACTTTTCTCTTACAACATAGATGAATGTTGGAAAATGGTCGCTGAAGCCGCCCATGTAATTATCGCCTACATGAGTGCGTAGCGGATATCCTGAATACTGTCCTTCGGTTTGAAGTAAATATCGTTTATTAAAAACTCCGGCTCTGAGGAACTGATAAGTATTTTCTTTTTTCGATAATAATGTCTGGTTCATAATTATCATATCAAACAGGTTCCATGAGTCACGGTATGCAAGTGAGCCAATTCCTTTCTGATAGAACTCGAAAAACGGATTATAAAGTTCGCCGGGTTTTAGTTTATCTTTTTTCCGTCCGGCTTTCAGATGTACCTTTACACTTTCGTTTACCGGATCATCATTTAAATCGCCCATAAGCAGAATATGTGCTTCAGGATTTGCAACCATAAGTGAATCAATGATCTTACGGTTTAATTGAGCAGCAGAATTACGCAGCGGGCGTGATTTGCGTTCACCACCAATACGCGATGGCCAGTGATTTACAAGCACATGCATCAATTCGCCATGAAACAAACCACTAACCAGTAACACATCGCGGCTGTAGAAATCTGTTCTCCCTTCAGGGATAAACAGATTGGGTTTACTTGACAATAGATTAAAATATTTTGGCTGATACAGCAGCGCCACATCTACTCCTCTGCGATCAGGAGAATCGTAATGAACTATCTGATAATTACGGTTTCGAATTTGTGGGTCATTGACCAGATCTTCCAGAACAGAACGGTTCTCAACTTCAGCCAGTCCTATTATCGCAGGTCCGTCAGGTGTCATATCAGTTCCAATATCACTGATGACTCTGGCAATATTTGAGATCTTTTCCCAATATTTTGCACTGTCCCATTTTTTACTGCCCTGAGGTGTGTATTCAGTATCAAAAGTGTCGGGGCTGTCAATTGTATCGAAAAGATTCTCAATATTATAAAAAGCTATACAGGCAACTGTGGCTCTTTTCTCCTGAGATTTAGATGTTTGGGTATATGTGACAAAGACTACTAATAAACCGGTTAACAATAAAAAGATTATTTTTTTCATATCAATGTGCTTTTTCATAAAATTATGAATGAGCAAAGATATTGTTTTTCATTTAGTGCTGCGACATTGCACCTCAATTTGATAATGCTGCAGCAAATAAAAACTTGTGTGTAATGTTTGATTTTGAAATTTTGCTTTATTTTGTACTGAAATTTGGCAACTGATAATAGTTCATAAACAAATTATTGTTTCTGTTTTACTTTACGATTAATCCAGTTCTATATATCATGAATAAAAAGCTATTGTTTTTTCTTATGGCATTATTGCCATTTTATGTCATATACGCACAACCCCTATCATCTGATGACCAGCAACCTGGTTCAGTTACAGGAAGGGTACTGGAATCTCAGATCCGGCAACCATTAACTTCAATTATTGTAAGCATTGAGGGGCGGCAGGTACTAACCGATCATGAAGGGAGATTCACAATCTCAGGTTTGAGGCTCGGTTCTGCTGAAATAGTATTCTCAGGAGCAGGGTTTATAACTAAGACGTTAGACATTGAAGTTAAAGCCCAAACCCGGCTTGATGATGTATTTCTGATAGCGGATCTTACCGAAACTGAAAAAATCCCTGAAATCAATCTTGAAATGATTGATATGGACGACGATGCCAAGGCACAGAATATTACAGGCTTGCTTCATTCCACAGGCGATGTTTTTCTTTCTTTTGCGTCTTATACTTTTGGGCAGGCATGGTTCCGAAACAGAGGGTATGATGCTGAGTTTACACCCACCTATGTTGGGAATTCAATGATAAACGATGCTGAAACAGGTCGTACATTGTGGGCAATATGGGGCGGGCTTAACGATGCTACCCGTAACAGTGTTTCTACTAATGGTCTGGAGCCCACAAATTATTCCTTTGGAAGCATTGGCGGAGTTTCCAATATTATTACCCGTCCTTCACGCCAGCGTGTCCAGACAAAATTTACCTATTCAGTATCAAACAGAAGTTATACTCACCGTCTGATGTTCATTCATTCCACAGGTTTGATGAATAATAACTGGGCTGTAACAGTTAGTGGTTCAAGGCGTTGGGGTAACGAGGGTTATATCAGGGGGACATTTTATGATGCATGGGCTTATTATCTAGGTCTTGAAAAAAAGTTTAACGATAAGCACTCTCTTGAATTCACTGCTTTTGCCGCACCTGTCAAACGAGGTATGCAGGGTGGTTCGGTACAGGAGATTTACGATCTGCTCGGAACCAACCATTACAGTCCAAACTGGGGATTTCAAAACGGAGAAGTACGAAATTCAAAGGTTAGGACTATGAATCAACCGGTAATGATCCTGAACCATTACTGGAAATACAACAGCAATACCGATATTACCACCACTGTTTCATACATGTTTGGCAAAACCGGAACTACTGCTTTAAACTGGTATAACTCAGCCGATCCCCGCCCGGATTACTACAGAAATCTGCCAAGCTGGTTTGCTGATACTATAGTGAAAAATGCAGTTGCTGAAACATGGAGAACCAGTAGCGCTGTTAGTCAGATCAACTGGGATGCTTTGTATCAGGCTAATTATCTTTCGCTTATGGAAGGCAAACAGGCACGGTATATCATTGAAGACCGTAGAAACGACATGTCGAATCTTAATCTGAATACAGTTATAAATCACAGGGTAAATGAAAATATTACCATCAACAGGGGTGTAGAGCTTTCAAATTATACGGTAAGCTATTTTAAAACAATTGATGATCTGCTTGGTGGCGAATTTTGGGTTGATATTGACCAGTTTGCTGAGAGAGATTTTATTGGTAATGATACTATAATCCAAAACGACCTTGATAATCCAAACCGTATAGTTAAAGAAGGTGATATATTTGGTTACGATTACAAACTAAGACAGCAGGTTGGAAAATTATGGCTCAGTAGTGTGTTCTCATACCGAAAAATTGATTTCTTCGTTGCAGCACAGCTCTCTTCCACAACATTCTGGCGCGAAGGATTTATGCGTAACGGACGCCACCCTGAAAAATCGCTTGGAGAATCGCATAAATATAATTTTATTGATTATGCTTTAAAAGGTGGTGCTACATATAAATTCACCGGAAGGCTTTTCCTTGAAGGAAATATGGCATATATGACCCAGGCTCCGTTCATGCGTAATGCTTTTGTTTCACCCCGAACAAGGCATGATGTTTCTCCGAAACTGGTGAGTGAAAAGATATTCAGTTCAGAAGCCAGCCTGCATTTCCGTGCTCCAATGGTAAAAGCCAGATTGACAGCCTATCATACTGAGTTTAAAGATCAGAATCAGATACTTAGCTTTTATCATGACGATTATCGTACTCTGGTCAATCATATTATGTATGGTATTAACACCACACATCAGGGTATTGAGTTCGGAGGCGAAGCATACATGTTTTATGATCTGTGGTTACAGGCTGCCGTAAATATTGGTAATTACCGTTATACAAACCGCCCCCTTGCTACTATTGCCTTTGACAATGGGTCGCGTCCTGATACAACTGAACTTGCTTACCTTAAGAACTTTTTTGTTTTCGGAACACCACAAACAGCGGCAGCACTTGGCATTAAATGGGTTGGTCCCGGATACCTTTTTGTTAATGCAAGTGTGAATTATTTTGATGATATTTATCTGAGCTTTAATCCAGAGCGCAGAAGTCAGGGTGCTATTGAAAATCTGGGAGAAGGCGATCCAAGAATTGCAGAAATTACCCGTCAGGAAACGCTTTCCGGTGGTTATACTGTTGATGTTTCGGTGGGTAAATCATTTAGGATCAAACGAAAATACTTTTTGCAGCTTAATCTCAGTGCCAATAATTTGCTAAACAATAAAAAAATTAGTACCGGAGGATATGAACAATTAAGATTTGATTTTCAGGAAAAGGATGTTGATAAATTTCCTCCCCGCTATTTCTATATGATAGGAACTAACTATTTCCTTAACATTGCTGTAAGATTTTAACAAACAAATAATTAATAAATAATTCATAATAAGAAACACCATGAAAGATATCCGGAAAATATTTATCGGACTTTTGCTGCTTGGAATTGCAACATACTTTGCAGCTTGCGTAAAAGGCGATTTTGATGAACCGCCTGTTTATATCCCAGAAGTTGATTTTAATTCCAACACTACGATAGCTGCATTGAGATCTTCCTATAAATCGTTAAAACAGATTGAAGAAGATATCATTATTCAGGGTATTGTTGTAGGGAACGATGAAAGCGGTAATTTGTTCAAAAAACTAATCATACAGGATTCTACGGCAGGTATTGAGCTGGCGCTGGACAAGACCAATCTTTACAATGAATTCAAGCTTGGACAGCGGGTTTTTGTCAAATGTAAGGGTATGTACATTGGCGATTACAATAAACTCATTCAGCTTGGGTATCTTTATGAAGGCTCAATAGGACGACTTCCGGAAGTATTTATGTCACAACATATTTTTCGCGACAGCCTTCCCGGAAAAGTTCCTGAACCACAGTTAACTGCACTTACAGGTTTAAATACATTTCTGGTAAGTCAGCTTGTGAAATTTGAGAACATCACCTTTGTTGATCCCGGAAAAGAATGGGCACCTCAGTCGGCAGATGCTACAAACCGTTCAATTGTTGGCACTACTATGGTAGTAAGGACCAGTAAATATGCCAATTTCGCCAGTGAGCTGATCCCGGCAGGCAGCGGTACAGTTACCGGAATTTTAAGTATTTTTCAGAATACCTATCAGCTTACTATTCGCGATACCAGTGATTTAAAGAACTTTGGTGGCACAATTCCCCCACCTCCCACAGGTGGTGATGGTTCAAAAGAAGATCCATACAATGTGGCACAGGCTGTACAAATGCAAAATGCAACACCTTATGTAATTGGTTTTGTAAAAGGTTATATTGTTGGATCGGTAAAAGCAGGTGTAACAAGTATAACATCAGCCGATGATATTGATTTCTCACCACCTTTCACTTCGGCAACTAATGTGCTGGTAGCTGATGAAGCCGGTGAAACCAATTTTATGAATTGTGTTGTTGTAAATCTTCCGGCAGGTACCAGCCTTCGTGGCGATGTTAACCTTCAGAATAATCCGGATAATAAGGGGAAATGGCTTAATGTAAAAGGTACTTTGAGATCATACTTTGGAATAGCCGGATTACGTGATTTTTCCGGTGAAGCAGACGATTATGATTTTGAAGGCGGAGGGAACGGAGGAGGAAGCGGATCGGGCAGTGGCACTCAGAATGACCCTTATGATGTTCAATCTGCAATTGAAAAACAAAATGCCAATCCATACGTAGTAGGTTGGGTGAAGGGTTATATTGTTGGTTCTGTTAAAAAAGATATAACTTCAATTTCCTCACCCGATGATATTCATTTTGCGCCACCTTTTACTTCTGCAACTAACGTATTGATTGCTGATGATAAAAACGAAACCGATTATACAAAATGCGTAGTGGTTAATCTTCCAGCAGGAAAGCCTTTGCGTTCGGAAGTAAATCTTTTAGATCATCCTGATAACCTTGGTAAATGGCTGAAAGTAACAGGTACCCTCCGAACTTATTTTGGAATTGCAGGCTTGCGTGACAGTAATGGAGGAAGTGAAGATTTTGAGCTTGAAGATGGAGGAGGCAGTGGAGGAGAAGATTATTTGTTTGTTGAAGATTTTAAAAAAGACTTTGGAACTTTTTCAACATATAGTGTTGCCGGTGATCAGGTTTGGGAATGGGCTGATTTTGATAGCGGATGTGCTAAAATGACCGGTTTTGTTGATGGAACACATTATGTGAATGAAGACTGGCTTATTTCTCCGCAGATATCTCTTAGCGGACAGACAGGTGTTAAAATGAGTTTCCGCGAAGCAATCAATCACATTACAAGTTTTAATGACCTGAAGGTACTTATTTCAACAGATTTTAGTGGATCGGGTAACCCAAATACTGCAACATGGAATGAGATAAGCGGTTTTACACGTGCAGCCGGTAATAGCTGGACATTTTTTGAAACCAATGAAGTCAGCCTTGCAGCTTATGAAGGGCAAAATATATATATCGCATTTAAATATACTTGCTCAAGCAGTGCTTCATCAACATGGGAAGTTGGTAAAATGATGCTTAGCGCAAACAGATAGTTAAGTATTAAGGAAATGAAAAACAGCCATCAGAAGCAAGCGGACTGATGGCTGTTTTTGTATCAGGATACAGATCCCAGATTTTGATTATTTCTTTTTACCCTGAGCGGCTATAGCATCCATAAGTTTTTTCAGTGTTTCAGGATCAGCTAAAAACTCATCTTTCACAAGGTTCATATTGTCGTCAAATTCAAAGACATAGGGAATGCCTGTTGGAATGTTCATTTCCAGAATATCCTGATCACTGATGTTTTTCAGTACTTTAACTACTCCCCTCAGGCTGTTTCCATGAGCTACAACCAATACCTCATTATGTTTTATCAGAGCTGGCCTTATTTCGTTTTCCCATAATGGAAGCATACGTTCAATAGTATTTTTGAGGGCTTCGGTGCCTGGAATTTCTTCAGGTTTAAGGTCTTTATAGCGTGGGTCATGTTTCGGATGTCTTGGATCGTTTTCATCAAGTGCAGTTGGAGGAATATCGTAACTACGGCGCCAAAGAAATACCTGTTCATCCCCGTATTTCTCGGCAGTTTCTACTTTATTCAAACCCTGTAACATTCCATAATGTTTTTCATTCAGCCTCCATGTACGGTGAACCGGTATCCACATCAAATCCATATCATCAAGGATTATCCAGAGTGTACGTATAGCACGTTTAAGCACTGAGGTGTAGGCTACTCTGAACTGAAACCCCAGTTCTTTCAATTTTTTACCGGCTTCATGAGCTTCTTCAATTCCTCTTGGAGTAAGATCCACATCAGTCCAACCTGTGAAACGGTTCTCTTTATTCCACAAACTTTCACCATGTCTGATCAGAACTAATTTTTTCATGTTGATTAAGTTTTATAATTATTTTAGCAATTTATTAGCGGATTTATTTTTTAAGAGTGCAAAATTAGTCATTTTGTACGTTTGATGTTAATAATCAAAATTACTTTTCAATGTATTTCAGCGGTGCTCCCGGATTATTAAAGTTACTCATGCCATCAGGTTTAGTATGGCAGATCCCGACAAAAGACAAGAGCCTTTATCTCACTTTTGACGATGGTCCGGTGGCTGGCATAACTGAAGAGGTTTTATCGGTATTAAAGGATTTTGATGCGAAGGCTACTTTTTTCTGTGTAGGTGATAATGTACAGAAATATCCGGAAATATACAAAAAAATCCTGGAAACCGGTCATTCAACAGGAAATCATACATTTCATCATTTAAATGGCTGGAAAACTTCTGATGAAGAATATTTCGAAGATGTAAAGCAATGTGCGGAGCTTGTTGATTCAAAGCTGTTTCGCCCTCCGTATGGTCGTATTACCCGAAGTCAGGCAGGATATTTATCAAAAAAATACAAAATCATAATGTGGTCAGCATTGGGTGGTGATTTTGACCCGAAAGTCAGTGCAGAAAAATGCATTGAAAATATTTTAAAATCTGCCCGCAAGGGTTCAATCATCGTGTTGCATGATAATCAAAAATCAGCTCAAACTATGCTGAGGGTCTTGCCACAGATTTTAAAATACTACAGCGATAAAGGATTTCAGTTCCTGCCTTTGTGATCCCATTAATATAGCTGACCTTCTACATCGGGTCAACATCAGTAATTACCCTGATTTGCTTATTTGATGTAGTTTTCATGAAGTCTTTAATTATTTCTGAGATGTGTTCTTTGTTTCGCGCAAGATTTTTATCACGACTTAATTTTATAAGGATTTCCTTAATAAAATAATTTTTGATCCTCGAAACCACCGGATATTCAGGACCAAGTACCTGCTTTGGGAAGGCTTTTTTAAGTTTTCCGGCAAGCTCATCAGCAGCAAGGTTTAATGGTTCAGGCTCTTTATATTTTAACGAAATTTTCAAAAGACGGCTAAACGGCGGATAATTGAATATTTGCCTTTCCGCTATCTGGTGCCGGTACATACCTTCATAGTTGTTCTCAATTACAAAATTAATAACCGGATGTTTGGGATTACGGGTTTGAATTATCACTTTACCCTGTTTGTTCTTTCGCCCTGCGCGTCCGCTTACCTGCGCCATAAGCTGATAACTGCGCTCAAAAGAACGGAAATCCGGGAAACTTATCATGTTATCGGCACTTAAAATACCGACAAGACTGACATTGTCAAAATCAAGTCCTTTACTTACCATTTGAGTACCAGTGAGAACATCAGTTTTGCCGATTTCAAAATCAGTGATTATTCTTTGGTGTGCAAATTTGCTACGGGTGGTATCAATATCCATTCTTGCAATACGGATATCAGGATATATCAGGGATAATTCCTCTTCAATTTTTTCAGTTCCAAACCCAATGAGGTTCAGCTCTTTATTGTGACATTTCGGGCAATGCGGCGGTATTGGCTCTTTATATCCGCAATAATGGCATCGCAAATGATTTTCTTTTTTATGGTAAATAAGTGTTACATCACAATGGCGGCATTGAGGCACATAATGGCATAAATTACATTCCAGCCGAAGTGCAAATCCACGCCGGTTCTGAAAGAGAATAACCTGTTCGTTGCGCTCCAGAGCTTTTTCAAGTTCATTGATTAACACAGGTGTAAAATGACTTTTCATCTGTTTCAGACGTGTAGCTTCTTTAAGATTTACAACAGAGGTCTCAGGCAGCATCATGTTTCCATAGCGTTTTTTAAGCGATACCAGCACGTACTTTCCTGTTTTTGCGTTAAAATAGCTTTCAATGGCAGGTGTTGCCGAGCCTAATAAAACCTTTGCATTATGTTGTTTTGCCAGATAAATGGCAGCATCGCGTGCATTATAGCGGGGGCTTGGATCATATTGCTTGTATGAAGTATCATGTTCCTCATCAATAATTATCAAACCCAGTTTGCTGAAAGGCAGGAATATGGCAGAGCGTGCGCCAAGTATGACACTATGGGAAACAGCCTGCCCGCCAGCAGGAGCCTGCCACGAAGCTACTTTATTCCATACTTCTGCTCTTTCGGATTCACCAAATCGTGAATGATAAACACCAACAACATCACCGAAAAATTTTCGCAAGCGCGAAATTATCTGAGTTGTAAGTGCGATTTCCGGCAAAAGATAAAGAACCTGAAATCCGGCTTTGAGTGTTTCTTCAATAAGCTTAATATAAATTTCGGTTTTCCCGCTTGAGGTTATACCATGCAGAAGCACAGGTTTTTGGTATTCCCTGATCTTTGTAAATGCCTCCTGCTGATGTTCAGTAAGTTCTATATCAGAAACTGACTGCACAGCTTCATATTTATCCAGCCTTGATACATTTTGTTCTGTTACTTCAAGCAGTCCTTTTTCAACTAATGAACGCAAAGCTCCATCAGCGCTTTTAATTTCAGAAATCAATAATGATTTTGGAATGCCATTTTCGGGATGGTTTCTCAGATCAAGATAATGTAACAGATTGATCAATATTTCATACTGTCGCGGAGCGCGTCTTTCAAGGTATTCTATTATTGCTGCAAGCGCATTTTCGTCATCGCGGTATATCTGAGCCAGATTATAGAATTTCTCGGTTTTTGAAGTATAACGTTGTATCATGTCTTCGTAAATCCTGACAGCTTTTTTTTCAATCAGAGAATTGATTAATGGGATAACCCGTTGCTGTCCTGTGATTTGAGAAACATCTGAAATGCTAAGATCTTCTTGTTGTTCAAGTACTGTAATTACATTATATTCACGCTCGTTAAACCTGCTGTAATCCTGATCAAAATCAGGATCAAGGCTTATGCGGCTTTCGCTGCTGAGCTTCAATGCCGGTGGAAGTGCCGCATTCATCACTTCTCCCATCGAACACATATAGTATTCTGATAACCATTCCCAGAACACAAATTGCCTGATGTTAACAATAGGTAGCATATCCATTTGAACCAGGATCTCTTTAACGGATAACCCCGGATTTGTTTCATGAATACTGTGAACCAGAGCAGTGTATAACTTTTTTCTCCCAAACTGTACCACTACTCTTACACCGGCAATTAGGGTTGATTCCATTTCCGGAGGAATTGCATAAGTGAAAAATCCCGGAATTGGTAAAGGAAGCAAAACGTTGGCATATTTGCCCGGAAGTAATGACATAGTTGGTGAGGATGCTATTTTATATTCCTAACAGTTAATCTGCTCAGATAAGAGTTTTACCGGATTCAAAATTAAGCCAAAAATTCAATAGAATGCGATTTTAAAATAAAATACTGAAAATCGGGTTTATTGATATTGATTCATGTTTTTTGAACCAGCAGTTGAATTTTTATCAATGATGGTTTTGGAATAATTTCATATTTATATGATAATGAATAAGATACCAAAGATATTACATGTTTTGTTTTTTGTGAGTTTTATTCTGGTTTCCTGTCAGGAGGCTCCCGTTCCAAAACCCCGTGCATTCTTCAGAATAGCACTTCCTGAAAAACATTACATAAAATTTGATTCTCCTTTTCCGTATTCTTTTCAATATCCTGAATATGCCATAGTTCGCCTGAATCCTTCTTCGCTGTCAGAACCATATTGGATGAATATTTATATTCCCCGTTTCAATGCCAATATTCATCTTAGCTATAAAAAAATTGACAATAATCTTGCATCTTACCTTGATGATTCACATAAGCTGCTAACAAAGCAAATTTCAAAGGCTACGGGTATTCGCGAGGATATGATCATAAATACTGATGCCAAAGTTTACGGAACTATCTATAATGTAAAAGGTTCGGGGGTAGCGTCGCCATGTCAGTTTTTTGTTACTGACAGTACCCGGCATTTTTTAAGAGGGGCTTTATATTTCAATGTTATTCCAAATAACGATTCCCTGGCTCCGGTAATTGATTTTCTAAAAGAAGATATTCAGTATTTACTTTCAACCCTTACCTGGAACTAATGCTATGTTGTTGATATTCAGGATATAGGGCTATGAGGCTAATGATCTGATAAAATCAGAATTTTTAATTTAGGTTTTATTATAACAGCTTTGTGCTGCCAGCCAGGCAGTTGAAAAAGCTAATTGAAGATTGAAACCACCAGTAGTTCCGTCAAGACCAATGACTTCACCGGCAAAATACAAACCAGGCATTAGTTTAGATTCCATTGTTCTGGGATTTATCTCGCTGGTATCAACACCACCGGCTGTAATGATAGCTTCTTTAAAACCCGGATGTCCCTTGATATCAAAACGGAAGTCTTTCATCAGCAGCAATATTTTTTTGCGTTCCTGTGAGCTAAGCTGATTACATAATTTTTCTCCGTCAATTTTTAATAATTCAATAAAAACCGGGATAAGTTTTGAAGGCAGCCAGAGCTTGAAAATATTTTCTACTTGTTTTTTTCCGTGTGTATTGATATCACGTAATAAACGTGCATCAAGTTTTTTCTCGTCAAGTGCTGGTTTCAGATCAATACCGATTTCCACTTTGTTGTTTTTCATAAGCATTTCCACAACAATACGACTTAGCGTAAGTATAACCGGCCCGCTAAGTCCGTAATGTGCGAACATTAACTCGCCAAATTCTTCAGCGACCTTTTTTCCATTAACCCAAACTATTGCATTTATGTTTTTCAAACCCAGACCCTGTAGTTTTTCAGCAGTATCTCCATAAGTGACCAGAGGCACCAGGGCAGGCCTGACTTCACTTATACTATGTCCTGCCTGAATTGCCAGCGTATAGCCATCACCAGTGGAACCTGTGGCAGGATATGATTTCCCTCCTGTACAAATAATAACAGCCTTGGAGAAAAAGTCTGCATCTTTTCCGTCAATTACGGCTCTTACTCCATTTATCCCGTCATTTCCGGTCAATAATGATGTAACCCTTGTATTATATCTGATTTCAATATTCTTTTTCCCCATCCATTGCAATATCGCATTCAATACATCGGATGCATTATTGCTTACCGGGAAAATACGCTTACCTCTTTCAGTTATAATCTCAACACCGTGATCATTAAGGATTTGAAGAATATCATCAGTGAAAAAAGCATCGAAAGCATGTTTCAGGAATCGTCCTTTAGGAAAAATGTTTTTAAAGAAAACTGACTGTGGGGCATCATTCGTGATATTGCATCGTCCTTTTCCGGTAATTAAAAGTTTTCGTCCGGCACTTCTCATTTTTTCAAGCAATAATACCCGTGCGCCCAGATGAGCAGCCCTGCCGGCAGCTATCAGCCCTGAAGCACCAGCTCCTATAACAATTACATCATATTTTCTTTCTGAATTCACCTGATAACAATGTTCAAAACTTGTACAGGCAAAAGTAAAGCTTTCGTTACAAGGAAAGTGGCAAATAACAGCAATAAATTTTTATGACTAAGCCCGAAATATTACCGATTGGAAAAATATAACAGATTGATTTTACCGGTTGGAAAAATATAACAGACCAATTATACCGGATGGCAAAATATAACAGACCAATTATCGCTTCGCTCAATTGTTCTGAATATTTTAACCACCGGCATTAACGATTGTAATTTACAAAACAGCTTGGACTATTTTGTAAATACAATTCGTATAATCGCTTTGCTCGATTGTTCTATATATTTAAACCATCGGCATTAACGATAATAAATTTACAAAACAGCCTGGACTATTTTGTAAATACAATTCGTATAAGTATTTTTGGCTTCAAATACCAGTTAAAATTTAATTTTAGAATACAATATGCCATATACCTATGAATATCCGCGTCCGGCAGTAACTGTTGATATCATTGTGTTAAGAAATGCAATGACCCAGGTTTTACTTATCAAGAGGCTTTTACCTCCATTTGAAAACCAGTGGGCTTTGCCAGGTGGTTTTGTTGAAATGGATGAAACACTTGAAAAAGCAGCCGAAAGAGAGCTGGAAGAAGAAACCGGAATTACAGGAATTTCACTTTCGCAATTTCATGCATTCAGCGATCCCGATCGTGACCCGCGTCACAGAACAATATCGGTTGTTTTCTGGGGTGAAGCCGGACAGGACAAATACCTTACAAAAGCTGGTTCAGATGCCAAAGAAGCAGAATGGTTTGACATAAAAAACCTTCCTTCTCTGGCTTTTGACCATGATAAGATCCTCCGGAAAGCTGTAACTGAGTTGATCAACAGAATGTAAAGCCAGGCCGGATTTGAAGCGATTAAGTTTGCTGGGCAATAATGTATTACATTACTTCAAGCATAGCATTAACAATATTTCTTGCGCCAAGCTCAATATCAGCAATGCTTGCATTCAACATATAGCATGGTGTTGTAAACACATTGTTCTTTTTATCAAAAACAACTTCTCCATGCGTGGTTTTTATGTGCTTTGATCCCATTTTGGCAATAGCTTCTGCCGTTCCGGCATCCTCGCCGATAGTTACCTCCACATCGCCTAAAAGCCTTGATATCAATGCCGGAGCAATACATAATGCACCTATTGGTTTTTTCAGTGCATGGGTCGTTAAAACAGCTTTTTCAACATCGGGATTTACTTTACAGTCAGGACCATCAAAGGCAAAAGTGCAAAGATTTTTAGCAACTCCAAAGCCACCCGGGAATATTAAAGCATCGTATTGCTTTGCGTCATATTCTGCCAGAGGTTTTATGTTCCCTCTTGCAATACGTGCCGATTCAACAAGTACATTGCGATTTTCGGGCATTTCTTCACCGGTAAGATGATTAATAACATGATGTTGCATGGCATCGGGTGCAAACATTTGATAATCATCGCCTGCCTTTTTAACAGCCAACATGGTCATAACGGCTTCGTGGATCTCAGCGCCGTCAAAAACACCACTTCCTGCGATAACAATTGCGAATTTTTTCATAGGTATGAGTATTTGAATATATATTTGTATTACTTTTCAGGCTTCAAAGTTACAAAAAAGAAAAGAGAATTAAATTATAAAATTGATGTGTCATGTGCGGACGATTCTCGCTAACCACTGATGAATACTTATTGAACGAGCGTTTCAGGCTGGCCGGAGGCATTGAGCCTTATGTAGCAAGGTATAATTGCGCTCCCACACAAAATCTTGCCGTCATCATTGCCAATGAACCACGGCAATTATGTTATTTCAGGTGGGGTTTGATTCCATTTTGGGCAAAAGATGAAAAAATTGGAAATAAAATGATAAATGCCCGTGCTGAAAGTATAACAGAAAAGCCATCGTTCAAACATGCCTTTAAACAACGCAGATGCCTTATTCCGGCTGATGGCTTTTATGAGTGGAAAAATCAGAACGGAAAAACCCCATTCAGAATAAAACTGAAAAACGATCAGCCCTTTGCAATGGCAGGAATATGGGAAGCCTGGAAAAACCCTGAGAATACAATAATTTATTCGTTTTCAATTATTACTACTACTGCAAACGAGCTTATGCAAAGTATTCATGAGCGTATGCCGGTGATCCTGCCACAGGAATCGGAAGAAATATGGCTCAACAGTAATAAGCAGGATGAACTTTTAGCATTGCTAAAGCCTTATGACCCAAATCAGATGTATGCCTATGAGATATCAAAACTGGTAAATTCCCCTTCAAATGACAACCCTGCTGTATTACTTCCGATGAAAGAATAATAGATCCGGGTTCACGACAAGATGATAACTGCAATAAGTATGTTTTAATGCCTTTAGCTTCAGATAAGGCATCGTTAGTTCTCAGGTGATCATAAGATTACAGCCCCGCATATCACTTTGATCAAAACGGCCTAAGACTTCAAAACTGCCATTATGGTCTGTTCTGCCCAGATCCTGAGTAGAAATAAAAGCGCATGAATTAATATTGGCAAGGTCAATTATGTTGATGGCTCCGGTTTTACCGGCTGACAGATACCTGAAAGGATCATTAATATCGCGGATCATTATTTTCATCCATGGCGGAGTGCCAAATACACCATTATTTTTTGAGTATGCCTGCGAAAGTAACTCGGTCATACCATATTCTGAATGAATACTGCCGATCTGAAACCTTGAACTCAGAATTTCATGCAGTTCCTTACGTATCATTTCTTTTTTTCTACCCTTCATACCTCCGGTTTCCATAACAATAAGATCAGGAGGCAGATGTATGGGATAAACTTCTGAAAAATCGAGCAGGGCATAGCTAACTCCTATGAGGATAACTCTTTGCTGCTTTTCAGTAAGATGTTCTATAGTTTGAGCAAGTTTCTGGTGTTCGTATAAATAAAAGCCGTTTTGTGCATGATTGCTTAAACTCATCAGTTTACTGACCATATACACCAGGCTTGAGCCTTCGCGTTCAAGATACGATGGCAATAATGCAAGAAAACAATAATTTTCCGGAGAACCATAAAGCATTTCAAAGGTCCTCGTCAGGTTTTCATCATACAACGAAAGCCGGTTCACAAAATGCTTTGATGTAGTTTGCCCTGTGGTACCGCTGCTTATAAAAATTCTTTCTGCCGGTTCTGACCCACATTGAACTTTATGGGTTTTAAATAATTCGACCGGAAGAAAAGGTATTTCGGAAATAGCGCCAATTTTATTTCCTGTTCCTAATAAGTCGCAAAACCGCCTATAAACCTCATTTTGCGAGTATTGAAAATGAAAAATCTGTAAAGCAAGTTCCTGAAATTCCATTTCAGTACTAATATTAAAGATCCGGTTTATTTCGGGTTTAAACTCATTCATGGGTTTCGAAACGAAAAAAATAGTACTTTTATACGCTGATAATTAAAATTTTTATGCGAAAATTTTTAACCTTTCTGGTTTTGTTTTTTCTTGTTCTTTCGTCTTGTATGAAAGAAAAGGAATTCCCTGTTGAGCCACGGATAGCTTTCAAAGACTTTACAAAGGTAATTATTCCGCCTGATTCCATTCCTCAGTTACTTATTTTGAGCATTTCATTTACTGATGGTGATGGCGATATAGGGCTGGCTTCAACAATGACAGAACCACCTTACGATTACAATCTTTTTATTGATATTTATAAAATGAAAAAAGGGCAATTGGAGAAGGAAGTTTTTGAAGATTCCACTGTTAATTTTAATGGACGCATCCCCATAGTTGCCGAAAACCCTGATAATAAGCCGATAGAGGGCGTAATAGAGTACAATTTTGATTATCTAATATTGAGAGAGGGTTTACTTAACGACACAGTAGCCTTTGATATTAGCATTAAAGACAGGGCATTACACCAAAGCAATATAGTTCGCACACCTCTCATAATTATTGATTAGAACCTTTTGCGAACTTATTTGTACTGATACAGCTAAATAAAGTAATTTTGCTAAAGAGCAAAGTTTTGGTATTTTATTTCTAAGTCATTCAATGCGAAAACCTTATACCGACAGGAAATATATAATTATTGGCTTTGTGATTGCTGTTGGAATTATCTTTATTCTGAAGCTTTTTCATATTCAGATAATTGACAAGAGTTACAAGCTTTCAGCCGATAATAATGTATTGAGATATATGACCCAATATCCTGCTCGTGGTCTTATATACGACCGCAACGGGAAATTGATGGTATATAATGAGGCTGCCTACGATCTTATGGTTGTGCCACGTTTGGTGAAAAATATTGATACAGTTGAATTCTGCAATATAATTGGTATTGACAGGGAAACCTTTATCAGCAATATAAATCGCGCAAAAAAATATTCTTTTTTCAAACCCTCAGTTTTCGAGGCACAGATATCACGCGAAACTTATGGTTTCCTTGAAGAAAAACTGTTTAAATATCCCGGTTTTTTTGTTCAAATCCGTACACTTCGTAAATATACCGAACCTATTGCAGCACATATACTTGGTTATATTGGCGAAGTAAGCAACAGAGTGATTGAAAGTAATCCCTATTATAAAATGGGCGACTATATAGGAATAAGTGGAATTGAAAAAACCTATGAGGAAATTTTGAGAGGGAAAAAAGGGGTTAAGATCATGATGGTTGACGTGCATAACAGAGAAGTAGGTAATTACATGGAAGGTAAATTTGACACCTTGTCCGAAATGGGTTCTGATATTTATTTGACAATAGATGCTGAGCTTCAGGCTTATGGCGAATATTTGATGAAAAATAAAAGAGGAAGCATTGTTGCCATTGAACCTGCAACCGGAGAAATACTTGCACTGGTAAGCAGCCCTACCTATGACCCTGGACTTATGGTAGGGCGGGCACGTACAAAAAATTATTTTCTAATGTCGAAAGACTCACTTAAGCCCTTGTTTAACAGAGCATTAATGGCTACCTATCCGCCCGGATCAACATTTAAGATGGCTAATGCACTGGTTGCACTGAAATATGAAACACTAACCCCTCAATCCAGATATGGCTGTTCAGGGAAACAATCCCAGCCAATACGTTGCACACACAGCCATGAAACACCACTGGCACTTCGGGGAGCTATAGAGCATTCATGTAATTCCTATTTCTGGGCAACATTTCGTGATTTAATTGGTAGTTCAAAGTTTAAGAACACTGCTGAGGCATTTCAGCAATGGACTGAAACCATGCATAGTTTTGGTCTGGGAAAACCTGTGGGAGGAGATCTCTTTGGTGAACAGTCTGGAAAAATACCTCAATCCGGAGAATATAACAGGATTTATGGAGTGAATCGTTGGCGTGCACTCACAATACGATCGTTATCAATAGGGCAGGGAGAAATATTGCTTACACCTGTTCAGCTTGCAAATATGGCTGCAATTTATGCAAACAGAGGGTCTTACTATCCTCCACATTTATTGAGATCCGTCACGCAGCGAAGCGACAGCATTGCTTTGCCTGAATTTAAAAAGAAATATACCAGCGTTGATCAAAATCATTTTCATGATATTGTTGACGGAATGCATCAGGTTTTTAGTGGATCACATGGAACTGCCCGCTGGTATAGAATTGATACTATTCCAATGTGTGGGAAAACAGGCACAGCCGAAAATCCTCATGGCAAGGATCACTCTTTATTTATTGCCTTTGCACCAATGGATAATCCCAAAATAGCTATAGCAGTTGTAGTTGAAAATTCAGGTTTTGGAGCAACCTGGGCTGTTCCGATAGCCACATTGATGATGGAGAAATATTTTAATGGTGAAATAGTACGCAAACATATTGAAGAGCGTATGGTAAATGCGATTCTTAATTGATATGAGAGAACATAAAAGCCTTTTTGACGGCATAGACAAAATAACCGTTCTGATTTACCTGGCTTTGGTACTTATTGGCTGGATAAGTATTTATGCTGCTGTGTACCAGGAAGATCACAGCAGTATTTTCGATATTTCACAGAACTATGGTAAACAATTGATATGGATTGCCATTGCCTTGTTTCTTGCAATGATTATTATACTTATTGACATAAAATTCTTTCCGGCTTTCTCATATCTGATATATGCTGTTGTAATTTTACTGCTTATTGCGGTGTTATTCAAAGGTGCAGTAGTAGCAGGAAGTAAATCCTGGTTTCAGATAGGTGGTTTTGCACTGCAACCTGCCGAACTTGCTAAATATGCTACTTGCCTTGCTTTGGCAAGGGCATTAAGCAGTGATTTTTTTGATATGAAAACCCTTAAAGGAAAAGCAATTGCATTTGCAATCATTGGATTACCGGCAATTCTGATATTATTACAGAACGATACCGGTTCAGCCCTGGTTTTCTCAGCTTTTTTAATAACTTTTTATCGTGAAGGACTTTCAGGTTATTTGTTTATTGCCGGATTTGCCGTGATCCTGCTTTCAGTGCTGACATTACTGTTAGGACCTGGCCTAATGATCATTTCTGTAGCTGTAATTGCTGCTGTTAGTATTCTGTTTATAAAACGTAACAGAACTAACATTGTAAAGGTGATTTCTATATTTCTTGTGGCTGCTGCATTTATATTTACTGTTGAGTACTCCTTTGAAAATATTTTGCAGGCTCATCAGAAATCCCGTATCAATGTGCTTCTTGGTAAGGAGATTGATCTGAAAGGTGCCGGATATAATCTGAATCAGTCGAAAATAGCTATTGGATCGGGAGGTTTAAAAGGAAAAGGCTTCTTACAGGGAACACAGACCAAATATAGTTTTGTTCCGGAGCAAAGTACCGATTTTATTTTTTGCACCATAGGAGAAGAATGGGGATTCATTGGCAGTGTAATTGTAATAGCCCTTTATATAATATTGATAATTAGGCTGATAAATATGGCTGAAAGGCAAAGGTCTGATTTTGCCCGGATTTACGGATATGGGGTA
>MTBK01158780.1_pt1 | contig 28130 bp, 19 predicted proteins | sample 1535981 | NCBI WGS metagenome assembly MTBK01 (sample SAMN06109225, study PRJNA356200) | anaerobic digester metagenome | isolation source: biogas reactors fed with pig manure or primary and secondary sludge | place: Spain | collected 2016-06-30
CTTCTCTACACCCTGCGGGTGCCGCAGGGCATCATCTACTCCGGTGGGTTCCTGCTCGGCATCAAAGCGTTTTCCGCCGCGGTCCTGGGCGGCATCGGCAACCTGCGCGGCGCCTTGATCGGCGGTCTGCTGCTCGGTGTGATGGAGAACTACGGGCAGGCGGTGTTCGGCACCCAGTGGCGGGACGTCGTCGCCTTCGTCGTTCTAGTTCTGGTTCTGTTGTTCCGTCCGACCGGCCTGCTCGGTGAGAGCCTCGGGAAGGCCCGCGCGTGAGTCACCGAACCGCTCCCACCCCGACACCGCGGAACAGTTGGCTGGCGCCGGGCGACGGTGTTCGGCGCTGGTGGTCGGGGCTCAGCCGGGTTCAGAAGTGGGGATTCGGTGTTCTGGGGTTCGGGGCCTTGGCGCTGCTCCCACTGTTTCCGCCGCCGTTCCTTGCCACCACCGGGATCAGCTTCGGCGGCACCATGGCCCAGTTCGCGATGGTCGCCATCATCGCGATCGGGCTCAATGTGGTCGTCGGCCAGGCCGGTCTGCTCGACCTCGGCTACGTCGGCTTCTACGCTGTCGGCGCCTACACCGTGGCGCTGCTCACCAGCCCGGACAGTCCGTGGAACCAGGTCGGTGCGGATGGCTGGATGCACGAGGACTGGGCGTGGCTGGCGTGTGTGCCGATCGCGATGGCGGTCACCGCTGTGGCCGGACTCATCCTGGGCACCCCCACGCTCCGATTGCGCGGGGACTATCTGGCCATCGTGACCCTGGGCTTCGGCGAGATCATCCGACTGCTGGCCGATAACCTCTCCGGCGTCACCAACGGGCCACGCGGCCTCAACGAGGTCGCCTACCCCCACGTCGGCGCATCGGAGGAACTGCCCCATGGGGTCTTCTCCAGCGGCAACTCCACCGGCACCGCGAACTACGGGACCTGGTGGTTCTGGTTGGGTCTCATCCTCATCGTGGCCATCCTGCTGCTGGTCGGCAACCTCGAACGCAGCCGTGTCGGCCGGGCCTGGGTCGCCATCCGCGAAGACGAGGACGCCGCCGAGGTCATGGGCGTCAACGCCTTTCGCTTCAAGCTGTGGGCCTTCGTGATCGGTGCGGCCATCGGCGGACTGTCCGGGGCGCTGTACGCCGGGCAGGTGCAGTACGTCGCACCGCCGACGTTCAACATCATCAACTCCATGCTGTTCCTGTGCGCGGTGGTGCTGGGCGGGCAGGGCAACAAGCTGGGTGTGGTTTTCGGTGCGTTCATCATCGTCTACCTGCCCAACCGGCTCCTCGGGGTGGAGGTGTGGGGAATCAACCTCGGCGACCTGAAGTACTTGTTCTTCGGCGTGGCACTGGTCGTCATGATGATCTTCCGCCCACAGGGCCTGTTCCCCGTTCGGCAACAGCTGCTGACCTACGGCAAGGCGGCAAGGCAGCTGCTCGCCCGCACCGATGACGGCAAGGCCGTCCCGTGACCGGCTCTCCGGCGGGCGAGGATATGGCAGCCCTGAACCGCGACATCGGCGTGGCCGCAGGCGAAACCCTCTTGGCGGCGCAGGACCTGACCGTCCGGTTCGGCGGACTGACGGCGCTGGACTCGGTCAGCTTCTCAATCCGCCGCGGCGAGATCCTCGGACTCATCGGCCCGAACGGCGCCGGAAAGACCACCTGTTTCAATGCCCTCACCGGGGTCTACCGGCCCACGTCGGGAACGGTCGTGTTCGACGGTGAACTGATCGGTCGGCGCAAACGGCATCAGATCACCCGGCTCGGGATCGCCCGCACGTTCCAGAACATCCGGCTATGGGGGGAGATGACGGCGCTGGAGAACGTCGTCGTCGGCACTGACGCCCGCCACCGCACGTCGGTGCCCGGCGCGCTCATTCGCAGCCCGCGGCATCACCGCGAGGAACGCCTGGCCATTGAGAAAGCCGCCGCGTTGCTGGAGTTCGTCGGCATCGCCCACCGCGGGAACGAGAAGGCCAAAAACCTGTCGTACGGGGATCAGCGCCGTCTGGAGATCGCCCGGGCACTGGCCACCGAACCCAAGCTGCTCTGCCTCGACGAGCCCGCGGCCGGGTTCAACCCGAGCGAGAAGGCCGCACTCATCGAGTTGATCCAGGCCATCCGGGGTGACGGCTACACCATCCTGCTGATCGAACACGATATGCGGGTGGTGATGGGCGTGACCGAGCGGATCGTCGTCCTGGAGTTCGGCCGCAAGATCGCCGACGGTGCCCCCGACCAGATCCGGGAGGACCCTGCCGTGATCGCCGCCTACCTCGGAGTGCCCGATGACCAGCTCTGACACTCCGACGGCATTGCTGGAGGTGCGCGACGCAGTCGTGCATTACGGCAGGATCGAGGCCCTGCATGGTGTTTCGCTCACCGTCAACGCGGGGGAACTGGTCACCCTCCTGGGCTGCAACGGTGCCGGCAAGACGACGTTGATGCGGGCGATCTCCGGACTGCGGCCGCTGTCGAAGGGGTCGGTGTGGTTCGACGGTCGTGACATCACCCGGGTCAAAGCCCATCAGCGGGTGATCGACGGCCTGGTGCAGGCCCCTGAGGGCCGCGGGGTGTTCCCCGGCATGACCGTGCTCGACAATCTGGAAATGGGTTGCTACGGAAGGAAATTCGAGTCAAAGGCCGCCCATGACGAACGCTTGGACTGGGTGTTCGCCACCTTTCCGCGCCTCGCTGAGCGGCGTAAGCAGATGGGCGGCACATTATCCGGCGGCGAGCAGCAGATGCTGGCGATTGGCCGGGCGCTGATGGCCCGTCCCCGGGTGCTGCTGCTCGACGAACCGTCGATGGGCCTGGCGCCGATGGTGATATCGCAGATCTTCGGGATCATCTCCGAGATCAACAGTTCCGGCACGACCGTGCTCCTGGTCGAGCAGAACGCCCAGCAGGCGCTCAGTCGATCTGACCGCGCCTACATCATGGAGACCGGCACGATCACCCGGGAGGGGCCGGCCCAGGAGTTGCTGGCCGACGACAGTGTGCGGGCGGCGTACCTGGGTGTGGCCTAGCGGTCTGAGTCGATGCGGAACCTCTTGATCCGCGATGTCGCTCCCGCGACCAGTTCAACACGCGAGCGCGGCACCCCGAAATGGTCGGCCAGAGCACGAGCCGCAGCCTCGGTGGCCTTGCCTTCGATAGCCCGTTCCCGCACGTAGACGAGCAAGGTGTCGTCATCACCGCGAACGACGAGTGGGCCCTTGCGACTGCCGGGCTTCACCGTCACACAAACGGTTTGGCTCACTATCTGGCGACGATCACCGACGAACCGTGCCCGAACAGGCCCTGATTGGCGGTGATGCCCACATTCGCACCCTCGACCTGCCGGCCGGTGGCCTGCCCGCGCAACTGCCAGGTCAGCTCGCACACCTGGGCGATGGCCTGCGCCGGGATCGCCTCGCCGAAGCACGCCAGACCCCCTGAGGGGTTGACCGGAATCCGCCCGCCCACCGTCGTCGCCCCGGAACGCAGCAGGGTCTCGGCTTCACCTTTCGGGCACAGGCCCAGGTGCTCGTACCAGTCGAGTTCCAGAGCGGTGGACAGGTCGTAGACCTCGGCCAGGCTCAGGTCCTCCGGGCCGATTCCGGCCTCGGCGTACGCCATGTCGAGGATGTGGTCCTTGAATACCCGCTCCGGCGCCGGGACGACGGAGGTGGAGTCGGTGGCGATATCGGGCAGTTCCGGTAGGTGCTGCGGGTAGTTGGGAGTCGCACAGGACACCGCCCGCACCGAGGGCACCCCGGCCGTCGACCCGAGGTGCTTCTCGGCGAAGGCCTTGCTGGCCACGATCAGCGCCGCCGCGCCGTCCGAGGTGGCGCAGATGTCCAGCAGTCGCAGCGGATCTGACACCACCGGGCTGGCGAGCACGTCCTGAACCGAATTCTCCTTGCGATAGCGGGCATTCGGGTTCAGCAGACCGTGGCGGGAGTTCTTCACCTTGACCGCGGCGAAGTCTTCCAGCGTGGCGCCGTAGAGGTCCATCCGCCGTCGCGCGAGCAACGCGAAGTACACCGTGTTGGTGGCGCCGATCAGATGGAAGCGCTGCCAGTCCGGATCGTTGCGGCGTTCGCCGCCGACTGGGGCGAAGAAGCCCTTCGGTGTGGTGTCGGCGCCGATCACCAGCGCCACGTCGCACAGGCCGGCCATGATCTGCGCGCGCGCGGACTGCAGCGCCTGCGAGCCCGACGCGCACGCGGCGTAACTCGACGACACCGGGATGCCGGTCCAGCCCAACTTCTGGGCGAACGTCGCCCCCGCCACGAAACCGGGGTAGCCGTTGCGGATGGTGTCCGCGCCGGCGACCAATTGGATCTGCCGCCAGTCCAGGCCGGCGTCGCGCAACGCCGCGCGGGCTGCCACCACGCCGTATTCGGTGAAGTCGCGGCCCCATTTGCCCCACGGGTGCATACCAGCGCCCAGGATGTAGACCGGTTCCGGCGGGCAGGAGCGAAGCGACCCGGGGCCGGGTCCCTGCTCGCTCACGAGACGATCCGCCAGGCGTAGACGCTGCGTTCAACACCCTCGTCGTCGGTGTACAGCGGCATCGTGGTCAGTTCCATCTCCATGCCGACCGTCAAGTCGGCGGCCAGAGCGCCCTCGGCCACTTTCCCGAGGACGATGATCCCCTCCGCTTCGAGGTGCACTGCCGCGATGGCGAACGGCTCGAAAGGGTCGATTTGCGGGTAGGGCGGCGGCGGCTGATAGCGGTTCTCGGTGTAGCTCCACACAGTGCCGCGCCGCGACAGTGCGGCGGGTTCCAGTTCGTCGCCGGCGCAGTCCGGATTCGGACAGTTTCCGACTCGAGGCGGAAACACGTAGGTCCCGCACTGCGGGCACCTGGCACCGATGAGATTGGGGGCACCGGACTCGTCGAAAGACCACCACCCGTCGACGGCCGGTAGCTCGGCAGAAGCTGGCACGCGGTCAGCGTACGCCTAGAGTGAGGGCGTGAATTCGCAGGTTGACGACAAGCCGACACTGATGCTGCTGGACGGCAACTCGCTGGCTTTCCGGGCGTTCTACGCGCTTCCGGCGGAGAACTTCAAGACCAAGAACGGCCTGACCACCAACGCCGTCTACGGGTTCACCGCGATGCTGATCAACCTGCTTCGCGATGAGGGTCCCACCCACATCGCGGCCGCTTTCGACGTCTCTCGGCAGACCTTCCGCTCGGAGCGCTACCCGGAGTACAAGGCCACCCGCAGTTCCACTCCTGACGAGTTCCGGGGCCAGATCGACATCACCAAGGAAGTGCTCAACGCCCTGGGCATCACCGTGCTGGCTGAGGCCGGCTACGAGGCCGACGACCTCATCGCCACCCTCGCGACGCAGGCCGACGAGGCCGGCTACCGCGTCCTCGTCGTCACGGGGGATCGGGACGCGCTGCAACTGGTCAATGAGAACGTCACCGTGCTCTACCCGATCAAGGGTGTCAGCGCGCTGACCCGTTTCACCCCGGACGCCGTCGTCGAGAAGTACGGACTGACCCCCGAGCAGTACCCGGATTTCGCCGCACTGCGCGGCGACCCCAGCGACAACCTGCCCGGCATCCCGGGTGTGGGGGAGAAGACCGCCGCCAAGTGGATCGTCGAATACGGCTCCCTGCAGGGTCTGGTCGACAGCGTTGACACCGTCCGGGGAAAGGTCGGCGACTCACTGCGGGCCAACCTCGGCGGCGTGCTGCTCAACCGCGAACTCACTCAGTTGCTGCGCGACGTTCCGCTGGCCCAGACCCCAGACACCCTGCGACTGCTGCCGTGGGACCGCGATCAGATCCACCGACTGTTCGACGATCTGGAATTCCGGGTGCTGCGCGATCGGCTGTTCGACACCCTCGCCGCCGTCGAACCGGAGGTCGACGAGGGCTTCGACGTGCGTGGCGGGCCGCTGGAACCCGGCGCGGTAGCAGCCTGGCTGGCCGATCATGCCGGCGACGGTCGGCGCTGCGGCCTTGCGGTGACCGGCACCCACGCGGTCTACGACGGGGATGCCACGGCGCTGGCGATCGCGGCAGCCGACGGCGACGGCGCCTACCTCGACACCTCGATCCTGAGCCCTGACGACGACGCCGCGCTGGCGCGATGGCTCGCCGATCCCAACCAGCCGAAGGCGTTGCACGAGGCCAAGATCGCCATGCATGACCTGGCCGGGCGGGGCTGGACGTTGGCCGGTGTCACCTCTGACACCGCCCTGGCCGCCTACCTGGTGCGCCCCGGACAGCGCAGTTTCTCCCTCGATGACCTGTCGCTGCGATACCTCAGGCGCGAACTCCGGGCGGAAGGCCCTGAGCAGCAACAGCTTTCGCTCCTCGACGATGCCGAGGGAACCGACGATCAGGCGGTGCAGACGCTGATTCTGCGGGCCCGGGCGGTGACGGACCTCGCCGACGCACTGGACGCCGAACTGGATCGCATCGATTCGTCGGCGCTGCTCGGGGAGATGGAACTGCCCGTTCAGGCCGCACTCGCGCGGATGGAGACAGTCGGGATCGCCGTCGATCACGACAAACTCGAAGCCCTGCAAAGCGAGTTCGGCGAGCAGATCCGTGACGCCGCCGAGGCGGCCTACGCGGTGATCGGCAAGCAGATCAACCTGGGCTCGCCCAAGCAGTTGCAGGTCGTGTTGTTCGACGAACTCGGCATGCCGAAAACCAAGAAGACCAAAACCGGGTACACGACGGACGCGGACGCCCTGCAGTCGCTGTTCGACAAGACCGGCCACCCGTTCCTCGAGCACCTCCTGGCGCACCGCGACGCCACCCGACTGAAGGTCACCGTCGACGGTCTGTTGAAGTCGGTGGCGGCCGACGGGCGCATTCACACCACGTTCAACCAGACGATTGCCGCGACCGGAAGGCTATCGTCCACCGAACCGAATCTGCAGAACATCCCGATCCGCACCGAGGCCGGCCGCCGGATTCGTGACGCCTTCTGTGTCGGATCGGGCGGCGGCGTCGCTTTCGCCGAACTGATGACCGCCGACTACAGCCAGATCGAGATGCGGATCATGGCGCACCTATCCCGGGATGAGGGCCTGATCGAGGCGTTCAACACCGGTGAGGACCTCCATTCGTTCGTCGCCGCACGCGCCTTCGGCGTGCCGATCGACGAGGTGACCCCGGAGTTGCGCCGCCGGGTCAAGGCGATGTCCTACGGGTTGGCCTACGGCCTCAGTGCCTACGGACTGTCCCAGCAACTCAAGATCTCCACCGAGGAAGCCAAGGAGCAGATGGACCAGTACTTCGCCCGGTTCGGCGGGGTACGGGACTACCTGCTCGCGGTGGTCGAACAGGCCCGCAAGGACGGCTACACCTCCACGGTGCTGGGCCGTCGGCGTTACCTGCCGGAACTGGACAGCAGTAATCGCGTCGTCCGAGAAGGGGCCGAACGGGCCGCCCTCAACGCCCCGATCCAGGGCAGTGCCGCAGACATCATCAAAGTCGCCATGGTCGGGGTGGATGCGGCGCTGCGCGAAGGCGGCCTGGACTCCCGGCTGCTGCTTCAGGTGCACGACGAACTGCTGCTGGAAGTGGCTCCCGGTGAACGCGACGCCGTCGACGCGCTGGTGCGCAGCAAGATGGGCGCCGCATACCCGCTTGACGTCCCCCTTGAAGTATCGGTGGGTTACGGACCCAGCTGGGATGCGGCGGCGCATTGAGCGGACCGGTCGGACCGCCACGCGTCCAGCAGGTCCGCTTCCTGGCCCGGCTGGGGGCCGCGATGAGTTCTGCGAACTACCCCGCACCACTTATCCGGCAGATGATCGACCGCGGCTCGCGCGGATACGGCGGCACCTTCGACGCTGTCGTGCTGCCTAATCACGTCCAGGTTCTCTTCAGTGACGGCGACGCGACAGTCGTCAGGAGTGCCGGCGCCGGTGTCGACGTACGGTTCGACCAGATGTTTCTGTTGGCACCGTTGGTCGCGGAGGTGATCGCCGGGCGGGTGGATTCGGCCGATGGCGAGCGGCGGCTCGACCGGATTCTGGCCACGGCTCCGCCTTACCGCACGTGGATATCGGTCACCGGCTACGGAATACAGAGCGCGGGGCTGGCTCTCGTGCTGGAACCCACCTGGCTGAACCTGCTGAGCGCAGGCGTCCTGGGTCTCCTGGTGGGGGCGCTGTGGAGCGCCGGCCGTCGATCGGCACTGTTCGGCCAACTCGTGCCGGTGATCAGCGCGCTGGTCGTCAGTGTGATCTGCATAGCCGGTGCGCAATACCTCAGCCTCGATCACGTCGGCCTGCGTGCGCTGATTCCGCCGCTCGCCATGTTCCTCCCCGGCGCGGCCATCACTCTGGCTGTGATCGAACTGACGGCGCGCGACGTGACCTCCGGGTCGAGCCGCATGATCGCCGGGTTCATCCAGGTCACTCAGTTGGCCTTCGGAATCCTGATCGCATCCCAGGTACTGCACGTCAACGAAAGCCAGCTCAGTTCCGCAGCGCTCAACAAGCTCGGCCCGTGGGCGCCGTGGCTGGGTGTTGCGGTGTACGCGATCGGGGTGATGCTTTTCATGGCGCCTCCGATCCGGTTCCTGCCATGGCTGATCGGAATCGCCTACTGCGGCTACGCAGCTCAGTACCTGGGCGACCGGATATTCGGCAGTTACGCGAGCGGATTCTGTGGAGCGCTCGCGCTCTGCGTCGGAGCCCTCACCGCGGCACGGATCAGATCCGCCCCGCCCGTCGTGACGATGATCCTGCCCGGGTTCTGGCTGTTGGTACCCGGTTCGATGGGTTTGATCGGTATCACCGAGGTATTCGGCGCCGAGGGCGACTCCGCGTTACCGGCAACCCTGATCTCCATGGTGTCGGTGGCCTTCGGTCTGCAGGCCGGCCTGGCTCTGTGGACGGGGGTGCGGCGCAGAGCACTGTCTCAGCGGCGGGGCGACGGATAGCCGCCGAGTTGGTGCAACGCAGGCCCGGCCTCGACCCGTGCCGCCGACATGCGCGCGATCTCCTCCTGTTGAAGGGCGAACAATCGCGCATCGCCGAACCCCCGGTCGATGCGGTCGCGGGCATAGGCCAGTTCCACCACCGCCTGGACAAACCGCTTCACAGCCACGCCAGCCCGCCGGCCACCGGTTCGCCGCGCCACGGCCACCGCCTGCTTACGGGTGTGGATCGTCCCCAACCAGCCCGCCTCGACCGGCGTCACCAGGCCGTTTGCGACCATTAGGGACAGCTGGGCGGCAATGATGTGACGTTCGCGGCGCCGGCTGACCACCGCCAGCGTGACGGCCAGGGCGAAGATCGGCATCATCCACAGCACGTACAGCCCCAAATAGGCCCCGGCGCCCATCAGGGCCGAACCGTTCCACAGACCATGCAGGAGCACGGCGGCCGCATAACCGGTGAGCAGGAAGAACGCCTTTGCCAGGATGCCCCGATGCTGGAGGGCGAAGTACACCCCGATGGCGAACATCGTGGTGAAGAGCGGATGGGCGAACGGCCCCAGAACCAACCGAAGGCCGGCGACGGCCAGCGACGAGCCCAGGCTCTCCCCGTTGGCGATGTAGACGATGTTCTCCAGCCAGGCGAACCCGGCTCCGGTGAGACCGGCGTACACGAGGCAGTCGGTCAGGGTGTTCAGTTCGGCGCGACGGCGGCCGGTCATCATCAGTAACAGGAACAGGCCCTTGGCGGCCTCCTCCACCACCGGAGCGGCCACCGCGACCGTGGCGAAGCTGGCGGTGGCCTCGGCTCCGCCTGACTGGGCCGGCAACGCCGAACCAATGAGCATCTCGAGCAGAATCGAGATCAGGACCGCTACCGACGATCCCCACAGGAAGGCCAGCACCAGCAACCGGGGCGGCTCCGGCTCCCAACGGTCCAGCCACAGGTAACAGGCCAGCACCGCGGCCATCGCCACCGTCGCGAGGGCGAAGCCGAGCAGCGTGCCGGCCGGATTCACCGCGGTGAGCAGGCTCACAATGAGTGCGGCAAGCGTGCCCAGACCGATGATCACCGCCAACGGCGCCCCGACTTTGCGGACCGGGGCGGGATAGGGCGGCCCCAAACTGTTCAGCGCCGTGGCGTAGGACACCTGGGAGAGGGTAGCCGCGGCGGGCCGCGTTTGGCCCGGTTGTGGCGGGTCGAGTACGCTCCTCGGGTACTCGTGTGCACCCTGCGTGCGCGAAGTACGGGTGCGTAACCAAGAAACCGTCCCTTCGATAAACCCTGTCCGGAGCAACTCAACACATGCCCAGTCCCACCATCACCTCGCCGCAAGTAGCCATCAACGACATTGGCACTGCCGAGGACTTCCTCGCCGCTATCGACAAGACCATCAAGTACTTCAACGATGGCGACATCGTCGAGGGGACCATCGTCAAGGTGGACCGGGATGAGGTTCTGCTCGACATCGGCTACAAGACCGAAGGCGTCATCCCTTCCCGTGAGCTCTCCATCAAGCACGACGTCGACCCCAACGAGGTCGTCTCCGTCGGCGATGCGATCGAAGCCCTGGTCCTCACCAAGGAGGACAAGGAAGGCCGCCTGATCCTGTCCAAGAAGCGCGCCCAGTACGAGCGCGCCTGGGGCACCATCGAGGAGCTCAAGGAGAAGGACGAGGCCGTCAAGGGCACCGTCATCGAGGTCGTCAAGGGCGGCCTGATCCTCGACATCGGCCTGCGCGGCTTCCTGCCCGCCTCCCTGGTCGAGATGCGCCGGGTCCGCGATCTTCAGCCCTACATCGGCAAGGAGATCGAGGCCAAGATCATCGAACTGGACAAGAACCGCAACAACGTGGTGCTGTCCCGTCGCGCCTGGCTCGAGCAGACCCAGTCGGAGGTCCGCAGCGAGTTCCTCAACCAGCTGGTCAAGGGTGCCGTCCGCAAGGGTGTCGTGTCCTCGATCGTCAACTTCGGCGCCTTCGTCGATCTCGGCGGGGTCGACGGCCTGGTGCACGTGTCCGAGCTGTCCTGGAAGCACATCGACCACCCGTCGGAGGTCGTGCAGGTTGGCGACGAGGTCACCGTCGAGGTGCTCGACGTCGACATGGACCGCGAGCGGGTTTCCTTGTCGCTCAAGGCAACCCAGGAAGACCCGTGGCGCCACTTCGCCCGCACCCATGCCATCGGCCAGATCGTGCCGGGCAAGGTCACCAAGCTGGTGCCGTTCGGTGCGTTCGTCCGCGTCGAGGAGGGCATCGAGGGCCTGGTGCACATCTCCGAACTGGCTGAGCGTCACGTCGAGGTTCCCGATCAGGTCGTCGCGGTCGGAGACGACGCCATGGTCAAGGTCATCGACATCGACTTGGAGCGCCGCCGCATCTCGCTGAGCCTCAAGCAGGCCAACGAGGACTACACCGAGGAGTTCGACCCGTCGAAGTACGGCATGGCCGACAGCTACGACGATGCGGGCAACTACATCTTCCCGGAGGGCTTCGACGCCGAGACCAACGAGTGGCTCGAAGGCTTCGATAAGCAGCGCACCGAGTGGGAAGCCCGGTACGCGGAGGCCGAGCGTCGGCACCGGATGCACACCGCGCAGATGGAGAAGTTCGCCGCGGCCGAGGCTGCTGCCGCCACCGAGCGTCCGTCCGGCACCACGACGTCCAGCTCGCCCGGCGCCGAAGAGGCCGGCGGTTCGCTGGCCAGCGACGCCCAGCTGGCAGCGTTGCGGGAGAAGCTGGCCGGTAACGCCTAACCACCGATCATCCAGGGTGACACCACGCAGCAGGATTCTCCGGAATCCGCTGCGTGGTGTCCTTTTCTGTGGTGACACTGTTGGTGCTGACACCGTCGGAGGTGGGCGATGCTGCGCATCGGCCTGACCGGCGGGATCGGCGCGGGTAAGTCCACCGTGTCGCGCACGTTCGCCGACTGCGGCGGGGTGATCGTCGACGGCGACGTCATCTCCCGCGAGGTGGTCCAACCCGGCACCGAGGGCCTGGCCGCCCTGGTCGACGAGTTCGGTCACGAGATCCTGCTGCCCGATGGCGCGTTGGACCGTCCCGCGCTGGCCGCGAAGGCGTTCGTCGACGATCAGCAGCGGGCCAGGCTCAACGCCATCGTGCATCCCCTGGTGGCCCGCCGCCGCGCCGAGATCGTGGCCGCGGTCGCCGAGGACCAGGTGATCGTGGAGGACATCCCACTCCTGGTGGAGTCCGGGATGGCCCCGCTGTTCCCCCTGGTGGTGGTGGTGCACGCCGACGCAGACGTCCGGTTGGACCGACTGGTACACCGGCGCGGGATGGCGGAGGCTGACGCCAAGTCCCGCATCGCCGCCCAGGCAACCGACGATCAACGCCGCGCGGTGGCCGACGTGTGGCTGGACAACTCCGGGACCGAGGGCGACCTGGTCGAGCGTGTGCGTGACCTGTGGTTCCAGCGGATCCTGCCGTTCTCCCATAACCTGGCCATCGGGAGACCCGCTCCGGATCCAGACCGCCTGGTACCGGCTGATCCCGATTGGCTCGATCAGGCCGGTCGCATCGCTGCTCGGCTGCGGACCGCCTGCGGGCACCGGGCGCTGCGCGTCGATCACATCGGTTCGACCGCGGTGCCTGGACTGGACGCCCGCGACATCATCGACATGCAGGTGACGGTCGCATCGCTGGACCTCGCCGACGAACTCGCCGGCGACCTGCTGCGGGCGGGTTACCCGAGGGTCGCGAGCATTATCGCCGACGCGGTCCTTGGTGGGTCGGAGTCTGTGCACCCCAAGCGATTTCACGCATCGGCGGACCCAGGCCGACCGACCCATGTCCATATCCGGGTCGCCGGCACATCGCCGCAGCAGTTCGCGTTGCTGTTCGTGGACTGGCTCGCCAGCCATCCCGGTGTGTGCCCCGACTACCTGGCGGCCAAGAGTGCCGGACCGCAGAGTGCGGCGCAGTGGTTAGGACAGGCCCATTCGCGGGCCCGGTCCTGGGCCGAGTCGACGGGGTGGTCGCCGGTCAGTTGATCGGCGCCGCAGGGTCCATCAGTGGCGTGGCGGGGTCCGTCACCGGCACCGCCGGATCAACCGCGGTTCCGGGCAGTGGTGGCTCGGTGTCGCCCGGTATCGGTCCGGCGGGCGTCCCCGTGGCATTGGTCAGCGGCGCCCCGCAGTTGAGCGCGCCGTAATCCGGGTCGTCGTCGGCGGGGGTGAGGCGCGGGCCGACGAACTGGCTGGCCGCGGCGATGGTCAGGTCGTCAACCAAGATCTCGCAGACCAGGTTCGCCGAGTACGGCCACTGGATGGAAATCCGCATTCCGGCCTCACCGGGGTCGCTCAGCACCCCGGTGGTCTCGAAGGTGCGGCCCGGCAACATCGTCGGATCGGCACTGTTGACCTGGGCATCGCTGATCCGATACGAAATCAGGGCACCCCGGGCAATGCCGTCGACCCGGGCGCGGTAGGTGACATTGTGCTGCAGGCCATCCTCCGCAGTGGGGCCCGGAACCGGGCCGGGCACCGGATCGTCGTCGGCCCCCGCGACGGCGGGGGAGACCGCGGTCAGCAGCGCAACCGACGCAGCCAGGGCACCGGCGGTGATCGGACGCCTCATGCTTCCCACGGGTGACGAGGGTACGCCTCGCGCCAGGACAGTTCCATTCCGGCGGCGGCCAGCCAGGCGTTCAGATCGTGGCGGTGCGCTGCCAGTTCACCGACGACCGCAACCGCGCTGCGCACGGCGGACTCGGCGGTTTCGGAGTCCACCAGCCCGTGCCGGTGGGCTTCGAGCAGTTCGTCGACGTCCACCAAGTCGGTGCGTTGCCCGGTCCTGATCACCAGGTCGAGGTAGTGGTCCACAGCCTCCCAGCGGTCCGCGCCGACTGTGATGGAACCGATGTCGAGGTAGTAGTCCTGGTCGCGTTCGAACCCGGGGTTGAAGTGGAACACGTTGGCTCGAAGGCCCAGCGACGGCAGCAGCCAGGACTCCAGATAATGGAACTGGGTGCGACCGGGCGTGGGACGGGCCATGTAGAGCCCCCACGGCATCAACAGATACTCGTCCACCGCGCGCACGATCCCCTTGGGGTCGGTGTTGGTGCGTGCCGCGAGATCGAACGTCTCATGTTTCGGCGGGTGGATGGGCGCTCCTCTCCGGGTCGAGGCCGCCCTGATGCGACAGCCGGTTGGCGGCCACGTTCGGAAACGCTGCAATCGCCAGCGGAATGGTGTCGAAGAAACGGGACCGACCCAGCAGTTCGGAGAAGCCGCCGCCCTGGAAAGCCCGCTCAGTCCGGCCCTTCTGAACGACGACCAAGAAGGGTACGCCGCGCAGAGCCGCGACGTCGGCCACATCGCACAGCGCCTCGAATCCGGTGAAGTCGACATCGTCGATCCGGCGGGCGTCGAGCACCAGCAGGTCAGGCTGATCCTCGCTCTCCTCGTCATCCTCGTCGGGGAGTGCGTCGATGAGATGGATCCGGAACCAGTTCGCGTTGCCGAACCACAGCGGTCCGTTGAGCGCGAACGCGGCGATTCCCGGTACCGCGGTAGCCCGCCCATCGGACAGCGGCAGCCAGGTTCCCAGTTCCGAGCGGCCCAGTCGAAGCAGTTCCGGACGAGCGGTGCGGGAGGCCTGATAGATGAACGAGATCACCACCGCGAAAAGTACGCCATAGACGATGCCCAGCACGACGGTCCCGGTCAGCGCCGCGAGCATGAGGGCGAAGGCTCGTTTGGAGTACTCGAGGGTGGCGCGCATCTGATCGACGCGGAAGATCTTGATGGCGATGTAGATCAACACCGCCGACAAGGTCGCCATCGGAAGGTTCTCGATCAACTGGCTGAAGAACAGGACGACGACCACCAGGACGGAGGCGACCAGCGAGACCAGCTGACTGCGGCCGCGGGACTCCGCGATGATCGTCGTCGACGGCGGGCTGGCGTTGACGGTGAATGATCCGACCAGGCTGGACATCACGTTGGCCAGCCCCAAGGCCCGGAAGTCGGCGTTGATGTCGGTCTCGAAACCGCCCAGGTTCGCGGCTGAGCGTGTGGTCGCGGCGGTCTGGGCCAGACAGAAGATCGCGACGACCAGCGCGGTCGTGAGCACAGCCTCGACCGCCGAGAGTGAGAACGGCGGCAGGTGGATTGACGGCAATCCCCGCTCGAGCGGCCCCAGCACCGCTACGCCGTCATCACCGAGGTGGAAGACGAACATCGACAGCGTGGACAGGACCAGCACGATCAGCGCGCCGGGAACCCGGCGGCTGATCTTGGCGATGCCCAGAAGCAGGGTCAACGACGCCAGCCCGAGGATCAGCGTCGGGGTGTTGGCTTCCCTGAACTGCCCGAACACCTGCCCGATGCGGGACAGCGTCCGGCCGGTTCCGTCAGGCACTCCGAGGATTCCCGGGAGTTGGTGGACGATGATGATCACCGCGATTCCGCCGAAGAACCCGATCATCACCGGCCTGGACAGGAAGTCCCCCACCCAGCCGAGCCGGCCGACGCCGATGGTGAGCGTGAACAACCCGACCATGAACGTCGTGATCACAGCCAGCCCGATGTACTCCGGTGTCCCGGCCACCATGCCCAGGCTGGCCAATCCGGCGGCCAGGATCGGGGCGACCGTGCTGTCCACCCCGAACGCCAGGTGTCGGTTGGTGGATATCGCCGCGCCGACGACCGTCGCGACCAGGAACCCGTAGAGCCCGGTGATCGGCGGCATCCCGGCCAGGTGGGCGGTGGCCAGCTGGCCCGGCATGGTCACTGCGCCGAACGTCACCCCGGCCAGCAGATCCCGGCCGAGCCACTGCCGGCGGTAACCGCGAAGTGTCGGAAAGAGCCGGAACTCCTGCGGGCATCTGACGTCCACCGGGGGAGCCTATGAACCGCGGGCCGGGTTCGGGCCGGGAACGGCGATATCGTGTCAATCCGGCGTTCATTCTTCAGACACCCGGCGTTCACCCACGGCTCATCGCCGGGCCGGGCCTGTCGGTCCACGCACCTAGGCTGTATTCCATGGCTTTCGCTACCGAACGTCCGGTTCTGGCGCAATCCGACTACCGTGCCGTGGACGATGCCGTGCGCTCCGGCAACCGATTCGAGGTGGTCAGCCCGTACCAGCCCTCCGGCGACCAGCCCGCCGCCATCGAGGAACTGGAACGCCGAATCCGGGCGGGGGAGCGCGATGTCGTGCTGCTGGGCGCCACCGGCACCGGAAAGTCGGCCACCACGGCCTGGTTGATCGAACGTCTCCAGCGGCCGACCCTGGTCATGGCACCGAACAAGACTCTCGCCGCGCAACTGGCCAACGAGCTGAGGGAGATGTTCCCGCACAACGCCGTGGAGTATTTCGTCTCCTACTACGACTACTACCAGCCTGAGGCCTACATCGCGCAGACCGATACCTATATCGAGAAGGACAGCTCGATCAACGACGACGTCGAGCGGTTACGGCACTCCGCAACCTCGGCGCTACTGTCGCGGCGCGACGTCATCGTGGTCGCGTCGGTGTCCTGTATCTACGGGCTCGGGACCCCGCAGTCCTACCTGGACCGGTCGGTGGAGTTGCAGGTCGGCACCGAGGTGCCCCGGGACGGGCTGTTGCGGCTGCTGGTTGACGTCCAGTACGCCCGCAACGACATGTCGTTCACCCGCGGCAGCTTCCGTGTTCGGGGCGACACCGTCGAGATCATCCCGTCCTATGAGGAACTCGCCATCCGGATCGAGTACTTCGGCGACGAGATCGAGGCGCTGTATTACCTGCACCCGTTGACCGGGGACGTGGTTCGCAAGGTGGACTCGTTGCGGATCTTCCCGGCCACCCACTATGTGGCTGGCCCGGAGCGAATGGCGCAGGCTATTTCCACCATCGAGGAAGAACTTGAGCAACGGCTGGCCGAGTTGGAGCGGCAGGGAAAGCTGCTCGAGGCCCAGCGGCTGCGGATGCGCACCAATTACGACATCGAGATGATGCGCCAGGTCGGGTTCTGTTCGGGAATCGAGAACTACTCCCGGCATATCGACGGCCGGCCGGCCGGCTCCGCCCCCGCCACCCTGCTGGACTACTTCCCCGACGATTTCCTGCTGGTCATCGACGAGTCGCACGTGACGGTTCCACAGATCGGCGGGATGTATGAGGGCGACATGTCCCGCAAGCGCAACCTGGTGGAGTACGGCTTCCGGCTGCCCTCTGCCGTCGACAATCGGCCACTGACGTGGGAGGAGTTCAGCGCACGGATCGGGCAGACGGTCTACCTGTCGGCCACCCCGGGGCCCTACGAACTCGCCCAGTGTGGCGGCGAGGTCGTCGAGCAGGTGATCCGTCCCACTGGACTTGTTGACCCGAAGGTCGTCGTCAAACCGACGAAGGGACAGATCGACGACCTGATCGGGGAGATTCGCGACCGCGCCGAACGCGACGAGCGTGTGCTGGTCACGACCCTGACCAAGAAGATGGCCGAAGACCTCACCGACTACCTGCTGGAGATGGGCATCCGAGTGCGGTACCTGCACTCCGAGGTCGACACCCTGCGCCGGGTGGAACTACTGCGCCAGCTAAGGCTCGGTGACTACGACGTGCTGATCGGCATCAACCTCCTGCGGGAGGGCCTCGACCTTCCCGAAGTATCGCTGGTCTCCATCCTCGACGCCGACAAAGAAGGATTCCTTCGATCCACCCGCAGCTTGATCCAGACCATCGGCCGCGCGGCTCGCAACGTCTCCGGCGAAGTGCACATGTATGCCGACAACATCACCGCTTCGATGCGTGAGGCCATCGACGAGACTGAACGCCGCCGCGCAAAGCAGGTCGCCTACAACACCGAGCGCGGTATCGACCCACAACCGTTGCGCAAGAAGATCGCCGACATCCTGGACCAGGTGTACAGCGAGGCCGACGACACGGCCGGCGAAGGCGTCGAGGTCGGCGGTTCGGGACGCAGCGCATCCCGGGGCCGGCGGGCGCAGGGCGAGTCGGGCCGGGCGGTGAGCACCGGTTTGGTGGAGGGCCGCGACGTCACCTCGATGCCCCGCGCGGAACTCGCCGATCTGATCAAGAACCTGACTGATCAGATGATGACCGCGGCGCGTGACCTGCAGTTCGAACTTGCCGCCCGACTACGCGACGAGATCGTCGACCTGAAGAAGGAGTTGCGCGGCATGGATGCTGCCGGCGTGAAGTAGCGCCGGCGGTATGACCGCGGGAGCAAAGATCAGCACCGCGGTTAGCCTGAGCCGCACGCGGCTGTTTTCCCCGTTGAAGATGTCCGCAGGCAAACATTGCGGGCAGCATTCCGACGTACCCGGATCATGCCGCACAGCACCTCGGTAACCATGACGGCACCGCTTGGCCACGGTTCGGTAACCCCCAGATTCGTCAGCCCGGCAACGGTCTTACACGGCTGTAGTTTGGCGTCGGATATCACCACAGAAATGGGGAAGCACATGTCACGGACCACCACCCGGGTGGCGGCGGCGACAGCGATGGCGACCGCGGGGTTCTTCTGGACGGCCCCACTTGCCGGCCACTTCGCGGTCGCCGACCCCAACATCGGGGGAGTTCCGTGCATCAGCATCATGCAGAACGTGGTCACCAGCCCCCCGGACCTCTCTAACGGGGTGCCCGGCGCCGCGTCGTCGATTCTGGCCCCGAAGTCCCCGACCGCCGGTGGTCCGACGCCTCCGGCTTCGGTTGCGGGCAGCGTTCCGATTCCGCCCGCCAGCGTTCCGGGCGCTCCCGGCACACCCGCGAGCGCCGGTGCGGCAATCCCGCCGGCATCGGCCCCGGGTGCACCGGGTAGCGGCGCCGTTGCGGGTGTTCCCACCCCTCCGGCGACCGTTCCGGGTACCCCGCCCGCCGCTGGCGGCGGTGGTGTGGTGACCCCGCCCGCCGCAATCCCGGGCACTCCGCCCGCTGCCGGCGGCGGCGGTGTGGTGACCCCGCCCGCCGCAATCCCGGGTACCCCGCCCGCTGCCGGCGGCGGCGGTGTGGTGACCCCGCCCGCCGCAATCCCGGGTACCCCGCCCGCTGCCGGCGGCGGCGGTGTGGTGACCCCGCCCGCCGCAATCCCGGGTACCCCGCCCGCTGCCGGCGGCGGCGGTGTGGTGACCCCGCCCGCCGCAATCCCGGGCACTCCGCCCGCCGCCGGCGGCGGCGGTGTGCCGGCTCCGCCGGCCGCGGTTCCCGGGCCGCCACCGGCCGGCGCCGGTGGCGGCGTTCCCGGCCCGGCTGCCGCTGTCCCCGGCCCGGCCGGAGTAGCCGGCGCCCCGATCGCCGAGGCATCTGCCGCCGCGGGCGACGCCGGCGCGGCCCTGGGTGGTGCCGACGCCACAGCCGGGGTCCTCGGCGGCGGTGCGCTCGGCGCGGGGCTGGAGGGTGTCCCGGGTCTTCCCGCGGCGCTGGCCGGCGGCGAACCCGCAGCGGCGATCTCTCAGGCCGCAGGCGCGGCCGCCGGCGCGGGAGTGCCCGGTCCAGCTGCGGCAATACCGGCAGCCCCGATCGCCGACGCTGCCGCCGTTCCGCCCGCCCCTCCGATCGGAGCCCCGGCACCACCTGCCGGTGCCGGGGCTGCCGTCCCGCCGGCGCCCCCGGCCGGCGTCCCCGGTGCACCCGCCGGTGGCGGAGCTGCCGTCCCGCCGGCGCCCCCGGCCGGCGTCCCCGGTGCACCCGCCGGTGGCGGAGCTGCCGTCCCGCCGGCACCTCCGGCCGGCGTCCCCGGTGCACCCGCCGGTGGCGGAGCTGCCGTCCCGCCGGCACCTCCGGCCGGCGTCCCCGGTGCACCCGCCGGTGGCGGAGCTGCCGTCCCGCCGGCACCTCCGGCCGGCGTCCCCGGTGCACCCGCCGGTGGCGGAGCTGCCGTCCCGCCGACGCCCCCCGCCGGCATCCCCGGTGCACCGGCTGCAGGTGAGGTCGCCGTCCCGGCAGGTCCGCCCGGCGCGACGCCCGGCGGGCTTGCCCCCGGCGCCGCCGGTGTCCCGCCGGTGCCGCCCATTGAGACACCCGGTGTCCCGGGCGCCGCGGCAGCGGGGACCCCACCCGCTCCGCCGATCGAGATCCCCGGTGGGGAGGTTCCGGTGGCTGCCGCACTCCCGCCTGCGCCGCCCATCGAAACTCCCGGTGTCCCGGGGGCCGCGGCAGCTGGAACCCCGCCGGTTCCGCCGGCGGCTGTTCCGGCCGCCCCGTTTGTGGAGACGTCAGCCGTCCCGGGCGTCTACGTCCCGGTTACCGGCCCGCCGGGTATCGACGGGGGCAGCCTGGAATTCCCCGGTACCCCCGACATCACCATCCCGGGTGTACCGACCGACGCGCTACTCCCGGGCGCCGCGACCCCGCCTGGCGGCGCGCCCGGAACCCCCGGCGCGCCGGTGATTCAGAGCGGTGGAACCCCGCCGGCCGGCGCACCCGGCATCCCCGGGGCGGCGGCCGTCGATCCGCCGCCCGGGGCCCCCGGCGTGATCCCCGGTACTCCCGGTGCACCGGGAGGCGGAGGTGCGGCGACGCCTCCCGCCGCAGTTCCCGGTACCCCAGGTGGTATCGGCGGCGATGCCGCGGTCCTGCCCCCGGCGGAATTCCCCGGCGGCCCCGCCGCCGGAGCAGGCGGTGCTCCTGTCGCCGATGCCGCTGCGGTCCCGGCGCCCCCGGCGGCCGACGCCGGTGGGGCGGGTGTGCCCGCGGCGGTAATCGAGGACAACGCCGGTCGGGTGGGATCGGAGAACGCTCACCCGGAGAGCCCCGGTGCGGGGGCGGGAACGGGTGCCGGCGAGGGCGCCGGTGCCGGCCCGGGCGGGATTGAGCCGCGACACGATATCGACACCCAGGCCGCTCAGCTTGCCGGTCTGCCGGCAGAGGCCATCGCCTCGTTGGCCGCCGGCATCCCGCCGGCGCCGGCCGCGGTGCCACTGCCCGCCGCAACCGGTGCGGGCGGCGCACTCCCGAGCCCCGGCGCGGCGGTGCCGGGTTCGGCGCTGGCCGTCCCGGCCGCTGTGCCGCCGTTGCCCCCGGCCGCAGTGCCCGGCGGTGTGGTGCCTGGCAATCCGCCGATTCCGGGAACCCCGCCCGCGGTGTTCCCCGGAACCCCGGGCGCGGCTTCCGGCATCGTCACCCCCGGTCTGCCGGCGCTGCTGCCGGCCGCACCGATCGCTGATGCGGCTGCCAGCCTGCCGACCCCGCCGGTCCAGGTGCTGCCCGCACTGGCCCAGGGCGTGGCCACCTTCCTGTCGCCGCCGCAGCTGACCATTCCCGGTATCCCCGGTTTCGGTATCCCGCTGCCCAAGACCATCTCCGGCCCGCAGGACTTCATCTGCGTGGGGACCGGCTGGTCGGCCGGACCGGGCGCCGGTAACGGTAAGGGCACCGCAGCGAAGACCCCGCCCGCCGATAACGGGCGCAAGCCGGGACGCTGGGACGGAAAGTGATCAGACAGGACAGCCTTCAGTCCGTGCGCACCGACCTCGTCACCTGCGCGAAGCTGAATTGCCAACGTTCCACCACGCGGAAGCCGAAGCGGCTGGGCACCTGATACGCCATCGCCCGGCCAAGCCTTGGACCGGGTTCGAGTTCCGGGCCGCGCTCATGGTCCGGAACGCTGGGATCGCGCTCCGTCACCGTCCACAGGGCCGGGCAGCCGGGCATCCTGTCGGCCCAGGCCCACACCGCACCATGGCTGTCCCACAGCCGGTTCCGTTCGACCGCTGTCCGGTCCCGGCCGTAGTCGCGCAGTTTGGCGTAGGCCTCGGGCCGGGCAGCGGTCAGCGGGCGGATCGGGCCGGGCATCCAGGCTGCGGAGTTGTCGAGCACCAGGCAGTCTCCGGGGGCGGCGTGGCGGTTGATCACGTCGGCTACCGCGCTGTAGTCCATCTGCTCCTTGGCGTAAGGACCGCGTTGGGCCAGATAGTTCGGTACAGCGGCGACGGCGAACAGCACCAGGATCCCGGTGATCGCGACACGCGACCGCCAGGTCGCTACCACGCACAATCCGAGCAGCAGCGCCATGGCGGGCGCGGTGAACGACAGATAACGGGGGTAGTACACCGGGTGACGCACCACCGAATATGCCAGCAATGCCAGCGTCGGAATCGCCATCCAGCACACTGTCAGCAGCACGAGGCGGACGGGTCGCCGACCCGCGATCTCGCCGACCTGGTCGACACATAGCAGACCGCACGCCAGCATTACCGCGGCCAGCAGTGCGAACGGCACAGCATGGTCGAAGTACTGCTCCCCGAGAATCTCGCCGACGGTGTCACGGCTCAGGGGTGATATCCAATGCACTTGGAACAGCTGAGTCTGGGCGAAGACAAGCACCGGGGCCACCAGTCCGGCGGCCATCACGGCGGCGGCCAGCCACCGCCGGCCGGACCGCGAAGCGCGGGGGCATATCGCCACCGCCACCGCATGCACCGGCAGCATCAGCACCAGGAACACGTTGAGCACCGCGGCGGAGGCGGCCAACACCGCGTAGCCCAGCCACCAGGACCAGCGACCGCGCCGCAGCGCCACCAGGCAATACACCGTCAGCCACACGGCCGCGGCCATCGTCAGCGCATACGACCGGGTTTCGGCCCCCGCCCAGGTGACCCTGGGCAGCACGGCGAACAACACCCCGGCGGTCACCGCGACAGTCCGGCCGGACAGTTGCCTACCGAGCAGCACGACCCCGGCCGCCGCCGCACCGACAGCCAGCGCACTGGACAACCGGGCGGCGAACTCGGTCGTCGGGAACACCGTGAACCAGCCGTGCATAAGCAGGTAGTACAGGCCGTGCACGGCATCGATGTTGAGCACCATCCGCCACAGTTCCGGCACGGAACGGGTGCCGGCCGACAGCGTGGCCGCCTCGTCGAACCACAGCGACGGCCGAGCCGCGCCGGCGGCGCTGACCACCGTCGCGAGCAGTGCCACCGCTAGCGCGTCCCATGGCCACGAACGCGGCCGCGGCCGCGTAACCGCGACAGGTGTGCGGTGTTCACGCACCAGAGTCGTCATCGCAGCCTGCTCCCTAGATTCCGGGAGAACCGTAGCGGGGGTGTGGCGCGAACGGAGAACCGACGAGGGCTGTCCGGAAGATCACAAGCACCCTGACGTGCGGAAGCGTTAGTGTTGGAGACTGGGTTGGATATCTCCGGGCGAGGACCGTCCGACGAGAATGTCCGGCGAGGATGACCGACGAAGACCTGGAGGGTACGAATGGGCGGCTACCACACCGTCGTAGTAGGTACGGACGGCTCGGATTCCTCGCTGCGGGCGGTGGAACGCGCCGCCTACCTTGCCTCGGGACCGGATTCCCAGTTGGTCATCGCGACCGCCTATCTGCCGGCTGACGAAGATGCTCGCGCTGCGGACCTGCTCAAAGACGAGGGCTACAAGGTGACCGGCAACGGACCGATCTACGAGTTGCTCCGCGATGCCAAGGACCGCGCGAAGAGCGCGGGTGCGACGAATATCGAGGAGCGTGCCGTCGTCGGTGCCCCGGTCGACGTTCTGGTCGATGTGGCAGTCGAGGTAGGCGCTGACCTTCTGGTGGTCGGCAACGTCGGCATGAACACGATCGCGGGCCGGTTGCTCGGATCGGTTCCGGCAAATGTTGCCCGCCGATCCAAGACCGATGTGCTGATCGTCCACACCGCCGACTGAGCCATCGGCGGCGCACCTCCGCCGACGCCGGTCCGGACGCGACTGTGGGTTGACGGCACGCTGAAGTCGGAGAACTTCCCCCTCTCGGAGGTCTCCGAACATATCCGCGAGCATGGCTCGCTGGTGTGGGTCGATCTCTGCAATCCCACTGCGGAGGTACTCGATCGACTGGCCGGTGAAGTCGGCTTGAGTACCCGGGCAGTAGCCGATGTCCTCGGCCACACCGAGCGCACCAGGGCGACCCGCTACGCCGATCACACTTTCCTGACGGTCTATGCCACCGCGTTGGGTCCGCAGATTCCCGGATCGATCGAGTCGCGGCTGCACAGCTCCCGAGTCTCGGTATTCGTGCTGCCTTCCGCGCTGGTGACGGTCCGCCGCGAAACGGATGCCGCACAACCGGTTCTGGACATCGACGCCGTGGTCGGCCATTGGGTTGATAATGCCGACCTGCTTCGGATGGGCAGCCGAGCCCTGATGCTCGGACTCCTCGACATCGTGGTCGAGGGCCAGTTCGACACCATCCAACAACTCGATGACGCCATCGAGTCACTTGAGGACGGCCTGTTCGACGACAGAACCCAGACCCGGCAACTGCAGCGCGACACCTACCGGTTGCGTAAGGAACTGGTCGAGCTGCGGCGGATCGTGCTGCCGATGCGTGAAGTGGTCAATACCGTGATGCGGCGCAGCGCCGACGCCAACGACAGCGCCGAACTCACCAGCTGGTATCAGGACCTCTACGACAATGTCATCAGGGCCGCCGAGTGGACCGAGTCGTTGCGGGACATGATCACCACGGTCTTCGAGACCAACCTCTCGCTTCAGGACGCCCGGCTGAACACCATCATGAAGAAGCTCACCGGGTGGGCGGCGATAATCGCGGTGCCCACCTTGGTGACCGGGTGGTACGGCCAGAATGTTCCGTATCCGGGTTATGGCGCAGTGGCCGGGGTGGTGGCCAGCGGTCTGCTGACCGTGTTCACCGCCCTGCTGCTTTTCGTCGCCTTCAAGCGGCGCAACTGGATTTAGGGCTCAGGCGACGGCTGCGGGCGTTCCTCGAGTTAAATTACCGATGTGTAAACCCGCGGACATCGAGTCCCGTGCTTGCATTACCGTCCATGGGTCCAACTAGCTTGGCGCGGTGCGGGAGGCAGCTTCGGTGGTAGCAAAGTTCGGTGCGCGTGCTGGTGCCGCGGCGTTCGTCCTAGGCCTGTCAGTGGCTGGGCCGGCAGGGTTTGCCGCGGCCGACACGCCGGATTCCGAATCAGGCTCGGCCCAGGCCGCGGCCGGGGAGTCGGCAGTGCAGACGGCCCCGGCGCGCAGCACCCGAGCGAACAAGCCGAGTCGTTCGCGGACCCGCGGCCCCGCCCCCTCGGCAACCTCCGAACGGTTGCCGCGCGAACCGGGGGAGAGGGCCGTCTCAACCGGTGATGTCCGGCCGGACAACCCGGCACCTGCTGCTGCCACGCGGCCAGCTGGGCTGACAGCTGCGGCACGCTCATCGGTGTCTGCGCCGACCGCCGCCGCCACTCGGCGCCCGGTCACCGCTGCTCTGGGTTCCGCGGCCGCGGTCGGCAACACCGACCGCCCAGAGCGCTCGGCGGTAGTGCCGGTGGCGCCCGCCGCGAGTGTCACCGCGGCCTCCCCGCAGGCGGCGGCAAGCGGGGCAAGCAACTGCGCAGCCTGCTGGGGGGCCGAGGCGCCCTCGATCGCCGCGGCGGTCACCACGGCGGTCAACCATGCATTCAATTCGGCGTTCGACTGGCTCGCCAGTCTCCCCGCCAACCCGATCTCCGACCTCGTCGGCGGGGCGCTCGTCCTGATCCGGCGGGCATTGTTCCTCGTGCCTGAGGGCGTGACCGTCACCCAGACCACCCCCACGTCGCTGTCGGTGTCGGTGAACACCGGCAGTGTCGCGTACTTCCGCCATGACGGCACCACCCTTCAGATCTCCGGAGACCCCTGGTTCTTCGGCGCCCAAAGCTATGACGACACCGCCGGACTGGACGTGTCGGTGACCAACACCGGCAACGCCGGCTGCGCCGGTATGGTGCTGACCTCCGGCACCGTCAACGGCGACCTGACAACCTCCCAGATCGACTCCATCCGGTTCGGCACGGGTGCGGCATTCACCGACAAAGTCACCGCATCGGTCTCGGGGGGTCCATTGACCCTGCGCGACGCGGTGCGCGGCCTGACTGGGGTCGAATTGCGCGCACCGGTGGTCTTGGCCAGCGACGTCGAGATCGATGCCGGAACCAAGAACGCCTTCTTCGGCGGCACCGTCGACGGCACCGCTGAAGGCACGCAGTCCCTGACGGTCACCGCGCTGGGCACCACCACCTTCGACGCCGCCGTCGGTGGACAAGTCCCGCTGGCCAGCCTGCTCACCCGAGCCGTCACCCCACTGGACATCCGGCAGTCGGCCAACACCACGACCATTCCACTGCACTACATGCCGGAGTACTCCACGAGCGGCCAACTCCAGGTCAAGTACGGTATCGACGTCGCGATCGGCGCCAACCATTCGCGGACCTTCGTCTTCGACACCGGCGGAAACGGGTTCTTCGCCGGCTACAACCCGGACTACTTCACGGGTGTGACGCTCACCGACGAGCAGGTCGACATTGTCTACACGTCCGGCAACTACTACGACGCCGTCGTCGCCAATGCCGTCGTCACCATCGGCCCCGAGGGCGGCCCCCGCGTCTCCACCGTGCGGCCCGTCCAGATCGGCGCAATCCTGCAGGGCGGCAACCAGTCCGACGGGCAGGTGTTCGACTTCACCAACCCGTTCGCCCCGCCGGTCGACGGACGGTTCTCCGGTGACTTCGGTGCCGCCTTCGGCGTTCAGCCCAGCGACAATGGCGAGACCGGACTCTCCAGCGTGCTGTTCCAGTTGCCGGGCAACCTTTCCACAGGATTCCTGGTTCAGTTGGGGCCCATCGGAATCGATCCGCAGCTGACTGTCGGAATCACCGACGAACTTCGCGACCAGTTCCCCTACGCCATCCCGGTATCGGCGTTATCCGGCGGCGGTACCTACCCGGTTTCCGGGTATCAGGTTCTCCAGCAGTTCGGGTTCTCCCCGCAGTACTTCGTCTCCTCACCTGAGGGATTGCTGTATCCCCTTGGCACCGAACAGTTCCAGCAATGCGCGGTCCAGTGCCTGCCCTCGCTGATCGACAGTGGTGCACCGTCGACCAGTGTGCGCCTGCCCGGCGCACCGACGCCCTTCCCGCTGTCCACCGCGAATAACTCCGCACTGCAACCAGGTTCGACGTTCATCGCGCAGTTCCCGACCACTCAGGGGCGCCCGCCACTGGAATGGACCTTCGTGGCGGGCAGCATCGGCTCGGTCAACGCGGTGGGCTACGACGACCAGTCGGGCGCTGCGACCACCACCCAGAACGTCAACACCGGACTGAACCTCTATAACGGCTACGACGTGATGTTCGACACCCAGAAGCAGGTGATCTGGCTGCGGCCCAACGGCGGTCAGTCGACGGTGAACCTGCAATCGGTGACCACCACCGGAGACCAGAGCTACCAGCAGAACGCCGTCCTGTCGGGGAGTTACGCCACCGCCTCCGGCGACTTCTCCGTCAGCGGTGTGACCGACCTCGCCGCCGACACCACCATCAACGCCGGAAGCGGGGCTATCACGTTTTCCGGGACGGTCGACGGACCACACGCGCTGACGGTGAATTCGACGGGGGCAACACATTTCGTCCGTGGCGTCGGCCAGCAGATTGCGTTGACGCGCCTCACCACCGATGCCGGTGGATCCACCTCCACTGCCGGTGTCACGACACAGGACGGCCAGACCTACGGCGACACCGTGACGCTCAACGGCGCCTACCAGGTCAACGACGGGGAGTTCACCGTCGCCGGGGCGGCGACACTGGCCGGTCAGACAAGCATCTCGACCACCGGCGGGGATATCACCTTCGTCAGCACGGTGGACGCGACGCCGGGCCAGGGGTTCACGTTGAGGCTGGTCACCGACGGGGGACACACGCAGCTGAGCGGAGCGGTCGGCGCCGTCAATCCACTCGGCGGCATCGGGATGGCCAATACCGCCGAGCACACCGTCGCGACCGTCACCGCGGCAGGCACCGTCGCGGTGAACGGCAGCCTCGGTTACGCCGGATCCTCCGGTCTGTTCATCGGTGACTCCGTCACCGCCGACTTCTCCCACGGCGGTACGATCACCGACTTCACCACCAGCGGCGTGGTATTCGAAGGCTCGTCCACGAACTCGACGATCTCGAACTTCACCATCTCCGACAACGTCTACGACGGAATCCAGATCGCCGCGGCCGCGGGGAGTGCGCCCTACGACTTCACCGGAACTCAGATCTCCGACAACACCATCTACGGCAACTCGGCATTCGGTATCGAGACCCTGGCACCGGTATCGGGACTGACGATCAGCGGAAACACCATCGGTAAGCAGGGGACGAGCAACCCGTGGGGCTATGTCAGCGACGGGGCCAACGCCCACGGGGTAGTCCTGGCGCCAGGCACCTACGCCGGTTCCAGCATCAGCGGAAACGTCATCTCCCACAACATGCGCAGCGCCATCTTCGCG
>MTBK01132258.1_pt1 | contig 28061 bp, 29 predicted proteins | sample 1535981 | NCBI WGS metagenome assembly MTBK01 (sample SAMN06109225, study PRJNA356200) | anaerobic digester metagenome | isolation source: biogas reactors fed with pig manure or primary and secondary sludge | place: Spain | collected 2016-06-30
AGCCCGTGGCCCGGGCCGGCATCGTCCTTGGACGCTGTCGGAAACGTCGGGCTGAGCGCCACATAGTCGGCACCCGCCGCTACGGCGTCGACCGCAGCATCGACCGATCCCGCCGAGGCCCCGATGATGAACCCGGGTGGAGCGATCTTTCGCGCGCAGACGATGGGGAGGTCATCCTCGCCGAGGTGGACCCCATCGGCACAGGCCGCGAGGGCCACGTCCAGGCGATCGTTCACGATGAAGAGCGCGCCGGCGTCGAGGGTGATCGCGCGGATGGCGGAGGCCGCGGCGAAGAGATCCCTTCCGGAGAGCCTTTTGTCGCGGAGCTGGATCACGTCGGCACCGCCGGCAACGGCACGTTGCGCGATCTCGGTGTGGGAGAGGCCGCGCCCGACCCCCTCGTCGGTGATCACGTAGAGGTCATATGCCATAGGAGGGCCCTTCCACCCTTGCGTGCCGCGCAAGATCATCAGGGGTGAGCCGTGAAAGCGCGTCAATGAGCGCCGTCCTGAACGAGTAAGGGCCGCGTGCCCCTGCCGCCCCCCGCTCCCCGGCGAGGCCGAAGGCCGCGAGCGCCGCCGCCGTTGAGACCGCGTGGTCATCCGTGACCGCGGCAAACGCCCCGGCGACCGATGCGGCCATGCACCCGGTCCCGGAGAGGCGTTCCATCATGGGATCGCCGTTCCTGACCTGAAAGATCCGCCTTCCATCAGCGATGACATCGATCGCCCCGGTCATCGCCACCACGGTCCCGGTCGAGCGGGCGCACTCCAGCACCGTCTCGACGGGATCATCTGGAGCCCCCTCTGAATCCACCCCCCGGACGCTCCCGCCGGTTCCGGCGAGGACCCCGATCTCGCCTGCGTTTCCCTTCAGGATGGAGATCTCGAGGGAGTCGAGGAGCTGCCAGGCGGTCTCGGTCCGAAAGCGGGTCGCCCCCACGCCGACCGGATCGAGGACGATGGGGATGCCGAGGGTGTTCGCCCGGCGGCCCGCTATGAGCATCGCGTCGACCTGCCCCTGCGAGAGCGTCCCGATATTGAGGACGAGGGCGCCTGCAGCGGTGACCATCTCGGCGACCTCCTCAGGGGCTCCGGCCATCACCGGGGATGCCCCGGCGCAGATCGTTATGTTCGCGCAGTCGTTGATCGTGACGCTGTTTGTGATATGGTGCACCAGCGGTCGCTGTGATCGCACGGCGGCGAGGTGATTTGCGAGGGCTGTGCCGTCCATGAGGTGTGCCGATGAGCCTTCTGTCGTTCTGACCGACATAGTTACAGTACACATCTCTGCGACAATCCTATATAGTCGGTCGCCGGGCATTGTGGGTCACGTGATCCCCGGGCGGTTGCAAACCCTCTCCTTTGCATGCCCTGAAGAGAACTGCTAAAGTATTCCGGAGACCACTCCTCGTTGGAGGACGATGAGAATGGTACGTGTCAACAGAACGGCGATGCCCGTGGTGAGGAGGATGATCGATCACCGGGACAAGCTCGGGATCGCGGTCATGGAGCAGGAGAACGGCGTGACGTGTATCGACTGCGGTGTGCACGTTCCCGGGAGCTACCGGGCGGGGTCTCTCTTCGTGGAGACCTGTCTTGCGGGGCTTGCAGAGACGGTGGTGACCCTCGGCAGGGTGGGCAGCCTGCCGGTGCCACATCTCCACCTCACCGTGAGTCACCCCGCCCTCGCATGCCTCGGTTCGCAGAAGGCGGGCTGGGTGCTCAGGGTCGGGGACTACTCCGCCATGGCCTCTGGCCCGGCCCGGGCGCTTGCGATGAAGCCAAAAGAGACCTACAGGAAGATCGGATACCGCGACACCTCCGGGATCGGCATCATTGCGCTCGAGGCCGACACCCTGCCGGATGAGGGGGTCACGGACTTCATCGCGGAGGCATGCGGCATAGACCCGGGGAGCCTCTACGTCCTCGTCGCTCCGACCCGCAGCCTCGTCGGCTCGATCCAGATATCCGGCCGGGTCGTCACGGCGACACTCCACAAACTCGAGGAGATGGGCTACGACGTCCTCCGCATCACGCAGGCGTCGGGACGGTCGCCGATCGCACCTGTGAAGCGCACGGGCATCGAGGCCATGGGGGTGACCAACGACTGCAACATCTACTACGGCTCAGTCTCCCTCGTCGTGGAGGGCTACGACCCGGTCTTTGCAACCCTGCCCTCGCAGACCTCCCCCGATTACGGGCGGCCGTTTGCCCGGGTGCTCAAAGACGCTGGCTACGACTTCCTTAAAGTCGACTCACTGCTTGCATTCTCGCCGGCCGAGGTCATGATCAACGACCCGGAGAGCGGCAGGGTCTACCATTTCGGGAGCCTGAACGCCGATGTGCTGCTTGAGTCGTTCGGGGTCCTCCAGGAAGCCGGTTCGTCCCGGTGAAGGCTATGAGCTTTTCTCCTATCAAAAGATGGGTCTGAGTCCCGGGGTCATCACTCCGGGGTTCTCTTTTCGCGGTAACGTGCGAGCGCCTTCTCGACGTACGATGTCATCTGCACAGCGCCGACGACGCAGGCATCGGCGCACTTCCCGCACCCGATGCAGGTCTCCGGGTCCGTGATCCAGGCCTTATCGATCTTCTTCCCGAGGTCCACAAGCTCGATTGAGCCTGTCGGGCAGGCCTCGACGCAGTCGCCGCATCCCTCACATGAGAAGGGGATGATCCAGGGGAACTGATCAGGTATCTTTCTCGTATTGCTGCCCATCAGACCTCAGTTCCTCTTCCGCGGCACATCCTTCCAGCGCTGCCGCTCCCATGCATCGAGCTCCTCCGGCGGCATACCATCAAGCCTCAGCCCCGCCTCATACCCGGGCTTTGTGCAGTAGAGCTCGGTCAGGCGGACAAGCAGCACCGCCGCCGTGTCCACTTCCTTCTCCTCCCCTGCCCGCGCTGCAACCGCATCGAAGATCTCTCCCGACCGGAGGATCTCCCCGGCGCCCTTGAACTGGTACGCCGCCCGGATACCACCCTGCCGCGAGACGCCGAACGCCACGCGGGGGTTTTCTGCGATCGTGGAGGCGATCACCGCCACCTCATCCCCTGCAAGTGCGAATGCCACCTCGCCGTTGTCTCTCACCTCAGCGTAGCGGCCCAGAACAACGGACGGCACACCCTCCCGCGTCGCGACGCAGATGTGGCAGCCCATCGCCTCGATCCAGGCCTTCATCCTCTCTGTAAGATTCACAGTCACTCCAACCACCCCTATAAGACCTTCTCCCCTACGTGCCCGGGCTCGATGGAGTAGGCCTCCTCGACGTGCACGACCACCACTCCACGCTGGACGGCTTTCGGAAAGACGATGTCGGGCGGCACTTCATCCGGCGGTTCAGCCTTATTCCAGTTCCCCCACTCGTTCAGGATGTCCGTCGCGTTTGCGCCGTACCAGTCGAAATCGCGAGGGAACCCGTACTCGATATCAACGGCTTTGCCCCGGAAGACCCACCATCGCCCCTCGTCGAGCGGGTGACAGATCGTGACCGCGACGTCCGGGTTCTCCTTGATGTTCGCCTTCGTCTTTAAGAGGAACATATCGGCGATCAGTATCTTGTCGTCCATGTGGGTGGCGACGAACCGCATCGCGGCGATGTTGGGGTTGCCAGCCCTGCTTGACGTGCAGAGGTAGATCAGGCTCCCACCCTTACCGGGAACCCGCAGGGCGTCTTTCATCTCCTTCGTAAACTTCACCATTCACTTCACCTCATCTGGCTACTTCACCGGATACCCGAATGCAGCGGTTCCGGCGGGCCCGAGCTCTTCGCCCAGCGCGCGTTTCACGAGCTGGGTGATGTAGATCGGCTCAACCCCCATCTTCCGGCAGGTCGCCCGCATAATGGAGATGCAGGCCGGGCAGATGAAGACGAGCTCTTCAGCGCCGGACTTGATAGCATCATCGATGTTCTTCCGCTGAATCTCGAGCGCACGCTCGCGCTGGGTGTGGAAGATACCGCACCCGCAACAGAGCCGATCAACTCCGGTGTACGTCCGCCTCTCTTCGACGGATGTGACACCGATCATACCAAAGATGTCGGCGAGCCAGTCCGACCAGATCTCGTGGTCTCCACCCTTCGGTGCGTATCGGGTTGTGCAGCCACCCTGGACGGCGATCTCGACCCCGAGCGGGTTTGTGATCCGGTCAGGGTGATCGCGGAGCCAGTCCCGGATGTACTCGAGGATGTGGATCGGCCGGAACGGCACATCGATCCCCTGTTGCATCGCAAGAGTCGTCGCCACGTTGTAGCAGGCGTCGTGGGTGAAGATGATCTCATCGACCCCGAACTCTTCAGCGGCTTTCGCAAGATTTGCAATGAACTCCGGGAGGAACTTCACGGGCCGGGATGCCCGGCCGAGATGGGTCTCGGTGAACCCGCACGCGTATGGCCCTCCACCGATGATGGTCGCATCCTCAAACACCTGTCCCGAGAGGAACTCCGCCTGGGGCACCACCTCGTAGATCCCGCCGGTCGATATGAGCGGGCCACCCGGCCTCCCCCTCCGGATGACCGTCGCCGGCTTCGTCAGCCAGTCGCTCGACGGCCTCGCATCTGCCGGGATGCCGAGTGCCCCGGTCTCTTCCTGACGCTGTGCAATGAGGTCCCAGGGGTTTGCGCCCCGCGGGCAGTAGTCGTTGCATGCTGCACAGGTGATGCACTCTTTCAGGATCTGGTGGTAATCTCCCTTTATCAAGGATCGTATGGCGCCCTTTGCATCCTCCTCATCGTACGATATATACGGGCAGAGGACGAGGCATTCTCCCTTGCATCGGGAGAAATCGCATTTCGATAGATCAAATGCCATTCACTACATCCCTTGTTTTACCCTGTATCAGTACTCCCTCTTCAACATGGGGTTGTGGGCAAGATGGGTTCTGGACGGGCTGCTACCTCATCAGCATCAAATCTTTCTGGAGAGTGGGACGGCAGGTGACGCAACTCGCCCCGCAGTCCGGATGGGGATCCCGGCCATACAGGCATCGATATTGTTTTCTGTTAACATCGTTAACATGTAGAGCGATGAAAAAGTTCCATATTGAGCTGACCGGGTTCATCGAGATGGATACCGACCAGGAGCGTGATGCACGGATACTGACTGAACGGATCCTTGAGAAGATCCGTTCTGTCTTCTCTGAGCATGGCGCGATACTGGACTGCGATATAGATATAGGCTCAATTGCGGAGAAGCCGCTCACTAAAAAGTACCGGTAGGTGATCCAGCCGGATCTCCGGGCTCAGTCCAGCTCATGTCGCCGGAGGAACTCGCGAACCTTCCGGGACTCCACCCACCCGTGGTCGAGCTGCCGTATGTAGCCATCGATCCGCTCGACCTGGCTGCGGATGACCGCCGCCGCCTCCTCGTCATCGATCAGCTCAGCCCTCCCCAGGGTCACCTGCAGGGGCTGGCGGATGTGATCGCCGAGGACGGCAAACTGTTCGATGTTTCGCTCGATCTGCTCGAAAGCCTGCCGACGAAGGAACTCGTTCTGTTTCCGCTCGGTGATGTCCCTCCCTGCCGCCTGGATGCCGACCACCTTCCCGCATTCCAGGATCGGGGACTCGTTCAGTTCGACGAACGCTGATCTCCCATCCTTGTGGCGAAATTCGACCTCGAGCCCCTCGACCGCCTCGCCCAGCGCCAGCTTCTCCCGTGCCCTCTTCCACGTGGCGAGTGAGAAGGGACTGACGTAGTCCTGACACTTCTGGCCGATGAGCTCTGAGGGCGTGTAGCCAAGGATGCGGGTCACGGCCGGGGATATGTAGGCGATCCCACCCCTGTGGTAGCAGGTATAGATCATATCAAAGCTCCTCTGAGCAATCTTGCGGAACTTCTCTTCACTTGCCATGAGCGCCTTTTCGGTTGCCTTCCGCTTGATCCCCTGGGCCAGAATATTTGCTGCTGCCTGTACGAAGTTGATATCATCGTGGGTGAACCCACGGTGCGTCCGGGTGTGGGCACCGAGCACCCCGTAGGGCGCATGATCGCCCTGGATGATGACGCTGATTCCGCTCATGATCCCCTCCTCCCGAAGGAGTGCCGGCCCGTGGAACCTCGTCTCGGTATCGAAGTTCTCGACGATCACCGGTTCGCAGGAGAGAAGCGTGTACCCCGCCTGGGAATCGGTCCCCCCCTCCACGATCTCGGTGCCGATCCGGGTTGCATCGAATCCCACCGCTGCTTTGAGCCGGAATGCATCTTCGGCGGGGAGGTACTGGAGCACTTTGGCGTACTCGACCCCGAGGTGCCTGGCTACCGCCTGGACCAGGGTATCCATCAGCTCCAGAAGATCGGCCCCCGCAAGAGCAAATCGGCCTATATCCGCGATGGCTGCCTGTTGCGCCGCCCGGATGGCGATGAGGCGTTCAGCCTGCTTTCTTGCGGTGATATCGAGGTTGATCCCGGCCCAGAGGACGATCTGCCCGCTCTCATCCCGGACGGGGCCTCCGCGCGAGAGGATGGTGCGCCATCCCCCGCCAGGCTCGGGGACCCTGAGCTCCCGGTCCCACCGGCACCCGGTATCGATGCAGTGCTGCCAGTCGGTAAGGGCGCCAGTCGGGTCCTCAAGCGGTGTGCAGTTCAGCCACCCGGGGTGACGGCACTCCTCAAGGGTCGTCCCTGCGAGATCGAGGAACGAGGGGGATATATAGAGGGTGGTGCCATCTGCCTCGCAGATCCAGATGCCGTAGGGTATCAGCTCACCGATCCCGGCGAAGATCGTCTCCGCCCCGATCTGCACCCCCACCTTTGAGGCGCCCCGCATCATCTCGTCGCGTTCGGGTGTGATATCCCGGAACCGGACAAGCATCGACCCGGCATACATCTCCCGGGTCATCATCCGGCATGAAAACGAGAACCAGCGCGCATCGCCATGAGACATCTGTATCCGGCAGGTGAGATGGGATACCTCCTGCCGGGACCGGAGCGCTTCAAGCACCCTGTCGGCGGAACCCCTCCCATCCAGAATATGTGGCGCGATATGACGGACGAAGAGGTCTTCTGTCTCCATGCCACAGACTACCTCATCGTCGACGCCGAAAATATCGCGAAATGACTGATTCAGCCCCGCGACGTTGTTGTCTCGGTCAAAAACGATAACAGCGTCATCGAGCTCATCGAAGCAACGATACATTTGAGGCCTCCATGGTCCAACGGGTGCCGTATTACCTTTATCGTATTGGCTCCCCCCGCGCCTATAAGTGCTCTCCAGGAAGTTTCGTACTAAAACGCCGAGGGGGAGATTTGAACTCCCGAGGTGCCGAACACCAGTGGCTTTCGAGGCCACCGCCTTCCCGGACTAGACTACCTCGGCACAGATCCGGCCTATAGTATTTAGGCTTGACGGCTATAATGGTATCGAGGTTATGCTCTGCAGATTTACCCTCATCCCTGACAACACTGTGCTGATCTACCGGGGTCGTCCGGGTGATACCTATGAAGACGCCCTGCTCTCCTTCGGGTTCAATCCTGATACGGCGCTGATATTCTCAGGCAAGCGGAGCCTGCCGCAGGACAAAAAGATTGAGGAAGAGGAGGTTAGCATCTTCCTGACCGCTTCGCGCGGGTGACTTTACTCGAAGTCCGCCGGACCCGCTCCAGCCTGGGTGATCAGCATATCATCGACACGGGTGAGCAGCATGGCCGTCTCGGTCGCGCTCTTGATCGCCTGGGTCTTCACGCGCTCCGGTTCGATGACACCTGCCTCCAGCATATCCACGACCTCTCCGGTGTAGACGTTGAGCCCGGCGTGCTTCTCCCCATCGGCGTGGGCCTTCTTGAGTGCGACGACCTTATCGATCGGGTCGAACCCTGAGTTCTCCGCGAGCGTCTTTGGAATGACCTCAAAGGCGTTTGCAAACGCCTCAACAGCGAGCTGGACCCTGCCGCCGAAGGTTGCTGCATAATCGCGGATGCGCATCTGCAGCTCGATCTCCACTGAGCCGCCACCCACGGTGAACCTGCCATCCTCGACGGCATCCTGGACGACCCGGGCACCGTCATAGACCGCCCGCTCAAGCTCATCTACCAGCAGCTGGGAGGAGCCCCGCAGCAGTATCGTGACGGCTTTCGGGTTGTCGCAGCCTGATATGACCGTCAGCTCGGTGTCAGGAAGTTCCTCGGCGGCTTCAGCGTGGCCGAGTGTCGTCGCGTCAAGCTCCTCTGGCTTATTGACGATGACGCCGCAGAGCGCTCTGGCCGCGAACTTCATATCGTCCTCTTTCACGTCTTCGACGGCGTAAACACCGTGTTTAGACAGGTAGTACTGCACAGCGTCAGCGATTCCCTTCTGGCAGAGGACAACGTTTGCTCCGGCGGCAACGATCGTCTCGGCAAGATTCTGGAGGGCCGCGCGCTCCTGCTCGGAGAACGCCCTCATCTGTTCGGATGTGGTGATCTTGATCTTCGACTTCACCTGGGTCTTTGTTATCTCCAGTGGCTGTGCGAGCAGGGCAACCTTTGCATCCCTGACCTCGGTCGGCATCTGCTCAAAGACGCGCTTCTTCTCGATGACAACGCCACGGATCAGCTCGGCGTCGTGCATCGTCTCACCAACCTGTTTCTTGATCTTGACGTCCCCTTCGTCCACGGTGTACGTGCCCGACTCGGTCCTGATGGCGACCTGCCGCACAGCATCCACAACGATCCCGGCGGCCTTCTCCTTGATCGCCTCGACCGACTTGCCGGTCATGGCGGTGTCGGCGATCTTCATGAGCGTCTCCCGGTCATCGTAGTCAACCGCGATGGCCAGGTCATTGACGACACTGAGAGCCTTCTCCATACCGAGCTGATAGCCGTGTGCGATGACCGTGGGGTGGATCTTCTGGGCGAGCATCCTCTCAGCCTCGTCCATCAGCGACCCTACGAGCACGATCGCTGTTGTGGTGCCGTCGCCGACCTCTTCATCCTGAGCCTCGGCGACCTCGATGACCAGCTTGCCACCGGGGTGCTGTACCGACATCTCGTGCAGGATGGCTGCCCCGTCGTTTGTGATCACCACGTCACCGGTGGAGCTGACCAGCATCTTGTCCATTCCCCGGGGACCAAGCGTTGTCCGAACGGCGGCTGCAATTGCCCTTGTAGCCATGATATTCGAGCGTTGCGCCTCAAATCCGCGCGTCCGCTCAACGTTATCTCGTAAAATAATGATGGGCTGTCCAGCAAGCATTGTATAATCCTCCTTTGCTCGTTAGTTTTGTTCAGATGTTCTATATATAGTGATCGATAGCACCGACCCCTCCCGGCTCCACTGGCCGATCGGCTGGGGTGGTTCAACCTCCGGTCGGTGCTACACCCTCGTGCCCCTCCTGAAAAGGAAAATTGAAGTCGGACCCCTCACCCCAGCCTTGATATCGCGAAGAGGGAGTGGACCGGGATGCCGTCAACCTCCCGGGCACCTCGCTTGTCAAAGAGCGACCAGACCGCTATCGGTGTGGCGCCGTGGCGCTTGAGGAACTGTATCGCCTCATTCAGCGTCGTTCCGGTCGTGACAACATCGTCGACGATGACGCACCGCTGCCCGGCGATCGTGGAGAAGGGACCCGCGATGGATCCGGTGGGGGTCTCGCTCCGGCTGTGTTTCGCCGGGAGGTAGGTCGCGAGTTTCACCCCCTCTTCCGCGGCGATGAGGGTAGCGAGCGGGACGCCCGACGGCACGATCCCGACGACCGTGTCCACCAGATCATCGGCATCCCTCTCCCCTTCTCCCTCCGCCAGGTAGAGGAAACGCCTGAGCATCATCATCGCCATATCGTTCAACAGTATTCCGTGACTCCCAACCGCCGTCCAGTCGATGTGGACATCTTTTGGGGCCTCCATACCCTTCGGTTGGGTGAGCAGCCAGGTGACCGTCTCCATCGAGAGGCCCAGTTCATCGGAGACCTGGCCTGGCGTGTGCCCCTCTGCCTGGAGCATCTTTGCCTTCGTGATCAGCTCTTCGAGCGCGGACATGGAAGAGAGGTTTCCGGCGATCTATTTAATTTTTCGTTTAATCAGTGCGCCGCAGACCGGACAATCGCCCGGCTCCCGCCAGTAGCGCCCGCACCCGCTACACCGGTAGCGCCACACCATCGCGCGGGCCGGTCGCTGCCTGATGCTCCGGATTGCGATGCCGAGGCGATGTGCGACGTTCTGGACTGCGAAGTCATCGGTGACGAGAACAGCCGAGAGCTCCAGAGCCAGAGCGAGGACATCCCGATCGGTCGCGGAGAGCACCCCCGCATCCCCCGTCTGGAGCGCGGCTGCAGCGACCCGCTCCAGGTCCTCCCCGCGCGGTTCCCGGACCCGGAGTCCCACCGCGGTGAGCGCCTCAAAGCGGCACTTCGCGTGGAAGTCGCCGAGCTCCTCCACCACCGATGGGGTGGTCCAGGCCGGCCCCTCGACCGGCATCTCCGAGAAAAAGACCGAGGCATCGAGGATCAGCGTCATGCCGAGAACTCCACGGTCTCGCCTTCCCGGCACCGGACCGGGTACCCGAACTCCGAGAGGAGCCAGCAGGCGGTCTTCGCGTGCATCGAGAGTGTGTGAGTGCTGTACTCCCCGCCGTAGCAGGCGAGGTAGATGAGGAGCTGGTCGGCGAGGTGGACATCGACCGTGCCGGGGCTCCGGCACTCTTCAACCAGGGTTCGGGCTGCCGTCCGGCCCACCACCTCCGCGGGGAGCCCCCGCTTCCCGAGGGCGATGGCACCTTTTGCACCGCTCCATGCCGTGACGGAGCTCCCGACCCCCGCCCCTCCTTTCCGATGGTCGAGGGTGACGGTGCAGGGGAGATCGAGGTCTTTTTCAAGGACGCCCCTGGCAGCGGCAGCCTGGCGCTCCACGACGTGTTCCGGGAGGCCCGAGGAGCAGGAGACGATCCCGCAGATCGGTTCCACTTCCGGGACCGTGATGGGAGCGAGGTGCCCCGGTCTTACCCGGACACGCACCCGCCCGCCACCCCGTGGGTAGTACCCCCGTTCGAGCACCTCGATGTCGATCGAGGCTCCGGCACGGCGGAGGGGGGGCGCAAAGACGTGGTCCAGGTAGTCGATCGTCGGGCTCCACGCAACTTCAGTCCCCCCCGCCACCGTGATACTCCCACCGACGTGGAGGGCGACCGGGAGCCAGGCCTGGAGGATGAGGGGTATGCTCCCGGCGGTACCGGGGTCCACTGTGATATCGGCCCGCCGGAGCCGATCAGGGGAGAAGGTGATCTCGCGGCTTCGGTGCGAAAGCCCCTGGTATTCGGCGTCGCAGACCCTGGCGACCGCGTGGACTGCGGAGACGTGCTGAGGGGCGAGTCCCGGGTTTGGCCGGTTCTCCCTGATCCGGGTGACGGTGACCGGGGTCCCGGATATCGCTGAGACCGCGACCGCCAGACGGAGGATCTGCCCACCTCCCTCCAGGTAGGATCCATCAATGGTGAACATTTTCCATGACCGCTGTCGCGATCGCGTTCGCGGCCGATATGAAGCTTGAGGCGTTTTCGTAGGTATCGCTGGAGGCGATCGAGGCGATCCCCGCCGCCCGCAGGCGCGTGTAGGCACCGCTTGTAAGCACTCCATGGACACAGGCCGCATGGATGGACGCCGCACCCTGCTCCCGGAGCATACAGGCGGCGGTCGCGAGGGTCCCACCGGTGGATATGATGTCGTCCACGATCACGACCTCGCGCCCGGCAGCATCGACGGTCTTGGGAGCAATTCTGACCTCTTCACCTGAAAGCCGGGTTTTCTGGAGGAAATCACAGTCCCAACCTCCGACCGCTGCAACATCCGCCGCAAACTCGATCGCGCCCTCGTCGGGAGCGAGGATCAGGGGATCCTTCAGGCGAAGGTCGCCGACATACCCCCCGATCGCCGGGGCGATGGTGATATCGTCTGCCGGAACATCGAAGTAGTCCAGTGTGCCCGGGTCATGGATATCGACTACAAATGCCCGCTCGATACCGCACGAGAGGGCTCTTGCAACCGCCCGGACGCTGATCGGCTCCCCCCGGAAAAATCTTCTATCCTGGCGGGCATAGCCGAGGTACGGGATCACCAGTGTGTTCCTCGATCGGTCGGCAGCATCGATCGCAAGGAGCGTCTGTACAAGCATATCGTTGTTCACGATGCTGCTGATGATCAGGGTTTCATCGTCCAGGTCTCCGCACCGGAGATACATCTCTCCATCAGGAAATCGGGCGAACTTCATCTCCGCAAGAGGAACCCCCAACTTTTCTGATATCCGGGCTGCCAGGACCTGGGATCGTTCCGTGCTGATTATTCTCATAGAACACCTTCAATAGAAAGTATTTGAACGAGCATGAATAAATTATATAAGTACCAGTGCAACAAAGAGGTAAACCCGGCGATGGATTCAACAACTTCCAAAGAAATTTCGGATATTGAGCTCACGGACGGCGAGCTGGCGGAGATCAGCGACTTCGCCGGTCTTGAGCTGAGCGCATCATCAGATATCGACGTACCTCCGAATCTCATCGATCAGGTCATTGGCCAGGAGCATGCTGTTGAGGTGATCAGGAAAGCTGCGGTCCAGCGCAGGCATGTAATGATGATCGGCAGCCCTGGAACCGGTAAATCGATGTTAGCGAAGGCAATGGCTGAACTCCTCCCAAAAGAGGAGCTGCAAGACATCCTGGTCTACCCGAACTCCGAGGATAACAATAACCCCGTCATCAGGACCGTGCCTGCTGGCCGTGGCAAGCAGATCGTCGGCGCCCATAAGATGGAGGCGAGGAAGAAGATCCAGATGCGGAGCACCCTTGTCATGCTCCTCGTCATCGGGATAGTCATCTATGCGATACTCGCGTCCCAGTGGCTCATGGGTATCATCGCCGCCGCGTTCGTCTTCATAGCGCTGAAGCACGCGACGCCCCGCGAGGAGATGCTGGTCCCAAAACTCCTGGTCTCCCATGATCCCAACACCCCCGCGCCATTTATCGATGCCACCGGCTCGCATGCGGGTGCCCTGCTCGGTGACGTCAGGCACGACCCTTTCCAGAGCGGTGGTCTTGAGACGCCATCCCACGATCGCGTCGAGAGCGGTGCTATCCACCGTGCACACGGGGGTGTGCTCTTCATCGATGAGATCAACACCCTCACCCCGCACTCCCAGCAGAATCTGCTGACTGCGCTCCAGGAGGGCTCGTTCCCGATCACCGGCCAGAGCGAACGCTCGAGCGGCGCGATGGTCCGGACCGAACCGGTCCCCTGCCACTTTGTCATGATCGCGGCTGGCAACCTTGATGCCATCCAGGGTATGCATCCTGCTCTCCGGTCACGTATCCGGGGCTACGGCTACGAGGTCTACATGCAGGATACGATGGAGGATACCCCGGAGAACCGCCAGAAGTTCATCAGGTTCATAGCCCAGGAGGTCACGAACGATGGGAAGATCCCGCACTTTGACCGGGGCGCCATGCTCGAGGTCCTCCGCGAGGCCCGGCGCCGCTCGAACCGGAAAGGCCACCTGACGCTGAAACTCCGTGACATTGGCGGGCTCATCAGGGTTGCCGGGGATCTTGCCCGACAGGAGGGAGCCGAGATAACCCTGGCAAAGCACGTCATCACCGCGAAGAAGACCGCCCGCTCGATCGAGGATCAGATCTCAGATGAGTACATCCGGCGGAGCCGCGACTACGACATCACCGTCGTCGAGGGCACCCGGGTTGGTCGGGTGAACGGGCTTGCCGTGATGGGAAGCGATTCGGGCTCGGTGCTCCCGGTGATGGCGGAGGTGACGCCGAGCCAGGGGACGAATGGCACGGTGATCGCGACCGGTATGCTCAAGGAGATCGCCAAAGAGTCGATAACGAACGTCAGCGCCCTTATAAAGAAGTTCACGGGCAAGGATATCAGGAACATCGATATCCATATCCAGTTCATCGGGACATATGGGGGTGTTGAGGGTGATTCAGCCTCCGTGACCGTCGCGACGGCGGTGATCAGCGCCATCGAGGACATCCCGGTGCGCCAGGACATCGCGATGACCGGATCACTCTCGGTCAGGGGCGATGTCCTCCCGATCGGCGGGGTCACCTACAAGATCGAGGCTGCGGCAAAGGCCGGGATCAAGAAGGTGATCATACCGCGGTCGAACCTCGATGATGTCCTCATCGAGGATCGGTATCGCACGATGGTCGAGGTTATCCCGGTCGAGCACATCGAGGAGGTTCTCCAGAATGCGCTCGTGCCAGAGAACCGTGATGGGTTCTTCGCGAAGCTCAGGAAGATGGCGGTCAACCCGACATCCGGCATGTTCGACTCAACCGTCGGGCGGTCTGCGATCTGATCCGGCACGGGATCACCTCCCTCTCGCCCTGAGGAAGGGGGGGTTCCGGCGATCGCCGTCGCAGGCAGAGGTGCGCGGGGCAGGGGATAGAGCAACCTCGTGAACTTCGCACGCCCCTCGCATGGGGCAGCGATGCGCAAGGGTAGATGCGGTGGTGTGTATCCGTATGGTTGAAGCAAGATACTATGACATAAGGTGCGTAAAAGGCGAGATCACCCTGATCGATATCGATAATGGTCTGATCGAGTCTGCCGGCACCTCTTATTTTGATCGGACTGTGGTCAGGGTGCTCGGACCGGTAGGCTGGGGTGTCCTCACCCGCGACCATGTTGATATCGACTCGAAGAGGGAGATCGCCGCCCTCGTCGAAGAGGCGGCGCGCCTGGCTGCGGTCACCGGGGACCGGGTAGACCTTGCCGATGCCCCGCGCGCTCTCCTTCCGGTCCCGCCGCTTACAGAGGACCCCCGGGACATCGGCCTTGAGGAGAAGACCCGGATGCTTGCCGGGATCGAGGGTGCGGCCCGGGTCCCCGAGGTGGTGAATACCCGGGCCCGCTACACCGAGGGGATCGACTCGGTCCGGTTCCTGGACTCGAGCGGGAACGAGTATTCCTACGAGGCGGTCAGGTCAGGGTTCTCAATCCTTGCGATCGCCTCCAGGAATGGGATGATGCAGATGGGGAGCGAGCGCGACCACACCACCACCGGGTTCAACCTCCGGGGTAAGCAGGACCTCGGACGGAAGGCGGGGGAGGTCGCGGTCTCGCTCCTGGGTGCAAAACTTGCGAAGGGCGGGGCCATGCGTGCCGTGCTCGATCCCGAGCTTGCGGGTGTCTTCACCCATGAGGCCGTCGGCCACGCGAGCGAAGGCGACCTCGTCCGTGAGGGTGCATCGGTCCTCGCCGGGAGGATCGGTGAGCGGATCGGGTGTGAGGGGCTGGTCATCGTGGATGATCCATCCCTTCACGAGTTCGGGTTCATCCCGGTGGATGCGGAGGGGGTGGCGGTGCGGCGGACCGAGATCATCCGCGACGGTATCCTCTCATCCTACCTCCACAACCGGGAGACCCTCGCGGCGGTCGGGAACGGAGTTCCCGGGCACGCCCGGGCCGAACACGGTGCGCCGCCTATCGTCCGGATGAGCAACACCTTCATCGAGAACGGTGATGCGACGTACGATGAGATCGTAGCTGAGTGCAGAGATGGAATCCTCCTGATCGGTTCCCGGGGCGGCCAGGTCGATCCCGGGCGGGGGATCTTCCAGTTCAATGCTGAGTACGGCTACCTGATCGAGGATGGGGAGACGGCTGATATGGTCAGGGACGTCTCGCTCTCAGGCGAGATCCTCTCGACGCTCCATGACATCACCCTGCTCGGGAACGACCTGAAGATGAGCCCGGGCTACTGCGGCAAAGGAGGTCAGACCGTGCCGGTGAGCGACGGTGCGCCGCATATCCTGCTTGAGAATGCGACAGTAGGGGGGCGCGGAGCATGAACAGGGAAGACCTTATCGATAGGGTCCTCCGGGAGGGTGAACGCCAGGCCGACGAGGTCGAGGTCTTCTATGCCCGGGGGCAGAGCATCAGTGCCAGGATCAAGAAAGGGGTTCTCGGCACCGCCGAAGAGTCAGAGGCCTGGAACATGGCCATCAGGACTGTCAGGGATGGACGGATAGGCTTTTCGAGCACCGGCGATCCTGATCGCTGGAGGGAGTGTCTCAATGCGGCGCTTGCAAGCGGGAAGATCGCCGCCCCGCAGCAGTGGGGTGGGTTCCCAAAGCCGACCGATCTAGAAGGCACTGCGTACTCGGCGGACCCGGACCTGATCGTCGAGATAGAGGATGCGGCGGGTATGGTCAGGGATCTCCTTGAGGGTGCGGCGGAGCATCCGGTGGAGGTCATCGGCGGGGCTGCGAACCTCGCCCGATCGTACCTTGGAATTGCAAACACGGGCGGTCTCTTCTATGGCATGGAGAGGACGGTGGCGGCGGTCTCCCTCGAAGCGATCAGGGAGCAGTCCACGGGCTACGAGTTCGACGCCTCCCCGTTCATCGCTGATATCAGCGCCCGGGCGACCGGGGAGATGGCGGCCTCCCTTGCCGCCCGCTCCCGCGGGGGCCATGATATAGAGACCGGACGATATGACATCGTCTTATCTCCGGTTGCAGCCGCAAGCATCCTCGGACAGATCCTCCTCCCGGCGCTCTCCGGGAGGAATGTGAAGGCCGGTCGGTCGTTCCTTGCAGATAAAGTCGGGGAGCAGGTCTTCGATGAGCGCCTCTCAGTCTACGACGATCCCTCTGCACCCGGCCTTGGAAGCGCCGCATGGGACGCAGAAGGGGTGCCCACCCACCGTCTGGTCTTCGTGCAGCAGGGGATGCTCGAACGGTTCGCCTATGACCTCAAGACCGGTTACCGCTACGGTGAGAGGAGCACAGGGAGTGCTGTGCGCCCGGGAGGTGGGGAGCCCGGTATCGGCGTTCACAATCTCTTCGTCGACGGCCCCCGGGCAGCCGATGTCGGGGAGGAGCGTGCGGTCTGGATACACGATGTCGTGGGGGCTCATACCGCAAACCCGTTCTCCGGTGACTTCTCAGTCGAGATCTCAAACCCCTTCTGGATGGAAGGCGGGGAGCAGACCGAGCCCATCCGGACCGCGATGTTTGCAGGAAACGCCTTTGAGATGCTCCAGGATATTGGGGGGCTCGGAAAAGATGATCGGAGGGTCGGGCGGCTGATTTTGCCATCAATACGATTAAATAATCAGCAGATCATTGGTAAATAGATGATGGCAGAGCTCCTCGCAATCCTCCTGGCGGTGGCTATAGCGGTAGCGATCTATTATTTCATGAAGAAGTCTCTGACCCTTGTCATCAACGCCGTCGTCGGGCTCATCATGCTCTGGCTCCTGAACGCCTTTGATGTCATGGCGTGGTTCGGTGCCCCCGATATCCAGGTCAACCTTGTGACGATACTCGTCTGCGCCCTCGGGGGTCTCCCGGGCGCCCTGATCGTCGTCCTGCTCCACCTCTTCGGGATTGTGCTCTGAAAGAGGCGGAATATATGCAGTGGTGTATCTGGAGCGCGGTCGATCCCCGGGATCTGTTCCGGGGTATGGAGTAATCGGATGTCGCTGACTTTTGCCCGGCGACCGCCCTGAAGAGTTTTTGATGGGGCGGAGGCGAGCGACAGAGCGGCCACATCCGTCCTGTGCGCTCCGGGCATCAAAACAGGCTCGCCTCCGAGTAGACCTCGATCCCGTCCCCGCAGATCTCGAACGGCTTGATCTCGCGGGAGTGGGCCGACCGACGCATCTTCACGACCTCGAGTGCCAGGTGCACCTCGGTGAGCTCCCGTGACCTGATATACCGGAGGAGGATCACCGTATCAGCCAGGCACTCGACGAGGCCGTATCTGCTCCCCTCCGGGTTTGCTATATCGGTCTCACTTGTCAGCAGGAGGGTGCAGGCCTCGTCCCGCATCACCTCACTGAACCTGAACATCTCCCGCCGCCGGACGGGTTCGTCCAGGAAGAGCCCTTCAAAGAGTGATATCGGGTCGATGATCACCCTTGACGCCCTGACATCTTTGATGAGGGCGGGGAGTTCGCTCTTGATGCTGTTGATCGCGAGGTTGAAGTCAGTCGGATCCAGCCTCAGGAGGGAGAACCGTTCACCGAACGCCTCAAGGTCCCATCCCTTCTGCATCATGGTCGCGCGGAGAAGCTCCTCCCGCTCATCGAGGCTTATGTAGATGACGTTCTCGCCCCGGGAGAGTCCCTCGTATGCAAACTGGAGGGCAAGCATCGTCTTTCCGGTCCCATGGGCGCCGATGATCGAGCATATGCTCTGCTCGATGAGCCCCCCCGAGAGCATCTCGTCGAGGCCCAGAATCCCGAACTTCACCCGGTCAGCCGTTTACACCACCATCCTGATATTTTGCACCTCAAATCCTTCCGCTGCAGATATCTTCACCGCGAACTTCACGAGATCCTTGTCCTCAAGACGGGGCATAACACCTCTGAACCTCTCAAAGTGCATAACCCGATGCCGACGCTGCGCACCTGTCTCCTCCCAGCGGAAGAGGAGTGTAGCATCGACACAGTCAGCGATCTCAAGCTCCTGTGATCGGTCCAGGATGCCGGAGGTGAGCGGCAGGTAGATTGTGACGTTCCGGCGCTTTGCCACCTGTTGCAGGCCGCGCAGGAAAGCTATGAACGCGTGCCACCGTGGGCTCTTCGTGAGCGGCGGCGCGACCTCGGTCAGTGAATCCACGATGATCAGACTGTTGTCCGAACATCCACCAAGCACCCGGACAAGCTCCGCGAGGATATCGCCACCTTCCCGGCGCTGTTTCTTCTGCAGGTGCTCGAGGGTGCCCCCTTCCCTGTACCAGTTCGGGGGAACGATGCTCGCGTCAAAGTAGAGCTCGGAGAGATCGTAGAAGGTGATCTCTTCAGCGAGCCGGGTATAGAGATCCGGGTTGAACGAGAGCGCCATCTCCCTGAGGATATCCTCTCGCATCCGGGTGAGCGTCACGTACACGATCTTTTCCGGGAGGAGATCCTTGCCTGCCTTCCCGCTCCGCTTCAGGATAGCGAGGTGCATGATCGAGGTCTGCACAAACTCGATGTTCCCTGCACCATGCTCACCGAGGAGCAGAACCGCCGATCCCGGCGGGATGCCCCCGTCCAGCAGGGGGTCAAGCGAGTTGATGCCCGTTGGCATCCGTAGTCGGAGGCGGTCGCGCATGGATACACCCCATATATAATGCGAACGATTTATTTGTTCTGATCTTCTGCGATACTGGCGGAAGTTGCGAATGAGCGCGACGGAAAAAGCAGATATATATGGATGCCGTCCTACATCACCTATTGACTATACGGGCCCGGCGGGGCGTGCTGATCCCGCCGCCTCTGGATCTAAATCGATGTGGGCCATGACGACGATGCAACAGACAGCGACCCCTCCTTGGGTGAAGAGACCTGCGGGCGTGCCGCTGGTGCGGGTGCCGCTACGATGACGTCAGGCGCCCCGGAGGAGCACCCTCTCCTCACCCGTCTCCTGGACCGGGTCCGCTTCTTCCGAAAGAGCATCGAGCCTGTGGGTGCGTACGATCCCGATGTACACGGTCCTCTTGTGGAAGCGGTGTCTCCCCCGGACTACGAGGAGCTCTCTCGCTACTGGATCACCACGGGACTCTCGCTCGCCGTGATTGCCAGGAATACCAGGACGAACCAGGCTGAATACCTTCTATTCGAACCGATTCTCTCAGACTTCGAGCATAAGCTGCTTGAACGGCTCTTTGACGATCTCCGTGATGCCCTGATCCTTGATGACCATGACATCGTCGCCGACCGCCGGGTCGTCCTCTTCCGGAAGATGCAGGACCTGCTCGCGGAGTATGGCCTCACTCTCGACGATAGCTCGGCTTTCAAGGTCCGCTACTACCTCGAGCGCAACTTCCTCGGATGGTCACGCATCGATGCATTGATGAGGGATCCCCGGATCGAGGATATCTCCTGTGACGGCACCAGGATTCCGCTCTTCCTCTACCATCGCAGGTACCAGAACATAAAGACGAACATCCACTTTGACGAGCCGGCCTTAAACTCGCTTGCGATCACCCTCGCCCAGCGCTCCGGAAAGCACGTCTCGATCGGGAGTCCGCTTGTGGATGCGACTCTCCCCGACGGTTCACGCCTGCAACTCACCTTCGGCAGTGAGATCACCACCCGGGGCACCTCGTTCACGATCCGAAAATTTCGTGAAACGCCGTTTACGCCCATTGAACTGATGGATACGAAGACGTTCGACGTGGACCAGCTCGTCTACTTCTGGATGGCGATCGAGAACAACAAAAGCCTGCTCTTCGTCGGCGGCACCGCGTCAGGGAAGACCACATCGCTCAACGCGGTCGCCCTCTTCATCCCGCCGCTTGCAAAGATTGTCTCCATCGAAGATACCCGGGAGATCGCGCTCTACCACGAGAATTGGGTTGCGACAGTCACGCGCGAGATGGTCTCAGAGGGGTTCGGCGCCCCCATCGGGATGTTTGACCTCCTCAAGGCCGCGATGCGGCAGCGTCCCGAGTACATCCTTGTCGGCGAGGTCCGGGGGAGCGAGGCTCTGACGCTCTTCCAGGCGATGAGCACCGGACACACGACGTTCTCCACCATGCACGCCGGGGGCGTCGACGCGGCGGTCCACCGCCTGGAGAACGCACCGCTCAACGTCCCGAGGAACATGCTCCAGGCGCTCGACGTCATATCCGTCCAGGCGCTCACCCACCGTGGGTACGATCGCGTGAGGAGGTGCCGGGAGATCGTTGAGCTCGCCGGGATCGATCCTGTCACCGGCAGCCTCAAGGTGAACACGGTCTACGAGTACAATCCTGTTCCCGATACCTTCTCCTACTCAGGGCGATCACGGATCCTCACCGAGATCATGGAGTACCGTGGTTGGAGCCGGGTCCGGCTTGACGAAGAGCTGCAGATCAGGCGCTCTGTCCTTCTCGCCATGCAGAGACAGGATATCAGGGATTATCGGGCGGTCGCCCGGATCGTCCAGGTCTTCACGATCGATCCTGACCGGGTGCTCGCCTCCCTCGATGACCTCAGCAGGCTGGTCCAGTGATCCTGCCTGCCTGTCCACGGATCCAGCGCTTCATCCGATGGCGGATAGGGCGCGATCCTGTGCGTTACCGGGACCTCCGTGAAGATCTTGTTGCGGCGAACCTCGGGGTCACCCTCAACCATTACCTCCTGAGGATGTTCCTTGTCTCCGGGCTCTTTGGCGCCTTCTGGGCAGTCCTGACGTTCGCCGTGCTGCGGTTTGCAGTTCTCCCGCAGGTGAGCATCAGTGCCTACAACATCTTTGACGTCCACCTCCCGGCGTTCGTGCTGGTAGATCCCATGGTCGGTGTCCTGCAGGCTATCGTGAGCGTGGTGATCTTTATCATCACCGCTTATATCGCCTCCGCTCTCTTCCTGAAGTATCCGTCCCTCATAATGAAGAATCGGGAGACCCGGATCAACCTGCTGCTCCACCACGCCGTCGCCTACATGTATGCCATGCGCCAGGGTGGGGCGGAGATGGTGGCCATCTTCCGGGCGATCAGCGAAAATTCGGCGATCTATGGCGAGGCCGCTCACGAATTCCGGCGTGTTGTCCGGGATACCGATTACTTCGGCTATGACATGATCTCGGCGCTCCGGAACCTGCAGGAGACGACACCATCGGAGAAACTGCGTGACTTCCTCCAGGACCTCATCTCCGTCGTCGAGAGCGGGGGAGACGTGACTGACTTCCTTGAGTCCCAGGTCCGCGTCTATCAGGAGGAGGCCCGGTTTGAACAGAAGACCTTTCTCTCCACGCTCCAGCTCGTGGCTGAAGCCTATGTGACACTCTTTGTCGCCGGCCCGCTCTTCATCATCATCGTCATGGTGGTCATGGGGTTTATGAGCGGCACGCCCATCCTGCAGCTCTCGATCATCATCTACCTCCTGGTCCCGGTCGGTTCACTCTTCTTCATCCTCTTTCTTGACGCAATCTCGATCAAGACCGAGGGGATCGAGCGATACACCGAGGCACGCTGGCTCAACGAGTTCGATGACGTCCGGATCGAAGAACGGGTCAGCGACGAACCGCTGATCAGGCAGTTGCAGCACTACGATCGCGTCAGGAATCTCCGAACCTTCCTGCGCCATCCCCTTCAGGCGTTCCTCATCAAGCCAAACCGGACGCTCTACGTGACGGTGCCGATCGCGCTTGGATATATCGCCCTCACCCTCCTTGCAACCCCCGCCTACCCCGACTTCGAGGTCTTCATCGATGTGCTGGACGACCATCTGGTCGTGGCGTTCCTGATCGTCCTCGTACCCTTTGGCCTCTTCCACCACCTCTGGCAGAGGAAGGTGATGGCGATCGAGGCGAGCATCCCTGATTTCCTGGGCCGCCTTGCCGGCATCAATCGTGTTGGCCTGACACTCGTGCAGGCGATAACGATCCTTGTGAAGGCAAACCTCGGGGTACTCTCCTACGAGATCAAAAAGATCAAGCGCGACCTCGAGTGGGGCGCGAGCATCCAGGAGGCGCTTATCAGGTTCGAAGAGAGGATACGCACCCCTGCCATCGCCCGGGCAGTCACCTTGATCACGACGGCGAACAGGATGACGGGGAGCATCGGTGACGTCCTGAGTATCGCGGCCCGCGATGCCACGATGTCAGAGTCCCTCAAACGTGAGAGACAGACGGACATGTTCATCTACGTCACCATCGTCTACCTGGTCTTCATCGTCTTCCTCTTCGTTGTGGTCGTCATAGATATCCGGTTCCTCTCCGTGTTATCCGGAACCGGTTCTCTGACCTTCACCGGCGCGGTCGGTTCAGCGCCTCTTGAGAGTGTCGCCGTCGCAACCTTCAGACGCCTCCTCTACCACGCCTGCCTTATCCAGGCGTTCTTCTCAGGCCTCATCGCCGGTGCGATGGGAGAGGCCTCGATCCGTGCGGGAGTCAAACATGCCTCCGTGATGATCATCACAACCCTTGTTATATTCAACGTCTTCCTGTAGTCCGGATACCGGTGGGTGGGTGTGGTCGACGTCCTGATCCGTGCGCCGGAGCTCCAGGCTGGAGAGTTCATGACAGAATAACCCGATCCTTCAATCGAGATGATGAGGGATCCCTCGCCCGCCTTCCCCGGAGTCCGGCCTGCCTGTACCACCCCCTGCGTATCCAGTGCACACCTCTCTTCCATCGGCGAAGCCCGTGATCGTATCTCACGGGTCTTTTCGGGCTGTTACGATAGGGTTTTATATCCGTCCCTCCAGATATCCCATCTGGTGATAAACTCATGTGTACAGTCGGTGGACCTGTCGATATCGAGTTTGATGAACGGGTGAAGGGCAAGAATTATCGCTGCAAAGAGTGCGGCGAGCGATTCAAGGGCATCGGAAAGCGGCCAATGTGCCCGAGCTGCCAGTCTGAAGATGTCGAAGAAGCCTGAGAGCGGTGATTCTCCTGAATCACCCTCCAGGATAGGCGAGACGATCATCCCTCTCGGGAGGGAGCCTCTGCTCATCAGGGGAGAACACTCTCTTCTGCTCGTAGGAAAAGCCGGTTCCCGGTTTTCTCTCTGTATCGAGACCCCTGACGATGAGTACTTCCAGGGAGTCGACCCCGACGATCTGGTCGTCGTCTCCATGCCGGAAGGCGGCCCGGTCGAACAGGCGCGCATGATGCTTGAACTGGTTCGGCAATACCATATTCCGCTCATCGTCCTCCCAAAAGACCATCCCGGCTCAAAACGGCTGTCGATGGTGGTATCGGTCGCACCGGAGATCCTGCTCGCCTGTGACATCCGGCGGGGAACTCATCCCGAACAGCATCTCCTCTGCTCGTCGCTGGAACTCTCTGGACTCTCGCTTACCGGGATTCCCGGCGGTGTTATGCTCAGGCACCTCCCTCCCGGGGCCATAATAACGCACTTAATCGCCGAGAAATACTCGACGGACAAACAACAATAAATATATGCTTATTTTCATCAAATATTCATGAGCCGTGAGAAGGAGGGTTTGATGAAGACCGATGTCCTGAAAAGCATCAGGGAGACTGAAGAAAAGTACCAGGAAATGATCCGTGATGCGCAGGCCGAGAGGAAGAAAAGCCTCTCTGATGCCGAGCTTGAGGCTGAAAACCTGGTCCAGAAGGCACAGAAAGATGCCAGGGACCACAGGAATCAGCGTCTTGCGGATGCACGAGCCGAGGCGCAGAACAGGTATGCAGAGATCATCAAGGAGGGTGAGGCGCGCGCAGAGGCGCTGAGAGCAGAGGGAAACAGGAACCACGCAAAAGCTGTAGACTTCGTTGTTTCGCAGTTTAAGGAGCGGCTGCATGCTAAGGCCTGAACAGATGCGCCGGCTGCTCATCGCGGCCCCGAAGGGTGAGATTGATGCCATCATCGAGGAGCTCTACCGCCACAACGCCTATCATATCGAAGACTTTGTGCCGGAGATCGAGTCTCCCGAGGGGTTATCGATCGGCCACCCGCTCCCGGGAGCAAGCGATGCGGCCTCGGCGCTCATCAAGGTCAGGGCCATTGAGAATGCGTGCGGGATAGACTCCGGTAGTGTTGTAATCAAAGAGAAGATCCCTGCGCCGAGGGTCAGGGCGATGATCGAGACGGAGCTTCCCGCCATCCAGAAGCAGGTGGAGGATCTCGTCTCGACACGCACAAAGCTTGAGGCATCCCGGAAGGAACACGAACAGCGAGTGAAGGATCTGAAACCCTTTGTCGCGGTTCCTCTGGATCTGGAGCTTTACCGTGGATATGAGCGGTTTACTGTCTTTGTAGGTCATATTTCACGTGACATAGCCATCGACGTCCCCCACGAGAAATACTTTTCCGATACGGTGGACGGCAACATGATCGTCGCCGTGGTGCCAAATGAGCACCGCGAAGAAGTAGAGCGGATGCTTCTCGATGCCCGGTTCCAGGCAATCCCTGTCCCAAACGAGACAGGATCCCCGGCAGAGCTCATGAGGGCTCATACCAGTAAAGTCGAGGAAGCCAGCAGAGGGATAGCTGAAGCCAACCAGAAGCTTACAGAGATCCGGGATAGGCATACCGACTCCCTGGTAGCATGTGATGAACTACTCACGGCTGACGTAGAACGGGCGGAAGCCCCGCTGCGATTTGCTACCACAGAGGAGACCTTCATCTCTGAAGGATGGGTGCCCGAAGATCAAGCTGACAGGGTCCGCGATGCATTGGAGAGGGTGACCGACGGTCGCATCTACATTGAGGAGATGGAGATCGATGACACCTCCAGGGTTCCGGTGGAGTACGATAACCCATCGTTCGCCTCGCCAACCGAGGTGCTCATCGATATCTACTCGCGACCCCTGTACTCTGAGATTGACCCGACGCTGATGGTAGCCATCGTTTTCCCCATCTTCTTCGGCCTGATCCTCGGTGATGTGGGCTACGGAGCAATCCTGTTTATCCTGAGCTTCGGACTTCGGAGGTTCCTGACTGGTGATGCGGGGAGGAAGCTACTTTCGGTGCTCAGTTACGCAGGTATATCTGGCATCGTATTCGGGGTACTCTACAGCGAGATCTTCGGTTCAACGCTCAAGATCCCGTGGACAACAGGATGGGTCGAGGTTCCGGCGCTGTTCTTCAACCGACACCTCAACATAGGAACCGCAACCGGGCACGTCCCCCAGATCGGCGAGCTCATGATCTTTGCTATCTGGATCGGCATCCTGCATGTCACGCTCGGGAGGATCATCGGCATGATCAATGCCAGAAAGCTCCTCCGTGGGAAGCATGCGACCCAGGCGATAATCGCCAATGCAGGGTGGATCGGGACGATGTGGGGAATTCTCTTCATTATCTGGGCGTACTATGCCCTCCCGTTGATGCCCGACCTGACGGGCCTTCCTGTTATCGCAGTGGGGCTGAATGCTGCTGCAGTAGTGGGAATCGTCCTCCTTGTGGCAGGTGCCCTTGGCGTCGCCCAGGAGAACGCGCTTGAGCTGGTCGAGGTTCCTACGATCATCAGTCACGTATTATCATACACCCGTCTTGTGGCGGTGGGCCTATCTTCAGTCGCCATCGCGATGGTGGTCAACTACATCGCGATCGGCATGATCATAGAGCCCCAGCTTGGAGCGATCACACCGATCGGCGTGGTCGCGATAATTATGGGCATTCTCGTCCTCTTTATAGGGCACGCGCTGAACACAGCGCTCGGCCTTCTTGGGGGCGGTCTGCACTCGATTCGTCTTCACTACGTTGAATTCTTCACCAAGTTCTACAGGGGTGGAGGCGAGAAGTACAATCCGTTTGGAATGAAATCTAAGTTTATGGAGGAATAGAGAAATGGTAGATGTTGGTATGACTCTTGAAATGGTAGAAGCATCGCAGATGGGAATGAAGGCGATCGCTGCAGCTATTGCTGTCGGCTCTACTGGAATTGCATCCGGTATTGCAGAGATGACGGTCGGCTCTGCCGCAGTCGGGGCGACAGCGGAGAACCGTGACGTGTTTGGTCTGGTGCTGCTCCTGACAGTTATTCCCGAAACCATTGTCATCTTTGGTCTTGTGGTTGCGCTGCTGCTTCTGTTCTGATGGAGCGAACCATGGGACTCGAGGGATCCAGAGGGCTCGAGGCGGTCATCAAAGAGATCCGGGAGAAAGGGCGAAAGGAGGCCGAGGCGATCCGGGCTGAGACCCGGGCCGAGGTTGAAGCGATCCTCCAGGACGCACAGAACCGGGCTGCCGAGATCAAGATGGCGGCTGAAGCAGAAGCAGGCCGTGTGGCTACCCATATCATCAATCAGGAGGTCTCGGCAGCGAACCTCGTTGTTAAGCGACAGGTCTTGAATGCCCAGAAGACGCTCCTGGATCAGGTCTATTCGGCCTCGCTTGCTGCTGTCGGTGATCTGCCTGCTGAGTTCCACAGGGAAGCACTCACGGAACTGCTGAAGAAGGTGGCAGGGGAGATCGAAGAGGGTGTTGTTCACGCGAATGCGCGGGATGCTCCGATCATCAAGGAGATCATCTCCCGGGAAAAGACCTTATCGGGCTACACTGCGGGTGCGCCGGTTGAGATACCCGGGGGTATCATCGCCGAGAGTACAGATGGCGAGTTGATGATCGATTACAGTTACCGCACGTTCCTGGATGAGGTGTGGGAGTCTGGCCTGAAAAACGCGTCAGATATCCTGTTTACGTGAGGAGGTTCAGTACATGGCAGGAATAAGTGGCGGACTCACGACCAACTACATCTACGCCTGCACCCGAATGCGCGTACGGAGGTCACGGCTGATTCCGCGCGAAGACTATCTCCGGATGCTGAATATGGGCCTGCCTGAGATTACCCGGTTCATCGGCGATACCTACTACCGGCCCGAGATCGATGAACTCGGCACCTCCTTCTCTGGTATCAACCTCGTCGAGGTGGCCTTGAGCTGGAACCTGGCCAAGGAGTACCAGAACATCATGGAGCTTGTGCCCGGGGATCTGAAGTACTTCACTGCCAGCTACCTGCGCCGCTGGGATATCCAGAACGTCGTCACCATCCTGCGTGGCAAAGTGCAGGAGGCACGATCCGGTAAGATCAAGGAGGTCCTTATACCGGCTGGAAGGCTGGATAAGGTCGCCCTCGATCGCCTCCTCGCCGAAGAGTCGCCGGAACGGGTTGTCGAGGCGCTCAAGGGTGAGGCGATCTATCCGATCCTTGAGCGGGAACTCCCCGGCGCGATGGAGTCAGGATCGTTTGCCCATCTGGAGAACGAGCTCTACAAGGGTTACTACGCACAGCTCATCGCCGACGCCCGGGCAGGTATCAAGGGCGGGAAGGTGTTCCTGAGATACGTCGAGCTCGAGATCGATATCAGAAACATCCAGAACCTCTTCCGACTCCGGGCAGGCCGCATCCATGAGGATGTGCGGGAACTGATGATCCCCGGCGGCTCGTTCTCGATTGAGGAACTGCAGCGACTCTCGGGGCTCGAGGACCGGGATGAGTTCATCGACGCCTTAAAAAAACAGGCGAAGGCGCTTCCCCTCCTGAATGCGCTTGAAGCGATCCGGGGCAAGGAGTATCTCCACGAGATCGAGGTTGCGTTGACCCGGGTCCAGCTGGACCAGATGGAGCGGATATCGAAACGGTACCCGTTCTCGGTCCTCCCGGTTCTCGTGTACCTGGAGGAGAAGAAGTACGAGGTCGCGAACCTTCGCGCCCTTGCCAGGGGCAAGGAAGCTAACCTCCCTGGCGAAC
>MTBK01209565.1_pt1 | contig 28047 bp, 22 predicted proteins | sample 1535981 | NCBI WGS metagenome assembly MTBK01 (sample SAMN06109225, study PRJNA356200) | anaerobic digester metagenome | isolation source: biogas reactors fed with pig manure or primary and secondary sludge | place: Spain | collected 2016-06-30
GATTAGGGCAGTAACAGATAGTAATTTAGAAGGGCTGTATCTATGGGTAAGAAATCTAACAGATGTAACAAACGGTGTAGCAATTAATACTAGATTCCTTTTTTGGGATTTAACTCAGTCATACAAAGAGGTATCCTCCGAGTTTGGTAAATTTGCAATACAGAGTATTCCTTACATAGGTCTCTCAATACTAGTAGGTGTGGCTCAGTACTATACAACACATTTTACTCAGAAAATGCAAGGTTTAACTCCAGAACCGAAGAAAACACCTAAGAAGAAGGGTGATGAACCATCAACAGAGGAGATGCAAGCTGCTATGCAGAAATCTACGATGTTTCTCTTACCTTTAATGACAGTATTTCTTACTATTAGTATGCCAGCAGCTTTAGGTTGGTATTGGCTTATTCAATCTCTCCTTCTTGTAGTACAGTATTTCTCAATAAATTTGGATAAAACAAAGAAAGAGATAGAAAAGATAAAAGATAAATTTAAAAAGAAATAGTATGGAGAAAATAATAAAAAAAGAAATAGACAAACTTCTATCACTACTTAGTATAGATACAGAGTATGATATTGAAATAGAGGGAGTGGATGATATGCAGGTAATAAAGATCTCTTTTGCTGGAGATAATCTAGGTTACCTTATTGGTAATCGAGGTAGACATCTGGATTCTCTCCAATATATTATCAGTCTAATACTTAGAAAGAAGCTTCCAGAGGGAACAAATTACAGGGTAGTAGTTGATGTAGGAGGCTACAAAGAGGACAGAAGCAAGAAGATAGAGGAGATGGCTTTACAGAAAGCGGATGATGCTAGGATACTAGGAGAACCTATAGAGCTACCTCCTATGATGCCTTCAGATAGAAGGGTTGTACATATTGCACTACAAATTTTTGATGATATTAAAACAGAGAGTATCGGCGAGGGTAGAGAGAGAAGAGTACAGATAATTCCTTTAGGTGAAAAAGAGTTAGAGATTAAAGATACAGAAGAAGATGAGGAGAGTGAGGAGTAATTTTTAAATGGCGGAGAGAGTGGGATTCGAACCCACGGTCCCGCTATATATTTTCCAATGCTATTACTGAAACGCATATAGCGGGACGCACGCTCTCCAAGCGTGTCCTTTCAACCACTCAGGCATCTCTCCCAAAATGGTATACCCGGCCGGAATCGAACCGACAACCTACTGCTTAGAAGGCAGTTGCTCTATCCGTTGAGCTACGGGTACATGTAGGTAATTCTATCAAGAAAACGGATAAAATAGAAGCTTTCTACTCTTCTACCTCTAGTTCAAGTACTGAAACTATGACACCTCCTCTTCTTTTAGGAAATCTTTTAAGAAAAGAAGGATATTTTCTAGGATTAAATACTACTTCACTCTCTTTTTTAGCATAATTCAAACTATTTATATACTCTACACCCTCATCCCATTTCATCTTTTTTAATTCTTCTTCCAATTCATTCTTATCAACTTTAGGTCTTACACTAGATGAAGCCTCTACTTTTATCTTAATTTTTCCAGCAGTACTTGACTCCACTGATACTTTCTTCTCAATATTATCACCTAAGACTAAATCTAAATCTCTTTCACTTTCAAAAAGATTCCTCTCTTCTGCCTCTTTCCTAAGAAGCTCCGTTAGACCATCAGCAAGACCAGAGGTAGAGTAATAGATAGCACTACCTTCTACTGTTAGATTGAGATTAACTGTACTTGCTTCTGTACCTATTTTCTTATCTGTTTTAATACTATCTTTATCTACCTCACTTGTTATTGAGTCCTCAATTATTTCCCAATTAGAGCTTTTATTCATCAAACTAGATTTTATCTCTTCTATTGCAGTAATACTTAATTCTTCAACGGCCTTGTCAACATCTTGTTGTGACAAGACGGTATACTCCTCTTTACTACCACCAGTAAAGGCCTCTTCATTTCTTCCACTAACTTCTCCTTCAGAATATCCAGTAGAGAAGTTTTCTACAGAGAATTTTCTTTTTGCAGGGATATTGTAACTATCTCCAACATCTGATGCTTCTACTTTTACATAGGTTCGATCATTACAGAGTATCTCTGCTCGTTCAGTTACTTTAAATTGTAGATTATCTGATTTAAGAATATGACCAACATTTAATACCACTTTAGGAGGATTATCTATTGGGCAGGAATCTTCTTTGTAGTAGAATGTAAGCTCTACTGTTCCTTTTGCCCTCTCTCCTTTGTATGATTTCCCTGTAGCGTTTATTGTATGAGAGAGGCTCTTTGTTTCTTTCTCAGTTTTAATTGGAACAGAGAGATTCTCAAAATCAACCTTATCTATTAGTTCTTTCCCATCTAGAATAATCTCTGCTTTAACAGGCTTAGATTCTACAAATATTTTCACTCTTACTAAAGTTGCAAACTGATTGTAAAGAAGAAATCCAAGTATGACAAGAAATAGTAGAGGTCCACCAATTAGAAGAATTAATTTAGCTGTTTTCTTTTTCCCAAAAGATTTAAGCATAGCAAATGGCTTAAAAGAAGCTTTCTCTTTTTTAGGAGTTGCAGGAGGAGTCTCTTGTTCTGAGGACATATCACTGACTAAAGTCTTAGTACTAGGTAAATCTCCATCTATTGAGATAAAAGATGCAGTAGGTTTAATACCTCTTCTATCTACATAATCTTTTTTAGCAGGCTTCTCAAAAGAAGTATCTATGTTCTCCTCAAAAGAAGAGGTACTTCCCTTTATACTCTCATCTGTTACTATACTCTCTCTTCTTGCCTTTCTTCTCTTCTTATTCTCTTTTACTGTTTCCAATGCTTCCTCCCAATCAGATTCAGTAGGGTTCGAAGGAGTATCTATAGTTTTAATACCAGCTATTTTTGCATTACGAACACCTGTAGGATTCTGTATTATCTGTGCAATTAAGAGCTTGTCTTCTCTCTCTACTGTCTCTTGAAGCAAAGCAAGGTTAACAGGACTAATTAAGATATCAGTATGCTCTGTAAAAGTAAGTACTAATCTCTCTGCCTTACTTCCACGGATCTTTCTTACTAAATCCGTTATTTCGTTGCTCTCATCAACAATTATTTTTGAGGTAGTAACTTTTTTCTCCATTGCTATATATCCCAATTTATATTTTTCTTCTCTCTATCAATCTCCATGTCATAGAGATATTTAGCTAAAGAAGCTGGTGTAATATCGTAAAGATTCTGTAACTCTCCACTATTATCTACAATGGAGCCGAGTAAATTAGGAGTAAACATCTCTATTCTAGGGACAACAGTTACAGGCAAATATTTTTTCCATGGGAATTCCATCAGAGAGTTTTTAATATCAGGAAGTAGCGCTCCTCCTCCACATAGGAATATCTGTGTAGGTAGTGCCCCTATATCATCACAATCTTCTAGTGCAACTTTTAGTGTTCTCATCCAGAGGTTTGCAGTGTTGTACATGGTTTTTTGTACCTTACGCATTATATCTTTAGGTAACTCTCTATTCGAATATTTAATTTTCCTCTGTTCAGCGTGTCTAAAATCTGTATCTGTTAATCTTGCTAACTCTTTTGTGAATACCCTACCCCCGAATGCGAACATCTGTGTATCTGCTACATTCCCTTTCTTTACAATTGCTACATCTGTAGTTCCTCCTCCTAAATCAATAAAGATTGCAGAGAAATTCTGATCCTCTCTTCCAGCATGAGCCCTTGCTACACAGAACGGTTGAGATACAATTCCTAAAACTTCAAATCCAAGAGAATTAGCAACTTTTCTTAAAGCTTCTGTATATGTCTTTGGAGCAAAAGATGCATAGAAATTTAATTTAACATCCTTACCTTTGTATCCTACTAAACTATTAACAGGCATTCCTCCTATCTCCATACCTGTTGGGGTAATATGGAGTATCTCTATATCTTCACTTTTTAAACCGGTTCTTACACTTAAGTCTTCTTTCCCATTAACAGAGATCTGAGATTTAACCTGTGAAAGAATTTTATTCTGTTCTTTCTGTGTTACTTCTCTATCATAGCCCTCTTCTCTTTCATAGTTAACAACAATTGAAACACCCTGAATATATTCACCAGCGATACCCATTATTACTTTTTTGGGAAACTCTTCGCTTTTTAAATTACTTAGTAGCTGGTTGATTGATAGTTTACAATTTTCTAATACAGTATCAAGATTTTTAATAATCCCACTCTTCATAGCGTGCTGTTGTTGTTGTATTCTAGAGATTCTGATTATAGAGACACCGTACTCATTCATTGTGAACAGAACACTTTTAATAGTTTCTGTCCCTATATCTAAAGCAACAATGGGAGTAGTTCCATCTAAGAGTGAATTACTTCTGGATTTTAGTCTCGGCAGTTTTATCATGTCTCTCAATTATATCACTAATGTAGTTCCTGTCTACATAGTTATTACTAGTATAATGGGCTCTCTCTCTGTTTTCTTGTATATATATTTAGCTAATTCTTTTTCAATTAGTTTTTTAAGATATTCTTGGTCAAAACTCTTTGCTTTATTCGATTTAGAGAACCAATCTCTGTGTACATCAAATATTATATCTTTTATCTCTTTAAGAAGTTCTTGAGATTTTTTCATGTATATGAAGCCTCTAGATACAAATTGAGGTGTTCCCATAAGTCTATGTGTCTTAGCACTTGTGTTAAGAATAACGGCAAAGATACCGTATTCAGAGAGTTGTCTCCTATCCTTTAGTACAATCTCCCCTATATCTCCCACACCTAAGCCATCAATTAGAATTGGTTTTGATTCTATTACCCTATCTTTTCTCCATTTGTTGTTACTAAATTTCCATATCTGCCCATCATTAGTTAGTAGAACATCCTCATCCTTCATTCCCCATGAGAGATAGTTCTTCTTGTTAAAATATCTAAATGTGAGAGGTCCGTGTACAGGCATAACAGCCTTTGGTTTGATTAAGTCATAGAGTATTTTCATATCCTCTTGGTTACCGTGTCCTGTTGAGTGTATCTTTGTTTCGATTGTATCCTTAATTAAGTCAGCTCCTAGAGCTATTAACCTATCTGTCATTTTCTCAATAGTAGAGATATTCTCTGGTATCTCTGAGGAAGACATCATTACTAAGTCACCACTCTTAATCTTTACATACTTATGTTCATTTAAAGATATTCTTGTTAATGCTGCATATCTTTCACCTTGACTTCCTGTACAGAGTATTAGGAGTTGCTCATCTCTGTATCTTGAAATATCTTTCTCTTTCACAATCAAATTATCTGGAATTTGAATATATCCTTGTTTCTGAGCAATTGATACTGATTGTTCAATACTTCTTCCAGAAATTATGATTTTTCTGTTTGTTCTTTTTGCAATTTCAAAAAGCGCATGTAATCTTGTTAGAAGGGAAGAGAATGCAGCAACAATTATTCTTCCTTTCTGCTTCCTTATTAATTCCTCTAGATTCTCAGTAATCTCCGTTTCTGAAGGAGCCTTACCTTTCTCTGTAGCATTTGTACTCTCCATTAATGCTAAGTCTACTTTACCTCTTAAAGATTTCAATTTGTCGTAATCAGTTTCAGGCTCATTAGTAGGATTAGTGTCTATCTTGTAGTCCCCTGAGAAAAAGACATTACCTTTTGGAGTTTTAATAAAGATGGAGAATGCATCAGGAATACTGTGATTAATTCCAATGAAAGAAGCTTTAAAGCTTTTACCAATATCAACGGTAGTGTATCTTGAAACACCGTATAGTTTTGTTTTCTCTCTTAGACCTGCTTCTTCTAATCTCTCTGCAATTAATGCTTTTGCAAAATTTCCTGCATAAACTGGAGGATAATCAAGTTCAGGAAGCATCCATCTTAGTGCCCCTGTATGGTCTAAATGTCCATGAGTAATTAATATGCCTTTTATCTTCTTCTTGTTCTTCTTTAAATATCTCTGGTTAGGGATAAGGTAATCAATACCGTACATCTCTTGTCCAGGGAATGAATATCCTGCATCTACTATCACTATCTCATTTCCTAACTCCAAGAAATTACAATTTCTTCCAATTTCTGAAGTACCTGAGAGTGCACATAATTTTAATTCATCTATTCTTTTATTTTTATTCACTATTATTTATATATATATATTATTTATTTACCTAGTACAATTTTAATTATACAGGTTTAGAAATTTTTCTGTTTAAGGAGAAAGGGTCAGGCAATATTTAATGTTTTTCAGAGAGATATTTTTCTATAACTTTTATGTGCTTTCTATCTTTTTAGTTTTATCAGGTCTTCTAAAGATATGAAATTAAAGCCACTAACATCATTCCCGTTCTTAAGAATATTACTATCTAGTTTCTTTACTTTCTTCCATCCATCTTGTGTTACAAACAGATTTATGTCATTCAAAGTTTTTATCCTTTTAATAATTCTTTCTCTGTTGACACCGTGGGATTATATCATATCCGTAAGGATATATGTGGGGAATTGTTTAGACAAAATGATAAACTTTAATCCGAAATATCAATAGATACCCTTGTATTTTGAGAGTAATTCTTTTATATCCCTATTTATGATTCTATCCCAATGGCCCTATAGTATTGCACTTTCTTTTTCTTTTTTCTATAATATTTTGTCTGCTCTTTAATAATATTGGTTTATATCATATATAGATTTAATCTTTGATATATACAACCAATTACATCAGCGATAAAGTATGGATTGGTAGTATTGGGTGCTTTTAGTTAATTATTTATTTATATAGTTACTTAAAGGCACCAAATACTATTAGGGCTTAAGGAGGGCCCTTAAACATAAATATCATGGATATAAATATAGAGTTAAAAGAACTACTCGTATTGTTGGAACAGTTGCAGAGTTCTGCTACGGTTTTCATACGCTATTTTTCCTTTTCTGAAGGAGAAATGGAGTTGTCTTTCTCTGTTAGCGAAAGAGAAGGAGAGGGAAAAGTAGCGGAGGAAAAAATAAGGGAAGTTTTACGACAGTTTCCTAGTCGGTGGGTTACTGTTTCGAAGGGGATGTCATTCGATGATGGTATCGAATATGAAATTCGATTCCACCGCCTCCCTTGTTGCCCTATATCAACATCAACAGAGGTGAAAGACAAGTATGACTCCTTATTCCTAGTAATATCTCAGTTCTGGGGGTATCCTTATCCGATAAATATTCAACTTGAGGAAAGGAGCATTGTCCTTTTTATCCTCTCTTTCCACATGCCAAACCCACGGATGTTGGCTAAAAAAATAATTGCCTTACTTGATGAAGAGGGGCTATCATATTGTATCCAAAATGGATATGAAAGATATATCTCTCCACAAGAAAAAGAAATTTTATATTCCAAAGAGAGAGATCAAGGAATAGTTATATCCCTCGGATAGAAGCATTAAGAGACCCAGCCCTTTATGTCATTTTTATGACAAAAATCTTTATCGCTGGTGTTCTCTTTTATAAATATTTTTGTATTTATTAAAGAGATAGTACAAATCCTTTCCTTTTGTTTCTTTTTCTTTCATATCTTCCCTTCTTCCTGATATAATTCCATATTACAATGGAACAATTACCAAAATCATATAATTCTAATACAGAAACAGAGATATACTCTCTCTGGTTTAAATCTGGCTTAACCGACCCTGATAAGATGGGAGAGTATCTTAAGGAGAAAGAGTATGAAGTTAAAAAACCTTTCACTATTACATTACCACCTCCTAATGCAAATGCTAATCTACACTTAGGCCATGTATGTGGTTACTCTTTTCATGATGTAATGGGTAGATATATGAGAATGAAAGGACATCCAGTATTACTTCTACCTGGGAAAGACCATGCTGGTATACAAACTGAGAGTGTTTTTACAAAACATTTAGAAATGGAGGGAAAAACTAAAGAAGATTTAGGTAGAGAGAAGTTCTATGAAGAGATATATAAATTCTGTATGAAGAATGCAGAGAATGCTAGAGAACAGGAGAAACGAATAGGATTATCTGCTGATTTTAGTAGAGAATTTTTTACATTAGATCCTAAGTTAACAAAGATAGTATATGAGACCTTCTACTCTATGTTTGAGGAAGGATTAATATACAGGGATAAACGAATAATTAACCAATGTCCTAGTTGTATGACTGCACTTGCAGATATTGATACAGAGCATGAGTTAAAAAGAGGGATCTTTGCATATATTAAATATCCGTTAGTGGATAATCCAGATGAATATATTACAGTAGCAACAACAAGGCCTGAAACAATGTTGGGAGATACAGCAGTCGCAGTACACCCTAAAGATAAAAGATACTCCAAATATGTTGGTAAGAAGGTATTACTACCGATAGCAGATAGAGAAATCCCTGTAATAGCAGATGAAGAGGTAGATATGGAGTTAGGTACAGGTGCTGTTAAAGTAACTCCAGCACACTCTCCTGTTGATTTTGAACTAGGACAACGACATAACCTAGAGATTATAAATGTGATTAATGAGAAAGGCTTAATGGAAGGAGATATCCCTGAGAGATTTAAAGGTATGAAAACAGTAGAGTGTTCTAAAGCATTGGTAAAAGAGTTAGATGAGCAAGGTTTGTTAGAAAGGATTGAAAATACTGAACATGAAGTAACAGTATGTGAGAGATGTAGAAGTAATATCGAACCTATAATCTCAAACCAATGGTATTTAAATGTTAAATCTTTAGCAGAGGAAGCTCTAAAAGAATTGAAAAAGGGAAATGTCAAGGTATATCCAGAAGGACAACAGAAAGCATTAATTCATTTCTATGAGAATATTCAACCTTGGTGTATATCAAGACAGTTATGGTGGGGACAGAGGATACCAGTTTGGTACAGTGGAGGTAAGAAACTCTATGATTGGTTACTTGAAAACAAGGGTAGAGCTGTACAGGATTTTGAAAAAGAAACAGAAACTAAAGTAAACGGTACAGGAGAATTACACTTAGGAGAAGATAAGCCAGAATCTATTAATGGAGAAATATGGGAGAAAGAAGAAGATGTCTTTGATACATGGTTTAGTTCAGGACAGTGGCCATTCACTACCCTAGGAGGCCCAGATGGAGCTGATTTTAAAAAGTACTACCCTACTCAGATGATGATACATGCAAGAGATATTGTCTTTTGGTGGTCTGCAAGAATGATAATGATGGGATTGTACAGAACAGGACAGGTCCCTTTTAGAGATATTTTCGTAACAGGTATGATATTAGCAGATGATGGTTCTAAAATGTCTAAATCAAAAGGGAATAGTGTAGAGCCTAAAGAGATATTTGAGAGATATGGGGCTGATGCTCTAAGACTTTGGTATTACTCTGATGCATTACCAGGTAGCAATGCTCCTTTAAGAGAGGAGAAGATTAAAGGAAACAGAAATTTTGTTAACAAGATATGGAATGCAAGTAGATTTATAATAATGAATATTAATGAATCAGAGATTCCTAAGATATCTAAAGAGGAGATAAAAAAGACAGAGAAAATAGTTGAGACGGAGAAACATATTGTAAAGGTGAGTAGATATATTGAAAAATACCAGTTTAACCTAGGAGCAGAGAGTATTAGAGAATTCTTCTGGCATCAGGTATGTGATATCTGGATAGAAGAGATAAAGAGAGAGATACAGGGTCAAGAAATAGGTTCTCAGATAAGGGTGGAGAGATTAGCAGAGTTACTTTATATATTAAAGTTAAACCTTAAGATAATGCATCCCTTTGTTCCATTTGTTACTGAATCAGTATGGCAGGAATTAGTCTCATTAAACCTTGCAAGTAGTCTTTTAATGGAACAACAGATTTAGCGCTTACTTTGCAGTTTCCTGGAAGGTAGAGATGGAGAGAACCAGTGATATTAAAATCATTGTAGTTAATGGCTCTCTCCATCGAAGCGCAAGTAAAGACTAGCGACCGTTGCGCTTCAGAGATTGATCACCCCCTTTCTTTCTGCCTACCCCTCCAGTAGGTTTCTGCCTCCTCTTCTCTTCTTGTTTAGATTGAAGGGAAGAGAGTTTCCCCCTTCCTTTTGAAATAGAGAAAGTGGTCATGACACACCTCCTAACAATTATTAAATCATAAATACTCTCCTTTGAAAACATATTTTCTTTAATAGAGATTTAGATATATAATGAACCTATTATGGATAGAAAGAAACTCTTTATTACTACAACTCTTCCCTATGTTAATGCTGAACCACATATAGGTCATGCTTTAGAGTTTGTTCAAGCAGATACAATTGCAAGATATTTTAGAGAGAAGCTTGGTAAGGAGAATGTATTCTTTAATATAGGTACAGATGAGCATGGATTAAAGGTATATACAACTGCTCAGAGAGAGAATATGGATATTAGAGCTTTTGTTGATAAATACTCTCAGAGATTCAGAGATTTTTGTAAACTGTTTTTTGTAGAATATGATTATTTTTACAGAACTTCAAGTACTGATCACCATAAAGCAGCACAAGAATTCTGGAAGAGGTGTGAAGCAAAAGGAGATATCTACAAAAAAAAATACTCAGGACTTTACTGTTTAGGATGTGAAAGATTTATTACAGAGAAAGAACTAGTTGATGGTAAATGTCCTGATCACGGTATAGTTCCTGAATTAAAAGAAGAAGAGAATTATTTTTTTAGGCTCTCTAAATACAGGGAACATCTCTTAGATTGGATTAATTCAAATCCTGGTGTGTTAAAACCGAAACAGAAGCTAGAGGAGTTAAGAGCAATTATTAAGGATATTGAAGATGTTAGTATCTCAAGACAGAGAAAGAATCTACCCTGGGGGATTGAGGTACCAAATGATCCTGAACAAGTACTCTATGTTTGGTTTGATGCATTAACCAACTATGTAAATGTAGTAGGTTTTGGCTCTGATGAGAAGAAATTAAAGGAGTGGTGGCCAGGTATTCAATTGTTTGGTCCTGATAATCTCCGCTTTCAAGCAGTAATATGGCAAGGTATGTTAATATCTGCAGGTTTAGAGCATACTCTACGTCTTCTAGAGCACGGTATGGTACTTAGTTCAGATGGGACAAAGATGTCTAAAACGAAAGGAAATGTTATCTCTCCATTTGAACAAGAGAAAAAGTACAGCGCAGAGATTGTAAGGTTTTATCTCTTAACTGGAATCCTTACATATGCAGATTCAGCCTACAAAGAGGATGATTTAGTAAATATGTATAACTCTAGATTAGTGAACAATTTTGGTAACCTCCTACACAGGGTTTTACATCTAAGTAACAGATACAGTGTAGAGATAAATAATGAGAGTACTGTTGAGGAAGATTTTAAACAATCTGTATCTAAGTATGTTAGAGAGATAGAGGGATATTATAATGATTATGAGATTGCTTATGCAGGAGAGAGTATTGATAGACTTGCAGATTGGGGGAATAAATATATAACTGAGAGAGAACCTTGGGGAAGCAAGGTCTCTGCAAAAGAGAGAGAGAATATATTAAATAATCTGAGTTATTTACTCCAGTTAGTAATTCACTTTTACACACCAATTATCCCTTCTAGCTCTGAGTTGGCTAAGAAAGCCCTCTATGATAGAGAAAACATTATTCTTTTCAAAAAGATATAGTTTATATATAATAGAAGTACAACATAATTTAACTGCCTTATGTTTAAAAGAAAAGACAATCCAAAATCAATTGATTTTTTACAACCCGTAGGACAATCCGAGAAGGTTGTTCAAGCTTCTTTTGATTGGTTAACCACTATTGGAAAGACACTGTTAATAGCTACTCATTTAATTGTTTTGAGTGCATTTGTGTTTAGGCTTCTTAAAGATGGTAGGAATAATGATTTAACAAAGAAGATTAATGATCAAGTTAAAGTACTAGAGAATGATACATGGAAGAGAAGTGTAATTAAATATGAGAATTTACAGAGTTTGCTGAAAGATATAAAGGTTGTTAAGGGGGAACAAGAGGCAAACTCTAAATTAATAGCCGAAATACTAGATGGAGTCCCCTATACACTAGATATAGAGAGTATTTCTATTAAAGGTAAAAAGATTAGTATGTCGCTTAGAACAGTGGATTTTACAGCGTTAAAAAATTATGAAGATTCGCTTAAAAGTAATGAAGATTATTACAAAGATGTTAAATTTAATATTCAAAAGAAAGGAGATGAACTCCAAGTTTCAATATCTTTTGAAGTTATTGGAGAGATAAAATAAATATGGGAATAGCCGAACCAAGTCAAAAAACAGAATATGCTCAGATAATAAAGAAAGGAGCCTCAAAGAAGGTTGATATGGTTTTTACAGGCTTAACATTTATTGCAGCTACACTACTGATTGTTTTTGCAATTGTTCCAACTGTTCAAACAGTAAAAGATATTGATAGAGAGATTAAGAAGAAAGAACAAATGTCTGCCGCTTTAGGGAAAAAACTTGAAGCTCTTACGAGCTTAGATACACAGTATAATCAGAATAAAGAGATTTTTGATAGTTTAGAATTGATTTTTCCTACAACAAAAGAGTTTACACTTCTTCTGGCGAATATTGATGCTGTAACTCAGAGAAATAACTTTATTCTTCAATCAATAAGTTTTGCGGAATACAGAAATAGAGATTATCAAACTGAAGCTACTGTTCTTAATCCTTTCTCTGTTCGTTTATCTGTAGCTGGAAGCAAAGCAGATTTAACAAATTTACTGAAAGATTTAGAACAGATGCCGATGTTCCCTGCAATAGAGAGTATGGCTTACAGTAGTAAAGTGGATAAGGATGGTAATATAAATTATTCAATATCATTAAGAGTTTACCATTTGTTAGAACATAAGTTTTACGAATAAAAGTATGGAGGTATTTAGGAAATATTTTGTTGTTATTCTACTAACCATAGTTGTGGCAATAGTGTGGGGAGGGATACTACTTTTTTCTGGTAGATCATCTGTATCAGTTAATCCTAATGTAGAGAAGTATATAAAGCCTTTAGATGCGAAGTTTGATGAGGAAATTCTCCAAGAAGTATCTGAGAGAGCACAGGAGAGTTTTCCTATCTCTGTAGAAGAGTTAGAAGCATTAAATCCAAAAATTTTTGAAGAAGAGTACTAAGTATTAATATAGTCATCTAAACTTTTTTCTGATGAGCGCTCTTTAAGTTTCTTTAGTGCTTTCGCCTCTATCTGTCTAATTCTCTCTCTTGTGACACCGAATTCTCTCCCTACTTCCTCTAGTGTTCTTGTTACTCCATCTGTAAGACCAAATCTAAGAGCTAGAACTCTTCTTTCTCTATCTTGAAGAGAGTCAAGTATATCTTTTAACTGATTTTTAAGATATTCAGAAGTAGCAAAATCTTCTGGACTTTGAGACCATTCATCTGGAAGGATATCTTGTAATTTACTATCCTTTTCTCCTCCAATTGGGGTGGCTAAAGAGGATGGGTTCTGTTTAATCTTCCTTATTTCTCCAATTTTTTCTATCTCAATATCCATCTCTTTTGCAATCTCTTCATCAGTAGGCTGTCTACCTAGTTTTGTGGTAAGAGTACTGTTTACTTTGTTAAACTTGTTTATTGTTTCAATCATATGTACAGGCACCCTTATTGTTCTTGCCTGATCGGCTATTGCTCTCGTTATAGCTTGTCTTATCCACCATGTAGCGTATGTAGAGAACTTAAAGCCTCTGTGATAGTCAAATTTCTCTACAGCTCTCATTAAGCCGATATTACCTTCTTGTATTAGATCAAGAAGCTCTAAACCACTCTTACTATACTTCTTTGCAATACTTACTACTAATCTTAGATTAGCAGTGATTAAAAGTTGTGTTGCTTCGTTATCTCCTTTCTCAATCCTTTTTGCTAATATTACTTCCTCTTCTGCTGTTAGAAGAGGAATTTTCCCTATTTCAAATAGATAGGATCTAATAGCATCTGTTGAAATACTAGATTGTATTGTTTTTAATATCCTTATCTTTTTCTCTAGTGTTAATTGTTCTGAATCACTAACTATGTCTTCCTCAGGCTCTATTACTTCAATATCATTCTTCTGTAATTCTGAAAATATATCGTCTAGTAGTACAATATCATCCTCTATTGTTGGAAAAAGTTCTAAGATATCATCTTGGGTTAAAAAGCCTTGTTCTCTACCCTTAATGACCAATTCTTTAATATGTTTATCTTTTGATGTTTTTGACATAGATTAAGTATGATATAATTTAATATATGGCAAAGTCTTTTAACGAAAACAACTTAAACGAAAGAAAGGAGTTCTTCATAAGTACCATCGCTAAATTTTGTGATAAATGTGGCAACCCTTATTCTAGAGATGATTTAGAAATAATTCAAGATACAAATCTATCGACCATTATACACTTTTCTTGTAGTAATTGTAAGTCAAATAATATAGCTACATACATCAAACCTATGGGGATTAGTAATAGAATGCCGATAAATACAGACTTAGAAGTTGAAGAAATATCCAAATTTGCACTTATGAAAAAGACTTCTCCTGAAGAGATATTAGATATATATCTCTATCTAAAAGAGAAGGATAAGGTTACTGTATAGTCTATCTCTGCCATGATATGTAGTAATGTTCATTTGAGGAGAGTTCAAATCTTTTTGAAGCACTATTCTCAATAATACTAAGGCCATCTGTTTGTTCAACAGTCCAGTTATCTGGATAAAACAGTGATAAGTTGTATGTATCTTTTTTACTACCTGGTTGTTTGTATATATTAATATCTAATTCATAATGAGTATCACTCTTTCTTAATATGAAATTACTTGGATTATCATCTTTAATTAGTCTGTAAGATATCTCTAAAGTCTTAGACTCTTTAATAGGAGTATTTACCCATCCTGCAATTATTCTGTAGCCAGATTCTTCATAAAGTTCCTGTCTGTTCTCTTCAAATCCTCTAATACCAGTTACTTTTGCTTCATGTGGTAGAAATATCCTTATGTAATTTCTGTATTCACCTTCAGGGTACTGTTCTGTAGAGGAGTCATTCTGTATTACCACTTTGTAGTAATAATCTATTGTTTTTTCATCTCTTACATTAATCTCAAGAGAGTGAGCCTTTTTAGAATAGAGAGTTGCTTTGTTTACTCCCCAGTTCCAATCTATACTTGTAGGGGTAGTTAAGAATTTTGCATCAATATTTGAATCCCAACCATTCTCATTAACATATCCCCTTGCTATGGAGTTTTTAAAGGTCATTGAGATGTTTTTTTGGAATAGAGCTTCACTAAATACAGAGTGAAGTTGTTTGTAATCATTAAATTTCGAAGAGAAGAATTTTGTAATAACCGAATCAAAGAGATTTGTTAAGAAGGGAGAACTTCTTAAAGAGTTTGGATCGATATCTGGCTCAATCTCATACATCTTTTGATAGAGATTACCCTCCGTTATTAATTCATTCTCTCCAGGTATCTCTATTCCTCCCCATGTAGCTAGTAGTTTCTGTATAAAGGATGTATCAACTGTAATTATCCCATCAAGGTTAGTTCCTTTCCCTAAATCATAGATGAACTGTTCTGCAGAGAGTAATACTGATTCTAAGTTTGGATCCCAGTTTACTAGAGGGAATGAGAAGGTGGTGTTAGGTAGTGCTCTTAACATTGAATTAGGGGTACGAGATGAGTAATTTTTCAAATTTAGTGTTGCTTGAGCATTGTATATATCATCGATAAACAACTCTCTAATCTGTCCTCCTTCTAGTGCAATAACGGCGTAATTTGATATCCAACCACCTGTACTCCTTATCTCACTATTGTCCTGAAAGAGTATTAAATATCTTTTCCTTTCATTTACACCTAACAGATCGGATAGAAAGAGAGTTAATCTCTCAAGAGGTTTAACGGTATTACTTGTTTTAGTAATTAGATCTTTGTATTCAAGGATATACTTTCTTGTAAATTTAGGGAATTTAGCAGTATCTACACTATTAATGAGATTCTGAGCAAGTGTCATAGTATATATCCCTTCTTTTAGAATATATGTATTATCTTCTAATGAGCTTAAATACTCACTGTAATCATCAACCATATGTGTTTCAGAGGATGTTGATGCTAGATTAGGTTCAAAGTCTTTTAGATACTCTCCTAAGGGCCTTAAACTCATAACTAAGTCTTGTGCACTCTGTGAGAAGTACCTAGTACCTTGTACTATCTGATTAATATTAGAGAAGTGTTCCTGTGTATTGGTTATTTTGAATAACCAAGAGAGTTTTGTAAGATTATTCTCTATTCTACCTGTATTCTGAGAGATATTCTGACTATTTCTACCTATCTCATCAAAGTCTAATTCAGTAATCGCTGTATTAAGGTTTTTACCTTGACCATACAGTAGTGTACCTCCGAGTATTAGACCGATAATTGGAGCTATTAAGAAGTAGAGAAGGAGGGTACTGATTACTGTAATTGTAAAGTACTTAAGTATTTTAAAGTAGTCTATTTCAGTGAAAAACTCTTTAGGTTTAGCAATTCTTCTAAAAGGTTTTGTCAAAGAGTGTACAATCGATCCTAATTTTGTTCGAGAGACAGTAGATAACTTCTCTTCTTCTTCTCCTTTCTCTCTACCTACTGTTTTATCTAGCTCCCATTTCCTATCTGATTTCTCATAATATGCTTCTATCTGCTCAATCGTTGAATCTTCTAATGTTATATTCTGTTTCCATCCAAATCTAGTTGCATTAGGAGCAGGTATGTAGAGATCCTGTAAGATGGTATCTGCATCTTCTCTCTCTACAAATTTAATAGCTTTAGCTTCTACGTCTAACTCTAATAATTTGTAAGCTAATGAGAGTGTAGTATAGTCATTCTTGTTACATAATGAGATAACTTCTCCAGATGTATCCTCTGAAAAAGTTAGCTTCAGAATACCGTATACAGCATCACTTTCATGGATAATATTATGTAACTCTAAACCCTCTCCATCTATCTCTATCTGATGCTTCTGAGTAGCATCTATAAACAATTTATCTATCTTCTCATCAGATATCTGATTAACTCCTTTGCCGAAAATAGTACCTAATCGGATAATTCTCAGGTTAGCTTTACTTTTATCAACAAATTCAGCAACATGGTTCTCTCCATATCTCTGTAATTCCAGTGGAGAGTACGGCTTTGTTTTACTTGTAACAGCATTGTTTATCCTATTTGAGAGAGCTCTGTTTAATTCTAATGAGGTAACAAGAGACATTTTGGCTTTATACTTATTCCCTGCAGTTATACTACTGTTTAAGTAATCTGTTTCAGAGAGGAAATCCTTGTTATCAATTTTGTCAGTACTATATATTTTCTCTCCTAGCATGTAGAAGAGATAGTCAATTCTTGCTACTTTTTCATAGAAATTCTTTATACCCTTGAAATCAATAAAGGTAACTTTTCCAGACTTTTTCAATTCATTGAAAAACTTCTTAGAATTATTCGTATATCTATCAATTATTACAACATGACTCCCTTGTTCAAGAAGAGTTTTGGCAAGTAGGAAAGAGATATAGTTGCCCCCATGCACTATTATTGATAGAGGAGTTTGGCCTTTAATTTTGCTTAAATCTGTTTTACTCATTATCTACTTTTTCAAAATAAATAGGTATCGGTAGTTGATATCCTTTTACATACAGTATATATCCTTCTCTAATAATAATGGGGAATTCTAAATCTTCATACTGTTTAGAGCTAAGACTTATTGTATATTCACCGGTGTTTAATTTAATATTTGTTACAGGTGTTGGCTTAAGAAACTCATTGTTGATATATACATCGCTACCTTCTGTATCTGAGGTTATTGTTATTTTCCCCTTCTCCTCACTCTTTGTTGAGTCTTTCTCATAGTAAAGGATAGCACCGTGTAAGTGATCATTAGGTCCAATCTCCATATTAATAATAGAAACACTGTTCTTTGTTAAAGGGATATTAAATTTATGAGTTTTGTAAAAACTTTGTTGAGAAGATATTTTAGTTAACTCTACAATATATGTTCCAGCGGGTAAGTTTTTAATACTGATTGGAGTCTCTCCATACTCTTTACCATTAATTTTCACTGAAACCTTCCCATTAGGGGTAGATATCTCTAAGGTAGTATTTTGATAGAAAGATTTGATTACAGGTAATCTCTGTAAGAAGCCTTCAAGAGGGAGAAAGAAGAGAACAACTGAGAGGGTAGTTATACAGATTATTACAATTATGGCAGTTTTAAATCTTTTCATTATATATCCATTATATTCAAGCTATTTTCTTTTGTCTACAATCCGTTAATATGAATACTTAGATTCAGGGGATTTCCTCTCTTCAGATTCTTTTTTACTCGCCCTGTAGTTAATATATGCTATGAAGGCGATAATTAGAAAGAGGGTAAATATTAGGGCAAAGTATCTAAATGCTCCTACAGAGAGGATTGCAATAGAACCGATTAAGAGAGCAAATGTAGTTTCAATCAGGAGAACTTGTCTTGAAGAGAGGTTTAATTGCAACAGCTTGTGATGTAGGTGAGATGTGTCATTGATTCTCATCAGCTCTAAGAGATTCTTAGGTTTGTAGGTAATATATCTATTGATAAGGACAAACATGGAATCAATTACTGGAAGTGCAACAAGCATTATGGTTATGGAGAATTTAATACCAGTTATTAAGGCTAAGATACTAATTAAAAAACCGTAAAGAGACTTACCTGTTGAACCAGACATTATTTTTGGTGGTGGGAAAGCGAAGAAAAGAAGTGATAGTAATCCTCCTGAGATAAAAACACTTAGGCTAGATGTGAAGAGAGAGTATGTTCTTACCCCTATTATAAAGAGAAGAACAAAGATAACGAGTGAGTAAGATTCTATCAATCCTGGTGAACCACCAACCCATTTTACAGAGTTGATGCAGAGAAGAATCCAAAGAAACAGGATTAAGTCTCCTGGAAATACAAAAGAGAATGGTATTGAGAAGAGGTTAAAACGCCATATTAAGCTTGTTAGGTTAATAAAATCACTAGAGAAAAAACTGATATGTGTTAAATCTATAATAGAGAAAGCTACTATTAAAGATGCAAAGATTTGGAAAAAGAGCTGAACTTTAGATGGTAGATTAAATATATCATCAAGTATAGAGCCCAGGACAAGGATAAAGAGGGATATAATTATTGGTATGGTGAAAGCATCGAGTCTAAAAAATACAAGGATAGCGAAGAGAAGCGGAATGGTAATAGCTAATCCTCCTAAGGATGGAGTTTCTTTGTCATGTAGCGCTTTCTCGGGATTATCATACTCTCTACCTCTACGTTTTGTTCGTGGTCTATATGTTACCCCCCATTTGTAAGCTAATTTGCCTAGTAATGGAGTTAATATGAAGGATAGAACTAATCCAATTACAAATAGGGGCCAATACACTATGTATCTATCAAGATTGGAGAAGATACTAATTTTTGAAAGTTGTAATACTCTCTCTAAGATCCGTGTTGGTATAGAGATGTCCATAATTTAAAAAGATAAAAGTAATCTAAGAGATATTATACATAAAGAGAAATTAGATAATAATATTGAGATTAGCAGTACTTTAGAGAGCAGTCTCTCTTTGTGATAATATTTTCTTGAAATAAATAATCCTATTAATAGAACAGATAGTCCTAGTAATGGGTAAAGATATATTAAATAGCTGTTACCAAGTCTCTTCTGTAAAGGTACATAGTAGTTGAATACAGAGATTCTTGTTGGTATCTTTTTCTTAGTAAGAAGATACCCTTGAGTAAAGATGAGTGTGGAGGAGAGAATCAATGTAAACCACATTAAAGGATCTTTAAAATACCTGTTTGTCTCCAGTCCAGCTAACCAGAGTTCATACTGATCCTTGTATTTGTAATAGATATTTTTAGGATTATCTTTTAGACCAAAGTCGAGCTGTGCTTCTTTCTCTTTCTTCATCCTCTCATTATATCAAAATGGTTCTCTGTTTAGTATTTCAAGATATTCATTTAGTGAGAGATCAGAGGGTCGCATATCTCCATATTTTTTACACTGTTCTTCAAAACGAGTACCTTTTAGATTATTTAAAAGATTTTTCCTTGGATATTTAAAAGAGAGTGAGATTAAATTTTTAAGATTAATTGTATTATCTAATTCTAAAAAGGAAGGGGTAAATGAGATTAAACTACTGTAGACATTAGGTTTAGGTCTAAAAGATTCTGGAGAGATATCAAGAAGTTTGTTACATTCAGCATATATCCTAGTCAACAGGGAGAGTGTAGAGTATGGTTTTTTGTAGATATATTTCTCAGCAACCTCTTTCTGAATAATGAAGTATGATGTATATCTAAAGGATTTACTTTCTATTATTTTCTTAATTATCTTCTTAGAGATGTTGAAAGGTAGTGATCCAAAGAAAATAATATCCTGTGATGGAAGAGAGTTAATATTAAAATCAAGAAAATCTTCATTAAATACCTCTATGTTTGGAAACTGCTCTGTTAGTTTAGTAGCAATGTTTTTATCCTTCTCTACAACATATATGTTTCTGTATTTATTTTCTAATTTTGCTGTAAAGAAGCCAGTACCAGGACCAATCTCTAAAAGAGTATCTACTTGAGGGTTCTCTAAATAACTTACTATTCTGTTACCTAGATTCTCATTTACAAAGAAATTTTGTCCAAGAGATCTTTTAGTTCTCATTTATACCCTAAAGTCCCAGATATTATCTTTTTTAAGAAACTCTTCTCTGCAAGAAGAACAAGTAGCTTTATTCTTAGTAAAATTAAGAGAGTCTTTACATTTAGGACACACTAAAATATCTTCTAGCTTTTTAATATGCTTTTTACTAGATTCTTTACGAACTAACAGTTTTAAAAAGATACTCGGTGCAATATTAGTAAAAGAGAGAAGATTCTGTGAGAGTTTTTCAAAGAATAGTAACTGTTTTAGGCTAAATATCCTTTTAAAGAGATTCAATCTTAGAAATGAACAACCTAATTTTTTCTTTACCACAAAACCTACCTGTTTTAGATTCTCTCTAATCCATTTAACATCATAGTTGTAGAAAGGAACTTTAACATGTTTCCTTGATCCTTCATGATGACCTTTATCAGGTTGTTGGTAAGGTCCAGGTTTAAAGAGAGAGAAGTTTAAAGAGAAGAGTGATTTAATTACTGCCTTTATATGTAATTTATTAGCAAATTCTTGTATATATATACTATCTCCTTCTAGGACCCTATATATCTCTTTAAAATAGTTATCAGGCTTCACTATGTGATGTAGTACTCGTACAGTTAATGCACCGTTAAAGGAGTTGTCTTTAAAAGGTAAGTGATAGGCATTTGCAGCAATTAGATATGTATTTGGGAAATCTCTTTTAATATTACTGTAATTCTTCTGTAATGTTTTGAGTGAATAGTCAATAATTACAGGATTATTATAGTTGTCGTAATAGGTTGGAAGAAGTCTTCCATAACTTCCACCAATATCTAGAAACCAATTACCTGAACTATCTTTCAGTAATTTTTTTAATGCAAGAACCTCTGCTAGATGCTCATACTCTCTTCTTTTCCAGTATGTACTGTAGTCGTAATTAATGGTGTCATAATCTGCTATTTTCTTCATATTTTCTCTTCTCATTAGTTAATTTTTGGAACTCTTCTAATAGTTTCTTTGATTCTTTACTATTTCTCATCTGCTCTGCAGAAGCAATTTTAATACCGTACTCTGTCTCCTTTCTTTTGAAGTAGTTTTTGACAATACTAGAGTAGAGTAACTCTAGTTCATCTTTTGAACCTTGTTCTTTAGAGAAAGAGAAGATACTCTCTTGAAGTAAGTTTTTGATTAAGTTGTTATCATCAAACTTATTTAAGATTTTCTCTCTATCTAAGTTTTGTTCTCTCTTAATATATCTTAATATCTCTTTTACCTCAGAGTTAAAGAAATATTTAAGTTTAATATTTTTATCAATCTCTATATCTTTTTGAAAAAGCAGCTCTTGTAAAAAAAGAACCTCTAAATCTTGAGGAATAATGGGAGATCTTCCACATTCAACTTCTTCTTTTGGCCTGGTCATCTGAGCAGTTTTTTTGCTCAGATCTATTTTAGTGAGGTTTAAACCGCTTTTCACATAGAAAGAGGAAAGTGTTGGATTAACAACAAAAGAGAGCATTCTCTCCATCCATGATACTGTTTTTTGGTAGTCTTCAAGCCTATTTAAGTCTCTTTTTTCAAGGAGGTTAACAAGCATGAATGTATATGCATCTACCTTCTTAGAAATAACCTCTTTTATCTTCTTAGGTTCATGCTTAATTAACTCATCTATATCTTTGTAAGGAGAGGTGCTTGTAGCATATGTATTTAGAGATAGTTGTTGAGAGAGTACAAAAGCCTTTTCTAAAGCCTGTTGTCCTGCTGTATCAGTATCAAATATGAATAGAATATTTTTAGTGAGTCTAGAGATTCTCTCTAACTGTTCTTTAGTTAAAGCAGTTCCTAGAGGTGCTACTATATTCTTAATTCCAGCCTGGAAGGCTGCTATTACATCAGTTTGGCCTTCACAGAGAATTACTAGATCATCTTTCCTTATCTGTTGTCTTGATTCATACTGTCCGTAGAGGTTATTCTTTTTCTGATAGATAGGAGTCTCAGGAGAATTCATATATTTAGGTCCATATTTGTTACTAGGCAGTACTCTTGCAGTAAAGGCAATAACTTTCCCTGAACTAGATCTAATTGGAAACATAATCCTTCTGAAGAATTTCTCTCTTAATTTATCATTTTTTAAGATAAATAGGCCTGATAGAAGTAATTCTTTTTTTGAATATTTACTATCTTTCTGTATAGAATCTAATAATCCAAAACCACCTGGAGCATACCCTATACCGAAATCCTTAATACTCTGATCTGTGATACCTCGTTCATGTATATACTCAAGAGCATCTTTATGTTTTCTTAGCTGTTTGTAATAATATATTGCAGCCTTCTTATTAATCTCTTCTAGTCTCTGAAGGTGTGTATTTGGAGCTTTCTTAATTAATTTAACTCCTGCCTCTTTAGCTAGTTTCTCTAATGTTTCAACAAAATCAATATTCTCTATCTTCTGAACAAAGTTAAATATATCTCCTGCCTCACCACAACCGAAACATTTGTATCTTTGAAGCTCAGGACTAACAATAAAGGAGGGAGTTTTCTCTGAATGGAAGGGGCATAAACCGGAATAATTTTTACCAGTTTGCTTTAGATTAACATATTTACTTATTACATCTACAATATCCAAGCGCTCTTTAATCTGCTCTATCTGTTCTCTTGATGAATTCATACGCTATTATACCAATTTCTACAGGACTTATTCGCATACCATCTCATTTTCCACTATCCTGCATGAAATCTGTCCAATACCGGTTGTATCAGAGGATTGGATAGTAATTTCTTCTCCATTAATTTCTAACTGGGTACTAGGTAATCTCCCTGTAACTAATGTAAAAGTATCTTCTACAACAAACTCATGCACTGTATTAGGTTGTAGAACTTGAGAGATCATATTCTGTCCATCGACATCTAATTTTATCCATGAGGAAGATTGAGATATTGAGAGGGTAAGTAAGAACTCTCTGTTAGGTTCTTGATTAGATTCTAGATCATCTAGAGAATATATTATCTTAATAGATTTAATTGTTTCTAAATTAGGGTTACTCTCCTTTTTAGCTTTTACTGTTACTGTATTAACTCCTTCTTTTAGAGAAAGTGTATATTGGAAATTACCCTGTTTGTCTACAGTAATCTGTTTTGAATCTATCTCAACAATCGAAGGAGGTTTAGTAAACCCTTCAATTGTAATCTCTCTCTCTTTAGAGATATATTCATCATTAGGAGAGAGAATTTCTAATTTGGGAGGTGTTTGAAATTTGAAGATTTGTAACCCTATATATCCTAATACGAAAAGGAGAAAGAGAGTAAGGATCGTTACACTCAGTGTTTTAGGAGAGAATTTAATACTCCTTTTATTCTTCTTTGTCTTCCCTTTTGTTTTAGTTGTTTGACTCCCTTTTCGTGAGTAATCTCTTCTGTAAAGAGCGAGAATTTTATCTGTATCAAGACCCAGATATTTAGAGTATATTTTTAGGAAACCTACAGCGAATACCTCTGAATCAAACTTATCAAATTCATTATTTTCAATATATTCTAAGAATCTTCTCTGAATCTTGGTATCAGCAAGTACAACGTTAAGATTTTTGCCGAGAGATTCTCTTTTCTTTTTTATTACTTCTCCTACAGTTATCATTACGGTGAGATAAAATACCTTTATATATCCTTACTAAGGTCTTCATAGTCTTCTAAAACCTCTGAAGGTGAAGATATTAACACATCTCTAGCCTTTACACCATCTTGCTCAGATATGACTCCTGCTTCTTCTAACTGTTCTATCAGTCTAGCTGCTTTGTTGTAGCCGATATTTAATCTTCTCTGTAGAAGAGAGCCAGAAGCTTTCCCTTCAGATACTACTACCTCTACTGCCCTTGGAAACTCTTCTTCTCTGCTCTGTCCGCTAGTAATATCACCGCTTTTTCCTTGAGATTGCTCTTTTGTAATATCTAGCTGTTCTTCGTCTGTCTCCTCTTCTTTCATCTGTGTCTTTATCTGCTCTATAATATCAACTGTGTCTTCTGTTGATATGAAGCATCCTTGAATTCTAACAGGCTTAGACATAGATTGGTCTTTGTAAAGCATATCTCCACTCCCTAATAGATTCTCTGCTCCTGTTTGATCAAGTATTACTCTAGAGTCCATTGCAGAGGGTACAGCGTAAGCTATTCTTCCAGATATATTTGATTTTATTAATCCAGTAATAACTGTAACAACAGGTTTCTGAGTAGCGAGTATTAAGTGTATACCAACAGCTCTCCCCATCTGTGCTAATCTCTGTATCTCTTTCTCTACATCAGCAGCAGCAACAAGCATTAAATCAGCCATCTCATCTATTACAATTACAAGATAGGGCATGGCATTGTATCCTATCTTTTTGTTGTATTCTACTATATTTCTTGCTAGTACCTGTTTTAGTTGTCTGTACCTTTTCATCATCTCTGTAATAGCCCATCGGAGTGCATTAACCACTATAGTCATATCATTTATTACAGGTGTGAGAAGATGAGGGATACCGTTGTATACCTCCATTTCAACAATTTTTGGATCAACTAGAATTAACTTCAATTCATCAGGTGTTTTTGTAAGTAGTAAGCCTCCTAAGATAGAGTTAATACCGATTGACTTACCTGCTCTTGTCATTCCTGCTACTAAAAGATGAGGAAGTATGGCTAGGTCTTTAATCTCTGGCTTCCCCGCTATATCTCTACCAAGAATAATGGGTAATTCATATTTATCGGCCTCAGAGAGTAGCTTCTTAGCCATCTCTTTCATGTATACATAGTTAGGACTTTTATTAGGAATCTCAATACCTATGTAAGAAGTACCAGGGATAGGGGCCTCTATTCTCATCATGCCTTTTGTTACTCTTAGTGCTACTTCAATATCATTACTCTGTCTTTTAACTTTGTTTACTGCAACACCAGCAGGTATGGAGAGTGCGTATCTAACAACAGTAGGACCTATTGTAATCTCTACAACCTTAGCAGGGATATTAAAGCTCTTTAGGACACTCTCAATAACTCTAGCTTCATTCTTGTATACTTCTTTCTCTTGCTCTGTCTTCTGTGGTTCTTGCAACATATCGATGCTAGGATATTTCCATTTGTCATATTTAGGTTTAGAAGGAGAGAGAGGATCATCTTGTTCTCCTTTTGTTACTGGAGTTGAAACAGTGGTATGCCTATTTACAGGCATAGTTGTAATTGGCTCATGTATTGTACTTTGGCCATCTTTGATCTTTATCTCTTCTTCTTTCTCCTCTGTGTCAACTTTAATGTCATCTCCTCCACTTATTACAAGGCTATCATCAGGTAGAGAATCATCAATTTTACTTTTAAGATCCTTAATCTTAATATTGCTAAACATATCTACAATTAATTGTGCAATCTGTTTAATCTCAATCTTTGTAATAAAGGAGAAAGCAACAATAACAAGAACAAGAATAATGACTAATTCAAGAATATCTCCTACCGTATTGTTAACCACGGTGTGTATGCTCTTTCCTAAAGTACCTCCAGAGCCTTGCAGTGTAGCTACTTCATCTAGACTCTCTATGGGTATCCAGAAAGTAAGTAAGATGTTTAATGAGAATGCGAATATGAAAAACCCAACTATCTGTACTGTATTTATAAAGGATTTACCCTGAGTAAGTAGAGGAACAGATATTGAGAGTAGAGCTATTCCCCATACAACTGATGGCCATCCAAGTAGTGTAGATATATGTACGAAAATTACAGCCTGATTCTTAACAAAAGGTGTTAGTATTAATGCAATACTCAGTACAAAGAACAGTAGTCCAAAGAAAGTTTTTGTTTCAGAGCTTCTAATATTTATTTTTTCTCTTTTCTTTTTTCTCGCCATGATTGATAGTAAGTATATATATAATAGAGCAATTTATCCTTTTTGACAAAGATTTGCCACTCATATATTATATACCTTAGAAAGATAATGCAAAAAGTGGATAAAATCCTTTGACTATATCGTTTAAATATGTTAAACTCGCTGGAGTTATCTAATTTATGCTTTAGATTAAGCGATTATTTACAGTATCCATAGATCATTTTAAAGGGTGATTTGTGGTTTATTGCTTTCAAACATGTAATTTGTAACCTATATTTACTGTTCTATGGCTGAACCCAAAAGAAATATGGCTTCAAGAATAAATTTGGGAAAAGGTACCCCCACTTCTTTTGAAATACCAAGTTTAATAGAAGCTCAGAAGACTTCGTTTAATAGTTTTTACGAAGGAGGATTTCAAAGACTCTTTGAAGAGATTAGTCCTGTAAAGGATACTATGGAGAGGATGTGGACTCTAGAGTTTAAATCGTTTAGATACGGTGATCCTTACAGAGATGTAGAGGAGGCTATGAGAAAGAGCCTCTCTTATGAAGTCCCTGTATATGCTACTGTACAGCTTTTAAATAACAAGACTGGAGAGATTAAACAACAAGAGATATTTGTTGCAGATTTACCTATGATTACAGAAGATGGAGCCTTTATTGTTAATGGGGTTAGAAGAGTAGTAACACATCAGATAGTAAGAGCAGAGGGTATCCTCTTTGAAGAGACAGCGGCACTACCTTACAGGAATCTTTACAAAGTAAGACTTATGCCTGGGAGAGGTCCTTGGTATGAGATTGAAGTGAACAAGTACAATGTAATCTCAATGAGAATTTTACCAAAGAGACCTAAGGTATTGATAACAGAATTACTGAGAGTTTTCGGATATGAAACTGATGAAGAGATACTGAGTCTTTTTAAAGATGTAGATAATCATGAAGAGTACAGATATATTGAAGCTACCTTAACAAGAGATTTTACTAAGAGTAAAGAGGATGCAATTGTAAGTATATATAGTAAGTTAAGACCTGATGAGTCTGTAACTCTTGAGAGTGCCGAGAAATATATTAAAAGTAATTTCTTTAATAAAAGGAAGTTTGATTTAGGGAAGATAGGTAGATACCAATTAAACAGAAAGTTGGGTACTACCTATGATGTGAATAATCCTGAAGAAACTATACTCTATCCAGAAGACATTGTTTTGATAATAAGGAAATTAATTAATATATGTAACGGTGTAGAACCTTCAGATGATATAGATCATTTAAGTAATAGGAGAATAAGGAGTGTAGGTGAGGTACTGGAGAGGCAACTCTTAGGTGGGGTTAGAAGACTTGAGAAGAATATTAAGGATAAAATGAGTTTGTACGGTCAAGATGCAAAGGTTACTCCTTCAATGTTGGTTGGTACAAAACCGATAGCTGCTTCAATACAATCTTTCTTCGGTGCTAATCAACTCTCCACATATATGGATCAAACAAATGTCTTAGCAGAATTAGAACACAAGAGAAGAGTTACTGCTGCAGGGCCTGGAGGAATTGTTAAAGAGAGGGCTACATTTAGTATTCGTGAGGTACACAATTCTCAATATGCAAAATTTGATCCTGTTACAAGTCCAGAGAGTGCAAATATAGGGGTTGTTTTACAATTATCAATTTTAGCTAGAGTAAATGAGTTTGGTTTCTTGGAATCTCCTTATAG
>MTBK01034644.1_pt1 | contig 28005 bp, 3 predicted proteins | sample 1535981 | NCBI WGS metagenome assembly MTBK01 (sample SAMN06109225, study PRJNA356200) | anaerobic digester metagenome | isolation source: biogas reactors fed with pig manure or primary and secondary sludge | place: Spain | collected 2016-06-30
TACTGACCAACTGCAATTGTTACCTGTTGGAGTGCCGGATTTTATTACGGTGACTTCACCACAATTATCTGTGTAAAGCACTTTAATATCGTCAGCATCAGGACCTTCAGGGATCTGATCAAAGCAGAGGTTCATGCCTGTTTCACCTTGTGGAAGGACGCCTGTAAGTACAGGTGCTTCTGTATCACCTCCTGTATAGGTTATATTTACAGGATCGGCTGCATTACCACATTCATCAGTGATATCATATAAATAGGTTACTGACCAACTGCAATTGTTACCTGTTGGGGTGCCGGATTTTATTACGGTGACTTCACCACAATTATCTGTGTAAAGCACTTTAATATCGTCAGCATCAGGACCTTCAGGGATCTGATCAAAGCACAGGTTCATGCCTGTTTCACCTTGTGGAAGGATGCCTGTAAGTTCAGGTGCAGTTACATCCTGAACGGTTATTACCTGAGTATGCGTCAGAGTTCCTCCACAAATTCCGGTAGCTGACCAGGTCCTTGTTAAAGTATAGTTATACTCACATGACCCATCGGTTCTTTCTTCGCTGTATTCTACTGGAATTGAGCCTGTGGATGTGGTAACTGTTAGTATTGCAGGTAAAGGAACTTCATCACATTCTACAGTTTCGTCCTGAGGCAGATCTATCTGATCCCAGGCCGTTACTTCGTCACCACCTCCGGTATAGGTTACCTGACAGGTAACTTCATTACATCCATTGGTAACATTGAAAGTAAATACTGCTGACCAGTCACACTCTGTGCCGGTAATGTCGGTGTTAATTAATGAAGCGGTAATTGCATTACATGTGCCTTCATATAATGAACTTACCATACCTGCAAGGATGCTTGCATCAAATGACTGAATATCACTTAATGTCCAGCCTTCTTTTACGTCATCCAATGATGAACAATCTGTTAATGGATCTGCAAGGTAAGGACCTTCTATTGGCAGTATTTCATAACGGAACACCCAGGTAAATACAAGTTTAGGATTACAGGGATCGTAATAATTAAATGTATACTTGCGAAAACCGCCGCCACAATATTCTCCGCCATGATATCCGCTGGTAGTAATATTTACTGGTGGTGTGTAATTCAAGACATTTCCACAAACATCAACAACAACGGGCAACTGTGCAGGCCATACCGCATCATCAAGACAGGAGACTGTAGCTGTTGAAGAAACCGGATCACCAGACTGATAAGGTGCTGTTGTGCGATGTATAGTATAGGTAAAAGTCCAGTCGCTGAACATACCGCTGTCATCTGTGAATCTGTAAGTATAGATTACAACTCCTTCACAATTAAGATCATCGGGAATCTGCTCAACCTTATACAGTTCTCCTGTAACATCACCACCACATGCTGCAATTGCTTCAGGCATTTCAGGCTCTGTCACCTGTGCCAGGCATTCTACAACTGCACTGCCATTTTCAGGAACCACCGGTGGTGTCTGATTGCTGCCTGAGTAAGTTATACTTACAGGACCGGCTGCATTACCACATTCATCAGTTATCTCATATACATAGGTTACTGACCATCCGGAATTATCGCCCTGTGGTTCTCCTGACTTTGTTATAAGTACTTCACCGCAATTATCTGTGTACGCTGCCTTAATTTCATCAGCATCAGGGCCTTCAGGGATCTGATCAAAACAGAGGTTCATACCGGTTTCGCCAGTAGGCAGGGTGCCTACAAGAACAGGTGCATCAGTATCCAGAACCGTAATAACCTGTACATGGCTAATTCTATTTCCGCAATTATCTTCTGCCTCCCAGGTACGAGTAAGTGTATAATTGTAAGCACAAGCACCATCATCTCTTGTTTCGTCAAAGGACACATAAACATCCTCATAACAATTATCTGAAGCTGTAATTTCAGGTATTTCAGGAACATTGTCGCACGAAACAGTATCATCAGCAGGCATTTCCTGATCCCAGGCAGGTTTTTCAGTATCTCCACCTGAGTATATTACAAATACATCAGTAGCGTTTCCGCACTCATCTGCAACTGTATAGGTGTAGGTAACTACCCAACTACAATCAGTACCTTCTGGGTCAATTGATTTTGTTACAGTAACTGTCCCACCGCAAATATCTTCAAATAATTCCATAATTTCGGCTGCACTTGGTCCATCAGGGATCTGATCAAAGCATAAATTCATGTCTGATTCGCCTTCAGGAATTTCTCCAATCAATACGGGGGGCTGATCATCATTAATATAATACGTATATGACCATAAGTACTCAAGATCAGCACAATCCTTATAGGTATAGGTATAAGTAATAGTACCGGTACAACCATCATAATCAGAAATTTCACTTACATCTGTCCAATCAAGTTTACTACCACAAATATCCTGAATAATCGGTAAATTATACGAATCCAAACTTATATCATCAATAGTGAGCTGGCGAGCACCCGTACCGACCGAAACTAATTTTATTGTAACTTCTCCTGCAATATTTATATTTTCAACTATAAACTCATGAACCGTTGGGTCAGCACCGCTTCCACTTCCAAAAACGACAGAACTTGCAATGAGATTATTGTTAACATACAATTCAAGCTGTCTTGGGTTTCCTCCGGTATATGCTTTGCGCATTTTAACTGAGAAATCACCTATACCATCATTCAGTGTTGTTTCAATACTGCTTTCCGAATTTCTCAATATCATACCCTTGCCATCTATTACGTATGGTTGAGAATCACCCATCCAGTTATTACGTGCATTAATATAATTCCATGTAACGCCATTGTCTCCAATAAAAGAACCATCACTATACGCTGAACCGGAATGTTCAAAATTATCAAAACTTTCTGAATAAGTTTTAATATTCAGGTGAGGAGCTATAGCCTCAGCAGCACAAGCTATAGTTGCACTTTTTGTAACTGTACCAACCTGAGCTGGTGCTGTGGACCGTTCTATGATAAATGTATATTTCCAGTCGTTACTAAAGCCGGCACAATCAGTATATGTATAGACTAAAGTTACAGTTCCTTCACATTCGGGTATTTCGCCGATTAGTTCCGGACCTGTAATATCCTCGATAAGAACACCGCAATAATCATAAACTTCCGGTAATACCGGCTCAAACAGATCATCAGCACATTCAATGGTACTACCATTGTCATCAGGCATTTCAAAATCCTGTCTTTCTATAGTGTAAGTGTAAACCCAATTAAAGTCCAAGCCTGCACAATCAGTATATTTATATGTATAAATAATAGTGCCTTGGCAACCATCGTATGTACCACCAATAACAGGTCCGGTCCAGTTTTCTATCTTATCTCCACAAATATCCTCAACATAAGGTAATTCATAAGAAGTCCAGGTAATATTATCAATTGTGATCTGCTGTTGTGCATTCGAATTACCTGAAGGTTTTATCATTATTATTATTTCACCAGGAATATTGATATTATCAACAATGAAATCAAAAACCTCATCACTTTCGCCACTAAAAGCACCAAAAATATCCGAACTTGCAATAAGTTCATTATTGATCCAAAGTTCAAGCTGTCGCGGAGTAGCACCTGTAAATGCTTTGCGCATCTGGACACTAAAGTTGCCTATACCATCAGATATTGGATCTGACTCAAGACGGCTATCTCTACCATTTCGCAACATCAGACCCTTTTCAGTAATTCCATAATTATCCTCATTGCGACTATGAAAATAATTCCAGACAAATCCTTCATCTCCATTAAAACTACCGGCAAGATATTGTGAACCACTATGCATGAAATTGTCAAAGCTTTCCGAATAATCATTAATATTCAAATGAGGCGCAATAGCTTCTACAGCACATGCTATATTACTAGTGTGGGTAACTGTTCCAATCTGAACTGGTGATGTTGAACGCTCTATGTTAAATGTATGTGTCCAGTCGTGACTAAAACCGGCACAATCAGTATATGTATAAACTATAGTAACAGTACCTTCACATTCGGGTATATCCCCAATCTGAGGGTCAGATGGTTCAATTTCGACGCCACAATAGTCAGTAACTACCGGTGGATCTGGAACGAATAGGTCAGAAATGCATTCAACGGTGATACCTTCATCGTCAGGCATTACAAAATCCAACCTTTCAATAGTGTAAATAACATTACAGTCAATGAAATTCCCACATTCGTCTTCAATCCTGAAAGTATATTCAGCTACCGGAATACAATCACCTGTAATATCAAAAGAAACAAGTGTAGCACTAACTGTTCCACAAACGTCCTGATAAAGATCGGCGACATCCTGAGCAATTGTATTAGCATCAAATTCAAAAATATCAATTGGACAATTGCCAATAGTTGTATTTAAACTCTCACATGTAATAAGTGGATCAATGAGTGTTGGAGCTTCAGTATCTTCAATGGTGAATGTTGCCGATGTTGTTGTTGTGTTTCCACAGGCATCAGTAGCTGTCCAGATCACAAATGCTGAACCGGTTGCTCCGCATCCATCGCTAAGTTCTGTGAAATCATGTGTAATTGACACAGTACCACAAACATCATCTGCTGCTACATCAGCCAACCAATCATTCAGGTCAGAAACATTTCCTGAACCGTCGCATTCCACTGTAAGGTCTTGGGGAATTATAGTAAATTCCGGTGCAGTCGTATCTTCAATGGTGAATGTAGCCGATGTTGTTGTTGTGTTTCCACAGGCATCAGTAGCTGTCCAGATTACAAATGCTGAACCGGTTGCTCCGCATCCATCGCTAAGTTCTGTGAAATCATGTGTAATTGATACAGTACCACAAACATCATCTGCTGCTACATCAGCCAACCAATCATTCAGGTCAGAAACATTTCCTGAACCGTCACATTCCACTGTAAGGTCTTGGGGAATTATAGTAAATTCAGGTGCAGTCGTATCTTCAATGGTGAATGTAGCCGATGTTGTTGTTGTGTTTCCACAGGCATCAGTAGCTGTCCAGATTACAAATGCTGAACCGGTTGCTCCGCATCCATCGCTAAGTTCTGTGAAATCATGTGTAATTGATACAGTACCACAAACATCATCTGCTGCTACATCAGCCAACCAATCATTCAGGTCAGAAACATTTCCTGAACCGTCACATTCCACTGTAAGGTCTTGGGGAATTATAGTAAATTCCGGTGCAGTCGTATCTTCAATGGTGAATGTTGCTGATATTGTTGTTGTGTTTCCACAGGCATCAGTAGCTGTCCAGGTTACAAATGCTGAACCGGTTGCTCCACATCCATCACTAAGTTCTGTGAAATTATGTGTAATTGACACAGTACCGCAAACATCATCTGCTGCTACATCAACCAACCAATCATTCAGGTCAGAAATATTTCCTGAACCGTCACATTCCACTGTAAGGTCTTGGGAAATTATAGTAAATTCCGGTGCAGTCGTATCTTCAATGGTGAATGTTGCCGATGTTGTGGTTGTGTTTCCATAGGCATCAGTAGCTGTCCAGATCACAAATGCTGAACCGGTTGCTCCGCATCCATCACTAAGTTCTGTGAAATCATATGTAATTGTTACAGTACCACAGTTATCATTAGCATCAACATTATCAAGCCATTCATTCAATTCATCTGAATTACCTTCACCATCACATTCTACAATAAGATCTTCCGGAATAATAGTAAATTCCGGCGCTTCAGTATCTTCAACCGTTATTGTGAACGAGCAGGTTACTAATCCACAATCATTTTCAGCTTTAGCAATAATTTCATGTACTCCAACTTCAAAATAACGTGGAGATGTAATAGCTGATCCTTCTAATTCGTATGTAATAACAGGTGTTGGAGTTCCGATAGCAGTTGCTGTAAATTCAATTTCCTTTCCACATACGCCAGATTCATTTGCTACTTCAATAGATACAGGACAAGCAATAACCGGCAGTGCATTCACACTAACATTTACAGTTTGTGTTATACCGGCTATAATATTTCCATCGGGTGCTTCTATTAAACTAAATGTAATCGAATAACTACCGGATTCTGAAAAAGTCAGATCCCAGGCTGTAGTTGCATTATAAACATTGGGAAGATTAAAACCTGACGGTGGTCCCCAGAAACCGTCATTAACAAATTCATAGTAATTGTTAAAACTGTCGGTTGCTCCAAATGTAGCATCACCGGGACCTGTTGCACCAAATTTAAATCTTACTCCATCATAACCACATTGATTTTCAATAACACTCTTGAAAGTTACCGGTACTACAACCGTAGATCCGGTGCAAATAAGAGAAGGAATTTCAAATTCAAAAGCGTAGGTAGAGGTAGTATTAAACGTGATCTTTACTTCAAACTCTTCTGAAGTACATCCCTCAACATCTTTTACAGTTCCTTTATATGTATAAACACCTGAAGGGTAATCGCCTGATACACGTAATGGATTAACACCTCCAAAATTCTGATATTGTAATCCATCAATGATTTGATAATCAGTGCCATTCCAGCTAATATAAAACATTGGAGCATTACCATTAATGATATCCCACATAATACCCTGCCAGCCTGTGGCACCATTCACCACACCCTGAGTAGCCCAGTAATCAAAGAATGACTGCGGATAAGTACCTGTAAGATAAAATTCATTATCAACAAAACCAGTTGCTAATTGATTTGAACAGGTAAGAGTATTGATATCCAGATAATAAAAATCAACAAGAGGATCAATACAAAGTTCATAACCTGCAGTTAAGTCTCCTGCAACAGGTAGCCATGTATTCTTGTCTGTTGATGACAAAAGGCTTGCTTCTGTTACAACCGGTAAAACCAGCCCGGTAAGGCTTCCATTAATATAATAATCTTCTTGCGGAAAATCAATCATAAAATCATAATCGGGATAATCAGCATATTCGCACGACGAACCATCATCATACCAATTGAAATTAACAACACCTCCGGTGAAATTCTTAAAGCATAATGTTAGCAAAATATGATCATCATCAAGGTTAAGAGCTTCATCTTGAGATTGTCCTCCTATAGTCAAAGTACCCGAAAAAGGTTCATTAACATCAAGAATACCAGGAAACACATCATTATCAATAAAATGAGAATATGAAATATTAAAGGTTGGAGAATATAAAAGTGTTAATGAAATAGCTCCTATATCTATAAAATCTTTAACTGTAACAGGAATACATACCTCTTCACCAAGACATACTGACTCATCAGGGAATATAGTAATTGGAGAATTTTTATAACTATCCACCGAGCCGTCAATATAATATGTAGCCTGAGGTACATCAATCATATAATTATAATCAGGCCAATCACCATATTCACAGGATGAGCCATCATCGTCAAACCACAATAAATCAGTATAACCTCCATGATAATCAAAATATAGTATTACTAATGGATCATCATAAGGTATAGTGATTCCCAAATAATCAGTTGGGGATTCACCTCCTATTTTAATAACACCAGATGTGAGCCCATTAACAGTTAAGCCCGGGAAGCCTGATATGTTATTAAAATTCTGATATGTAAGAATACTTGCATTATAATGCAAAGTAAGGGAAATAGACCCGACATTGTTGAATTGCCTTACAGTAATAGGAATTGCAATTGTAGTACCAGGAATTGCAAGCTTATGAGGTGCTATTGTTTGAGGACCTGTAGGAAAGCTTTTCACTGAACCATTCTTGTAATAATCATCATAAGGTATATCATTCAGCGCTGTAAAATCAGGGTCCGGACCAGCATATTCACAGGATGCACCATCATCATACCACGTTAGATCTGTTTCACCACCAATATAATCAAAGTATAACATAATCAACGTTGCATCATCTGCTAAATCCTCACCGCTTGGATTAGTTGAAAAGCTTCCAATAATAACTTCTCCGGGGTTAGGGGAACTTGCCCCCAGATTAGGGAAAAGAGAAACATTTATAAATGAATTAAAAACCAGTACTGAAGGATCAAAATACAAGGTAAGTGAAATAGAACCAATATTATTGAACTGTCGTACGGTAACAGGAACTCCAATTGTAGTTCCCGGCACTCCAAGCTGATGAGGTGCAATGGTAACAGGGCCATTGGACATAACTTCTTCAGAAACTGAACCATCAACATAATAATCTTCAAAAGGGTCTTGTTCTAATGCCTCAAAACCACTATCAGCATATTCACAGTACAATTGTGCCCAGGTTAAAGAAGAGGTTCCGCCAATATATAAGAAAGTTATTTTCACAAGAATTTCGTCATCAGCAATAGTAACTCCTGTAAAAGACCCTGCACCGATATTAACTTCTCCGGGATTCGGACTTAAAACATCAAAATAATCAAATCCTGAAGCTTCGTCAGAATATGAAACGAAATCAAGAACATTTTCATCAAATTCCAATTTTAAACTAATAGCACCAATATCATTAAAGTTTTGAACAGTTATTGGCACTTCTACATTGCTACCTGGCTGTGCCTGTACATCAGGTGCTATTGTTATTGGAGCGTTTTGAGCAGTAATTTGAAAAACTGAAAACACAAATAGCATAACAGTTAAAAGTGTAAATTTTTTCACGGCATTAAATTTTATTTGTTATTAATTAATTAATTATTTATATTATATATGGATTTAAAATTATTGGCTTTGAATTAGTTTTATAGAATCAGTAAATACATAATCATTAGTTATAAAGCTTACTGAGCAAATATACAAACCCTGCTGTTCAACAGTAAAATACTCATCATAAAAACCCCGGGGCATTACCGGCAACTCCTTAATTTGAGTAATAGCTCCAAGAATATTATATATATGTATTGTTACCCTTCCTTCAGCAGGTATATAAAATTGTAATTTAAATTGTTGTGAATTTTGTTTTGTTACAGAAATTATCTGAGGTAAAACCTGAAATTCTGATCTATTATCAAAAGAATCAGGATTATTGATCTCAGATCCTGAAAAGTCTATATTGTTGATCTGATTGTTTTCGGTTTTAAGATTTGATGAATTCATTTTGCTGTATTCATCCATTGTGTGCAGGTTTGGATCCGGCACTGATAAAGTATTTGTCAGGCTCATAAAATCACGCTGTCCAAACTCAGTAATTTTAGGTTTGACAGTAACATAAAAAGGCTCAGAACTTATAATCCCACATTCGTTAGCTACCTGAACGCTTAAATTTCCGCTAACAGCATTTAAGCCAAACGAAACATATATAATATTGCTTCCATTACCTTGTGTAATAACAGCTCCCTGAGGTAACGACCATATATAGGTGTTAACATACATTACAGGTTCAATGCTGAAAACAACATTTTGCTGCCCCTTGCGTACCACGCCATTCTCGGGTCCAGTAATATTGCTGATATAGCCCGGGGAAGGTAGCGCCGTAAAATCACCATTGAAATAATAAACATTTTTTGGATAATCGTTAAGAAGTAAGAACGATGGTGATGGTCCCTTAAAATAACATGAATTGCCACCGGTATTCCAGTTAAGCGATGTTGATATACCATTGTTATAAAAGCTCAGACTTAGCAGGCTTTGACCGCTGGCAATGCTATATCCGTGAATTGAATTATTTGATCCCTCTATGACAATTTGCCCGGCACTAATTTCATTTACGCTTAGTCCGGGAAATCCAGATTCATTGATAAATGACTGATAAGTCAGCTTTTGCGGATCAAAATTAAGAGTAAGAAATAAATAACCTATATTATTAAAATCACTGACCGTAACAGGCAATTGAAAGGTTTGATCAGAACAATTGCTTATATCAGAGATATAAAGTTTTGGAGCCTGTATTGATAAAAAGCTAAATGCTCCATCAGAATAATAATTTGAAACCGGCAAATCATTTAGATTATAAAAATCTGCATCGTACCATTGGCATTGATTATTTTCATGTATCCATGTCAAATCAGATGTACCTACACCGGTTTTATAGATAGATAGTGTAAACAAAGCTGTATTATCCGGTAATGTTATACCGGATAAGGAAGTTTTAAACCATGAAACAATGATAACACCAGAGTTGGATGTATTAAATTCAAATGAGCCTCCAAGAAGAGGAGACGGAATAACAGAACTTGCAATTCCTATCGCAGGGTCATAATTCAATACAAGGGAAAAGCCTCCAATATTATTAAACTGAACAACAGATATATTAAGATTGACTTCATTGCCCATACTTACACCGGACCCTGCTGTAATTAGCGGTGCATTTTGCGCTTGAGTCAGGTTATAAAAGCAAGAAATTAATAAAGCCAATATAATAGTAAATATCCTCATTCATTGTTATTTTCAAATTCAGAGCAGAATATCCTGTTGTATTGATTTAGTTGTTCTGTACTCTTTAAAGTATAATTCTTAATTTTCTTATTTTTAAAATACTTACTTACATTAAAAAACAAATAAGAGTGCGGAGTTTTCACTCCGCACTCTTATTTTAACAAAAGTTTATTGCTGTCTGATCAGTTTAATGGTTTTGACTTCTGATGCTTCATCAGTCTTGAAGATCAGTGTTGCAAAATAAACTCCTGGTTTCAGATTAGCTCCATCTAAGGATATGGTGTGTCTGCCATCTGATTTCTGTGATTCATTAACCAGAGTAGCAATTCTTTCACCAAGAAGATTGGTAACCTCAATAATAACCTCGCCGTCGTATGGCAGACTATAGGTGATCATAGTCCTTTCGTTGAACGGATTGGGTTGTGCTGATATTGAAAGCATTGATGCTTCTGGTGTAATAATTGAACCTGCCTTTATAACATCCACTTCAAGAACGGCATTTTCAATCGGACTATAAGCACCATCGCTGAGTTCATTATCCATATGTGGTACCAGATTAAGTGCAATTACATCATCAATACTGGTATTTACAAGACGTAGTTGCAGAACAAACAGGCTCTGGTCTTTTTCAACACTGATGGCTTCTTTTGTAAACCAACCTATCCTAAGCTCATCGCCCATTACGTTATAACTTACTTCTACTTCAGGATTGTGGCTAAGGCTTATGCCTTGAACTTCTATCTTATCAGAAGGAATATTAAGTATCAATGAGGCTGAACCAATATTCATAGCATTACCAGCATATACCGGAAGTTCAAGTACTGCGTCGGTATTGACTTCAATGGTTGAACCATGTTTCAGTATTACATTACCATCAGTTTTCGAACCACCAGGATTGTAACCACGGTTAAAGTCACCGGTAACAAGTCCGTAGAAGTTCTGACTTATTGGACTGGTACCAGCAATCGTGATCTCAAGAATACCTGGCAAGCCTGGATTATCTCCAATAACTTCATTGGCTCTCCAGAATGTCCAGGGCTCACGATCGAAGTTGGCCATATTTTGTCCTGACGACATAAAGTAATTCTGAATTACGCCAGCATCCGCTGTTTGAAGTCTCTTATTATTGGTAACGTCACCGGCATAGAAACGTACTTTCTCAATGTAATTGGGCTTGGTGCTTACAAACCATGCATTAACCTGAGCTGCGTCAGTAAAGTTGATTCCAGGCATTGGACCACTTACTGGTAATAAACTGCTGTAATCAAACACTACACTATAAGTACCACATACTACTTGTTCAAATTCATAGTATCCCGAATTATTGGTAGTTGCGGTAAATAGCACATCATTGTCTTGCAGCAGACTTATTGGTATATTCTTTAACGGAATATTAGCAGCGCTGTTATATGTTAAGAAGCCGCTAAGTTTTGCTGACACTGGTGTAACCTTAAACTCAGCTGTGTGAGTATCACTTGTACAAGCATCTGCTGCATCAATAGTCACAATTACAGTGCCTCCATCTATCCTCGATGGCGCTGTAGCTGCTGTAAGGGTATAAGTACCATTGCAACCACTTTCGAGAACTTCAAACTGTGCATACCATGCTGCAAAGGCTGCATCTAAAGCTGCCTGATTAGCATAATCGCAACTGCTGACATCTGCATTTGAAGGTCCTGTTACATCTACAGTAGCTGGTGCATTGATAGTGAAGCTGGCTGTTACACTGCCCGAGTAGCAATTATCGGTTACAGAATATTCAACTATAACTGTACCACCCACACAGTATTCAGGTGCATCATCTTTAGTAATGGTTACAACAGGGCTGCAGCCTCCTGTAACTTCAAAGTCATTAAGCCAGGTTTCAAATGCAGCATCAATTGCATCCTGATCTGCATAATTACAAGCATCCTCGTTAAAGTTAGCAGGCTTGTTTATTACAAATTCAGGTGCAGGTGTAATAGTGAATATAGCTTCTAATTCAACTGTAGTAAAACACATATCAGTAATAGTGAATACTACTGTGATTGAGCCTCCTTCACCACACATTGCAGGAATGTCATTTGAATCATAATCAAAATTAAGCACTGGCTGGCATCCTCCTGTAGGAGTGATAGTTCCTATCTGCTCATCAAGCCACTTGCTGAATGCTGAAGTTATTGCAGCCTGATCTTCAAATTCACACATGCTTTCTTCATAATCTTCAGGATTACCATAAGCTACTTCTTCAGGTGCGGTAATAGTGAAGGTCCTTGTTACACTACCTTCTTCGCAACGACTTGTATAATTATATGTTACAACCACACTTCCACCACACAAGTCGGGTGCTTCATACTGTTCTGCAAATTCACCTTCTGCATCATCACAGCCACCGCTTACGCTGAACTGTCCAAGCCAGGTGCTGAATTCCGCATCAACTCCTGACTGGTCTGTATAATCACAAGCTGAAGCTTCAAAGTCGTCTGGTGTTGTCAGCGTGAATGGAGGTGCATTAATTGTAAATGTACCTGTCTTGGTATCTGAGCCAGTGCCCGGACATATCTTAGAGGACGCTGTATAAACTACTGTTACTGTACCACCACACAAACCTGGGAGATCATCCGGCACTTCTACTCCGGTGCTTATTTCATAATCGTCAAGAGTTTTGGCACAACCACCGTGAGGCTGGAATATTGTCAACCAGTCAAGGTAGGCAGCTACTATACCGGCTGTGTCTGTGAAATCACAAGCTTCGCCAACATAGTCGCTTCCGTTCTTGGTAACATAAACAGGATCTGATCCAATGCCAAACGAACGTGTTACGCTACTGTTTACACACTGATCTTTATAATACATAGTAACTGTTACTACTCCACCACAGAAATCCGGTGCTACAGGATCAGCAGGAACAAAGGAAACAGTGGGTGTACATGAACCTGATACGCTGAATTGATCAAACCAACTAGCAAATGCAGCATCTATACCAGCCTGATTATCAAAAGTACATGCACTCAACATTACATTTTCCGGAGCATTTACTACAAGTTCAGCAGGTGCTGTTATTTCAAATACAGCCTTAAAGGTTTCGTCGTAGCAAAGATCTGTAACATTATATGATACTTCTATTAGGCCACCTTCACAAAGTACCGGTGCTGTAATTGGTGTTGCAACACCAATAGGATCGCAGCCTCCACTTACTGTAAATTCTGCAAGCCAGAGTTCAAATGCTTCATCCAAAGCATCCTGATCATCAAATTCGCAAGCTGCTGCACTAAAGTCTTCAGGCTTTTCAACTACCACAGCAGGACGTGGATTCACGGTAAAGGTTCTGGTAATCTCTGCCGTAGTACACAAATCTTCTATACCATAAACTACTGTTACTGTTCCTCCTTCGCACAACTCAGGTGCAAAGAAATTAAGTGTAGGTGTGATAACTCCACAACCTGATTCAACAACTGTAAATTCATCAAGCCAATCAGCAAATTCTTTATCTAAAGCATCCTGATCTGCAAAAACACATGCATCTACTGTCGTATTTTCAGGTCCGTCAACTGCAACTTCAGCGGGAGCAGTGATCTTGAAACTACGTGTAATGCTGGCGCTTGTGCAAAGATCTTCTGCACTGAATTCTACTGTAACTTCACCGCCTTTACATAAGGTAACACTTCCGGTAATAGTTTTGGTAGGTGTAAGTACACCACAACCTGATTCGGTTACTTCAAAAGCACCAAGCCAGGTGTTATATGCCTCTTCAAATTCTGTTTCATTAGCATAATCACAACTGCTTGCATCAACATTTTCCGGACCGCCAACTGCTACAGCCTCAGGTATTGTTAAGGTGTAAGCGCGGGTTATACTTGTAGTGCTATATCCACAACTATGACCGTCAGTTGCTTCATAAACTACAGTTACTGTACCACCAACGCACAGTTCGGGTGCACTGAATCCTGTAAGATCCGTTGCTGAGGCACCACAACCGTCCTTTGTAATTTCAAATTCTTCAAGCCAATCAGCAAAATCTTTATCCAAAGCTTCCTGATCAGTAAAATCACATGCATATACTGATTTATTATCAGGTCCGTCAACTTCTACAGGCATAGGTGTAATAGTAAAGGTTGAACTAACAATTACTGTCTGACAGCCTGATACTGCCGTATAAGTTACCACAACACTATTATCAGGTTCTACACTGCACAACAAGGGTGCTACGGCATTTGTAAGTTTTACATCATATGGCTCACCACAGCCACCACTGACTTCATACAGGCTAACCCATTCTGAGAATTTTGTGTTAAGTTTGGTTTGAGTGTCAAACTCACATGCTGAGTATGTCCTTGCAGGTGGTGCAATGAGTACAAGTTCAGCCGGAGCTTCCACTTCAAAGGTAGAAGTAAAGCTTACTGTTTCGCATAAATCTTCTACTGTCCATGTTACTACAACACTACCACCACACCAATCAGGATAATTCCCTGCAATCCAGTCATGTTCAATGGTTGGGCTACAACCTCCTCCTATACTTGCAATTGCAGCAGCATCAGCAGTTGTAAACCATGTATCAAATGCAGCATCTATATCAGCCTGACTGGTATAATCGCATGATTCAACTTTTTTACCAGCAGGTACCTCATAAGTGATTGCTGCAGGAGCTGTAACTTTGAAGGTTGCAGTTGTTGTATAGGTATCGCAACGGTCTTCTATCGTCCAGATAACTTCTGCTACACCACCGTCACAAAGTTCAGGTATTTCGTCCTTAACTTCATAACTTACAGTGGGGCTACAGCCACCGGCTAAGCTTTGTTCTATAACATCAGTCTGAGCAGCAAGCCATGAACTAAATGCTGCATCAACATCATAATCAGTCAGTTTGCAAACTGACTCTTCAAAGTTTACAGGATCATCAAAGGTAATAGCATCAGGTACTGTAAGTTTGAAGGTAGCTTTAAGTGTGAACTCTTCACAAAGATCTGTAATTGTCCATGTTACTTCTGTTTCGTCACCTGTGCAAAGAGCAGGTATATCACCTGTCCAGGTATAGGTGCTTACAGGGGTACATCCACCTCCTAAGTTCAATGCTTCTGTCTGTTCTGAGACCCAGACATTGAAAGCATCATCTACTTCTGATTGTTCGTCAAAGTCGCATGAGTATTCTTCTGTACTCTCCGGTGCTGTATATGTAACAGCAGCAGGTGCTGTTAAAGTGAAGGTAGCTGATGTTGTTGCACTCAGGCAATAAGTTGGCTCATCTATATTCCAGATAACACTTACCGAACCACCGTCACAAAGTACCGGTATAATTGCTGATGAACTGTCGTTAGTAACAGTAGCAGTACCGCAACCACCTGTGATACTTTCAGCAATTAATAATGTCTGAGCATCTACCCAGGCATTAAACGCATCTTCTACATCTTGCTGAATTGTAAATTCGCATGAAGAAACTTCTTCGGCAACAGGATCTATAAATGCAAGTTGCTGAGCAGGAATAACAGTATAGCTGGAAGTTACAATTCCTATCATACCACAGTTAGTGGTTCCGTATTCGTATTCTACTACTACTGTGCCACCTGCGCACAAATCAGGAGGAGCTACAGGTGTGTCAAGTATCTTACCATATGAAGTACAGTTTCCACCCGGATTGTCAACAGCAAAAGTACCAAGCCATGCATTAAATTTAGTATTTAAATCACCCTGATCAGTAAATTCACAGGCCTCTTTTTCAGTTACAACAGCTATTGTTGGGGTAACTACCGGTGCAAGTATGGTAAAGGTTTCGCTTACTACCTCGGTCTGGCAACCTGAGGTTACTGTATAGATTACTACTGTTTCACTGCCGCAGAGGCTGGGTATTACATCATAATCTGTATCGGGCTTATATGTGTCATAATTACCGATTATTACACAAGCTCCCGAAGGTTCAAACTTAGTTAGCCAGGTGGAGAAAGCAAGATTAAGTTTTATTTCGCTCTCAAAATCGCATCCTGAAGCCACATATTTTTCTGGCTTATAAAGTACCAGCTTAGGTGCTGAATTGATCTTATAGGTAGCTGTAAATGTGATAGTTTCACATTGATTTTCATCAGTAATAGTCCACATAATTTCTACCTCGCCACCACAGATATTCGGGTAATTACCATCCCAGTTATGGCTTACAGTAGGTGTAAAGCAACCTACAGGATTAATGTTATCGGTCTGAGTCTGCAACCATGCATTAAAATCGGCTTCCATTGCTTCATAATCGGATTCTCCTCCACTGATAAAGGCACATTCTGCTACTTCTTTTTTTACAGACAGAGTGTATGTAACAGGAGCAGGAGCAGTAAGTTTGAACTTAGCTGTGAGTGGAATAGTTTCACAACGATCATCAATAGTCCATGTGATCTCAACTTCTCCGCCAGCACAGATTGCGGGTATGCTACCATCCCAGGTATTGGTTACTGTGGGTGCACATCCACCTGTAACATCTGTTAAGATTGAATCAAACCATGTATTGAAAGCTGCATCTACTTCTGCCTGATTCTTGAAATCGCAGGCATCAAGTGATATATTAGCAGGATCTGTGTAAACAATTGCAGGAACTTCTTCAACACTGAAAGTTACGGTTCTGGATATTGTTTCACAAAGGTCTTCTATATAGAATGTAACAGTAACGATACCGCCTTCACAATAATCAGGATACTCCTCATCCCAGTCATTACTGAAAGTAGGACTACATCCACCTGCAATGTTACCCCAGATATTATCCATCCAGTCGTCAAATTCAGCTTCTAAGTCATCCTGTGTTACAAAATGACAACTTACAAATGCCAATGACTGAGGTTCATCAAATGATATTGCATCCGGTTCAGTAAGTTTGAATGTAGCTGAAGCTGTTGCGCTCAGGCAATAAGCAGGTTCTTCTACTGTCCATGTAACTACTGCTTCACCTCCGGCACAAATATCAGGTATGATTGCTGATGCCGCAGTATTACTTACTGTAGCCTCTTCACAACCTCCGGTTAAAGAAGCTGTAATTGATGCTGTTTGAGCACTTACCCAGTTATCAAATGCATCTTGTACATCTTGCTGAATAGTAAATTCACATGATTTTACATCCAGGTCAACCAATGGTGCAAATGCAAGTGGTGCCGGTTTTTCAAGTGTAAAGGTAGCTGATGCGGTTGCACTAAGGCAGCGTAATGGTTCTTCTACTGTCCATGTAACTACTGCTTCACCTCCTTCACAAATATCAGGTATGATTGCTGATGCCGCAGTATTACTTACTGTAGCCGCTTCACAACCTCCGGTTAAAGAAGTTGTTATTGATGCTGTTTGAGCATTTACCCAGTTATCAAATGCATCTTGTACATCTTGCTGAATAGTAAATTCACATGATTTTACATTCAGGTCAACCAATGGTGCAAATGCAAGCGGATCGGGTGCTGTGATAGTAAAGGTGCTGGTTTGCATTCCTTCTCCACAAATAGCTTTTACATGATATTCTATATCAAGGCTTCCACCGCATAATAGAGGTTCAAGATCATCGGGTAAGGTAATATTTGTCCAAATTGTATAATCATTAGTATTTTCTACACAACCGCCAGAGGGCTGGAAGTGTAATAACCAGGCTTTATAATCATCATGTATCTCATCTACAATTGTATAATGACAAGCATCATTGACAAATGGAGCATTGGGTTTGGTTATTTCCAAAGGATCTTCCTCAACTCTGAAGGTTCTGCTTACAGAGCCTGATTCACAAAGATCAGTGTATTCCATAGTAACTACAATTTCGCCTCCGCAAAATTCAGGTGCATCAGCTACTGTATGACTAATAGTTACAACAGGGCTACAACCTCCAATAACCTCAAATTCTGACAACCATTCTTCAAATGCATCTTTCATGTCATCTTGATCAAGAATTGTACATGCCTCAATGATCATATCATCCGGAGCGACAACTTCCGGTGCAACATATGGTAAAATTTCAAATGAATAGGTTACTGAAGCACTTGTACACAAATCGTCAAGGCTGTAAACAACCTCAACTTTACCACCAGTGCATAATTCAGGTGCTTTATCTTCAGGAACAAAAGTAAATGTTGGTGTTGTACCACAACCTGCTTTTACTACTCCAAATCCTGCAAGCCATGCTTCATAAGCTAGTTCAACATCTGCCTGAGTGTTAAATTCGCAGGTAATGGATACTACATTACCGGGACCTTCAACAGCTACAACTTCTGGTTTAGTAACCTTGAATGTCTTGGTTACACTAAGGGTTGAGCAAAGATCGTCAAGGGTGTAAACAACTGTAATAATACCACCCTCGCAAAGATCAATTGCAGGATCACCATCTGGCTCATATTCAATAGAAGGTTCATATGAACCACAAATATCTCCATCAACTTCAAATTCTGCAATCCATTCTTCTAATGCTTTATCAAGAGCCTCCTGATTAGCAAAGTAACAACTTGATTCGTCGAAATTATCAGGACTTAATAATGCTACTGCAGGAGGAGCGCTAATTTTGAAAGTATATGTTACACTGGCAGTAGTACACATATCTTCTACTGTGTAAACAGCCGTAACAAATGTGTCCTCACATAAAGTAGGAGTTTCTGTTCCGCTGAGAACAAGAGTTTCAGTTACAGAACCACAGCCTTCTTGTTTAATTATAAATCCTTCCTTCCACGCGTTGAATGCTGCATCAAGAGCATCCTGATCTTCAAAGACACAGGTGCTTGACACTACATCGCCGGGACCTGCTACTGCTACGTCTGCAGGTCTTACTACTGTATAGCTGCTGGTAACTGTAGCCGGATGATTACATTTATCATAGGCTGTGTATTCAATATATACTTCACCACCTTCACATAATACCGGAGCTGTATATCCTGACAGGTCAGTTTCTGAAGTAATAGTACATCCACTATTTGTTACCTTGAACTGTGCTTTCCACGCATCGAAAGCATCATCAAGAGCATCCTGATCAGCAAATTCACAGGTACTGGAAACTACTTTGCCGGGTGCTGCTACTGCTACCTGAGGTGCTTCAAGGGTGTAAGTAGAACTTACTATTTTTTCAATACATCCTGAGGTAACCTTGTACTGAACCACAATTATTTGATCTACAGTACTACAATAATCTGGTGCTACAGGTATTAGGCCGGTAGCTACATCAGTAAGTTCTCCAAATGGAGCCATATTATAAGGAAGTTCAAAACAACCGCCTGAAAGAGGTTCAAAAACACTGATAAACTGATTGGCAAAATCATCGTTTAGTGCCTGTTGATCAGCAAAATCGCAGGTTGATACTGTTCTGTCATTGGGTTTTTTCAGTACAAGCGGAGTAGGTTCATTTATCTTAAACGTACTGCTTGCCGATCCTACACCACATTCACCTGTGTAATTTAAAGTAACTATTACTTCACCACCACACCAGTCTGGTACATCATTAATATCTTTATCAAGTGTAAAGCTTGGTGAGCAACCTCCGCTAACTGAGAATTCCTCAAGGAAATCCTGGAAAGCTATTTTGATTTCTGCTTCACTTGTAAATTCACAGCTTTCTTTTACTACGGGTGCGGGGGTTGTTATAACCACAGGATCAGGATAAGGTACGGTAAATGTTGCAGATTTTACTGCAGGTACATCCTCACAAGAACTGGTAACAGTCCATGTAACTGTTACACTACCACCGCAGTAACCTGGGGCAATATCGGCATCATTAGTCCACTCAGCATTACAACCTCCGGTAAAGGTAGCTGTACCAACCCATTCAGTAAATTTCTGATCAACTTCTGCCTGGTTATAACATGCCTTATCTAAAGTAAGATCTGCTATGGTGATTTCAACCTTGGGTGCTTCCGGAATGGTAAATGTTGATGATTTTACTACATCAGGCTCACAATTACTTTCTACTTTCCATGTAACTGTTACAACACCACCGCAACGATCCGGAGCGTTACCTGCATCATTACTCCATGTAGCATTACATCCGCCTGTAAAGGAAGCTGTACCAATCCAGTTATTAAATGCATCTTCTATTTCTTGATTAGTCATGCATACGCTACCAATATAAGGATCAGGAACTTCAAGAACAACTGCAGGTGCTTTAGTAACAGTAAATACAGAACTTACACTGCCTTCACCGCAGTTGTCTGATACATTATAATATACTGTGGCTGTTCCTCCATCGCAATGAGTAGGTGTATCTATTCCGACTAATTCTCCCTGCGGATCACAACCTCCTAATGCATAAAATTCTTCAAGCCATGTTGAAAAGGCTGAATCTAATGCATCCTGATCTTCAAAATTACATGCGGAATATTCTACAGATACCGGATTATAAATTTCAAGATCATCAGGCTTTTCAAGAGTGTAAACCGCTGTGGTTGATACTGTTTCACATAGATCTTCTACAGTCCAGGTTACAGTAAATATTCCACCTTCGCAATAATCTGGTAAAGACCCTGTCCAATCGTTTGTAATGACAGCAGGACTTACACAACCTCCTGTTACAGTGAGGGACTGGTGCAGCCAGTTATCAAAATCTGTTTGAAAATCAACATCGTCAACAAAATCACAGGTTGCTTTACTTGAAGATAAAGCTTGAGCAACACTTAATGCCGGTGCTATAATATTGAATACCTGTTCACATTCAGCACTGTTACCGGCAGCATCATAAACTGTCCATGTACGGGTAACTACAAGAGGACAGCTTCCGCTGCTTACATCCTGATAGCTATAGCTTACTACTCCGCAATTATCTTCTGCTTCGCCACCGTAAAAATCTGCAATATCAACAAAGACCTCTGTGGTAGAAAATTCGGGATACTCGTAATCCTCTAATACATCTGTATCGCATCCTTCTAAAGCAAAGTCATCTTCAGGACAAGCAAAAATTTCAGGATCCTGATTGTCTTCTACAACTACTGTAAATTCATCTGTAACAGAATTATTAGATCCGTCAACTGCACGTACATATATCGTTGTTGAACCTACAGGGAAAGCATAGGTAAGTTCATAATCCGGACTTCCGGAATCAGGAAGTGTAGATATGAAATTATCCAATGAATATTCTATATAAGGAGTACTGCAAAGATCAGTGGCTGTTGCCTGGAAAGTAAGTGTAGCAGTACAAACATCGTCATCTGCATCATAAGAAGCAAGAGGAACCGGTACTGTCAGATCTGGATCATCCACATCATTTACTGTAATTGTAAATGAGCAAGATGTTTGATTTCCAGATGCATCGGTGGCAGTATAAATAACCTGGGTTACACCAACAGGGAACTTTGAATGTGGATCATGAGTAGTTACAAGTGAAACACCCGGACAATTATCTGATGCTGTGGGTGCTGTCCAGTTTACAAAATCACTCTCACATGTACCACTTACAGCATTAACTGTTAAATCCGGTGGGCAGCCGGGAATAAGATTATAAACTATCTTTGGTGGTTCCTTGTCTTCTACTGTTACTGTAAAAGAACATGTGGCTGTACCGTGGATATTTACTGCTGTTAAGGTTATAGTGGTAACTCCCTTATTAAATAAAACTCCTGAACCCATGCCGCTACCTGAACCCGGAGTAGCTCCGCTTAAAACGTATGAAATTGACGGAGTGGGAAACCCGGTATAAGAACCATCAGTATAATATAGCTGACGACCGCATTGACCGGCAGCAGTTTCTTCTACTTTATTAATCGGGCAGGTTATAGTTGGTGCTGAGCCACTGGTAAGGGTAACATTATTACTTGTGTAATCTATTTCCCAGTAATTTGTTCCATCAAAATACGAAGGACCACCGGCAAAAGTACCATTAAATGTACCACCAACATCAATGATAGTGATAACACTGGCATCAGCAAAAGTGTTTGGAGTTGTTTGTGATAAATTCAAAGTAGGACCATTAAGAGTTAAATCACCGATAATATCTAGATGGTCGAATCCGGGATTTGGGTCAGGACATGTAGGTGTAAGAGCATCAATTTCTATATTAATTGTACTCAAAGATCCGAATGTCGCATTTCCTATAGTAACACAACCGGGGCTGGCGCCGAAATGCCATGATAAACCTTTGGTATCATTCAAATCTCCATAATTTCCTGATTTTACTTTAATATCATTACCAGTATTAGCTGCAGCAATAGCATTACTAATAGCATCCTGAGTATTACAATAATAAAGGTCTAAATCTTCATTATGTACTACCCAATTATCTATCGTCACCGTGAAGCTAACCTCGTTTGAACAATTCGGAGCAGTTCCAGTCTCATCATAAATCCATACGGTCTGCGAAGTGGTCAGAGTCAGATTGGTAATCTCCTGACCACCATTAGCCTGATTGTCATCGTAATACTTTGCATTTACCAGGTTTGTACCGGTGATTGCAGGTAAGGTGTAGCTGACGCAGGCTGTCTGGTCACCTGGGTTAGTGATAACCGGTGTGTATTCGATGGTTACCTCGAAGCTCACTTCATCAGAGCATCCGTTGCTTGTGGCATCGTAAATCCATACCGTCTGAGTACTGGTGATCGGTCCTGTGATTACAGTTCCGCCAAGAGCCTGACTGTCATCGTAATATGCTTCGTTGCCAGTCAAGTTAGTACCCTGAATCGTAGGCAAGCTATAGCTGTCGCAAGCTGTCTGGGCGCCAGGATTGGTGATAACTGGCGTGTATTCGATGGTGACAAGAAAGCTTACCTCATCAGAACAAGTTGGGTCATTATTATATTCATCATAAATCCATACTGTCTGTGAAGTAGTGATCTGTCCTGTGATTACAGTTCCGCCAAGAGCCTGGCTGTTATTATAGTATTTTGCATCCACCAGGTCTGTACCTGTGATTGCCGGCAATGTGTAGCTGTCGCAAGCTGTCTGGTTGCCCGGATTATCAATTATAGGTTGAATGCAAACAGGAGGTGCAGTCCAGCTAATTACAACTTTACCATTGGCTCCTGCACCACCGGTATTGTTACCATAAGCACCACCTCCACCACCACCGGGAGCAGAGCCTGCATCACCATTACCTGCACTAGCTGTACGTCCATTTCCACCATTTCCACCTCCGGCAGGTGCAGTGCCTCCTGTACTTCCATTTCCATCATTTCCGTTAGCCGATGTACCGGCAGATGAACCACCGCCTCCACCATAACTACCTGGATTAGTGACCCCGTTCGCTCCAGAACCTCCACTGTATTTGGTAGTACCATAAGAGGCTGAAGCTGAACCGCCGACAGCTCCATAGTTAGAGGTTGAACTATTTCCACCCTTTGCCATCACAGTTGAACTAGTAACCACCCATGAGTCTCCTCCGGCAGCATTAGTTGTAGAACCGGCACCAACAGATAAATTAATACTTTGGTTCGGGGTAACTGTTAAAGTGCTCTTAACATAAGCGCCACCACCACCGCCGCCACGACGATGGTTACCTTTGCTGCCTGTGCCTCCTCTTCCGCCTCCGCCCCATGCTTCAACGGTAATTTGGGTTACACCGGCAGGCACAATAAAAGTATGATTGCCCGCAGTTGCATAAGTTTGCGTGTTTTGGGCAAAAGCTGAAACATCAAATAACGCTGTTGCTACTAAAATTGAAAATGCAGCAAACAAAAAACGAGTAAATGTTTTCATATTCTTTCTGTTTTAATTATTAATTACTTTATAATTCAAGTGTTTATATATTGATTTTTAGTTTTTTGCAGGATTTTACCGGTTTTTATGTTTTGTTGGTCTATCATTATTCTTACCTTAATATATAAGCTTGTAGAAAACAAAAACACAAGCCACAGCAAACCCCTGTTTCTGTGAATTGTACAATACTTTTCCTGTACTCAGCAATCTCGTATATTAATTGCGCTTTTGTAAATATTGATCATAGGCTTTTATTTTATTAATGCGTATTATTTTGCGTTGCAAATATAAGACAGAAAAGGCTAAATCCAAACAAAAAATATCAATTACTTAATCTTTTTTTAACATTTATTTTTAACTACTTGTTTATCAATACAATAAAGATTAAAGAAAATTGCATAAAATCACTCAAAATATGCTTACAGTGCCATTATTGATAAAAAATCATTCAAAAAAGAGTAAAAACAGCCAGTTCCATGTCATTTTTTATTCTAAAAAACCTTTCTTTATTAAATAAATGTCATCTGCATACATCATCTATATAAGGTTAGATTGTTTTAAAATACAATAAAACATTCATTAGCCATATTTTAATATTTCAATATCACCAATGTTCAGAGTAAAGAATTAACAAAACGCCTATTCCGCCAATTTTTCTATGAGCAAATAAACAAAATAATTTTAATACAATGGTTAATTTTTTGTAAAAATTTTATTTTTGATAGCTTTTTTTTTCAAAAGGCGGACAATAGTAATTGATCCCAAATGACTCAGGAGATCCCGAATGATTAGGGAGACAATTGATCCCGAATGATTAGGGAGACAATGGATCCCGAATGATTAGGGAGACAATTGAGAATTGAGAATTGAGAATTGATAATTGATCCCGAATGACTCGGGAGATAATTGATAATTGATGTACTTCCCTAAATAGGGTTGACCGTTTTGGTAAATGAATATTTCGACAAGCTCAATAACAATTTCGACAAGCGAAATAACCGGACACTGAGGTTCTCGAAGTGTCAGGGTTTTTAAAAAGGCGCTTCGAGAGCCTCAGCGCCCGGGGTAATACGATTTGTATTTACAAAATAGTCCAAACTGTTTTGTAAATTTACAAACGTAATGCCGATGGTTTAAATATATAGAACAATCGAGCAAAGCGAAAATTGGTCTATTATATTTTTCCATTCGGTATAACAGCCCCGTAGGGGCTATATATTGGTAGAAAATCGCAAAATTCAATCTCTAAACCCCGTAAGGGCGGAATATTTATAGAAAATAGAACAAACACCATCCCCAAACCCCGAAGGGGCGGAATAATTATAGAAAATCTGGTCAATTCCATCCCCAAATCCCGTAGGGGCACTTACGGGATGAAATAACAAATGGATCCCGAATGATTAGGGAGTTATGAATTGGAACGGGCTTTAGCCCGGTTGGTAAATAAATACTCCCCTATCCTATGGGCTTTAGCCCAAATATATTGGTTATTAGTATTTAAATGCATTCTTAAACCTGTTTGGCTAAAGCCATGAAGATGTCTTTTTCCATTTCTACCACCGGCTAAAGCCGGCGGCAACTCATGATTTACTTCATTAGGAATAGGAACAGGCTAAAGTCAGTGGCAATTCAATATTACAGCATTATGAATAGGAACGGGCTTTAGCCCGTTTGCTAAATAAACACCCCCTACCCTATGGGCTTTAGCCCAAATATATTGGTTATTAGTATTTAAATGCATTCTTAAACCTGTTTGGCTAAAGCCATGAAGATGTCTTTTTCCATTTCTACCACCGGCTAAAGCCGGCGGCAACTCATGATTTACTTCATTAGGAATAGGAACAGGCTAAAGTCAGTGGCAATTCAATATTACAGCATTATGAATAGGAACGGGCTTTAGCCCGTTTGCTAAATAAACACCCCCTACCCTATGGGCTTTAGCCCAAATATATTGGTTATTAGTATTTAAATGCATTCTTAAACCTGTTTGGCTAAAGCCATGAAGATGTCTTTTTCCATTTCTACCACCGGCTAAAGCCGGCGGCAACTCATGATTTACTTCATTAGGAATAGGAACGGGCTAAAGTCAGTGTCAATTCAATATTACAGCATTATGAATTGAAACGGGCTTTAGCCCGTTTGCTAAATAAACACCCCCTATCCTATGGGCTTTAGCCCAAATATATTGGTTATTAGTATTTAAATACATTATTTAACAGGTTTGGCTAAAGCCAGGAAGATGACTTTTCTCATTTCTACCACCGGCTAAAGCCGGCGGCAACTCATGATTTACTTCATTAGGAATAGGAACGGGCTAAAGCCGGTGGCAATTCAATATCAAGCTATTATGAATAGGAACGGGCTTCAGCCCGTTTGTTTAAACCCAAACCCTAAAAAAATAGGGAATAGAAAAATTTAGAAAAACCACATTATTATTTGTTTATGTGGTTTTTTTGTTGTTATTTTGCATTACCTAATTAGGCAATATTTAAAAATAATATAAACTGATGAAAACAACTATTAAACATCCCGATTGGGCTTTGGAACACAAGAAACCGGGGACTGAACTGAAGCTGATAAACGGACGATACTACCTTTATGGCGTAAAATCCGTTTATGACAAAGCGCTTAAACGCTCAAGAAAAGTATCGCTCGGTATTCTGGGCAGCATCAGCCAGGAAAAGGGTTTTATCCCGTCAGAAAAAGCGGAGCTGAAAAAGAAAAGCAGAAACACCTATCTCAATAAGCAAGTTATGGTGTTCGAATACGGATTTGCCAAGTGGCTTCTTGACGAATTAGGAGGTAACGGAATGCTGATCTCATTGAAGAAACACTTCCCTGATCATTGGCAGTTCATCGTTTTTATGGTGTATTGCCGCCTTGCCTTCAAGTCTCCATTAAAAAATATCCCCACCGAGCTGGAACGCTCCGCCATTTTGGATCTTCTTGAATGGAAAGGGAAGGTTTACGACCATAAGGTATCGGACATGCTTTTTGAGGTTGGGCAGATGCGCCAATCCATCCATGAATTCATGCGTCCATTGGACAATAGGCGACGCAGCGTTCTGATGGATGCCACGGACATCGTACTACAATCGAATAGCATTGGCTTGGCGCAAATGGGCTACAATTCAAACATGGATTTTCAACCACAATTCGTGCTTCTCTACCTATACGATGCACTCACGATGGAACCGCTTTACTATCGCCTGCTTCCCGGAAACATAAGAGAAGTGTCAGCCATGTACAACACCATAAAAATTAGTGGTATGGAGGAGTGTATGTTTGTAGCTGACAAAGGTTTCTTCTCAGAATCAAACATTGGGGAACTCGAAAGGATGTCGATGCAGTATATCATCCCACTTAGGCGGAACAATCTATTAATACCCTATGGTACGTTGGACAAGGTGGAGCAGTCAGAGAATTATTTTAATTTCTCAAAAAGATTTATTTTTCATGCAGACACACTAAACCTTGGGAATAGAAAGCTGGATTTATTTTTAGACGGTAAGCTCAAGGAACAGGAAAAAACGGATTACCTAAGAAGGATACAATCTCTGCCGGAAAGTTTCTCAAAACAGAAATTTAACGACAAACTCCAATCCATGGGCACACTCGCCATCCTGCACAATACCTCTTTTTTGCCCGCAGACCTGTATATAGAATACAAGAACAGGGACGAGATAGAACAATACTTCGATCATTTCAAGAATACTATAGACGCTTCATGTTCCCACATGCAAAGGGAAGAATCGCTCGAGGGGTGGATGTTCATAAACCACATAAGCATGCATGTCATATACAGGCTATTCCGTATACTGAAAACCACCCCAATGAATAAGAAGCAAATGCTGACACACAAATATTCGATAAACGATGCGATAGAGCATATGAAGTCAATCAAGCAAATCAAATTTACTCAGAAAGAGTTCGTATTTTCAGAAATGAACAAGTCAACCAAAATTTTACTTAATCAGATGAAAATATCGATTACCTAAAAAGTTAGGGTTTGGGTTTAAAATAATACCTCCTGACTTGTCCACCTTATTGAAGTGCTAAAAATATTATATTGATATTCAATTAGTTATTGAGTAAAAAATCTAAATTTGTCGCACTAAGGCATTTTTTTATGTTACATATTCGAATTATTAACACATCCTCTAAAGCTAAAGCTGTGCAGGTTGTGTA
>MTBK01025254.1_pt1 | contig 27902 bp, 26 predicted proteins | sample 1535981 | NCBI WGS metagenome assembly MTBK01 (sample SAMN06109225, study PRJNA356200) | anaerobic digester metagenome | isolation source: biogas reactors fed with pig manure or primary and secondary sludge | place: Spain | collected 2016-06-30
AGACGGGGACAGCATGGAGTTGAGCATACATAAAACAGGCGGGCTGTGCTCCGCTTTGTATCATGACAACCAGGAGGAATTTATACGATTAAAGCTCTCTTTCGTAAACTGAAGCAGCCGCCTAGCCGTGAAATTGAAACATTCATCGCCTGGGCCCGCGAGCAGGCCGTAACTTTTAATTGTCTTGACAGCGAAGATAGGAATATGGAGAAACTATCTTTTCTTGATGAACTGCTTGAAGGCAAACGTATCGTTTATCTGGGCGAAGAGGATCACTGGATCCGCGAAAAATACAGCTACCGGATGTTGCTGCTGCGCTACCTTTTTTCCCGGGGCTGGTGCCGGCTCGGCGAGGAGCTTGGCTGGTCTGACGGGATAAAAATAAATCGCTACCTTGAAACCGGGGATCGGACTTACCTTACCCGGGTGACCGCCTACGGTTACCGGGAAGCGATACGCGAAGACCGGAACGATAGTCCCACCGGCATCCTGAAAGAGACCTCGACAGAATATCCAACAGAAGCCTTTGCCGCCATGCAGATCAGGCTTGCCAAAGCACTGCGCAAACTGAATGTAGAAAGACCTGCGGGATCTAAAGCGCTTTTCTTCTTCGGTTTTGATCTCGATGTCCTCGCCGGGGGCGGTTACGAAGAGTTGGCCGAAGTGCTGCACCCCGTGCGGGATGCACCCGCGGCCGCAAAGCTGAAATCTCTACTGGCCCCTCCTGCCGGTGAAACATTGGAGCAGGAGATCACCCGCCTGGATAGGGCTCTGACAGAGATTGACGCAGTTAAGGGGCAGCTTAAACAACTGCTGGGGCAAGACAGGCTCAGCCTGCTGCGTGAATCTGCTCTTGCCCTGCGCCAAAGTTTTGATTTTATCCGCGTGGCCAACCCGGCCCGTACGTGGAAACGGCTCAACCGGGCCATGGCGGCTCGCGAAGAGGCAATGTACCGCCGGGTCAGCTTTATCCTGTCGCAGATGGCACCCGGTGAAAAAATGATCCTGATGGGACATAACCGGCACCTGGCCAGGGAAAGCGGCGCCATAAAGAACGCGGGCGGAGCGCCCCCGGGCGGCAATAAAGTGCCTGCCCTCGGCACCATGCTCAACCGCCTGCTGCCCGGCGAAGTTTTTTCGATCTGGATGCTGCATGATCGCGGGAGCAGTTCGCAGCCGCTATCCTGGCTGAGCCGTGAATACAGCAGCCCCCCCGACAGCCTGAACGCCATGTTATCCAAAGTGGGGCCTTGCTTTTTGCTACCCACGGTATCGCCTGACCCGCGGGCTCGTTTGCTTGGAAAACAACTGCCTGTTAATGGAATATATAACCAGGTTTTCCGGACCGCCGTCGCCAGGCAGGCCGACGCCCTCTTTTTCGTCCGCCAGGTGAGCCCACTTCCAGGACAGCGCTAATGTATTTTAGTGTTGTTTTTTATTTTAGGGGTTGACAGGCGGCTGCTAATATGATAGTTTTTTTTAAACCGATGAAGCGGGAGTAAAACCACCGCCTGCCGCAAAGAGAGCCGGGACTGGTGCGAACCGGTCGGTGACGGGGTGGATAAATGGGCCGCCGAGGGCGGGGCAAAAGGGTCTTTTGGCCCGAGTAGCTACCGACGCAGCGCCGGCGTTAGCGGGCGAAGGGTGTGATGGCACCCTGCAGAGAGGATGCTTCGAGTAATCGGGCGTCAATCAAGGTGGTACCGCAGGCGAAAAGCCTGCCCTTGTCCCAAGGGCAGGCTTTATTTTTATATGCGGCCCCTTGAAACTCTATTTATTTCCGCGGATAAATGGAGACTGCAGGGAAACCCTCAAAAAAACATTCATATTGAGGAGGAACCCTGGATGAAAAAAGTTATCATGGTGTTCTTGTCGGCCTGTTTGCTGGTTGCGCTGCTTTTCTCAGGTGCCTGCACTCCGGATAAAAATGGCGAAGGCAACGGAGGAAATCTAACAGAAGATGAAAACGGGGTGGAATTGAAAAAGGTAGGCATTGTCCAGATTATGGAGCATCCCTCGCTGAATACGATCCGTGAATCCATGATCGAGGAACTGGCTGCACTGGGGTTTGCCGATGGTCAGGAGATTATCATCGACTACCAGGATGCGCAGGGAGAACCGAGTAACCTGAAGACTATCTGTCAAAAATTTGCAAACCATGAATATGACCTCATTGTGGCTATCGCCACCCCATCAGCCCAGGCGGCTGTGGGGGAAACATCAAAGATTCCCGTGCTTTTTTCCGCCTGCACCGACCCCGTTGGTTCGGGACTGGTGAATAACCTGGAAAAACCGGGGGGGAATGTAAGCGGCACCTCTGATGCCGTTTCCGCAGAGCAGATCATGGCCCTGGCGGTACAGATTACCCCGGGAATTAAGACAATTGGTGCGCTTTATAACTCCAGCGAAACTAATTCAGTATCGGTGGTCAACGATCTGAAGGCCTATGCATCCCGTAACGGAATGACGGTTGTGGAGGCCACAGTGACTAACACCTCCGAGGTACAGCAGGCGGTGCAGTCCCTTGTAAGCAAAGTTGACGCCATCTTTTCGCCCATCGACAACACTGTTGCCTCGGCAATGCCCCTGGTAGCACAGGTGACCAGGCAGGCGAAGATCCCCATGTATGTAGGTGCCGATTCCATGGTCAAAGACGGCGGGTTGGCCACATACGGAGTCAATTATGTGACCCTGGGAAAAGAAACTGCCAAAATGGCTGCAGAAATCATGAAGGGAAAAAAAGCGGGTGATCTGCCGGTCAAGATGATTACCGATTTTGAAATCTATCTCAACCTGGAAACAGCTGAAATAATCGGGGTAACCATACCCGATGAACTGGTTGATGCAGCTGTCGAGCTCTTTGGCGAGTAAAATAGAAGGAGCCAAAAATTAAAATTGATGAACCTAGCCACTTGTTTAAGCTCGGTGGAGCTGGGCGTGATCTACGCTATCATGGCCCTGGGAGTCTTTCTCTCCTTTCGCACACTGAACATGCCTGACCTGACTGTAGACGGTAGTTTTGTCCTCGGCGCGGCGGCATCGGCGGTGCTCTGCACCGCCGGCCGTCCCCTTGCCGGCATCGTCCTGGCCCTGGCCGCAGGAGCTCTGGCCGGATGCGCAACAGCACTTTTGCATACAAAACTTAAGATTCAGCCTATCCTGGCTGGCATTTTAACCATGCTGGCCCTCTACTCCATCAACCTCAAGGTGATGGGCGGCCGGGCCAACATCCCCCTGCTTAATCTGAAGACCGTCTTCAGCCTTCCCCAATGGATGCCGGACCTGGAACGATCCGCGCTGATCATCTCGCTTGTTGTGCTAATCGTGGTGATGATTCTCCTTTATTTCTTTTTGAAAACCCGCATGGGCCTGGTTTTAAGAGCCACGGGAGACAACGAACAGATGGTACGGGCGCTGGGCGTGAGTACAGATCTGACCAAGCTCATAGGGCTGGCCCTTGCCAACGCGCTTGTGGGTCTCTCGGGGGCGCTTATCGCCCAGTACCAATCCTTTACCGATGTGGGCATGGGTATCGGAATGGTCATTATCGGCCTGGCTTCAGTCATTATTGGTGAAGCTGTCTTCGGTACCGTCAGCCTTGGGCGCAGGCTCATTGCTGTTGTCCTGGGAGCAATCCTCTACCGGTTGGTAATCGCCTTTGCTCTTGAGCTTGGTATGCCGCCCACAGATCTAAAACTTATCTCGGCGGTAATAGTCTGCGCTGCATTGTCCATGCCGGCCATCAAGGAGCAATATTCTTCGCTGAAGAAAAGGATCTCCGCAGCCGCCGGCAATAAGGGGGTGCCGCTCTAGATGCTTAGAATTAATTCTATCAGCAAAACATTTGACCGGGGCAGCGTAAATGAAAAAAAGGCCCTCCATCAACTCAGCCTCTCTCTCGAAAAAGGTGAATTTGTTACTGTCATCGGCGGCAACGGTGCCGGCAAATCAACCCTGACCAATTGCATCTCGGGAGTATATGAGATCGACTGCGGCAGTATCATTCTTGACGGCAGCAATATCACCTTTAGCCCCGAGTATAAGCGTTCCCGTTTGATCGGCCGTGTTTTTCAGAACCCCCTGCTCGGCACCGCCTTTGATATGACCATAGCCGAGAACCTGGCCATTGCCTGGGCCAAGGGCAAGTCGCACGGTCTTACTGCGGGCATTACCAGGAATGACCTGGCTCTTTTTCGAAAACGCCTGGCCTTGCTGGATCTGGGGCTGGAGGATAGGATCAATCAGAAGGTAAAGCTCCTTTCGGGGGGGCAGCGCCAGGCGCTCACGCTGCTCATGGCCACCATGGCCCAGCCGAAACTGCTGCTGCTCGACGAGCACACCGCCTCGCTGGACCCGGCTATCGCCAAAAAAGTGCTCTACCTAACGCGTAAGTTTGTCACTGAGGAGAGACTGACAACAATCATGATCACCCATAACATGAAAGCCGCCCTGGAATACGGCAGCCGGACGATCATGATGCACGAAGGAGAGATCATCCTCGATCTCTTGGGAGAAGAGAGGGCTGAAATGACGGTGGAGCAGCTGATTGAGTACTTCGAAAGCTGCAGCGGCACCCGCCTGGAAAACGACCGCCTACTCTTATCCTAATGACCAGCCACAGGGACAGGGACTTTGGCAGGCCCCCTTTTGTCCCGAAAAGCCATTATAATTTTACATTAAAATAAAGGGGAAATGTGTCTCAACGGGGAAATGATTTACAGGTGTTACTGCTGGACAAAGCTTCTTGGAGGAGGCATCATTGCCCAGACAGGCTAGAAAAAAAAGTGTTTCGGGTATTTATCACGTAATGATGCGAGGCGTTAACAGGGAACCAATATTCCACGAGGATAAAGATTACTTGCGCTTCCTAGAAATACTGGCCAAAGTAAAAGAAAAAGCACCTTTTATTATATATGCCTATTGCCTGATGTATAACCATGTACATTTGCTTTTTCAAGAACTAGAAGAATCAATCGGGGATACAGTAAGGCGTATCAGTTCTTCCTATGTTTATGGATTTAACCGCAAATATAATCGTGTTGGCCATCTTTTTCAAGAGCGGTTCCATAGTGAGCCTGTTGATGATGATCCCTACTTTTTGACTGTTTTACGCTATATCCACCAAAACCCGATAAAAGCAAAAATAACGCAGCAATGCAGTGAATATCCCTGGAGCAGTTATGCCATTTATGCCAGTGCTGCGCAACAAGGTAAGACACTTGTTGATACCACTTTTAGTCTGGATTTAATGGGTGGCCAAAGAGAGTTGTTGAAATTCATAAATACCCCAAACAACGACAAATGTCTTGATCTGGAAAATGTGATCAAATTGTCAGACGCTGAACTCCTTGTCTTGATAGAGGAAATGATAGAGGGAGCAGCCATATCTGACATTTCAAAAATGCCCCCTGGAGAGCGTGACCAAATCTTGAGAAAGTTAAAGAGCATAGAGGGAACTACATTCCGACAGATAGCCCGCTTAACAGGCCTGGGAAGGTGGATGGTTTCCAATGCTTGATTAAGTCCCTCTCCCTGCGATAGCTAGACCTGCCAAAGTCCCTGTCCCTGCGGTAGCTTGCACGGAGGTGATTAAAATGAAACTGGAAGGAAACTGTCTAACCACGGCAATGGGGATCCTGCCTCACATTGATGTAGAGAGAGCGCTGCAGCTTTCCCTTTCAATGGATATCCCCTTCTGGCCGCAACTTCCCGGGGTCAGCTTTTACGAAGATATGTATGCGCAGGCTTCAGAACACTTCCCTGGAATAACACTTGATCTGGAGCGGCGGGAGATTCACTTTTCATTGGATCAGTTCCACCAGGAACTCGAAAAATACCTGCTACACTGGGAAGATGAATCATACTTTCGCCTATCTCCTCAATACAGCGCAGTCTACCACAATTTCCTGAAGAAAGATCTTGCCCCTTACCCCTATATCCGCGGGCAGAGCATCGGTCCCGTCAGTTTTGGCATGAAAATTCAGGACAGCGAAAGACGCCCCATAATCTATTTCGATGATGTTCGTGAGATTATTTTTGATTTCTTCGCCAGGAAACTGCAGGCCCAGTACAGCGAACTACAGCAGGTACACCCCCAATCCTTTGTCTGGGTTGACGAGCCGGGACTGGAGATGCTTTTCATGTCTTATACCGGCTATACCAGCGAAAGGGCTTCCGCCGATTACCGGCTCTTCCTTGATAATTTCCCCGGCCCCAGGGGGGTGCACCTCTGCGGCAATCCTGACTGGTCTTTTCTGCTTAACCTGGATCTGGACATCCTCTCTCTGGATGTGCTTGCCCGGGGTTACATTTTTACGCGCTACCGCGATGAAATCAAGGCTTTTCTTGACAGGGGAGCTATTATCTCCTGGGGGATCACTCCCACGCTAACGGAAGAATATATCCAGGAAGATTTACAGTCAATGCTTACTAAAATCGAGGAGTTCTGGTCATACCTGGAGCAGGGCGGCATACCGCGCAAGCAGATACTCAGGCAAGCCTGGTTCGCTCCAGCCCGCTGCTGCCTCATCAACACCGACAGGGAGGCTACTGTAGAACGTTCCTTCGAGTTGCTTAAAGAAGTAGCGGCGCACTTTAAAAAAGAGCTTTGAGCCAATTGAGTCACGGTAGTCGGTGATTTAAACTTATTGCTCATGAATTCCAGATCTGCATTGCATAGGGCGCCCCGGGGTAAATCAAGGCATTTTGTCAGACTGGCGGCGATGAGTGAAGAGTACCTTGATTAGAAAAAGTAGCTCGTTAACAACATGAAGTATAGCGATCAAACATGATTTTACCAGATCAGGGGTATCAGCCTGAACCTGACCCTGCGGGAATAACCGCGATATCCGGGCAGCTGTTCAATTAGCAATTTATCCTCCAGTGCAGTGCGGATTACAATGATAATCACAGCCAGAAGAGCAGGTATAAGCGCAAGCCGCGAGCCGGCAATTAAGGGAAGAGGCAGCGTATTTAAGACCATGCCAAGGTATCCGGGATGCCGGATGTAGCTGTATGGACCCCTGCTCACGGCATATTGTCCGCGATCTTTTTGCAAGCGCATGGTCCCCTCAAAAAAAGGATTTTCCAGCATCGCCCAGAGGACAATCAGGGTGGCAACCACCTGGAGAAACACACCGCAATAGATATAAAAAACGGGTAAGGGAGCGCTGTTGAAACGGCCTATATCAAGACCGGCTACAAGCGGCATGATTACCAGGTTGGCACCAAAAAGCAGCAGGAGCAAGAGCTTGTCGCTGCTCTCTGTATCCTCCCCCATGCGCCCCCTCTCATTTAACAGCTCCGGTGAGCGATATAAGAGAAGCAGGTCACCGCCTAAGGAGATCACCAGGGCCAGGAGATAATAAAGCCACCCCCTGACTATATCCAGCCGTCCTGCCGCAATGAAAAAGCAGCAGGCTGAAATAAATAGCATCCGCAGAGGAGATAGAAGGGCGCTCCATCCTGTCCTGGTTAATCGCTTACCGGCTTTGACCATGCCTGTCCCTCCAATACTGTCAATACGCTGGGCTGGATATCCCACAAAAAAACTGAGTAAAACGACATCAAAGAAGCGATGGCTGGTGATGCCAAACAAGAATTCATTCAACAGCTGTGCCAGCTTCTCCTTCCTGCGCTCTTTCTCAGGCGACCCTGCAGTAGTAATCTTTCCAGGTTTCTGCAGCGCTGCATGATCGCTTCATGCACACAACCCGGCCGCCATATATATGAATCAAGGGCAGTTGCATTATCATTGCGGGAGTGACCAGTCATGAAGGACATCAGAGTCTGTGTAGTAGGTTACGGCAATGTGGGCAGGGAGGCAATTGAATGTATCAGGCGGGCTCCCGACATGGAGCTGGCCGGTGTGATCAGGCGGAGCCCCTGCGAAATCCCTGAAGATACTCTTGTGACCACCCGGGTTGAGGAGATGGGCCGGGTCGATGTTGCTGTCCTGGCTATTCCCTCGCGACTTATTCCCGCCACGGCGCCCTTTTACCTCCATAAGGGAATCAATACGGTGGACGGATACGATCTTCACGGTGAAGCAATGCTTGCTTTAAGAAAGAATTTGGGGAGATACACATTGGAAAAAAGACGGGTGGCGATCATCGGCGCCGGATGGGATCCCGGCAGCGACTCGGCTATCAGAATGCTGTTCGCCGCTATCGCTCCGCAGGGGATCACCTACACAGATTTCGGCCCGGGCATGAGCATGGGACACAGCACGGCTGCAAGATCAATTCCGGGTGTTAAAGACGCCATCTCGCTGACCCTGCCGCTGGGTTTCGGTGAACATCGGCGCGACGTTTACGTGGAGATCGATAAAGGGACTGATTTTACAGAGATCGCCGCCAGGATCAAGGAAGATCCCTATTTCAAAGATGACCGGACTCAGGTAATCAAAGTTGATCATGTTTCGCCGCTTAGAGTCACTGGGCACGGTGTGCGCATAGAGCGCACCGGCTGCTCGGGCACAGCCCACAATCAGCTGCTTGAATTGAAGATGAGGCTGACCAACCCCGCGGCTACCGCCCAGATCATGACTGCATCAGCCCGGGCTTCCCTGCGCCTCAAACCGGGCTGCTATGTTTTGGGTGAAATTCCCCCCATCGATCTGCTGCCAGGCGGCCGCGAGGAGATCATTAAAAAGCTGGTTTAAAGATAAACCGGTATCAAACTTCCCAGAGCTCCATGAAATCATTGCGGGCTTACCCTTCGGATCGGAGCGAGCCTCTACTATTCGGCGGCTTTACGAGCGTATGTGGTCAGGTAAACAAGGCGCATTAATAAGGATTCAACGGGATTAACCGGCCGGGCACCACCGAAGAGCGCGGTACCGATAAGGGCCCGGCAGCCTTTGTCAAGGATCTGTGCGGCAGCAGCGGCATCGCTTCTGGAGGGACCGCAGCAGAGAGCACCGTTGCCTTCAATCATCACTGCATGACGGCCCCTCAGTTTCCCGGCAATCATCCTCACCGCCGCCGGCAGGGGGCCTCCCGCAGCCACCCTGACGCTGATTCCGACAATCTGGGCAAAGTCATCGATGAGCGGGTAAAGAGTTTGACCCGTTTTGGAGATGGTAAGGATATCAGGTGAGGTTGCATGCAGAATCGCCCTGATCTCTTTGAACTTACGGTAGATGAATCGGTGAATTGCAAGTTCCGGCAGGAGGCCGTTATTCTCAGGCAACCCTTCCAGGCTGGCCTCAATGCAGTTCTTTCCGGTTCCCAAAAAGGGCTGGACCGGATCGTCATCCAGGTAGAGCTTCAGATGATTGCCGCTTCTTTCACTACTGTAAAGCGGTCCTCCAGGAGGCCCCTCCGCTAAAAAGTCGCCCGGTGAAAGCTCTTCCAGGTAGTAAGCCCTAAGCCCTTCCCAATCCGGCTTTTTCTGGCCGCTAATCTGCAAGTAGCGGCTCATGATGAAATCAGAACAGATCTGTTCCAGCACTGCCGCAACCTCGAAAGCATCGTCACGGTTTCCGCCCAGGCAGAGTGCACCATGGTTAGCCATCAGAAAAGCCTTGCTCTCTGAGCGGGAAAGAGCTTCGATAACGTTTCTCTTCAATTTTTTTGAACCTGGCAGCCCATAGGCGGCGCAGGGAATCCGGCGGCAGCCCATTACTGCGGCCCTGGTGGAATCAGACACCTCTATATCGCGATGCAGCGCGCTAACTGCGGAAGCATTTACCTGGTGAGTATGGATAATAAAATTGATCTCCGGCCGCTCCCGGTAAATCGCGATGTGAATGCCCTTTTCGGAAGAAGGCTTGATTCCGCCCGGGTAGCTGCCGTCTCTGGTGTTCACTGTTACAATTTCAGCCGGGGTAAGGGTTTCGTAAGCCCTGCCGCTGGGGGTAATAGCAAAGTAATTTTCGCTAATCCGGGCACTGACATTGCCCCAGGTGCGGGCGATAAGCCCTGCTTTGATGAGCTGCTTTCCCGCCCGAATCACATCTTCTTTCGCCTGCCCTTCATTCATTGGTTTCGCACCTCCGCATAGAAACGATTGAGAACCCGCAAAATGTGGGCACTGTAGGAGCGGCTACAGGGCTGGAGTTAATTTCATCTTTTACTGAAATAAAAGAACAACTGATGCCAGTAAGCAATCTTTTTCGCCCAACCCCGGAAAGGGAGCGCCCTACGAAAAATACTGTAAAGCCTGCAACTCTACCGCAGTTACAGAAAAAATTTCGCCATTCTGAACGGCGGTGAAGGCCCGGAAAACATCTGATCAAACGAAATACCCTCCAGGCCTGTCTCCGCCAATGAAGAAATACCTGCCAAGGTCCCTGTCCCTGCGGCATGTCCCTGCGGCAGGTTATAGTTTGGTGAGGGCTTCTCGGTGCACAGCCAGATCCCCTTCGCTGAAAAGGACAAAGCGGACGGTGCGCACATGCTTCAGTGCAGGAGCCGTTTCGGCAACGGTGCGGCAGGCTATCACCGCCGCCTCCTCCACCGGATAACCGAAGATACCGGTGGAGATAGCCGGAAAGCCTACGGAATGAAGCCCATTCTTATCAGCCAGCTGCAGCGCGTTACGGTAGCAATTGGCCAGAAGTTCAGCCTCAGGCCTGTCCCGTCCATAAACGGGCCCCAGGCAGTGGATAACGTGGCGGTTGGGCAAGTTGTGACCGCCGCTGATCACCGCCTCCCCGGGCCTGATAGGAGCCAGAGGGCGGCACTCTGCTTCCAGCCCGGGCCCCGCAGCCCGGTGAATTGCTCCGGCTACACCGCCTCCCATCCGCAGCTGCGCATTGGCGGCATTGACAATGACATCCAGATCGGACTGCTCCACAATGTTGCCCTGGATACACTCAATAGTAACACCGGCTACTGTCTTCTTCATCTGCATACCTCCTTATTCAGCCGTTAGAAGAACCGGTTACCCCGGTGTGATACCCCTTTCCTGCAGGGTCGCAAAATGTATAATTATGATTTTTATCTGCAAAATCATCGCGGTTGAAAAGATCGTAAAAATCGTTCCATCGCCGGAAAGGAATACCGGCAGTGGTGCATGCTTCGGCGAGCCGATCACGGGCATATACCCCATCGGCATGAGCGGCGCCAAAACGGTCATTTGACCCGTCGCCCACGTAGATCACCCGGCGGCCTTCTCTCTGAAGCCTGATCACATGGTCCGCTTTGCAGTTGCCGCAGACAGGGCAGCTCTGATGAGCATGGGGTGTCAGCGTCTCAAGCCGGCCGCTGCCGGGAAGCGTCCGGTTGCGGTAAATCCCGGTAATATATTTCCTGCAGCCGTGCATCTCCAAAACGGGCTCTATATACAGACCGAAGCCGTCGCTGGCGATATAAACAGGGCAGCCTTTTGAGCCGGCAAATTCAAGAAATTCTTCCACACCGGGACGCAAGGCTGCCCGGCTTACGGCGAATTCCAGCAGCTCATCCAGATCTGCCGGCAAAAATGCCGACATCCGGGCCAACCAGACTTTCATCCCGAATTTGCCCTGTTTGTAAGCGGTGCTGCATTTTAAATAATGCTCTTTGCCATAATACCGGGCCATTGCCGAAGTAATATCTTCCACCGTAAAGGTACCGTCAAAATCCATAACATACGCAATTTTTGATGTGGTCAACAATATAACACCCTTGCATTTTTACTTAAAGTGAACCGGGGCCGGGCGGCTGACCGGATCCTTTTACCTTACACTATAGTAAATCCCCTCGCTGAATTCAAGGGGCAGGTCAATATGATACTTGCCTCTTCTTTCATCTCTGCTGTGCGCTTTCGGGCAACTTCACTAAAATGTGCAGTCGGGGCCTCATAGTTTCTTGACTTGCCCCAAGATAGGGACCATTCGGAGTATTGACAACTATATAGTTTATATGTATGGTTTCTATATACCAGGTGTAAGCATATGGAACAAACAGCTTCTAATATTAAAACTGATCAACTGCACACGGTTAATGATAATCTCATTGTAATTACTCAGTAGTCGAAAGTCGGGAATCAGAATAAAACTAGATTGGTTCCCCGGGGGAGATAGGGTTAAGGAGATGGCTGTTTTGCAGAAGGCAGCCTGAGCAAAATACGCAATCAATAAACCGGCCGCATTGTAAATTAACAGGAGGGTGATACATATGCTTTTTTAAATTCATTTCGCCTTACATCAATTATTTTTAACTACTTATACAAGGGGGTTGTTATGAGTGATACGGAAAATTATCATCGTCGTTTCTGTGATAATTATACTGATCGGCCTTTTTGCTTTGTGGTCTTTCTGGAGCGCCGGTGAATTTAGAACAATGGAACCCTTTGCCCTGCATTCTTTCAAAGAGGTAAAGGGATTCCCAGGAGCTGAAGATTTTCAAATCGATCATAAAACAGGCATGCTGCTGGGCTCTTTTCACGATCGCAGGGCAGAAATGGAAGGTGAACAGGCTCGTTCCGGAATTTTCGCATATAATCTCACCGATCCCCATGCAGTACCGCTTGAGATTGAAACGGATTACAACGGCGATTTAACCCCCCATGGCATATCCCTGCACCATGAACCTGATGGTACCAAATATCTCTTCGTCGTTAACATGGGCCGGGATGCTCATTTTTTTGAATCCGTCGGCGAATGCACCGTTGAAATATTTGAATACCGCGATGATCGGTTGTACCACCTGGAAAAGATAGAAAGTCCCGAACTGACTAGCCCGAACAACATACTGGCTGTAGGGCCCCGTGAATTCTACGTTACCATTGATCACGGCTGGAATTCTCCTACGGGCAGAACTCTTGAGAGTTTTCTACAACTCCCAATTTCTTATGTTCTTTACTACGATGGGGAAAATTTCGAAAAAGCCGCCGGCAGAATAACCTACGCCAACGGGATAGCCATGAGTCCCGGCGGCGAAACAGTCTACGTAGGGGCTACTGTAGGCAGAAGAATACATGTTTATTCTCGTAATTCAGAAACCGGCGAACTTACTGAGACAAAGCAGATCCGTCTGGGTTCCGGCGTGGATAACATCGACGTTCACCCCGATGATGGCTCAATTTGGGCCTGCTGCATACCCCAGCTATTGACTTTTATGTCGCATTCAAAGGACCATGATACTCTGGCACCCGTTGAAGTAATCCGATTATTGCCCCTAAAGGACGGCAGCTATGATATCAGGCGGGTCTACACAAACGACGGGAAAGAAATTTCCGCCTCCAGCATAGCCGTCAAATGGGAAGACCGCCTAATTGTCGGCACAATATATGAAGATTATTTCCTTGACGGCCATCTGCTGCCTGGAAAAACCCTGGATGATGCCATAATAATACGAAACAATTTGAAATAATAAGCTGTACTCTCTTTCCAGTGCCGCCACCGGTGAATAACCGTACCACTTTTCAGGAAGTTCGATCAAGCCGGGCTTTGTGCTAAAACTGTCCCGGGTTTCCCAGGGCTGTAGTACACCGGTGTCCGGCACCGTTGAAAGTAAAAAAATCGGTGATGTGAAAGGCGTGTCAACCCATATAAAAATCTTACCCAATGAGTGTTGACGAAGAGAGCAACATCAAGGATACTTAAGCTATGCTTAGATATCCCTTTTCCTTCCCCAAAATTAGTGGGCGGCTGATCAGGAGGCTAAACCGCTTTGTAGTCGAAGCGGAGGTTAATGGCAAGCTTGAAAAGGCTTACCTGGCCAACCCCGGACGCCTGTGGGAATTGCTACTGCCCGGCACCAATCTCCTGCTCAGCCCGGCCCTTTCCAGGGGCAAACTTCCTTACACCGTGCTGGCCTGTGAAAAAGAGGGCCACCCTGTCCTGCTGCACACTCACCTGACCAACAGGGTTATCCACAGTCTCATCGATGAAGGGCGGATCCCGCCCTACAAAGGCTACCGGATAGTCAAATCGGAACCAGCCTGCGGCAGACACCGTTTTGATCTGCTGCTACAGCACCAAGATAAGGGGTCTCTTTGTTACCTGGAGATTAAAAGCGTTACCCTTTTTGAAAGCCTGACTGCCGCTTTCCCCGATGCCGTCACCAAAAGGGGCGCCGAACACCTCTATCTGCTCAAGGAGCTCACCAGCCGCGGCCTGGAAACGAGTTGTCTCTTTGTAATTATGAACCCCGGGATAAAATATTTTATCCCCGCCCACCATGTTGATTTCAATTTTGCCCGGGCTTTGCTAGATGTTAAAGAATCTGTGCAGCTACATGCCCTGGCCCTGGGTTTTGATGACAGTTTTACCGGTGTGACCTCCCTTAAGACAGCATCGATTCCCTACACTTTTATAGAGGAAGAGCTGCATGACCGGGGGATGTATCTCCTGCTTATATACATGAATGAACGTAAAGAGGTGACCCTGCAAAACGGAGAAAATGTGGAATTCAAGGAAGGCTGCTATGTGTATAGAGGTGCCTCTCTGGATAATCTTAATAAAGAGATAAATCGCCATAAGAAAAAAAGAAAGAAAAAAAGGCGGCCTATTGATTATTTAACCGCCGCTGCCGATGAGATCACAGCTATACCAATAATCACCGGTGAGAGCCTGGGGCATGAACTGGATACTGAACTGAAGTCAATTTCCTATCAGCCCGTTGAGGGTTTTGACTCCCAAGACAGCAGGGAAAGCAGCATACTTCTCTACTTTGCCACCAATCCCTTGCATGACCGCCATTTCATTGACCTTATCCTGCACTACCGCCTCGTGCGCCCCGAGCAGAAGTTCGCCGGCCAGCACTATCTATTTTAACATTCCAGAGTTGATCTGTAAAAACCTACCAACAACTTATAAAACGTTATTTCTCATCCTTATCTTTGAAGAAGAGGGCCCCGCTGGGACAGGCTTCGACGCAGAGACCGCATTCGCTGCAATCGGACTCAGCAAGGCTGACATCCTGAAATGTGGTCACCACCCGCCTGATGCCGCGGCGGGAGAAACCGAGAACGCCCACTTTGGCTACCTCGCGACAGATCCAGACACAGCGACCGCAAAGGACGCAGCGGCTGCGATCAAACACAAAAGTGTCCGCGCTGTCATCAACATAAGTATCATAGTCCAGAGGCGCGAGGCGGTTAAGCCTCATCTTCAAGCCCCTTTCCTTCGATATCTTTAGCAGCATGCAGCTTTTTCTCCTTGGACAGCGGCCGCAACCAAGACGGTGATTGCTGAGAAGCAGTTCAAAAGCACTTTTCACCAGGCGATCCACCTGTGGGCTTCTCGTCTGCACGGAAAGCCCCTCCCTGACAGGCAGGGTACAGGATGTAACCGGTTCAGAATGCCCTTCCACCTGAACATAACAGAGACGGCAGCTGCCCGAGGGGTGTTCCTTCCCTTTGATGGCGCAAAGATTGGGAATAAAAATACCGTTATCCAGGGCTACCCAGAGCAGTTTTTCTCCTTCGGGAGCAATTATTTCCTTACCATCAATAAAAATAGTAACCTTTTTGCTCATGAACCCTTCCTCTCTTTCTCCGCCAGCAGTTCAGGAGGCGACAGCTTAATCACCGCATTATAATCGGGTGGGCAGGTCTTCAGACAGTTGTCGCATTTGACACATTTATCCTGTTCAATGGCCTTGAGACCGTCATCACGGGTATAGACCGCCTCGGTGGGGCAGCTGCCCACACAGACGCTGCAGAGCTTACTGCATTTTTTCGGTTCAATATAGTAGACAATAAGCTCTTTGCACATGAGCGCCGGGCATCGTTTTTCCGCGATATGGATCTCGTATTCATCCCGGAAATAGCGCAGCGTAGTCAGCACAGGGTTGGGGGCAGTTGCCCCCAGGTTGCATAGAGAGCCGGTGCGGACATCTTCGGCCAGCTCTTCCAGCACTTCAAGGGAGCCGGGCTCGCCTCGCCCTTCGGTAATTTCAGTCAGAATGTCGAGCATCTGCTTTGTTCCCAGCCGGCAAAAAGTGCATTTCCCGCAGGATTCCTGCTGGGTAAATTCAAGAAAATAGCGGGCTATGGCCACCATGCAATCGTCCTCATCAAGGACGACAAGCCCTCCCGAACCCATGATCGCCCCCGCTTCCTGCAGCGAATCGAAATCGATGGGAATATCCAGCGCTGACTCGGGTAGACAGCCCCCGGAGGGGCCCCCTATTTGCGCCGCTTTGAATGCCTTGTCGTTGGCCAGCCCCTCCCCCACATCAAAGATCAACTGGCGCAGGGTTGTCCCCATGGGCACCTCAACAAGCCCTGTGTGGGCCACCTTGCCTACAAGTGAAAAGACGGCAGTGCCGGGATTGTCGTCGGTGCCTATACTTCTGAACCAATCTACACCCCGCCTGATGATAGGCGGAACATAAGCGAAAGTCTTAACATTGTTCAACACTGTAGGCTTGCCGCGGTAACCCGATTGTGCCAGGCGGGGCGGCCGTGTTGCCGGAATACCCATCCTCCCCTCCATAGAGCGGACCAGGGCGGTAGCTTCACCGCAGACAAAGGCCCCTGAACCCTGGAACACCTCCAGCTCACAGTTGAAAGAGCTTCCCAGGATAGCGCTTCCGAGAAGCCCCTTTTCCCGCGCCTGATCCAGGGCTTGCTGCACCCGCTTTACTGCAAGGGGGTACTCTGCCCGGATATAGAGATAGCCCTTCTCCGCACCCACAGCATAGGCACAGAGAAGCATCCCCTCGATGATCTGGTGGGGACAGGATTCAAGAATACTGCGATCCATAAAGGCTCCCGGATCGCCTTCGTCGGCGTTACAGATGACATATTTTTCACCGGGACCTGTTTTTACGGCAGCTTCCCATTTCAAGCCTGCCGGAAATCCAGCCCCGCCGCGCCCCCGCAGGTGGGATTCCTTCACCGTCTCCAGGACCTGCGTCGGATCTGTCTCAAGAGCGGAGACAAGGGCGCTGTAGCCACCCTGTTCAATATAATGATCGATATTGCCCGGATCTATAAAGCCACAGTGCTCAAGAACAATTTTCTGCTCATAAGCACCGCGAGGAAAATCGCTGAAGGTTGGAAAAACATCATTCGTTTCCAGGGCCACCAGGGCAAACTCGTAACAGGGGTCATCCTGAACCAAAAAATCTTCAACCAGCCGCTCAGCCAGATCTTCGTCAACAAAACCGTAGCAGAGGGAGGGAAAACCGGGCTTAGATATGATCACCAGCGGCTCAGCGTAGCAGTGTCCCATACAACCCACATCAATTACTTTTGCCGCAATACCTTTCTCTTCGATTAACTTTTGGAAAGCCTTTTTGACATGCAAAGCGCCCGCAGCGATACCACAAGTGGCTGTGCCAACGCGGATCACCGGCTCATTGTAGAGGGCTTTTACTCCAGCTGCGGCATCATCCTCAAGTTTACGGTAGCGCTCGTGAGCGGCACCCTGATCTTCACTCATGAAGTCTCTTCTCCCTTCGATTCCGCAGCCGGCTCCTCCAGGGTTTCAAAGGAAAGAACGATTCCGTCCACCCTGGTCGGGGTGACCCGTCCTTCAACCTCTTCATCAATGACAACAACGGGAGCCATGGTGCAACAACCCACACAGGCGACCCGCTCCAGGCTGAATTTCCGGTCAGGCGTGGTTTCCCCCTCCTTTATCTCAAGAAGCCTCTCGAAACATTCCATGGCAATGCGCCCACCAACCATGTAGCAGGCCGTTCCCATGCATACCTTTAACTGATGTTTACCCGGCGGATTGAGGCGAAATTGATTATAAAATGTGGCCGGACCGTAGACTTCAACTGCCGGTATTTCCAGAGCAGCGGCGATGAGCTCCATAGCCATGCCCGGTAGATAACCAATAGTCTCCTGCACCTGCAGCAGTATGGGGATCAGATTTTCCCGGGTCGTTGCATTGTTCCGCAACACATTACCCACACCCGTCCGGATCAGCTCCTCTTCACCTTCGATTAGCGGCAAAGGAACACCCCTTTTCTATAGTCAACAGATCTCATCCTGAAACAGACATTTTTATTATAGCCTATTTTTAACCGAATGTGGAGACTTGCTGCTATTATTTTAAATGTTTTGAGTAAATAAACAGAAGTCAGCCCTTTTCACGAACAATGATTTCAGCCAGATCACGGGCTTCTTTCCATAGTTTATCTTCTGGTAGGGGAGCTTCAAGCATGATCCGTATGAGCGGTTCCGTTCCAGAAGGGCGGACGAGAACACGGCTGTGCCTGCCCAACCTGCCTCGCAAATCTTCAATAGCCGAATTTATTGCGGGGTTATCTTCCCAACCTTTCTGCAGAATAACGGGCTGGTTATAGAGAACCTGGGGCAACCTTTTGAGCCGCCCTGCCAGTTCAGAAAGGGGGCGGCCGGCATCACGAACAATTGCCATTAACTGAAGCGCAGCAAGCAACCCATCCCCGGTGGTGGCATGATCGGAAAATATGATATGCCCCGACTGTTCGCCACCCAAGTTATAGCCCCCGGTAAGCATCTCTTCCAGGACATAACGATCTCCCACTGAGGTACGGCGCAGTTTGAACCCGTATTCTTCAGCCAGTAGATCAAGACCGCCGTTGCTCATCACCGTGGCTACCAGTGTGTTTTTCTTTAGCCTGCCCTGGCCGGCCATTGCAATGGCACAGATGGACATGATGGCATCACCGTCAATCACAGCACCCTTTTCATCAACAGCAATGAGGCGATCAGCATCACCGTCAAAAGCAAGCCCGGCATCAGCACCGCATCGCACCACTTCGCGCTGCAATTCCGTGGTATCGGTAGCCCCGCAATTTACATTGATCAGCCCGCCATCAGCCACCCCATGTAAGAGCTCCACATCTGCTCCCATCTGCTGCAGCAACTCCCGGGCAAGGCGGCAGGCGGCGCCGTGGCCGCAGTCCACTACCAAATGCAGCCCCTCCAGTGAAGGAGCGGCCTTTTTGAGGTACTGCAGATAACTTTCCAGCGCCTCCCCATCGTGCATAACAGCGCCCACTTCAGTCCCTTCAGGATGGAGCAGCATGCTCTCATATTTTTCATACTGGAAGTAGATCCTTTCGATCTCTTTTTCCATTTCATCGGGCAGCTTTAACCCGTCGCGATCAAATATTTTTAAACCATTATCTTCAATAGGATTATGTGAAGCCGAGATCACGATCCCGGCGGTTGCCTTGAGTGAGCGGATCAGGTAAGCAACAGCCGGTGTGGGAGCTATTCCCAAAAGGCGCACCGCCGCCCCGGCAGAAGTGATTCCGGCAGAGAGCGAGCCCTCGAGCATGGCACCTGAAATACGGGTATCACGCCCGATCAGAATCACCGGCCTGCTTTCACTTCTGCCCAGCATGGAGGCAATGATCCGCCCGATGCGCAAAGTCATTTCGGGTGTCAGTTCGCGGTTGGCCACCCCGCGGATTCCATCGGTACCAAATAGTTTTTCCAATTGCCCCTCTCCTCTATCGCTTACTACAAATTATAGTTTATACACCGCCTGCAAAAAGTGTGAACACTTCAACCTTTCATAATCCCGGGCGGGCAATCCCCAGCCCCTCCCATCAATCGTCATCTGTTTCGGTCTGACTGAGATGAACCACAACTGATACTTTCTGGGGTGTCATTGCTACACCACTGATCTCTTCACCGGAAGCATTGTAGAGAATAGGTGCCACTTCTATTTCAAAAGGACTTTGCTTCTCGCTGAGATCAACATGGACCACCACCTGGTCAATCTGGTCAAGAACTGACTGGACCGCCTCCAGGCGGATCTGCATCGGATGAAAAGAGTGACTCTCCCTGACCCATCCCTGTGCGGGATCGCCAAAATATTCAACCTCAACGGGAAAAAGCTCCGTCTCAAGATTTTCGATGATCACCTCGACTTGCCGCGGAGCCAGAGAAATTAACGTCAGACCCCGTGCAGCTCTCCCCCTAACCTGGACCTGATGGGTCCCTGCTTCCAGTTCGGAAAGATCAAGGTAGGCTTCAAGATCGCTTACCATAAGCTCATCAAGGGCCCCGGGCACTCCTTCCAGGGTCATATCCACGGTCTGGGTCATTTTAACCACGGCCAGGCCAGGCTGCAGATTCTCATAGCTTAGGGGAACATCCGTTATAATTCTGCGCACCGGCGTTGTCCGGGTGATATTGTCACCTGTAACAAAAAGCCACAGGATCACCGCCATAAAGACAGCGAGAATACGGGAAATATTTTGGCTGCTTAAAAACTTACCCATCTCTACCTGTTGTTCCTCCAGGGCCAGAAGTTCAGATTTAAGCCTTCGGTTTTTGGTGGAGCGCATAGTTCAATTAACACGCTGCGCAATTTTTTCTCATCAAGATAGCGGGTCAGAATACCGTTTTGGGCAACAGAGACAATGCCTGTTTCTTCCGATACGATTACCGCCACTGCGTCGGATTGCTCGGTAATACCCAGTCCTGCCCGGTGCCTCGCACCCAGCTCCTTGTTCAAATAGGGATCATCCGTCAGTGGGAGATAGCACCCGGCAGCAACGATCTGATTGCCGCGGATAATCACCGCCCCGTCATGCAGGGGACTACGCGGGAAAAAGATATTGATGAGCAGTTCAGCCGTGACAAGACCTTCAACGGCAATCCCTGTTTCCACCCAGTCTTTTAGACCGGTATCCTGTTCTATAATAATCAACGCCCCGATGCGTTTCTTCACCAGGGCTGTCACTGCCTTTGTCATCTCCTCGAGAAAATGGTCAAACTCACGAGGATCCCAGTTCCAATAGCTGGTCTTGAATATTTTGCCCCGCCCCAACTGCTCCAGGGCACGGCGCAGTTCAGGTTGAAAGACAATGGGGATGGCAATGAGCCCCACTGTCATCACTTTCTCCAGGATCCAGTTCAAAGTGTTTAGACCGACCTTATCGCTGACAATCATGGCCAGTAGCAGAAAGACCAGACCTTTAATCAGTTGCTCCGCTCTTGTGCCGCGGATGAGCAGAATGAGGCGGTAAAACACATAGGAGACAATGATAATGTCGATAATATCAAGGTAGCCAATATTCACTTGCAATAATGCCGTGACAATGCGATCCCAGATAGCCACTTTTCCGTTGCTCCCTCTTCAGACAGCAGGTTACATAAGCTAAATCTTTTCATAGCTAATTCGCCCAACAGCAGGGAAATCCCTTCAAGAGAAAAGGTAAGAGAGCCGGTAAAGATTATTTTCCCCAAAATTCCCGGTTAAGCTTAAGAAACAACCCGCTCAGCCCTATTACCCCCAGGAGATTGGGCACAGCCATGAGCGCATTCAAAGAATCCGCCAGGGCCCAAACCTGGCGGAGACCGCCCAGGGCTCCAGTAATGATGCCCACAATCCAGAGCAACCGGTAAAAATATCGTCCTCCCCCGAAAATATATTCGAAACACTGCTCTCCGTAATAAGACCAGGACAGAAGTGTGGAGAAAGCAAACAAAACCAGCACTAATACCACGATAAAATTGCCTGTTCCGGGCAAGATGGAGTTAAAAGCGGCCGAAGTCATGGAGGCTCCTTCCTGCGGCCCGCTCCAGGAACCAGTAACAAGAAGAACCAGTGCCGTGAGCGTGCAGATGACGTGAGTGTCGATAAAAACCTCCATGATCCCCCAGAGGCCCTGGCGGACAGGGTGGTCTGTTGCCGCAGCAGAATGGGCAATAGAGGCGCTGCCCAGTCCGGCTTCATTGCTGAAGACGCCGCGGGTGATGCCGAAACGAATTGACTGGAGCACCCCGGCACCGGCAAAACCGCCTGCCGCCGCCCGGCCATTAAAAGCACTGACGAATATTTCAGCCAGGGCGGCTCCAATATTCCGGTGACAAAGAAGCAGGACAACCAAAGCACCGCCAATGTACAAAAACGCCATTAGAGGAACCAGTTTTTCAGTAAATTTTCCGATGCGGCGAATCCCCCCCAGGATAACCAGAGCCGTAAGCAGCGCCAGGACAATACCGGTGTGCATGGGAGCGATCCCAAAAGCCGTCTCCAGCACACCGGCTACCGAATTTGCCTGAACCATGTTGCCGATACCGAAAGCGGCAGCAGCCCCGAAAATGGCATAGATTAAACCAAAACCGGGACAGCCCAGGCCATGTTTCAGTGTGTACATAGGTCCCCCGGCAATAGTCCCGTCGGAAGAGCGAACCCGGTGGTGTACCGCCAGGGTAATTTCGGCAAACTTTGTGGTCATCCCGAAGAAGGCGGAGACCCACATCCAGAATATGGCGCCAGGACCGCCCAGGGTAATGGCTGTAGCTACCCCGGCAATGTTGCCCGTGCCCACTGTAGCCGCCAGGGCTGTGGTCAGAGCCTGGAAAGGCGAAATATCTCCTGATTCAGCGGATCTCCGCCTTCCTTGCCGTCGGAAAAGACTCCCCAGGGTCAGTTGGAATATAGTAAAAAAACGCCGCTGCGGCAGAAATCTGCTGCGCAGCGTGAGATAGAAGCCGGCCAGCACCAAAAGCGCGGCCGCAGGCCATCCTCCAAACCAGTAGAGGGTGGCCACAACTTTTCCACCGATCATCTTGATTATATTTGCCGAGATGCTTACCCCCCCTGCTTATTCGACCATGTCACGGTAATATGCACAGCAGAGAAGCGATGTGCAAAGTATGGAAGGCAGCTGCGAATTGCAAAAAGCCCTTTATGATAGTATGAGACAGTAGCGAAGGTTCATGCTTTTAGAGGGGCCCGTTAACAATATTGATCAGGGCACCGCAATGGAGACAGCGATTACCATCAAGGTGGATGATGCGGGTCCGGTAACGGCGGCGGGTGATGAGAAGAGCACCGCACCGGGGGCAAAATGTGTCGGAACCGCCGGGAAGATCGACATTACCCAGGTAAACATAACGCAGTTTTTGCCGGGCTATCTCCCTGGCTGTCTCCATTGTTTCCAGCGGGGTAGGAGGCAAATCCATCTTGTACTGGGGAAAATAACGGGAAAAATGAAGCGGCAAATCGGGATTGATCCCGGCCAGCCATTCCGTCAGCTGCTCCAACTCCCCGGGGCTGTCATTCAGGGTGGGGATGAGCAAGCAGGTAACCTCGACATGAACTGCAGCAGCAGCCAGCTCTACCGTCTCCAGAACGGGGCGGCGCATACCGCGGCAATATTTTTCATAAAAAACATCACTGAAGGCCTTGACATCAATATTTAGAGCATCGATAAAAGGCAGGAGCTCCTGCAGCGCCTTAGGGGAAATAAAGCCATTGGTAACAAGCACATTGCGATAGCCCTTTTCATGAAGCAACCGGGCGGTATCGAGAATATATTCGTACCAGACAATGGGCTCATTGTAAGTGTAAGCCGCACCAACCACCTCTGCGCAGCTTCCCTCCCGCTGCAGCATGGCCAGCACCTGCGCAGGGGTGACCTTCAGAGCATCGCTGCCAGATTTTCCCCGCGCCAGGGACCAGTTTTGGCAGAAAGTGCAGTTCAGGTTGCAGCCGTAAGTACCCAGGGAAAGAATTTGCTGTCCGGGGTAAAAATGATAAAGCGGCTTCTTTTCAACAGGGTCCCAATTCAGCGCGGCACAAAGAGCATAATTCTCAGTGTAGAGCTCGCCATCTTTCACGAAACGCACACCGCAAAAGCCCACCTGCCCCTCTTTGAGCAGACAGCGTCGGGGACAAAGAAGACAGCTGACGGCATCTTTCTTTTTGCTGTAATGTAGGGCCTGCTTCAGGTAATTCATTTTTTCTAACATCAGCTGTAGCGCCGGACCTCGAAGCGGTAGAGTTCGACAGCTTCCTGCGGATCAATGCCGGCCTTGCGGCGGGCAATAGCAATCTGCTCGTCTACTGTATTGATTCCTTCGAGGTTGGGTAGAAGAAGTCCGCTGCGGTGTCCGCTGCGCAACAGAACCCCATATTTACGGGGATCCAGATCCGCGGGGGTTTCAATTTTTTCCGGGGGCATGAGCACATCCACCGAAAAGGTGAGCTCATCGATCTCCTCGAAGCGGACTGGTTCGAACCGGGGATCTTTCACCGCCGCGCTGACCGTATTCATAATAATCTCCTCGGCAAGATTTTTGCGGACCGGCTCCACCGTGCCGATACAGCCGCGCAGCTCACCACCTTTTTTAAGGGATACAAAAGCCCCGGCCCTCGGGGCAAACTCATCTGGCAGGGGTTCGGGTATCTCCAGTGGACGGCCGTGTTCCAGATAATGGCGCAGAGCCTGCCGCGCCAACACCACGGGATTACCGGGTGCATCAGCGCTGTTCCTCCCCGCCTTTTGTTCAGCGGCAGATGAAACACCCTCAATGCCGGCAGGCGACGGACGGAGTTCCGCCACCAGGTAGCCTACTCCAAAGGGACCCTCATAGGATATGATTTCACTCTTGAAGGGCTGACCCGAGAGAGCACCCAGGGCAATCACGAAAGAGCGAAGGGCACATTCACCGGCCTCCTCGACCAATCTTTCCTCCAAAGTGAGTATTTCTTCAACCCGCCCCCCGCTGAGCAGCTCCACCAGAAGACGGTCGTACTCGGCGCCTCGCGGATTATAACCGGCCGGCGCTTCGGGAATAAGGCGGTGAGAAAGGTCTCCGCTGGCAATAATCGCCGCCGGGATACCGCGAGCATCAACAGCACGCCGCAAAGCCTGACCAAAACAGTAAAGATCGCCTCTGGATGCAAAAGTATAGGTCAGGTGAAGTCCGGGCACAGAGAGGCCCGCCTGCTGCAGGTAGTAAAGCGGCACTCCGGCACCATGGTCGATTGAAAAGCTGCGGCGAAAGCGTCGATCGTTTGCAGCCACAATTAGCGGTCGAAGAGGTTCACCTTCGGTCTCGCGCCGGAGAAGCTCCAGCAGCGCAGCATCTGTTTCCAGTGTGACCTTTGCTCCGGGGGCCCCGAAGTCGCCGAAATCACCCTCGAGCAGGGGCGCCGCAGGCACTGCAATCCCTTCACGAAGCATGGGGCCGTGCGGGGTGATCACAACCAGACAACCGGGCTCTGCATCACGGATGCGCCGGCTTAACCTCTCCATTCCCGCAATGGTCTGGCGCACTCTGGAGAGTTCGCCCCCTCCCACCCCGGGGATGATGAGCGGTGGGTGAGGCATAATCCCAACAATTTTCAACACGGCTCTCTACCCCCGTTATTTTCCATTTAGTTCAACCCTGTATAGTTTAAGAAGTTACAAATAGTATACCAAATTCAGTCAGAAGAGACAAGATTGGAGGTTTAAAAATCTCTTAAGTCTTTAGCCCGCCGGAATAGCGCTGCTTACAAAAAGCTTATAAGTATCCTTAACAGCTTGCAAGACTTGATTGTTTGTGCAATCCGGGCTTATAATTTTTTAAGACATGAATATCCCCTGCAGGGATTAAACCATTTAAGCCGTCTTATATCAAGGGAGTCAAAAAGGAGGAGAGCTATTGGTCCCTGAATGGATTGAAAGGGCTGCCGGTGGCGATGAAGATGCTTTCGGACAGCTCATTGATCGATACAAGGGCTATCTGATGGCCGTGATCCTGCCTGTTGTCCGGGATCCCGGCGATGCCCAGGATGTGTTGCAGGAAACATTCTGGCAGGTCTACCGCTCTCTCTCAAGCTACCGTGGCGGAAACTTCAAATTCTGGCTGGCCCGCATCGCCACCCGCAAAGCCATAGACTGGTGCCGGCAGCGAGAGCGTCACAGCAGGGAGCTGCTGCATAGTTCTCCCGAAGATTTGCAGCTTTTTTCCGCCATTTCCGCAGAAGAAGAGTTTTTCAGAGGGAGGGCCAGAAGCCGCCTGAGCATACTTTTACAGACCTTGCCCCCACCCTACCGCGCTACTATGGCCGGTTACATCCTGGAAGGGAAAAATTACCGGCAACTTGCCGATGAGGCGGGCGTCAGCGTAAAAACAGTGGAATCGCGTCTCTACCGTGCCAGGAGGATCTTGAGAAATGAATATAAGGAGGAGCTGTAATTGGATCATTACGATTCCGGAGCATGGACTCTATACCGGGATAATATTCTCGATGAAAATCAGCGCCGCCTGATGGAGGATCACCTTGCGGTATGCGACAGATGCCTGCAAAGCTACCTCGCCGCTGCAGAGGAGCACGAGACCCGCCTGGCAGAGCTGCTACCCCCTGATTTTACTATTACAGTTAAAGAAAGTATCCGGATAAAAAAAGAGCTGGCAGCTAAAAGGCGGCGTTCCCGCTCCCTGGTTAACTATACGGTTGCTGCGGCGATCACCCTGGCCCTGATGAGCAGCGGCATCTTCGATCTTTGCGCCAGGGAGCTGCCGATTATTGTTGCCGAGACAGGGCAGATCAGCCGGGCTCTCGAAAAGACAACCCGTTTGGACAGCGGGCGCTTTTTGGATACCGCCCGCACACAGCTTGAAAAAATACTTGAAACAAAGGAGGATTAGAGATGCCTAAAAAAAGTAAATTTGCTACAGTCGTCCTCTCGGTGCTTCCAGGATTGGGACATATGTACCTGGGCTGGCGGCAGAGAGGCCTTCTTTTCATGCTTGCTTTCTTCGTGGCAATCTTTTTAACTGATTGGACCAGCCTTTTGTTGTTCGGCTTTCTAATACCTGTTGTCTGGTTTTTCAGCCTTTTTGATGCCCTGCAGTGTCTTGATCAGAACCCGCCCCCCCCCGATAACCACACTTCTGAACTGAACTGGTTTTTCGAGAAACAGAGATGGATCGGCATCAGCCTTATTGTGATCGGGTGCCTTGTCCTGATAGACAAGCTGGCTTACCCTATACTGTTGCGCTATTTCACTTACGAAATGATACGGGCGGCCGGCATCTCCCTGGTAGCCCTGCTGCTAATCGCCGGCGGCATCCGCCTTGCCTGGGGCAAACCGCTGCCCCCACCGGTACAGCAGGAACAAAGGATAACTGATCCCGGCAGGCTCCCGGAGGAGCAAAGGGTTCGGGAGCCTGCCAGGCCATCGCAGCCTCGGGAAAAAGAATCTTTACCCGGCGAACTGCCGCAGGAGGAGGAGCAGCTATGAGACAATGGCGTGTCGGTTCTTTTTCCATGGGTTTTATTCTGGTGCTTCTAGGGATAGGGCTGATCATCGATCGTTTTGGCGGAACCCCAAAAGCCATTGAACTGGTAATCAACTGGTGGCCGCTAATGCTCATCCTGCTGGGGATCGAGATCCTGGCAGCAGGCTTCCTCTCCCGGAACGAACAGTTTAAAATTAAATACGACGGCTGGTCCATCTTGCTGATGATTATCCTGGTCTTCTTCAGCATGGGCAGCTATGCCCTCCTTTACAGCGGCGTAATTCCGCAGGCCCAGGATGCGCTCTCTTTTGACAGGTATTCCTGTGCACTGCCGGATCAGGAAATCGATCTTACAGGCATTAAAAATGTGATTATCTCCTCCCGGGAGGGAGAACTTGAGCTGCACAGCGTTTCCGGTGAAAAGCTTACTATTCTCGGGCAGGCGGAGATCAGGGCCACTTCCATTGAAGCGGCAAGCGAAATAGCCCGGCAGGCGGAAGCGGAAATAAGAAAAGTTGGCGATACTCTCCTGATCCAGGCCAACTCCGTTCCTGTGCAAAGCAACATCTTCAGATCAAATTACAGCAAGACGGGTAGATTGATATTTGTACCCGCCGGAATCCCTCTGGAGGTCTCCTGCTCGGGCTTCGACAACAGCGTCACCCTGAAGCTTGACTCACTGAAGGCGCCCTGGACCTTTAAAAGCGGGGGTCCGGTCAGTGTTTACCTATCCTCTGATCTTGACTTGACTCTTACCGGTTCAGTATCCTGGTCCAGAGAAAACCTGACGGGCAATGCCGAATGGCTGTACACCTCCGATCCTGATTCCGAGCATGGTTCGCGCAGCGCCTCCGGGACAGTCACATTGGGTCAGGGTTCATGGCCGCTGGTAATATACAGCGACCAGCGTATTGAAACAAACATCCAACCCATCCAATAGAACGGCATTTTCCAGGCTCACCCGGTTTGTGCCGCCCGCATGCTGAAGGATCCCCCTTTCCGGGATCCTTTAATATATCTTCATATCTTCCAGGAGTCGGAGC
>MTBK01237383.1_pt1 | contig 27856 bp, 29 predicted proteins | sample 1535981 | NCBI WGS metagenome assembly MTBK01 (sample SAMN06109225, study PRJNA356200) | anaerobic digester metagenome | isolation source: biogas reactors fed with pig manure or primary and secondary sludge | place: Spain | collected 2016-06-30
GTCGGGTTCTGCGCCTGTGGTCAGGTTTATTCTGGGCGCTTTCGCCATGATCGGCGCCCTCATCTTCCTCGGTTGTCCGTGGCGGGCACTGCTTCGTCTCGCCGGCGGGGACTGGAATGCCATCCCCGGCCTGCTCGGTCTCATCGCGGGAATCTGGGCCGGAACCGGTTTCCTGAAAAAGGGTTACAATTTGGGAGCTACCCGCAAGACATACAAAGCTGCCGGGTGGATTTTCCCCATCATTATGGCCGGTTTTCTGCTCTTGATGCTGCTCAATCCAAAGATCTCCGGCGAGCCCCAAAGCGGGATTCTCTTTTACAGTGTCGAAGGCCCGGGCTCTTTGCATGCGCCTCTGCTCATCTCCCTCGTTATCGGCCTGGCCATCGGTTTTCTGGCCCAGAAGAGCAGGTTTTGTACCATGGGCGCTCTGCGCGACCTCATCCTTTTCAAACAGGGCCATCTGTTTAGCGGAATCATCGGCCTGACCGCCGCCGCCTTTCTCACGAACCTGCTACTCCACCAGTTTAACCCCGGCTTTATCGGACAACCTGTCGCCCATACCATGCACCTGTGGAACTTCCTCGGGATGGCTCTTGCCGGAATCGCTTTCACTCTGGCCGGCGGCTGCCCCGGGCGGCAGCTCTTCCTCTCCGGGGAAGGTGACGGCGACGCCGCCATTTTTGTGGTCGGGATGATCGCCGGGGCAGCCTTTGCCCACAATTTCGGACTGGCCAGCTCCGGCGCGGGAGCCACCCCGGCAGGGATGATCGCCGTAGCGGTGGGGCTTGCCACCTGCCTGCTCATCGGATTGACCATGCGAGAAAATATAGGAGGGATTTTAGGATGAACAAGATTGTTGATGCCAGGGGCCTCTCTTGCCCCCAACCGGTGATCATGACTCTGGATGAGATCAAAACAACTCAAGAAGACAAAATCTTAATTATGGTGGATACGGATACGGCCAAGGAAAATGTTTGCCGGGCGGCCACAGCCCAGGGATGGGCGGTGGCGGAAATTCAACCGGAAGATGACGGTTACCGGATCACCATTAGAAAAGAGGACTAAAATGTTTCATCTTTTTCGTAGAAAGAAGAAAAGGAGCGAGCAGGCAAGCCCGGATCGGGGCATCCTCGTCTTTGAAAACACCACTGAAGTGATCAAGGCGGAAACGGTGCTGCAGGAACAGGGGTGGGAAATCAAGGTGAAAGGCCCCCCCCCGGGGCTGCGCAGCGGCTGCGATCTGGTGATCGAGTTTCCCCTTATCGAAGAGCTGTCGATTATCAGGAAGCTGTCTGAGGACGGCATAAAACCGCTCCAGGTCGTTCCGGTGAACAGCGTTTTGCTGGAACCGGTTGATCTTCTTCAGATCAAGGAATATGGGAAATATCTCATGGTCAGGGCGGCAAATATGAAGATCACCGTGGACCGGGAAACCAGACTGATCGTCAATCTGTCCGGGGGAGGCTGCCCCGATGTGCCGTACCTGGCGGAGCAGATGGTCAGCCGCAGCCTGGACAACGCCCCCCAGCCCCGGGAGGTCGGCTATACCCTGTGTGCCTATGCCCTGCAGATCGCTTTTGACCGGGTGGTGGAACTATGCTCGGCTTAGTCGGAACAATCCCGGAAGAGAGCTTTCCGCTCACCTGCGGCCGCACTCTGCTCAAGGAAGGGCAGATCCATCTGGAAAACAGATCTATTGCCGTCAACCGGGGGACTCCGGCCCTCATCGCGGCAGCTGCGGAAACCTTGAATTACCTGGGGAGCTCCGCTCCTTTTTGCTACCTGGTCGGAGATATCGGCAGCGGGGAAGGATCCAAACAGCTGTACAAACATCTCACCGCCGGGATCAGGGAAAGCTCTTTTACCACCCTGGCCCTGCATTACTTCCAGCCGGACGTGGCCCTGTTTAAGGAGATGCTCCAAGAGATCAGGGCGATGGCGGTTCAGCCAACCCTGATTGCCGATGCCGGATTTATGTATGTGGCCAAAATGGGCGGCGATGCGGCGCATTTCGATCTGTTCACCCCTGATGCGGGTGAACTGGCCTATCTGGCGGATGAAGAGGCCCCCCACCCTTTCTATACCCGGGGCTTTATCTTGCATGATCATAATGAGGTCCCCGATCTTATCGAGAGGGCCTACCGCCACAACAACGCCGCCGCCTTCCTGCTGGTAAAAGGGGCCAGCGACTACCTGGCCAACAAAGACGGCATTCTGGCAAAAATTGATCAGCCCAAAGAAGAGGTGCTCGAAGCGATCGGCGGCACCGGGGACACCCTCACCGGGATCGTTTCCGCGCTCATCGCCACGGGTATGGAGATAGAAGAAGCCGCTGTCCGGGCAGCCAGGGTTAACCGGCTGGCCGGTCTCTATGCCAAACCGACTCCGGCAACACAGATCGATGAGCTGATCAAACAGATTCCGCGCGCCCTCAGTGAAGTCTTAAGCGATAACGAAAGGAACAAAACAGGTGAAGAATCAGGAGCAGTTTAAATTAACTAAAAACACCCGCGCCGCCGGCTGAGCTTCGAAAATAGGTCCGGGGGATCTAAGCGCAGTGTTGCAGGGGCTGACCCAGGAAAGGGATCCGAATGTTCTGGTCGGGCTGGACCGTTCCGATGACGCCGGTGTGTACAGGCTGACCGGGGAAATTGCCCTTATTCAAACTCTTGATTTCTTCACCCCCATTGTGGACAGCCCCTATGACTTTGGCCGGATTGCCGCGGCCAATTCGTTAAGCGATGTTTATGCCATGGGCGGTCGGCCGCTGACCGCCATGAATATCGTCTGCTTCCCGATCAAGGAGCTGGACAGTGCGATCCTGCATCTGATCCTGCAGGGCGGTCTGGAGATAATCGGGCAGGCCGGCGCCGTGCTCATCGGAGGGCACAGCGTGGAAGATCCGGAGATAAAATATGGGCTGTCTGTAACGGGAACCGTTCACCCCAAACAATGCCTGACCAATGCCGGGGCCAGACCGGGTGATCTGCTCGTTCTGACAAAGCCGCTGGGGACCGGGATCCTGGCAACGGCGCTCAAAGCAGGGCTGCTCGATCAGAGCACCACCGCGCAGATTACCGGGCTGATGGCGGCTTTAAACAAGGACGCTGCCGAAGCGATGGTTGAAATCGGGGTAAACGCCTGCACCGACATTACCGGATTCGGTCTCTTGGGACACGCTCTCGAGATGGCCGCAGCCAGCAACGTGGGCTTAAGGCTCTATCCGAAAAAAGTGCCGGTTATCCCGGAAGCAAAAACTTATGCGGCCATGGGTTTGGTTCCCGCAGGCAGCTATACCAACCAGAAGTTCTGGACCAAGGATCTGCAGATCGGACCGGGCGTTGAGCCGATCCTGGTGGATATAATGTGCGATCCGCAAACATCAGGGGGCCTGCTCATAGCCGTCCCCGAGGAGAAAGCCCCTTCCTTGATCAAAAAGCTTGTGGCGAAAAAAGTGGCGGCCGCCTCCATCATCGGAGATGTCGTCGCGGAACCGCCGGGGAAAATAGAGTGCCGTTAACAGAGCGGAACTCGTCTCCGGCCGACCCGCGCAGCAGCCCTGATCAGCTCCCGCTGAAACAATCGGCGCAATGCTCAAGAAATGCCCGGCTAAGGGGTGATAGGATCCGGTTCTGGTGGTAGATCAGATAGAAGCTGCGCTCCAGCTCGAGACCCGCCAACCGGTAGCCTTTGAGCAGCCCCGCCGCCAGCTCATCTTTCACCGCATGGCGGGAGATCACCGTAACCCCCAGCCCGGTTTTAACCGCTTCCTTGATCGCCTCCTGACTCTCCAGATAAGCGATCACCTGCAAAATGGTCTTGTTTTGGCCGTAGTACTCCTCCAGAGCGTTCTCAAAAACCAACCGGGTAGCAGAACCCGGCTCTCTCATGACAAAGGGGAGCTGAAGAAGTTCTGCAGCATTGTCACCGGCGTTTAGATCGAATTCAAAAAGCGGCGAAGGGAACTTACTGCTGCTGCCAGCGACGCCGCCTTCGTTTTTCCCCTGCGCCGGGGATTCGCTCTGCCATCCCTCTGCCGCCTCTTCCGGGACAGCCCTTTCCCCCGACAAACGGGTTCCAGGGGCGGCTATTAAGACGAGCTCGTCTTGCAGCAGCTGAATCTGTTCCAGCCCGTCGAGAAGAGCCGGCTCTCCCACAAATCCCAGGTCATAACTGTACTCCCTGACATTTTCATAAACCTGCCGGGTATCCCTGAGCATCACCGCAAAGGTGACCGCGGGATGCTTTTCGAGGAAACTGCTCATCAACTCCGGCAGGATGTAGGCTCCCGGAACACTGCTGGAGGCTATCTCCAGATGGCCGTCGATTACCCGGCGCTCCTCTTGCGTGGCAAAAATAGCCTCCTCTTTGATCGCCAGCAACTGCCTGGCATAGCGGAGCAGAACTTTCCCCGCATCGGTCAGCTGCAGCTCCCGTTGGCTGCGGTCCAACAGGAGGGTGCCGACTTCGTTTTCCAGGGCTTTGATATGTGCGCTCACTGTGGGCTGGGTCAGAAAAATAGTTTCCGCCGCCCGGGAAAAGCTTTTCTGACGGGCCACTTCCACAAATACCTTTAACTGATGAAAATCCATCGGTTTAAATATCCTTTCCGGGAGCTCATGCTCCCCCTGAAAAGCGCTCCGGCTCCTCGACGAAAGCGGCGATGGCACCAAAATAACGCTCCCGATCGATGAAGATGACATCATTGTGCTCCGCCCCGGGGATGGGCACAAGCTGCTTCGACTGGCTTCCCAGGCACCGGTGCAGCTCTTCAGCCTGGCTGAAAGGGACGAGGCTGTCCGCGCGGCCGTGGATGATCAGGACCGGTGCTTCAATCTGGGCTGCTTTACTCCTGCTCTCCCGATCGATACTGCTGAGATCGAGGCCCATGGAGGGCAAGCCGAGATGTTCAATCAGCCCGACAACGCTGATAAAACCGCTTTCGATAATGAGCCCCGGGATGACCCCGGCATACTGCACGGCCAGTTCCAGGGCGGAGATGCTGCCCAGGGAGCGCCCCATGACAAAGAGTTTTTCTTGCAGGCCTCGCTCGTCCAGCCTTCCGGCAATCGCTTCATAGATCAACGGCGCATCGGCCACCATCCCGGTAAAGGTGGGCCGACCGCCGCTGCTGCCGTAACCGCGGTAATCGGCGACAACGAGGTTGACTCTTTTTTGACCATAGAGCGGCGCAATCTGATCATAGTCTGCAGCGATCTCACCATTTCCGTGAAAAAGCAAAATCCAGGGGCGTCCGGCTTCACTTTCGTAGAGACGGCAGCCGACAGCGATTCCGTCCTCTACCGGGACCATCAGATCTGCGGCTCCCGCAGGGGCCGGCAAATTCCATTTGCGCGGATAAAAAAGAAAGCGCAGCAACATCGGCTGTTGATCGATCATCGAATATACACTCATCGGCAACCCCCCATAATATTTTTAACCCAACTGCAAGCCCCCAATTTCAAGCCTTAAACGGCCCCGGCACAGTCTGAAGCGCTGCTGAAGCAGTGGCTTAAACCATCTGCCGGGAGCGCCTTGTCACTGACCTGTCGCCCCCCCGTTGGCCAGCTCGACGAAGCGGGCCGAAGCAATGACATCGTGCTGCTCGAGCTTGCGCATCACCTCGGGCGTAATGCGCTCGTCAACCTGTAAAACCATCATCGCCTCTCCCCCGACTGTCTGTCGGCCCAGCTGCATGCTGGCAATATTGACATTTTCGTCCCCGAGAAGGGTGCCGACCCTGCCGACGACGCCCGGACGGTCGTGATGGGTGGTGATGAGCATGAAGCGCGCCGGGACCACCTCGATGCGGTAGTCACCGATGCGGGTCAGCCGGATATCATCATGAGCCAGCAGCGTTCCGGCAAGAGACTTCACTGTCTCGCCCTCCCGGACATTGATCTGCACCAGACTGCTGTAACTTTTGAGCTCGGCGGTGGCACTTTCCCGCACCTTGATCCCCCGCCGCTGGGCGATCAGGGAAGCGTTGACCGGGGTCACCGGGCTGCTGACGATCCCCTGGAGCAGTCCGGCAAGGCATGATGCGGTCAGGGGTGCCAGAGGCAGCGAGGCGATCTCGCCGGAGAAGAGCACTTCGATTTCATCGATAGAACCGCCGTAAAACTGCATATAAAAATCACCGAGCAGCCGCATCAGGGGGAGGTACGGCTCCAGAGCGGCCGCTGTTTCCGGCATCAGCGCCGGGAGATTTACCGCCGAAGTGACCGCCTCCCCTGAAAGAGCCTTGAGCACCTGCTCCGCCACCTGCAGAGCGACGTTGGTCTGAGCCTCCCTGGTGAGAGCGCCCAGATGAGGCGTGGCGATAACGTTATCCAGCTGCAGCAGGGGGCTTCCGGCCGGCGGCTCGTCCTCAAAAACATCGAGCGCCGCACCGGCGATCCGTTCTTCCACGAGAGCGCTGTGCAGAGCGGCTTCGTCAACAATACCGCCCCGGGCGCAATTGATCAGCATGGCTCCGGGTTTCATCAGCGCCAGCTCCGGCGCCCCGATGAGGTAGCGCGTTGCCGGCATCAGAGGCACGTGTAAAGAGACAAAATCTGATCGCTCCAGGAGATAGTCCAGAGCGACCATCTCCACCCCGATCTTGGCGGCATGCTCCGCCGAAATATACGGATCGTGGCACAGCAGGTGCATCCCCAGGGCCCTGGCCCGGCGGCCGAGCTCGCTTCCGACATGGCCCAGCCCGATGATGCCGAGCGTCTTTCCGTTCAGCTCTATCCCCAGGAAGTCTTCCCTGGCCCAGGTGCCCTGTTTAACAGAGTAATTCGCTCCGGGAATATTGCGGGCCAGCGAAACGAGCAGCGCCAGGGTCAGCTCCGCCGCCGAGATGGTGTTGGCCTCGGGGACATTGAGCACGATGATCCCCTTTTCCGTCGCTGCGGGGAGATCAATATTGTCCACCCCCACGCCGGCGCGCCCGATCACTTTAAGGCGCCTGCCCGCCTCGATAATCTCCCTGCTCACCAGGGTGCTGCTGCGCACGATAAGCGCGTCGTAATCTCCGATGATCCGCTCCAGCTCCCCGGGAGAGTGATTCAGCTGCTGATCAACCCGGGCATGACGCCGCAGCAGCTCCAGTCCTTTTGCAGAGAGGGGATCACTGACCAATATTTTCATATCGATTGCCTCCAACGTATGGTTTGATTTTTTCCGCGTATACCCGGCCCGCTGCTCGGGCAGGGTTAGAGTGATTATAATGTACCACACCTCAGCGTGAAGATCCATCTGTTTTCCAGAAAAAGGTGGTTGGCCGGACAGCTTCTGACCGCAGCATCAGCGGTTTCATCCGAGGGGCAAAGAGTGCAGAGATTTCCACAGGGGGAAAAAGGAAATAGCGGAGGCGCCTTCTCCGGATATGACGGGGGCCAAGCCAGCCCAGCGGCGCAAGATCCGGCTTAAAGCGGCCGGGGAACGTGTTCGCGCAGCAGCGCGGCAATCTCATCGGGAGAAACAGGTTTGGAGAAATAGAATCCCTGCATCAGGTCGCAGGAAGAGGCTCGCACAAACGCCAGCTGCTCCGGCGTCTCGACACCCTCTGAAACGACAGTAAGATCCAGCAGCTTGCCGATCTCGAAGATCGCCCGGATCACGACCTTGCTGATCTCGTTAGCCGGGGCACCGGAGATAAGCGACCGGTCCACCTTAAACGAATCGATGGGGAAATATCTGATCTGGGAAAGCGAAGAGTAACCGGAGCCGAAATCGTCCACCACCAGCTGCACCCCAATATCCTTGATCCCCTTGAGAACATCGATAATCCGGGGCAGATTGCTGAGAATGGTTCTCTCGGCGATCTCCAGCTCCAGCAGCTCCGGATCGAGGCCCGATTCTGCAAGAGCATCTTCGATATCCCCGATCAGCTGTTCATCGAGCAGCTGCCGCTGCGATATATTTACCGATATGCTCACTCTAGCCAGTCCCTGTCGCTGCCAGGCGACATTCTGCAAACAGGCTTTCTGAAGAACCCAGCGCCCGATAGGGATAATTTGACCGGTGCTTTCCGCCACCGGGATAAACTGCAGCGGAGCGACCGACCCCAGAGTGGGATTACGCCAGCGCAGCAGAGCTTCAACACCGCTGATGGCGCCGGTTTTCAAATTCAGCCTGGGCTGATACTCAAGGAAAAGTTCATCGCGCTCCAGGGCAAAACGGAGGAGCTCACCGAAAAGGCTTTTTTCGTGCAGCAGCGGTTTGACCTCGGGCGAAAAGATCTGGAAGTTGTCTTTACCCTTCTCCTTCGCCGAATACATCGCCAGGTCCGCTGTCTTCATGAGCGTGTGAACATCTTCCCCGTCCTGCGGATAGATACTTATGCCCATACTCCCGGTAACGACGTACTCGCTTCCCCCCAAATCGACGGGTTCCCGAATGGTGGAGAGAATCTTATCGGCCAGAAGGGTGACCTCTTCAAGCCTGCTGACATCTCTAAGCAGCATGACAAATTCATCTCCACCGAGGCGGGCGATGCAGTCGGAGGCCCGTAACGTCCGGCGAAGCCTGGCTGCACATTCGACCAGCACCTGATCGCCGGCTTCGTGCCCGAGAGTGTCGTTGATAATTTTAAATCCATCGAGGTCCATGAAGAAAAGGGCAAACCGCTTTCCGTAGCGGTGAGCATAATCGATGTTTTCTTGCAACAGCTCACGGAACATGAAGCTGTTGATCAGGCCGGTCAGGGTATCATGCGTGGCCAGGTGGCGGATCTGTTCTTCAAACTGTTTGCGCTCGGTAACATCGCGGGCAATACCCCGGAAACCGACCGGTTTGCCCTGTTTATCCCTGATCAGGGTCACCGATATTTCGCAGAATCCTTTACGCCCGTCTTTCCGGGAGAGCTCAAAGGAATAGGCTTTAACCGGTGCTCCGGTTCGATAGACCCGGTTGAAGAGGGCAAACAGTTCCCGGACAGTGCTTTCTTCGGCATAATGGCGGTGGTCCATGCCGATGAGCTCGTCCCAAAAGTAGCCCAGGCTCTCGCACAGGGCGTCATTGACAAAGGTAAACTTGCCCTTCAGATCGACTTCGAAATAGGCATCCTCGATATTGTCGATGATCGTGCGGTACCGTTCTTCGGAGCGCTGCAGATTTTCCTCCATCTGCCTGCGATTGGTGATATCCCTGGTGGTGCCCCGGAAACCGACCGGTTTGCCCGACCGATCCAGAATTAGCGAAGCAGATATCTCCACCTGCCGCCTGGTACCGTCTTTCCTGACAATTTCATAGTTGATCAGCTTACCGGCGTCTCCGCTCTTGTAGATCTTGTTAAATGCGCTAAATGCCTTCTTTCCATTGGTTGCATCGGTGTACTGCCGGTAGTTGAGCCCGATAATTTCGTCTTTGGGGTAACCGCAAATCTCACATGCCGCCACATTGGCATAAGTAAAGGAGCCGGCCAGATCGGTTTCAAAATAACCGTCCTGGATGTTGTTGATAATCGAATCGTACTCGTTTAGCTCAGCCCTGGCCATAAGTTACCTCCTGACCTCTGCGTCTCTGCTGATGTTTTAATGAGTAAATTATAACAATTCCGCGGACAATCTTCAATGTGAACTCTTATGTATATTTGAAATCTTGCCACTTCCGATATCGCTTTCTCTCCTTTGGGCGATCTCTTCAACTCGATCCGGCAGGAATTAGCCGGAACATATTGAATTATCACTATTATTATTCCGATGCGGAGGGATGATCTTGAAAATCTCGAAAGCGGGAATCAGGCTGAAAGTCGCCCTGCTCATCGCTCTGGTCATGTTCCTGCTGCACAACAGTTTCTGGCTGTGGAAATGGGACGCCCGGGTACCCTATCTGTGCGGTTTCATGCCTTTTTCTTTCGCTTACTATATCGGCTATGCCTTCCTGGCCACACTGGCGATGGCTCTGGTTATAACTCTATCCTGGCCCGATCCCCCCCCTTCTTTGCTGGAGCCCGCTGATCGCGACACCGAAGAGTTGAAAAAACGATGAAAAGCATCCTCGGTATGGCAATTCTACTATCCTACGTGCTGGTGCTGCTGCTCATCGGCAGCTATGGTGCCAGGATGACCGGCAAGACCCGGGAGGAATACTTCATGGCCGGGCGGGGACTGGGCAGTATCGCTGTCTTTATGACTCTCTTTGCCACCAATATCACCGCCTTCACGATTATCGGACAGGCGGGGTTCGCTTACCACGTCGGCTTTGGCGCTTATGGCTATGTCATCGGCTGGAGCATCTTTGTTACTCCGTTCACTTACTACCTCATCGGCTACCGCTCCTGGCTTTTGGGTAAACGATTCGGTTACGCCACCCAGCCCCAGGTTTTTGGAGGGATCTTGAACAGCCGTGCCGTCTCGCTGCTCTTTCTATTCCTGCTCCTCTACTACACCCTTCCCTATCTGGTTGTCAGCATTATCGGGGGAGGTCTCGCTTTCTCCACCATCAGCGACGGGTTGATCCCGTACTGGCTTGCCGCAGCGCTTATCGTAGGCGTCTCGCTGCTTTATACCGTTCCCGCAGGTATGCGGGGGACGGCCTGGACCGATATTTTCCAGGGCGCCCTCTTCCTGGTAATCTCGGTCCTGCTGCTTGCGGCTCTGGTAAAACCGCTTGGAGGTTTTGCCGCCATTACCGAAAGAGTGGCCAGGGAAAGGCCCGACCTGCTCCAACGCGCGCTCTCTCCGGAGCTGGCGCCGGCAAACTGGTTTAGCTTCTCTTTCATCAATTCTATCGCCGTCATCGTCTTTCCACAGATCTTCACCCGGATCATGGCTTCACGAAACAGCAGGAGCCTGAAGCAGGTCACTCTTTTTTACCCCGCAGCCATGGCCCTCATCTTCGGCATCTCCACACTGCTGGGCGTCTGGGGCGCCGTCTCCATACCGGGTCTGCTGGGTAAAGAATCGGATAATATTGTCCCTCTGCTGATCAGCCGCCACCTTTCCCCCCTGTGGACGGTCCTCGGTCTGTTGATGATCCTGGCAATCGTGAAATCATCCATCGATTCACAGCTTCTGACGGTGGCCCATCTGGTCACCGATGATCTGATTGCACCGTATAAGCAGATTCCCCCGGGGCAGGCGGTGCTGTGGGGGCGGATCGTGCTGGTATGCTTCTCCGCAGCAGCTTTCTTCATCGCCCTGCTCCGGCCTGCGGCAATCTTAACCATCGCCGCCTTCGCCTTCTCCGGATTTTCGATCATGCTACCGGTGATGATCGGGGTGCTCTACTGGCCGCGGGCCAACAAGTATGGCACCTGCGCCGCCCTGATCCTTCCGGCAATCGTGCTGCACCTGTGGTACCTGGAGCTCCTTCCACCCTGGAGCACATTCGGGTTGATGCCGGTGGTGCCGGCCTTCTTCCTCTCCGCCTTCACTCTCATCGCCGTATCTCTGCTGACCCCGCCTCCGCCGGCCGCCCTGCAGAAAAAAACCTTCGGCTTTTTTTCCCGGATCTTTGAACGGTAGACACCGTCTACTATCTTTCTTTTTTGAAGGACCGGCACAGCAGCACCGCGACTTAAACCGGCCGCCCTTGAGGGTGGGATCCTGAACGGGAGACCGTCCAAACAGCAGGGCTGCTTTAAGCTCAGCGGCCCCGGACGATCTGGATCCAGGTGCGGCCGTAGACCATTTCGATGGGCTGCCCGTCGGAATAGTGGAACCGGGTCGGCGAAGCGGCGCTGTCTTTCCGCCAGGTGCCGGTGAAGTGCTGCCCCATGGAGTAAAAATCGATCTTCCCCGATCCGATCAGGTTCGGCGTGGGCCTCCCCTGAGGATCGATATAATGAGGGGCATACTGGATGATAATATTGCGGGCGGTGACCTCTTTGCCGGCGGCGTCCCGGTGCACCTGGCCGTTCAGGTAGCGCAGATAATCGCGCGTGCCCGGGCGGTAGCTGTACTTTATCTTGGTGAAGGAATTGTACTCCAGAGAAACGGTGGAGCCGGGCTGCCCCTCCCGTTCCAGGAAGGCGGGCCGGATCAGGATTATGCTCGAGGGAGACTCCTTGCCCAGGCGGGCCAGATTGACATAAAGGTTGTGCGGTGCTCTTCGATCGCTGCTCCGGTGAAACGCAGCGCTGCCCCCGAAGAGAGCATTGGTATTCTTAAAGCCCGGTGTCGCCGCGATGGTCTCGCGGACATCCTTGGATCCGCTGGCATAGATATAGTGGACCCTGTTTTCCAAAGCAAGCTGAATGCTATGAGTCCTGGCACTGCGAATGGGGCCGACTTTGACCGGAAAAACAGAGAAGAGAGCCAGGTATCTGGTCACCCTGCCCTCAACTTCAAATTCATAGACCACACTGGCCTCGGTGAGTCCGGCTTGCGGCCGGGCCGGGCCGCTGTTGTCCAAAACCACACCGTAAACCGGCTCGTAGCCCGCTGTCTTTTCCACAGTCTCCTGCAACAGTTTCTCTTTCTCCCGCCGCTGGGCCAGCATCGTTCCATGCTCTGCCCGGGCCTGCTCCATCAGGCCGGCCAGCTTCCGCCCCTGCTCCTCGGCAGCCTCCCGCCTCTTCTCGATGAGCTCCCGTTCATCCTTGATTGAGGTGATCAGCCTCGTATCGCGCTCCAGAATTCTTTTCAGATAGGCCGAACGCACAATGAGATCACCAAAGTTATCCGCACTGAGAAGAATCTCCAGATAGGCAATCCCCCCGTTCATATAGGCGCTGCGCACCCGTCTCCCGAAAAGCCTGTTGCTCGTGCTGAGCCTCTCCCCGGCAGCGACAATCTCTCTTTCGATCTGCTCGATCTGTTTCTCTGTTGAATCGATCTGAGCAGCCAGCCGGTCAATGGTGCGGCGGCTGTTTTTAATCGATTCATCGAGCGCCTCGATAATATCTTCCAGCTCTGTAATTTCCGTCGGCCCGGGATTGCCTCCCCCGCTCCGGACCGGTTTGGGCTGAACAGCGCCCGCCAGCAGCAGCAATGACAACAGAGCCAGATTCACAAGAAGAACAGGGCGCAGACGGCGCATCTTTGCTCAATCTCCTCTCCGGAACTATACTTTCAAGAAACGGCGGATCGAAAAGAGACTGCCCAGGCCTCCCATAACCACTCCCAGAAGCAGCAGACTCCCGAATACAAGAAAAAGCCTCCCCGGATCAGTCACCGGATGGAGGAAAAAAAGCGGGGACTTCCGGATCAGCAAAGCGGCAAGCCGGTAGTAGGCCAGCCCGAGGACTGTCAGCGAAACGAGGGTGCCGGCAAACCCTATGGCCAGACCCTCCAGCAGAAAGGGCAACCGGATAAACCAGTTGCTCGCCCCCAGGTGTTTCATGATCCCGATTTCCTCCTGGCGGATCACGACCGAGAGCCGAATGGTTGTCCCCACCAGAAAGATTGCGCCCACCGCCAGCAAAGCGCTGACAGCGATGGAGAAACTGTTCAGCCATCCGGAGATACTGGTGATACTCAAGACCAGTTCGCCCCCATAATCGACCGATTCCACTCCGGAAAACCGCTCAATCTGACCGGCCAGTTCCGGAATCAGCTCTACCGACACACCCCGCACCCTGAAGGCGTCGGGCAGGGGATTGCTCTCTCCGGTCAGCTCTTCGAGAAGCGCTTCATCACCCAGTGAGCGGCCGAATTCCTCCAACCCCTTGTGCCGGTCGATGAAACGCAAACTTGAAATTCCGTCCAGCTGAGCGATCCTTTCCTCCAGAGCGGGGATATCGGCTGATTCATTCAAAAATACGGCGATCTCCAAATTTGACTGGACATTTTTCATCACCTGATCCACATTCACCGCACCCAGTAAAAAACCGCCCAAAATCGCCAGGGAGACGGCGATCATGCCGGTGGAGATCAAAGCCAGCCACCTGTTCCGGGAAAGGGAGACAACCGCCTGCCGAAGACAATACTTCAGATAATTAATGAACATGATCGTAGCTCCCCTGCTGTTCGTCTCCGGTAATGCGCCCTTTTTCCAGGGTGATCACTCTTTTTTGCAAACGGTCGACGAGATCCCAGGCGTGCGTGGCGACGATCACCGTGGTCCCATCACTATTTATCGTTTCAAAAAGATCCATCAGGCCCCGCGCGGTTTTGCGATCAACATTGCCGGTGGGCTCGTCCGCCAGGATCAGCAGCGGCTTTCTGACGATGGCCCGGGCGATGCCGGCACGCTGCTGCTCTCCACCGGAAAGCTCACTGGGAAAAGAGTTCTCTTTCTCAAGCAGCCCCACCCGCTCAAGAGCCGAGGGGACCAGCTCTCTGATCTCCCTGGACGGCCGCCCGATCACCTCCAGGGCCATGGCCACATTTTCATAGATCGTCTTGCTTTTTAACAGGCGGTAATCCTGGAAAACGAGGCCCATTCGCCGCCGGTGCCGCAGCAGTTCCGGCTCCCTGTAAGCGGCGGTATCGCGTTCCAGAAAATCTATCCGCCCCGAAGTCGGCATCTCCTCCCGGGAGATCAGCTTGATTAGGGTTGTTTTCCCCGCTCCGCTCGGTCCGACAAGAAAAACGAATTCACCCCGGCCAATCTGAAGATCCAGATCCGACAGCGCCGGGGTGCCTCCGGTTTTATATATTTTGGAGACTGCTTCCATCCTGATCAAAAGAGGCACCTCTTTCCAAATTGGCATATAGAGCATAATTCGACCCCGCCGGGCAATCCCCTTCCACGACGGGGTTCCTCTTTTCGACAATCATTGCTCCTGAAAATGTGCCTTCAGCGAAGAGTTATTGAAAAAAAGAAAAATCCACTCCCCTCTCAGGAATAGAAGAGAAAAGTTCCGTCGTGTTCCTCCCGCCGGATCCTTTCCTCTGCTTCCAGGTAGCGCAGGTGAGCGAGCGCCTCCCCGATGGCAAACCATTTCTGGGCGATGGGGAAGCTCTCCCAGTCCGGAGTCTCGATATCCCATTCCATCTGCGAGGCAATCCGATAAGCGCTCCCCGGCCCGGCCGCTTCAATGATCTCGATAACCTCCTGCAGCCTCTCATCATGATGCCTCTTCAACTCTTCGATCCTTCCCCGGCAGTCGTGGACGAGCCGCCGGTGTCCCGGCAGAACAAGCTCTATCTCCATGTGCGACACCTTCTCCAAACTTTGCAGATACTGCTCCAAGGGGTTGGTCGCATCGTCCCACGCCGAGATATTGGGAGTGATATCGCCAAGGATGTGGTCGCCGGAGACAAACATCTTTTTGGACTTTTCATAGAGGCAGAGATGGCCGGGAGTATGGCCGGGAGTATGAATACAGGTAAAGGTGTAGGGTCCGTAGGTCAGCTCGTCACCCTCGGTCAGATAATCGAATTCAACCGGGCTGCTGGGGCTGTAGCGGTATCCCGGATGCCTGGTCAGCGATTCCAGCAGCTCCTGCTCCTCAAACCCGTGTTTCAGGGCTACATTGAAAAAATGTCTCCAGAGATCGCTAAAAGCGGCAATAACCGCATCAAGGCGGTTGAAAAATATACGTGTAGACGGTTTTGCCAGCTCGCTGACCAGTCCCAAATGATCGGCATGCAGATGGGTGATAAACAGATCCGTCTGCGACAGATCTACCTGCAGCTCGTTGAGCACCGCATTAAACGCCTCCAGGCATTCCTTGCGGTTCATCCCGGTGTCGATGATCAGATTTCTCTCTTGATCCTTGATCAGATAAGAATTTGTCGCCTTGAGCGGATTGTTCGGCAGGGGGATCTCCGCCCGATACAACTGGGGCATAACTTCTTCAATAAATGGCTTACTCATTGTTTAACTCCTTTGATCTGAAAGTCTTTGCCCTCAAACAGTAGCAGCAGCATTTCCTTCCTCTGTCCGTCCTGGCGCTGGTTTCGAGCAGACTTTACCGGCAGTCCAACGCTCGCGCCCTTCATCAAAAATTGTTTCGATTTTTTTCAATTTTATCATATTATACTTGACCCGCTGCGCAGTAGCAACACGAAACACCGTTAGCCCGCAGCAAAGCGATTTTGCCGGGAAAGGAATCGGGCCGCCACCGGGGGGCTTAAAGAGGCAGTTGGAAAATAGTGCCGACCTGCTGCTCGAGGCATCTCCTTCCAAAAGCACGGTGCAGGGCGCAGGTCGCCCGGATACCGGTGCAGTGGCAGGGGGCGATCATCTCAAGATTGAAGCGATCCAGATCAGAGAGCACTGCGCTCAGCATTTTATCCGGAGTGTGCAGCAGGTGGGTGCCACCCAGAACAGCGTAGATGCCGCTGCAGCCGGTAATGGTTAAAATATGATCGAGGGTCTCAATAAGCCCGGCGTGGGCACAGCCGAGCAAAACGATGAGCCCGGCGCTGCTTTTCACAATCAGAGCCTGGTCGTCGTAAAGCGGATCTTCCGAAAAGTGCTCGCCCTCTTTCAGCAAAAACAGAGGACCCGGAGCCTTAATTCCCGGGCTCCGGGGGATCTCTCCCGTAGAGCGGATCCCCGGCCCCAAATCCAGCGGCTTCCGGCTGAGGTGGAACTCCGCCCCCAGCGCCTCCAGCTCCGCCCGCCGTCGAGACATCCCGATATAGCGGGGTTCTGCCCCTCCTAAGGAAACATATTTTTGCCCGAAGATATCGGGATGGGCATAGATCGGCAGGGCGGCGCCTTTTCTCATCGTCAAAACGGTCTCCAGGCCGTCGGTATGATCGTAATGCCCGTGGCTCAGAAAGACGGCATCGATGGAGCCAAGATCCACCCCCAGCGCCGCAGCATTGCCCTGCAGCGTTGCCCCGGCCCCGGTGTCAAGAAGGATCCGCCGTTCCCCCGCCTCCAGGAGCACGGAGAGCCCGTGCTCACCCAGAAGACCGACGCGGGGACTTCTGTTTTCACAGAGAGTGGTTATCTTTATGTTGTTGTTCATTGGAATTCACCCGCTTTTCATGATTGGTCGCATGCACCGGTGCGCCAGACAGGGGCGGCATCCCGGGAACCGCTCCATTCCTGCACGGTTCACGGCCGCTCGGCAGCCACGAGCTGTTGTGGGACAACAAGGTACGTCCCCTTTGTCCCATCCGAGCTGTTGTGGGACAACAAGGTACGTCCCCTTTGTCCCGTTATCGCTGCTGCTGATAAAGGGCGATGGCCTGGTACAGAGCCGCCGTCCCCAGATTCGAGCAGTGCATCTTGACAGCCGAAAGTCCGCCCAGCGCTCCGGCAACGTCCTGCGGCCTGATCTTCTGAGCCTCCTCCAGGGTCCTCCCCAGCGCCATCTCCGTAAGGATACTCGTTGTGGCAATGGCTGCCGGACAGCCGTAAACTTCAAATTTAATCCTGAAGAGCCGGTCGTCTTTTACCTTGATATATATGCGCAGGTAATCCCCGCACGAGGGGTCGCCGATCACCCCGACTCCGTCGGGGCGCGGGATTCGTCCCACATTTCTGGGGTTCTGAAAGTGCTCGATCAGTTTTTCCGTGTACTCTGTTGCTTCCATCCCCGCACCTGCCCCGCTTACTCAGTCCGCCTGGGAACCGTTGGCGGAGATATTGCCCCAGAGGCGGGCGATATCGGCGGCCGCCGGTCCCTCGGTATAGCTCACCACCGGCTTGGCCCTGATCAGGGCCTCGGTCACCTCGCGGTAAAAGGGTATTTTTGCCGCCACCTCCACCGATTCCCCGGCGCAGTAGGCCTCAATCGTCCGTGTATTTTCCTCATCCAGATCGCAGCGGTTGATGCAGACTGCAGGGGGAACATCAAACTGGCGGCAGACCTGGAGAACCCGCTTGAGATCATGAATCCCGGAAATGGTCGGCTCCGTAACGATGAGCGCCTTGGTCGCTCCTGACAGCGAAGCGATTACCGGACAGCCGATTCCCGGCGGGCCGTCGGTGAGCAGATACTTCTTTTGCTCCGCCTTGGCCAGCTCCCGGGCCTCATTTCGGACCAGGGTAACCAGCCTGCCCGAATTCTCTTCGGCTATCCCCAGGCGGGCATGAACCAGTTTGCCGTAGGGGGTCTGCGAAAGAAACCAGTGTCCGGAGACTACCTCCTCCATGGCGATAGCTTCCTCCGGACAGGCCCGGCTGCAGACGGTACAGCCCTCGCAGGAGATGGGCTCGATCCGGTAATCTTCTGAAATGGCATCAAAACGGCACAGTTCCCGGCAGAGGCCGCACTCCGTACAGCGCTCCCGGTCGAGAACCGCAACGCTGGAGGCGATAAACGGGTGACTTTCCAGCTGCTCCGGTGTTAGCAGAAGGCTCAAGTTCGCCGCATCCACATCGGCGTCGGCCAGAACCAGATCCCCTCCGGCCAGAACAGCAAAAGAAGCTGCCAGGGTAGTCTTCCCGGTACCCCCCTTGCCGCTAATAACGACGATCTCTTCCATCAGCGCCCCTCCTCTATTTCAACCGGCAGCTGCTCGAGCAATCCGGCAAAATGTTTCCGCCAAGCCGGCAGATGCGCCACCGCCGGCTCTCCCCGGGCATAGAGAGAAGCCAGTTCGCGATCCCAGGGCATCCTCAACAGGATCGGAACCCCCTCCTGACGGCAGTAGCTCTCCATCTCCGCCTCGCCCTCCCCGCCCAAAGAGCGGTTGATCACCACGCCGCCGGGAAGATTCAGCTTCTTCAGCAGCTCCACCGCAATTATCAGATCGTTTAAGCCAAAAGGGGTCGGCTCAGTCACCAAAAGACAGTAATCACTTCCCTGAATCGCCTCCACCACAGGGCAGGAGGCTCCCGGGGCGGCATCGACAATGGTCAAAGCCGAGGGATCGACGGTCTTCTTGACCGCTTTGATCAGGGGAGGTGAAAGGGCCTCCCCGGGATTTAGCTTCCCGTGAACAAATGAGAGCGGTCCGGCCGGTCCTTTTTCAAGCACGCCGATGGGACGATCAACCTCGCTGATCGCCTTCTCCGGGCAAAAATAGGTACAGCCGCCGCAACCGTGGCAGAGCGGCTCAAAGACCAGCACCGTCTCTTTACCGACCATAATGGCATTAAAAGCGCAGACCTCGGCACAGATACCACAGTAGGTGCAGCGCTCCAGATCAACCCGGGGTACCGGAATCGAGACGGGCTCGGAGCTCTGCAGCTCGGGCTTCAGGAAGAGGTGGGCATTGGGCTCTTCGACGTCACAATCAAGAAACTGAACCTTCGTCTTCTCGGAGATGACCAGGGCCAGGTTGGTCGCCACTGTAGTTTTGCCGGTTCCACCCTTGCCGCTGGCTATTGCAATGATCATCGCGGTCATCCTTTGCTAAGCGGTTTTGCGGGGGCGGGACAGCCCGTCCCCCGCAAAGCCGCATGATCCTCTACTCTTCTTCAGACTGTTCGATTTCTGCAAGTCTGTTTTCAATTTCCGCCAGTTCCTCCCTGAGGGCTTCCGCCTCGCAACGGAGGGCGGCGGCTTCCGCTTTCAGGTATTCACTTTCATCCACCTCGCCGCCGGGACCGGTCCAGGGCGCCCCGAAATGAGGGGAGCCCCCGGCGATCCGGTAACGACACCATCCCCTGCCGAAACCGCCGCCTTGCCGGAAACCTCCTGCTCCGGGAAAATGTCCCCGTCCCCCCATCCACAAGCCGGGGCCGCGGGATGCTCTTCCCCTAAACATCTGTTCGCTCCTCCTCTCGTTAAAGCCGGCCCGCCAAAGGTTACTGCTGTTCCCTTTCGCAGGTGCCCCCGTGGTGATGCTCACCACGAAACTCGTGGTTACAGAGGCTCTCCCCGGACTGTAAATTTCCGGACAAATAGTCGTCAATGACCTGCTCAACCGGGCCGGTCACCCCGACAACCGCTTTGATATTCTGTGCCGCAAACAGATCCTGCGCCCGCCAGCCCATCCCTCCGGCGATGATGCAGGAAACGCCGTATTTGGCCAAAAACCCCGGCAGAAAACCGGGCTGATGCCCCGGATTGTCGATCACTTCTTTGCCGACCACCTCGCCGTCGGCGAACTCCACCAGGGTATAGGCGGGACAGCGTCCGAAATGCTGCGCCACATTGCCGCTATCGGTAGCAATAGCGATCTTCATTAAACCATCTCCTTCCTGTTAAATCCCGTGATGGGGATCCACGGTAGCCTGATCGATGGTCGCAAGCTTGCCCTCGCGGAACAGTTCCCAGGTTTGCTGAACCGTCCCGGTGACCCCCCCGTAGATGGCGATCCCCGCCGCCTGCAGAGCAACGGCGGCATTGGGCCCGACATGACCCACCGCAACCGCCTCCACCCCCTCCTGCGAGAGCTGGCGGGCGCTCTGCGGCCCGGCTCCGCCGGTTGCGGAGACACCGCTGTTCGGCACTGATTTTTCCTCCGCCCCCGTTTCCGAATCAACAATGACGAAATAGGGGCAGCGCCCGAAACGCTGATCCACCTGAGCCTTCATCCCTTCACCCTGTGCACAGATAGCCAATTTCATTGATCTACTCTCCTTTCATGCTTGTCAATCGTTTTGCCCCCCGCCATCACCCGGCAATAGCGAGGGAACCTCTTTGAGAAAGTCTACCCGGTACTGCTCGATCTCACCCCGGTCTCCCAGACGGGAGATCTCCGGATCCAGCGGGATCGTTCCCAATAGTTTGATCCCCGTTTCAGCGGCAACCTCCGCCGCCCGGCTGGGTCCGAACAGCTCCACCGGTTTGCCGCAGTGGGGACAGAGCAGTCCGCTCATATTCTCCACCAGCCCGAGAAGGGGCACCTGAAGCATCCGCGCCATCTTGATCGCTTTTTTCACGACCATTACCGCCAACTCCTGAGGTGAGGTCACGATGAGCAAGCCGTCCAGGGGCAGCGATTGCATCACCGTCAGGGGGGCATCCCCGGTCCCCGGCGGCAGATCGACGACAAGGTAATCGATCTCCCCCCAGAGCACATCGGTCCAAAACTGTTTGACCGCTCCACCGATGAGCGGTCCCCTCCAGATAACGGGGTCGTCTTCATTCTGCAAAAGCAGGTTTAGCGAGATCACCTTGATCCCCAGGGCAGTTTTCGGAGGAACGATCTTCCCGTTTTCCGAAAAAGGCTGCTGGTACAATCCAAACAGCTTCGGGATACTCGGTCCGGTGATATCGGCATCAAGAAGCCCGACCCGGTAACCTTCCCCGGCCAGCGTTACCGCCAGCATGGCGGAGATCGATGATTTCCCAACCCCCCCCTTGCCGCTCATAACGGCGATGACATGGCGAATCTGGCTCCTGTCAGGCTGCCCCAGCTTTTCAATCGCCGGTCCGGGGGCAGCGCCTCCTGTATTATTTTCTGTCGCTTGCATCGTTAGATCCCTCTTTTCTCAATTAATAAGAGCGTATGGTTTTCCCGGCGGTCGGAACTGCCGCCGCAAAAAACAATCAGCGCTGCCGCCAGCCCCGCCAGGAACAGAGCGAGGTAGGCCGGCGGCAGAACCGTATCCAGCAACAGGTTGAGTGTCGTTCCCGCCGCGGTGGATAGAACCAGCATGATCCCCGCAACAAGGGCCATATCCTTTAGCCCCAGCTCCCGAATCAGGACCGCAAAAGTGGCCGCACAGGGAAAATAGGTCGCCAGGACGGTGGCCCCGACAACGAACTGTTTCGCCGTAAGCCCCAGCGGAAGCAGCATGGCCACAGCCACATCCTTGCGCAAAAAGCCGACCAAAAGCGTGCTGACCGCCTCTTTGGGCAGGCCGAGCAGGCCCCGGAGTACCGGCGCGAAAGCCGCCGCCAGAACATCGATCACTCCGACAAGGTGCAGCAAACTGATCAGCAAAATTCCCCCGAAAATAAAGGGAAGCGCTTCCGTCAGAAAGTGCTGCAGGCGCATCCCCAACTTCTGCACCTGTGCCTTTAGACTCGGCCAGCGGTAGGGCGGTATCTCAACGATCATGGAGGGAGTGTAGCCCGGCAAAACCCGGTCGAGGAAAAGGCCGATGAGCGCCCAGATGAGAAAGAGCGTCGCCAGAATCACTGCAAGATAGCCCCCGCCATGGCGGCCGGCCAGTCCGATAATCATCGACATCTGAGCGGCACAAGGGATCGCCACCGCCAGCATGGCGCTGACGATCAGCCGCTCCCGCCTGCTCTCAAGATTGCGGGCGGCCAGCACCGCGGGAACATTGCAGCCGAACCCCAGAAGCATGGGGATCACCGCAAAGCCGTGCAACCCGAGGCGGTGCATGATCCGGTCCGTCATCACCGAGAGGCGGGGCAGATAACCGCAGTCCTCCAAAAAACCCAACGCCAGGTAGAACATGAACAGATAGGGTAACACTATGCCAAAGATGGCATAAATGCCTGTGCTCAACAGTCCCATCGATTCTTCCAGGTGGATCTGCCCCCCCTGGAGAACGCCGACGAGAAGATCGTGCCAGAAACCGGCCCCCCCGAGCAGTTGGCTGAGAGACTGGAGCAGGGGCAGGTAAAAGGGTTCAAAAAAGTAGCCCTCGAGCAGCTCTTCCAACCACCCGCCGCAACCAATAATAACCTTAAACGTAAGATAGAGCCCCACTGCTGCCAGAGGAATCCCGGTCAACGGACGGATGCTGGCCATCTCCAGAGCCTCCAGCCAGGTCTGGCGGCGCCGGGTCACCCGCTGCACTTGTTTAACGATGGAGCCGATCCAGATCCAGCGCTCTTCAGGAGAACGGGTTTCCCCTCCACCGCATCCGGCTTCCGGCAGGGCGGCAACCAGCTCCGGCAACCCTTTGCCGCTGATCGCCACAGTGGGGATCACCGGAACGCCGAGAAGCTCCTGCAAACGGGGAACATTCAACTCCACCCCTTTTTGGGCGGCTTCGTCGATCAAATTTAAAACCACGATCAGGGGCACATCCTGCTCGAGCAGCTGGCTGGTCAGGTAGAGATTGCGCTCCAGATTGTTCGCATCGATGACGTTGACCACCACGGTGGCTGTATTCACCAGCCTGGCGGCAACCTCCTCGGCCCGGCAGGTCGGCTCAAGGCTGTAGGTGCCCGGTGCATCGAGAATCTCCCAGCTCTGCCCCTTTACCCGGAGGTGACCACGGGTAAATTCAACAGTGGTCCCGGGATAATTGGAAATAACCACCCTGGCGCCGGTGAGCTGCGAAAAGAGGACGCTTTTACCAACATTGGGGTTACCGACCAGTACTATCTTTTTTAACATCCGCTTGAAGCGCTCCTTTGACAAACCGGCTATTTACTCGTCAACTTCAACAAGAATACGGTTGGCCCGGCCGTAACCCATGGCCACCCGGGAACGATCTATCTCCACGACCACCGGCCCTCTTTGAAAAAAAGTGCTCAGCTTGGTCAGCCTTTTCCCCGGATGCAATCCCAGAGCCTGCAGCCGATCCACCATCCCTCTTCCGCCATAAATCTTTTTTACCCGCCCGGATTGACCTGTTTTCATCTCGACCAGCGATACCACTTTCAGTTTGCTCACCTCTCCATTAAACCGGCCGCACCTGCAGCCAGTTATCTATCTATATCGGGTTCAGCTCCACCATCGTTATCGTTAAAATCGCTGCAATAGCCGCCCTCGATCAGAAATTCAACGAGCCGCTCGATCGTTTCACTGCTGACAGCATGCTCCATCTCGCAGGCATCTTTCTCTGCAGTTTCAAAGTCCAGCGCCAAAACCTCGGTCAGAAAACTGCTCAGCACCCGGTGGCGGCGCCTGACAATCCGGCCGTAGTAGAGCCCCCGTTCGGTCAGCTTGACCGGTCCGTAGCGTTCCTGAATAATTAAACCCTGTTCGCGCAGCTGACAGAGGGCCTGGCTGACACTGGCCTTGGTCAGATTCAGCCTCTCGGCGATATCGGTAACCCGGACCGTCTCCAACCGGTCGGACAGGTTCAAGATCTCCTCCAGATAATCCTGCATCGCAGCGCTCAACGGCAGCGGGGTCAACTCGATCAACTCCATAAGTTAGGTTTGCCTAACTATTTATACACTACTGTCCCACCCTTGTCAAGAGCCGAATAAAATTTGAAAATCGGCAGTCAGCCGGGGCCGTAAAGACCTTGAAATCAGGCATCGACGGGATCATCCATCGCAGCCGCCCGGCGCCGCCTGCGCTGGGCAAAAGAGACCAGCAGGATGCCGCATTCATAGAGCAGCGTCAGCGGGATCGCCATCATGATCTGGGAAAATACATCCGGGGGGGTGAGCACCGCAGCAAGGATCAGCACGATCACAATGGCAAACTTGCGGTTTCGCCTCAAAAAATCAGCCTGAAGCACACCGATGGCTCCAAGAAACCAGAACAAAAGCGGAATCTGGAAGACCGCACCGAAAGCGAAAAGAAAAGAGGTGGCAAAAGAAAGATAGCGGGCGATGCTCCATTCCGCACCGATATCGTCGCTGGCGAAGCTGAGGAAAAAATTCATGGCAAACGGAAAGACGACGAAATAGGCGAAGAGCAGTCCCAGGAGAAAAAGCAGACAGATCCCGACAACAGGCCAAAAAGCACCCTTCAGCGATTTTTTGCTGATGGTCAGGATCACTGCCACCACCTGGTAAAGCAGCAGCGGCAGCGTGATCAGCACACCGCAGATGAGCGCCAGACGCAGGTTGGCCATAAACGCCTCCCCCGGTGTCAGAAAGATCAGGTTCACCGGCGGCTTCAGATCCGCCGGCAGCGTTTTCCAGGGATACTGCTGCCAAAACAGCTTGAAAAAGCTAAATATATCCGGGGTAAAGGTAGGCAGAAGCAAAATATTGCGAATCTGGTTGATAAACAGGTAACAGAGAATCGCTCCTGACAAAACGATCAGAAAGATCCAGACCAGCCTTTTGCGCAGCCCCCCCAAAAGGTGGAGCCAGGTTTTCTGTTCCATAGTATCCCCCGACTACAGATTATTCCCCTTGCTCCTCTTCCCGCTGCTGCAATGTTTTCTGGTAGTTTTCCGCCGCATTGTGAAGTTCTTCTTCCGGGGGCTCACTTTTCAGGATTATCTCCAGCTGTTCCAGAGCCGCCGGGATCTCCTCCCGGTGCTCACCCAGCAAAAGGGCGTAGTAATAGCGCTCCGTAGCGGTCAGGCCGACACCGGCGGAGAGCTCCTCAAAATACTGCTCCAACCAGGTGATCTCTTCAGCGATGCTCTCCTGTGGCTGCTCTGCAACTTCCATAAATTCAATCAGCCCGAGGGTCATCTGAGGGGCGGGTTTCTCGTGAAGAAGCTCCTGCAAGGAGGCGATCTCTGCCGCGATGGACCCGTCATCTTCGCCGAGCTCCCTGTAGAGGTAAAGCAGCTGCAGCCGATACTCCGGATTATCCGGCTCCAGCTCAATCAGATCAAGGCTGTACTCCTTCAGCGCAGCCTCATACCCCGCCACTTTTTCTTCGTCCACCTGCTCTCCGGCATTCTCAATCTGGATGAGCAGGCGGAAATTCCTGCACAGCTCCCCAAGCACCCCCACCGCAGGTCCGTATTCAGAAATATACTGTTCCAACCTTTTGATCTCGTTTAAACTGTGCTCGCGGTACGTTTCAAGATCAAGCTGCTGCTCCGGGGGGGCTGTTTCCCCCTGACCGCGGTTCAGCAGATGGCTGGCATAAGCGGCGATGGCGGAGAGAGCCATGGCCACGGCCAGTATCCCGGCAATGATCGCCGCCCAGCGCTGCCGGCGATCTTTTTTCTTTCGCCTAACTTTCTTCCCAGTCAAAATACCCCTCTTCCCGGCGTTATCCGCACATATTTCATAATTTCAGTAACGGACATAATTATACCTCTAAATGAGCGCCCCTTCAAGAAAAACGTCTGCCCGCTCTATTCAACGAGCCCTGGACTGCTTTTCTCTTCGGCGAATCGTACCAGCAGGCGGCCGCAATTTTCACAGTAGACCAAGGTCTGGGGATTATAAAGAAACCCCCGCTGTGCCGACGAGATGGAGACCCGACATCCCTGGCAAATATCGTCGATCACACGAGCCACACCGCGGCCCTGATATCTTTCCGAAATATCCCGGTAAAGCTGCAGGCGTCCCGGCTCGATCTGCGCGGAAAGCAGCCGGTGCTGCTCTTCCAGCTTCTCCAGCTCTTTCCCCAGACGGGCCAACTCTTCATCGAGAAGCTGCTGCCGCTTGTGCATCTCGGCATCAGCATCGTCTTTTTGAGAAGTTAGCTCCCCGATCAGCTCTTCCTGCTGCTCCATCGACTCCATCAACCCGAGCAGCTTTTCTTCCAGGGTGAGCTGCTTCTGCTTAACCAAGCCCAGCTTGACCTCCATCTGCTCGAGCTCTTTTACATTTTTCGTTTCACCGCTGTAGAGCCTCCGGTGCAGCCCGCCGTACTCGGCGGTGATCGTCTCCAGATCAAGTTCCCCTCTTCTGAGCCTCTTGTGCTGCTCCTTGAAAGTCTGCTCCGCCAGCTCCAGGGCCTCCCTTACCCGAACCAGGTTATCCGCAGCCTCTTCCGCTTCCCGGTGAAAAGGGCTCTGGGCGAGCCGTTCGGCGAGAGCGCCGATGGCCAGATCGAGCTCCTGCAGTTCCCACAAACGTTTTAACGACAAATTGTTCACCTCTTTCACTACCCTGAACAAGCATGCCGAACCCTACAGATAGCGCCACTGGGGCGGCGGCGGCGCGGCGGCCACTGTTGTTTTTAGCCCCGCCTCGCGGAGTGAGGAGCGCAAGTATGATGCCAGGTAGTCGACAACAGGCTGCTCCGTCCCGCCGTGGCCGGCATCGATTAACCCGAGGCCGTAAGCCCGGGCCTTCTCCAGATCGTGGTGGCGGAAATCACCGGAAATAAAGAGCTCCGCTCCGCCGGCGGCGGCATCTTCGATCAAGGAACCGCCGCTGCCGCCGCAAAGGGCGAGCCGGCTGAACTTTCGCTCCGGCCCCGGCGGAGCCCAGCAGCGCACCGCGGCCTGTCCCAGCCTTTCGCGGCAGCGTACGGCAAGCTGGGCCAGAGTCTGCGGGCTTTCCAGCGTGCCGAGCAAACCGAGGCCCCGGGGCTCCCCTTCAAGGGCCAGGGGAAAAAGATCGTAGGCCGGCTCTTCATAGGGATGCTCCTCCAGAAGAGCTTTGAGCACCGCCCGGCGGCGTGATTCCGGGATGATCGTCTCCAGACGAATTTCGTTCACCCGCTCCAGACAACCCCGGCGGCCGGTGAAAGGGGTGCTCCCCCGGAGCGGTTTAAAAGTAGCGGTGCCGGAGACCTGGAAACTGCTGTGACTGTAGCGACCGCTGGAACCGGCGCCGGCGGCGGCAAGGCTTTCCAGCAGTTTCTCTTCAAACCCGGCGGGGATGTAGAGGACAAGTTTTAGCAGCTGCTCGTATGCGGTAACCTGCAGCACCCGCCGTCCCTCCCGGGGAAGACCGAGCTTCTCCGCCAGAACAAAGTTAACTCCCCGGGGAGCAACGTCGAGGTTGGTGTGAGCACTGTAAACCGCCACCTGCCGGCGCAGCGCCTCAGCGACAAGGGCGTTTCGGGGAACGCTCTCATCAACTGACCGGAGAGGCTCGAAAAGCAGCGGATGGTGAGTCACCACCAGCCCGGCTCCTCCGGAAGACGCCTCTTCCAAAACAGCCTCATCCAGCTCCAGGGCCACCAACACCTTCCGCACCGCTGCCTCCGGAGCACCTACCTGCAGGCCGACGGGATCGCCGGGCAGGGCCAGCGCTTGCGGCGCCAGCACTTCAATAATGTCGGCGATCTGCTTGACTGTTGCAAACAGGAGCAGCACCTCTTTCATAAGATCGAATCATCCGGGAATAAACTGACTTCTCTTTTCCCGCATAGCGGGGCAACCATCCCTATTACAATTACCTTATTCCCCGGGCTCTATTTATTTTCCTGCTCCCGCCCCGGGCGCAGGGGCAAAGACTGCTTTAACCGGCAGTACCATCGAGCCGGCCAACGGCGCGAGAAGCCCGCCTTAACGGCCGACAGATAAACGCCCGCCACCGCTTTCCCTCCCACCAAGACTCCGGCTCACTTCGCCAGATCATACCCGGATCACCGGACAATTCCAAGAAAGGGCGAGGGGGCCGGAGCCCCCTCTGCCGGTTAAACAC
>MTBK01044175.1_pt1 | contig 27795 bp, 28 predicted proteins | sample 1535981 | NCBI WGS metagenome assembly MTBK01 (sample SAMN06109225, study PRJNA356200) | anaerobic digester metagenome | isolation source: biogas reactors fed with pig manure or primary and secondary sludge | place: Spain | collected 2016-06-30
GGCGGGCGACACCGTCGACCAATTCTATCTCAATAAACCAGTCTTCAGTAAAGCGATCGCGGGGCATAAGCTTCCTGATTTTGGTGAAGGTCGCCTGGGTGAGGATATCTCCGGGGAAAGTGAAGATCTCATCGTCGGAAAGGTGCAATGAAAAGCTGAGCGGCCCTCTGTTTTGCTGCAGCTGCCGGTCGGAATTCAGCTCGGCGATGATTTTATCGATGACCATCAGATCGGCTTCACGGATAATCAGCTCCTGCACCCGGCGCCCCTGATCAATAATTGCCGCGGTCAGCTCATCACCGCTGAAGATCTCAATGTCATAATTAAAGCCGGCCAGAGCCTCGCGGACCGCCTGGCGCTCTAAAACCCCCAACTCCTCGGCCATTCGCTGATTGTACTCCGCCAGTTCGCGCGCCACCGCCTGCTTTGAACTGTGCTTCGCCGCAGCGGTGGGAAAAGCGGTGCGAAAATCGTGATAGAACCACCCGATGAGAGCAGTGTTGAGCAGCACGAGCAGCAGCACGAACCACATGGAGAAACTTCTGAAGCGATCACGATCTGTAACCTTCACCAAAAACAGATGCCTCCATTTATTATATTCTTTACTATTACCTTAATTATAGGCGCACCCGAAGAAACCCTATTATGGAATTATGAAAAGTGTTAAAAATGGATTAAATTCAGCAGAACTTTCCACAAACGAGGGCCAAAAACATAGAGACCGATGAGGACGGCGTAAAGAGCGGTCAGGAGAACGGCCCCGGCAGCAGCATCCTTGGCCACCTGGGCCAGCTTGCGCTGCTCCTGTGTAACCAGGTCCACGGTCTTCTCAATAGCCGTATTGACCGTCTCCGCAACGAGAACGGCGAAGACAGCGGTGAGCACCACAAAAAGCTCCCAGGGTTCCAGGCGAAGCAGGAAAGAAAGGAGCATAACCAGAACGGCGGCGGCGAGATGGATCGCCATGTTCCGCTGCGTGACCACAGTGTAGCGCAGGCCGCTACAAGCATCCTGAAAGCTGCCGAGCAGCCGCTCCACCGTTCTCTCCATGAAAGGGATCCGCTGCACTTCGTTGAGCAGATCCGCCTCCTTTCGCTCCATCTCCTCCGCGGAAGCGGCGCTGTCGTGATCATATCCGCAGAGGTGCAGCAGTCCGTGGATCGCCAGGGCGAGCACCTCCTGATCCAGGGAGCGCCCCGCTGCGGCGGCCTGCTCGCCCGCCCGATCGAGCGAGATATAGATGTCACCGAGCATGAGCGGTGCTTTTTCGGTTACAGCAGCTTCGTCCCCCTCGAGCATGCTGAAAGTGAGGACATCGGTGGGCGCATCCAGACCGCGATAGCTCCGGTTAAGCACCTGCAGATAGCGGTCGCCGGCCAGGATAACCGCGATCTCCCCGCCGGAGAGGCGCTGCTCGGCATGCAGCAGCCGCGCCGCCGCTGTCATCCTTTTGCGCAGAGCCCCGGTCAGCGGCCCCCCGGCGTTGTGGATCTGATTGACGATCACTTTCAACGGAGGGCACTCCCTTCGATCTCCGCGCGGAGATCCTTCTCCGGATACTCCACTCTGGTGTGGTAAATGCCGGCCATGATCTTGGCGAAGGTATCTCCGATCTGATCGAGCTCTTTCAAGGTGAGATCGCATTCATCCATCTGGCCGCTGTTAAGCTTGTCCTTGATGATCCGCCGGATCAACCCCTCCACCCGGATGCCGACAGGTTTGGCCAGAGAGCGCGCTCCCGCCTCCACGGCATCGGCAAGCATGATGATCGCCGCCTCCTTGGTCTGAGGCAGCGGCCCTTCGTAGCAGAAGTTATCGATGAAAACCTGCTCCCCGTTGCTGCTCTCCACCGCCTGTTGATAGAAGTAGGCGATGAGGCTGGTCCCGTGGTGCTGCCGAATAATATCCTCGATCACCAGGGGGAGGCGGTATTTCCGGGCCAGTTCCACGCCGTCTTTGATATGAAGGCGGATGATCATCGCACTGAGGTTGGGCGAGATCTTGTCGTGGGGATTCTCCCCTGAAAGCTGGTTCTCGGTGAAGAAATACGGCCGTTTGATCTTGCCGATATCATGATAATAAGCGCCGACTCTCGTGAGCAGGGGATCGGCATTCACCGCTTCCGCAGCGGCCTCGGCCAGGTTGCAGACCATCATACTGTGGTAATAGGTGCCCGGCGCTGTGGTCTGCAGGCGACGCAGGAGGGGATGATTGGGATTGGAAAGCTCCAGCAGGGTGATGGAGGTGGTCAAACCGAAAGCGCTCTCCAGATAGGGAAGCAGCCCGATGGCGATGATGGAGGAGAGCAGGCCGCTGCCGACTCCGGCAACCAAGGCATAACCCAGCTCCTTGAGAACCCCCGTTTCCAGGCTGAGACTGCCCCAGAAAAGAAATTGGGCCAGAATGGTGGCGGCGTTGGTCCCGGCCACGTACAGGCCCGCTTTGGCCAGATCCCCACGCTGACTGACCCGGGAAACAGCGTAGATCGCCGCCAGTCCCCCGGTCAGGGCGATGAGCAGATAGCTGATCTCGCTGCCGGTAATAAAACCGACCAGCAGGGCAAAAACAAGGTTCATCAGAACGGCGAGCCGGTAACCGAACATCACCGTAACCAGAATTACCCCCATCGCTGCGGGGATCCAGAAAGGAGAAAAATAGGTCGCCAGGATCGTGATCAGTAGAGTGATAATGACCACCAGCCCCAGCAGCAGAAGCATCTTCGGACTGTCATATACGTTTCTCAGGTATTGGGACAGGTAGATGCTCACAAGGATAAAGATAATTAGCAAGAGCACAAAGAGTCCTATGATTCCGCCGTAATCGGCTTGCTTGCCCCGGAGCAGCCCCAGGCTCTCCAGCTGGGCGATCTGCTTCTCGGTAACCAGCTCTCCTTCGCTGACAATGAGGGTATCGCGCTGCAGGATCACCGGATCAACGGCCTGGCGGGCGGTCTCCTGATTGGCCGCGGTAGCGTCGTAATTGGCGATCATATTCGGCTTAACCAGCGGAGCAGCCAGCTTTTCGGCAACCTGCTTCAGCCGGACATCAAAGGGGAAAAGAGCGATCTCGTGTTCAATCTGTTTTTGGGCCGTCTCGACGCCGTTTATCTTGACCCCCTGCTCAAACACCTCTTTCAGGGCTTCCTTGAGCCGGTTTTCCAGGTCGAGCAGGATCACCTTTTCACTGTGAAGCGCCTCCGCCGTTGAGGCGGGCAACTCGGTATCGAAAAGGGCCTGAAAAGCCCCGATTTTTTCATCACCGGAGAGTTCAATATCATCACGGATCTCCGCCACCCGGGCAAAGAAATCTGCGACGGCGCCGAGGGCCTCCTCTTCAACTGTAGGGATGTAATCGAACACCTCGGGCACTGCGGCTGCGGCCGCCTGGCGCAGCTGTCCGGTGGTATATTCATCGATGGCCTCGCGGGGGGCGTAGATCGTCTTCGGGCTGGGCCGGTTCAGCTCCACATTGACCCGTCCGGGAATGCAGACCACGACCAGGAGCAGATAGAGCACGGCAAAGACAACCGCAGCCAGCGCCAGCCTCTGGACGCCCAGATCCCACCGCAGCGGTGAGTAGTCCTCGACAAGCTCTTTTACCTTCGGGAGAGCCTTCATCGATCATCTTCCCTGCCAGACTCATAGGCCTCATAGGCCTTGATAATATTCTGCACCAGCGGATGCCTGACCACATCTTTCTCGGTCAGATACACCAGGGCAATCCCCTCCACCCCGCCCAGGATTCGCGGGGCCTCGGCCAGGCCCGATTCCCGCTCCCGCGGAAGATCAATCTGGGTGATATCTCCGGTAACCACTGCCTGTGAACCGAATCCGAGACGGGTGAGGAACATCTTCATCTGTTCAGAGGTGGAGTTCTGTCCCTCATCGAGGATGACAAAAGAGTCATCGAGAGTACGCCCCCGCATATACGCAAGGGGCGCCACCTCAATTATACCTCTTTCCCGGTATTTTTGAAATAGCTCCACTCCCAGAAGATCGTAGAGTCCGTCGTAGACCGGCCTGAGGTAGGGATCGACTTTTTCCTGAAAATCACCGGGCAAAAATCCGAGGTGCTCGCCGGCCTCGACGGCGGGACGGGCCAGAATGATACGCTGGACCTGCTTTTTTTTCAGCGCATCGATGGCCATAGCCAGGGCCAGGTATGTTTTGCCGGTTCCCGCCGGGCCGATACAGAGGACAATATCCTGATGGCGCATCGCCTCGAGATAGCGCTTCTGCCCGATCGTCTTCGGGCGGATCTGTTTTCCCCGGGGGGTTACCAGAAGCAGCTCGCTGAAGAGCTCGCCCAGTATTTTCACCTGGCCCTCGCGGGTCAGTTTGAGGGCATATTCAAATTCACGTCTGCTTAAAAAATGCCCCCGGCGAACACTGCGCAGCAGCTCCTGAAACATCTGGTAAAGCGGCTCCACCTCCTCCGCGGGACCTTCAATGAGCAGCTCAAAGCCCCGCGGCAGGAGGTGAACGTCAAAATTATCCTCAATCAGGTTGAAATAGCGATCATGCCTTCCGAACAGCTGCAGCGATTCATCGCCGCTCTCGAGGACGACTGCACGGCTGACGGTTTTTCCTGCCAAAACGCACCCCACCTCCTCCGGGTCGGGTCAGGGACGGCGCAGCTTGACCATGCTGATCTCTTCCCTTGTTTCGGCAACCGCCCGGACCCATCCCGCCCCTTTATCGGTATACTCTTCAAAATAGAGCTGCTCCCCGTCGAGCTCGCCGGAGAGCTGCTCCTGCAGCTCTTGCAAAACCTTTTTGCGGGCCAGGCGCAGCGCTTCATCGTAAGGCACCGCCCTCTGCTCAACCCGCAGCTCATGATAGGTAATAGTCTCTATTTCGACAGGTAGCTGAAGATTCCTCCAGCCCCATTTCAAAACCCGGCTCTTCTCCCTGGCATTTTGATACGGATTCTCCGGCGGCCCCCACAGCCGTCGGCTGCCGCCTTGCAGGTGAAGATAGCAGCTGCTGCGAGAGCTTCCCGTCAAGATCCCGGCGCTCTCCTTTAACCTGATCGGCTCCCTGGCCTCGTACCAGACGCGCGCCTCAACAATACCCCTGGCGCGCACCTCCTGCGGCGGCGGCAGCTCCTCCGGAGAAAGGATCCCCTCCTCCAAACTGGCAAGCCCCTCGATGAGGAGATCGCCCCGGGAGACGGTATCACCCACCTTGACCGCCGCCCGACCCTCGAGCACCATGATCCGCTCGATGAGCCCGTCCCGGGAGGCGATGAGGTCGGCGGGACCGTCATCGACAACCGGCCCGGACAGATGTTCAACGATCTCGATCTCCAGCCGGACACCGCGCAGCCGCAGCCCGGCCCAGGCGATGGCGCTGTTGCGGCGGGGCAGCTCCTCGGCCAGCTCGGCGAGGGCCAGTTTCCCCTTCCAGACTCCGGGACGGACGCCGAGCTGCTCCACCAGGGCCAGAACCTCCCCTTCTTCCAGGCGGTCGGTTCCGGTAATCCTGATCGACCAGACAAAGGATGCCGCCAGATACAGAGCGATGCAAAAAATTAGCGCTCCCGCCACCAGCCCCCAGCGGCGGCGCAAACGATATTGAAGGAAGGGCAGCCCCACTTTCCGCTCTATGCGCAGGCGGCAGCGTGTCTGCCTGATCAGGGGTCGCAGCTCCCGGAAAGAATTCAGATCCAGTGAAAGGCGAGCCCTCTCTTTCTGTTTGCGCAGATCCCAGAAGCCGATCCCCCGGGAGACCGCCAGGTTGATCAGCCTTTCAATGCCCCGGCCCTCCAAAGAGACCACCACAAAACCGCGAAGAAACCGCCACCATCTTATTATAAACACCGGCCTATCCTCCTATGCGGCAGCTATCTTTCATAAGTCAGACTACCGATGACCCCTTTAACCAGGAGCTCCTCCTCAAGCAAATTTTTGATCTGCAGCTGCTCCCCGCGGATGATGATCTCGCCGCTGTTCACCGAGAGGCGAATCTCGTTTTCATCGTAAGCGATCACTCCGCGGTGGTTTTCAATATAGAGCTGCACATTGCCCACCTGGGTAATGCGGGGCAGATCGAGGATGATCTCGCGGGGCAGCTCAAACAAATCGGCGATAATCTCCCTGAAATTACCCTTTTTCCTTCTCGCCATCAATCCGGGCCCCCCTCCTGATCGGTTTTGTTTAAATTTATGCACCGGCGCAGTAAAATACGACCTGCCGGGGACAGGACAAGCTTCCGGACCGGACGGTACCTCCGGTTTTACCGGGAGAAAAAAAGATATCACTCTGAAAAACTTTTATAGTATAATGGAAATCGATATTTTTGCATTCGGCAAAACCGCAGGTGAGGAGACGAGGAGAAATAGGGGGGACGGGAACGATGGCAATCTCTTTAACCCATCTTGATTGGGCGATTATTCTGCTCTACCTGGCGGCGATGCTCGGCGTAGGCTTCTTTTTCCGGAAAAAACAGAACACTTTTGAGGATTACTTCCTCGCCTCGAAAGGGCTGACCCTGCCTCTGCTCATCGGCACCCTGGTCTCAACATTTTACGGGCTGGACACGCTTTTCGGCACCTCCGAGATCGGCTTTTTTGAAGGGGTCACCGGCTTCTTCGCCTACGCCCTGCCTTACAGCGGACTCTACCTGCTGATGGCTTTTCTCGCTCCCCGGTTTCGCGAACTGGAGGGGAACACCTTTATTGATCTCATCGGCGAACGCTACGGCAAATTTGCTCAGGCCATTTCCGCCTGCTCCTCCTTTTTCTATTCCATCAATACCATGGAGATGATGGGCATCGGCTTTATCTTCACCCTTATCTTCAAGATTCCTTTCTGGGCCGGTGTCCTCATCGCCGCAGTTATCGTCGTCGCCTACACCTACAGCGGGGGGCTCTGGGCGGTGGCGGTAACCGATATGATTCAGTTCACGATCATGGCTCTCTCCCTGGGGCTGACCCTGCTCTTCTGCTGGAGGGATCTGGGGGGCTACAGCGGTATCTATGCCGGTCTGGGCGCCTATCTGGGCAGCGATCCCTGGTATTACTTTTCTCCTTCGGGGGGCTATCTTACCAGCGGGGTAATCGCCGCCTACGCCCTGACTTCGTTGGCGGTGCTCTGTGAACCGGCCTTTATGCAGCGGATCTATGCCTCCCGGTCACCCCGGGAGGCCCGGCGGGCCCTGCTGATCAGCACCCCCATCTGGACCGCCTACGAATTCGCCTGCTGTATGCTCGGCCTGGCCGCTGTTGCCGCCGTCGGCCTTGGGGTAATCGGAGAACCGCATGCCAATCAGGCGCTCCTGGCGCTGGCGGTGCGCTACCTGCCTCCCGGTCTCATCGGTCTTTTCCTCGCCGGAGTGCTCGCCGCGGCGATGTCCACGGCCGACTCCTATTTTCTGGTCTCTTCGGGGAATCTGGTTTACGATCTGTACCGGCCCCTCTGCAAACCGGATCTTTCCCCACAGAAACTGATGACCTACACCAAACGGGCGGTCCTGCTCTCGGCGGCGGTATCGGTGGCCCTGGCCTTCTATTTCGAGCGGATCATGGGCGCATGGGTGTTCCAGGCCAGTATCCTGATCAATACCGTGTTGATCCCCCTGTACGCCGCCGTCTTTCTCAAAAAGTTACCGCAGAGCAAGCTCGGGGGCAGCCTGGCTGCCGCCACCGGTTTTTTCGGCACCATCTGCTACTACCTGCTCATCACCACCGCCGGATACTTTTCCGAGGAGTGGGGCACCATGGTCCTGCGGCTCAACCTCTGCGGCCGCACCGTGGAACTCTGGCAGGAGTACGGCATCTTTTTGATCCCCCCCTTTGTTCTGCTGGCCTTTCTGGTGGGAGTGCTCTGCGGGAACAAAAAAGAGCCGGAGGAGGCGCTTTAGGTGAACGGATGGGATCTGGGAGTCTACCTGGCGGCGGCAGTGCTGATCATCGCCCCCACCGGGCTGTTCTTCAGCTATGTGCGGGAGATCGCCCGGCGGCTGCGGGAGGATGATTGGCATTAAAAAAGCCCGGCACCTGCCGGGCTTCTACGGCCACTTCAGCAAAAGGGATAACGGCTTCTCCGGCGAATCGGCAACTCTGCCGACGAAACCGCACCGCTTAGCGATAACGACGTTTCCGCGCCGCCTCAGATTTTTTCTTGCGACGGACAGACGGTTTTTCATAGTGTCTCCGGCGGCGTGCTTCTGACAAAATGCCTGTCCGGGCGCACTTTCTTTTAAACCTTCTCAGGGCCCTGTCAAGGGATTCATCCTTCCCCACCTTGACTTCAGCCATAGCTATCCCCCCCCTCTGCACAAACCATCACCGAAAATGGCGGAGCGGATAAACCCCTAAACTCCCCGCCCATCGGCAATATCAGGCGATAACATTTTTCCTCCCAGAAGATGCAGATGCAGGTGAAAGACCACCTGGCCACCTTCCTTGCCGCAGTTTATCACTAACCGGTACCCGGAGCGGTCCAGATTAAAGGACCGGGCGAGGTCGTTGGCGACGCCTATCAGGCGCCCCATCAGCGGGGCATCCTCTGCTTTCAGGTCAGCCAGAGTGGGGATATGTCTGCGCGGAACGATCAAAAGATGCACCGGAGCGGCGGGAAAAAGATCCTTGAACGCGATAATCTCGTCGTCTTCATAGACGATCTCCGCTTCGCTCTCCTTGTTGATTATACGACAGAAAATACAATCGGCAGACATCTGTTACCTCCTGCACACAATGATGCCATTATAGCACAGAGTAATCGCCTTGGAAAACGCCTGTCAGGGCGATACGGTTACCCTTTTTAGATTCGGGACCGGTCCTGCTTTTACCTTTTTTTCCGGAGAGACTTTTTTGAGCCCCGCCGCGCGCCTTGCACAGATTTGTCCAACTGAGCTATAATAAAATCAACTTAACTGAAGGACAGGAAGGGGTGCGCTCCTCCATGGAGCTGACTATTGCAGTGGAAGAAGCAGTCGGCAGAGATGATCTCATCTTTGTCGATCTCCGCTCCCCGGCGGAATATGCCCGGGCCTCCATCCCGGGCTCCGTCAATATACCCCTGTTCGACAACGCCGAGCGCGAAAAGCTCGGCCTGCGCTATCACGGTGAGGGAGATCTGGCCGCCCGGCGCAGCGCCCTGGCCATGGCTGCACCAAAGCTGCCGGCGCTGCTGGACGCCATCGCCGCTGCCGCCGGTGAAAGGATCCCGGTGCTCTACTGCTGGCGGGGCGGATTGCGCAGCCGCAGTATCCATCTGCTCCTCGATCTCGCCGGCATCGATTCCTTCCGCCTGCTGGGAGGTTATCGCGCCTACCGCCGTCTGGTGCACCGCCGCCTGAAGAGCTATCCCGTGCAAAGCACATTTGTCGTTTTGCACGGGTTAACCGGTACCGGTAAAACCGCTGTGATCACGAAACTGATGGAGCAGGGTTACCCGGCGATAGATCTGGAGGGGCTGGCCTGCCACCGCGGTTCGCTATTTGGCGCCATCGGACTGGGCCGGCAGCCGTCGCAAAAAGATTTTGAAGCGCTGCTGCTGCAGGAGCTCGACCGGCTCAACGGGGCGCCCCGCATCGCCATCGAGGGCGAGGGGCGCCGGATCGGTCGAATCCATCTGCCCAATTTTCTGGCCGAAGCGATGGAAAGAGGCGAACACCTCCTGCTGACGGCTCCGCTGAAGCTGAGGGCGCACCGGATCGTCGGGGAGTACCTGCCCGCGCTCCATCTGGAGGAAGAGCTGAACGGGATCCGGGAGGCGATCCTTTCCCTGCGCCCCCGCCTGGGGAGTGCCGCCGTCGGGCAGCTGCTCGAGGATCTTGCCGCCGGCCGCTACGAAACGGTCGCCGCTTCACTCTGCCGCAACTATTACGACCTTCTCTACAGCGATGCCCGCCCGGAGCGCCGCCCTTTCACCGCGGTTATCGACAGCAGCGAGATCGACGGGGCTGCGGAAGAGCTGGCCGCTCTGCTGCAGCCGAAGGAGACACCGGCTGTTAAATAGATCACAAATAAGAGAGGTGTAAAGATGAATCCTTACGATGCCGCCCACCGGTTGACCAAAGCGCTGCGGGAGTCAGCCGAATTAAAGGAGTACAGCGAAGCTCAGAAAGTGATGGTCAACGACAGCGCCGCCCGGGAGATGCTCATCGATTTTCGGAAAGAGCAGTTTCTCCTGCAGAGGCAAAAACTGTCCGGTCTGGAGATAGCCCCGGAGCAGAATGAAAAACTGGAACGACTTTATGAAGTGTTGAACCTGAATTTAACGGTGAAACGTTTTCTGGAGGCGGAATTCCGCTTTAGCAGACTCATCGGGGACATTCAGAGTATAATCGGCGAGGCCACCGCAGAGCTGATCGATCCGGAGCTGCTGGAGCAGCTCAGTGAATCGTGGGGCGATGAAGATGATGAAGAATATTAAATTCGATCCGATGCCCGAACAGCGTTATGAAGCCCTGCTGATCGATCTCGATGGAACCCTCATCGAGCTGGAGCTGGAACAGTTTATTAGCGCATACTTCAAAGCGCTCACGGTACATTTTGCCGAGCTGTACCCCCCGGAGCAGTTTTCCGGACATTTGCTCAGATCCACCAAGACGATAATATCCCACCGGGAGCCGGATCAGACCAATGAAGCGGTCTTTTTTGACGATTTTTGCTCCCGCGTGGGGATTGATCGGGCTGCCATCGACCCGCTGCTCCATATATTTTACCGCGACGAATTCCCCCGCCTGCGCTCATGCAGTGCCTCCCGCCCCGATGCCCGGAAAGTACTGGAGGCGGCGCAGCGGCAGGGGCTGAAGCTGGTCCTGGCAACTCAGCCAATTTTCCCCCGCAGCGCAGCCCTCGAGCGGCTCTCCTGGGGGGGGCTCTCTGAAGATTATTTTGATCTCATCACCACCCTGGAGAATATGCATTCCTGCAAACCCCATCCCGAATATTATCTGGAGATCGCCTCCCGCATCGGGGTCTCTCCGGAGCAGTGCCTGATGGCGGGAAACGATACCGTTGAGGATATCAGCGCAGCAAAAACCGGCATGGGCACATTTCTCGTCGAGGGAGGAATCATCGACCGCGGCGAGGCGGCCCTGCCGTCCGATTATCGGGGGACGCTGGCGGAACTGGCCGCGTTCATCGAAAACGATTTTCCGCCGGCGAAGGTTTAATCGCCGGCGGTCTCTCCACCCGACTGCGGCGGATCCGCCAGAGCAGCTTTGCTCCCAGCCCCGCTCTCCTCCCCGGGGGAGAAGATCTCATCCATGATCTGCTCCTTCTCATCGAGGAAGAGCCAGCGGGGCTGCTCCCCGACTTTCTCCCGCTCCACGGTGACCAGATGGTAGCTGTGCGGCTGGGCCAGCACTCTCACCTGCACCTGAACAGTGCCGTCCTCCTGCGGGTAGACCTGCACACTTTCAATTTCGCTGTTCGTGGCGCTGACGGCATACTCAAAAGCAGGATTAAAGGGGTAATCCGGCAAAGCGCTGTTCTCCTGCCGCAGCCGGGTCCAGGATTCCATCGTCGCGATGACCTCAAAAGAGGTCGGTGCGCTGAGATCGCCGCGATCGGCGGTGACAAATGTGATGGCGTTTTTCGATTCTTCATCGGGGGCTACTGCTGGTATTTCACGAAAAAAATTGTCGTACACAGAAAGGCTCACTAAAAGAACGAGCAAAAACAGAAGAGGCAACAGGCGCCTGGCTTCAATGACAAAAAAACGATGCATGGAAAAGCACTCCCCTTCTTTTAAGGGACTTTTACCATATTCCTATGCATCGTAAAGCAGTTTATGTCTTTCCCCAGAGATATTGTCCCTCCACCTTTTCCAGCCTGACGGGAACCAATTTCCCCGGCCAGCCCCGCCCCCTTCCCTCGAGAGCAACCCGCGTGCGCAGGTAATGCGGGGTAAAGCCTTCCCCAAAGCGATGCGGAGTCACCTTTTCGATGAGCACCTCCTGGGTGGTGGCAATAAACTTGCGGCGAAAAGCGGCGGCCATCTCCTGACCCAGGGCGATCATCTCCCGGCTGCGCCTCTCCATGACCGCCCGCTCAACCTGGCCGCTCATGGCAGCGGCGGCGGTTCCGGGGCGGGCCGAATAGGTGAAAACGTGGAGGCGGCTGAAGCGCATCGCCCGGACAAAGTTCAGGCTGCGGCGGTGATGCTTCTCCGTCTCCCCCGGAAAACCGACCATGACATCGGCGCTTACCGCCAGATCGCTTCTTCGCTCCCTCAACCAGCGGATCAGATAGAGATACTCCTCCGGGGTATAAGTGCGGTTCATCCGGTGAAGGATCTCCTGATCCCCGCTCTGCAGGGGAATATGAAGGTGGGGGCAGATCTTTTTTGAGGGGAGCAGCCTCTCGACAAGCTCCCTGGTGATATCGGAAGGTTCGATGGAGCTCAACCGGATTCTTTCCAATCCCGGCACCTTCTCCAGCTCCTCCAGAAGAGTCCCCAGGCTGACTTCCTCCAGATCGGCTCCGTAAAGACCGAGGTGGATTCCCGTAAGCACAAGTTCCCGGTAACCGCTTTCGACCATGGCCCGGGCCCGTTCAGCGGCTTCCGGCGGCGGCAGGCTGCGCAGGGGGCCGCGCACGGAGGGGATAATGCAGTAAGTGCAGCCCTGGTCGCACCCCTCCTGCACCTTCAGAAAACCCCGCGACCGGCCCCGGCGGCGCCCCGGCGGAAGCAGTTCAAAAGGACTGCTCGAGCCATAGGGCCGGACCAGCTCCCGCGGCCGCCCCGGCTCAAGGGAAGCGATGATCTCGAGCAGTTTCTCCCGGCCGTGAGTGCCGATAATCAGATCGGCCTGCTCCATCGCGCTGATCTCATCGGGAAAGCCCTGGGCATAGCATCCCGTTGCCACGATGAGCGCCTCCGGAGAAATTCGCCGGGCCCGGCGAATTGCCTTGCGCGACTTGTGATCGCTCAAGCCGGTCACCGTGCAGGTGTTGATCACATAGACATCGGCGGACTTTTTAAAATCGACGATCCGGTAGCCCTCTTTTTCAAAAAGAGACTGCAGTGCCTCCGTCTCACAGTAGTTCACCTTGCACCCGAGGGTGTAAAAAGCAACTTTTTTCTTCCTCACCTTTGGCTCACCCCCAGATCGCCCCAGGCCGCCTGGATCAGGGCAACGGTCACCGCGGCGGCCGTTTCCGTACGCAGAATGCGCGGTCCCAGATGAACAGGACTGACCCCGGCGCCGATGAGCGCAGCGATCTCCGCTTCACTGAAACCGCCCTCGGGGCCGATAAAAATAAAAACAGCCTCCTGCTCCTCTGGAAGCCGTTCCAGCAGCCGGTCCAAACCCCGCTTGTACTCCCCCTCCCAGGGAAGTACCGCTGTTCTCCCCCGCAGCAGCTCAAGAGCACCGGCAAAGTCCAGCACCGGGGTGACCTGTGGGAGAACGGCCCGGCGGCACTGCTTCGCCGCCGCGCGGACGAGGCTGCGCCACCGTTTCAGGCGCCCCTCCTCACGGGATTTGCTGAAACGGGGAATGCTGCGCTCTGTCACCACGGGGCTGATCTGCTGCACCCCCAACTCCACCGCCTGGCGGACAACCTGATCCATCTTCTCGCCCCGGGCCAACCCCTGCAGAAGGACGATCCGCCGCGGCGATTCCGCCGCCGGCAGCGGTAATCCCGTCAGCCGGATCAGGCCCCGCTCCGGCCCCAGCGTCTCGACAACCCCGCGGTAGGCGCTGCCTTTGCCGTCGGCAACAACCACCGCATCGCCCCGGCGCAGGCGAAGCACCCGGTGGGCATGGCCCAGATCTTCCGGCTCGAGCTCGATCATCTCTCCGGCGGTCAGGACCGCTCCTTCTTTAAAAAAATAGCGCATCGCTTCTCCCCGGCCGGCTAACGCCCCCCGAAGGCATCTTTCATCCGGCCGATAAAGCCCTTCTCCTTCTCTTCCGGGGCCTCGAGCTGGGCCAGCTCAGCCAGAAGTTCCTTTTCCCTGGCGGTAAGCCGTTTCGGAACGAGCACGTTTATTTTTACGCGCAGATCCCCCCTTCCCCGCCCGTAGAGGCGGGGCATCCCCTTGCCCCGGAGTCGAAAGACCGTCCCCGGCTGGGTTCCCTCCGGGACCTTCATCGCTGCCATTCCATCAAGTGTCGGCACCTCCACCTCGGTGCCCAAAGCGGCAAGAGCCATCTGCAGAGGCAGCTCAAAGAGCAGATCGTCCTTGTCGCGCTGAAAAAGTTTGTGACGGCGCAGAGACACGACAACAAAAAGATCTCCCGGCGGGCCGCCGCGCACCCCCGCCTCGCCGCCGCCCTGGACCCGCAGGCGGGTCCCGTGGGCGATGCCGGGGGGAATCCTCACTTCGATAGTCCGCTCGCGCACAACGCGCCCCTGACCGCGGCAGTTCGGGCAGGGCTCTTTGACCACGGTGCCCTTTCCGGAACAGTGCAGACAGGTCTGCACACTGACCATCCGGCCGAGGAGGGTATCACGGGTAACCTGCTGCTGCCCACTGCCGCCGCAGGCGGGGCATCGCTCCGGCTTGGTGCCGGGGCGGGCACCGCTGCCCTCGCAGTCCGGACAGCTTTCCGAACGGGACAGGCGGATCTTTTTTGCTCCGCCGTTAAAGGCATCCTCCAAAGTGATCTCCAGATCGTAGCGCAGGTGCTGCCCCTGCTCCGGTCCGGGGGGACGGCGTCCCCCAAAACCGCCGAAACCGCCAAAGCCGCCGAAGAAATCTTCAAAGATACTTTCGAAACCGCCGAAACCGCCTTCACCGCCGAAGCCCCCGTCATGGCCAAAGCCCCCGTCATGGCCAAAGCGATCATAGCGTTCCCGCTTCTGGGGATCGGAGAGCACCTCATAAGCTTCATTGATCGCTTTGAATTTCTCCTCGGCCAGGGGATCTTCCTTGTTAAAATCCGGGTGGTAGCGGCGCGCCAGCTTGCGGTATGCCCTTTTTAACTCCTCCGCCGAGGCGCCCCGCTCCACCCCCAGGACTTCATAATAATCTCTTTTATCTGTAGCCATCTAATTCACTCATTCTCCAGCCGGCTTATTCACCGGAACTTTCGTCATCTTTGATATCAAAATCAGCATCAACCACATTTTCATCCTGCTCCGGCGCCGGCTCGCCATCAGCCGCTTCCCCGCCGCCGGGGGCATCCCCGGGCTGCGCAGCGCGGGCCTGCTCGTAAAGCTTGGCCGAAAGCTCATGGAGATAGCTGTTTAGCTTTTCCGTCGCCTCATTGATTTTTTCCAGATCATCGCCCCGGGCAGCTTCTTGCAGCGCAGCCACCGCCTGACGCGCCTCCTCCGCCTTCTCCGGCTCAACCTTGTCGCCCAGCTCCTTGAGCGTCTTTTCAGCCTGATAGGCGAGGGCGTCGGCTTTGTTGCGCCCTTCGGCCAGCTCCTGCCACTTGCGATCATCCTCCGCATAGGTTTCGGCATCACGGATCATCTCATTGATCTGCTCTTTTTCCAGGCCGCTTGAAGAGGTGATCGTAATATGCTGCTCCTTGTTGGTCGCCAGATCCTTCGCCGAAACGTTCACGATTCCGTTGGCATCGAGATCAAAGCTGACCTCGATCTGCGGCAGACCGCGCGGCGCCGGGGGGATCCCGTCGAGCATGAACCGGCCCAGGGTCTTGTTCGCCGATGCCCTGGAGCGCTCGCCCTGGAGCACATGGATCTCCACGCTGGTCTGATTGTCCGCTGCGGTGGAAAAGATCTGCTTTTTGCTCGTCGGAATGGTCGTGTTGCGCTCGATAATCCTGGTAAAAACATCGCCGAGGGTCTCGAGCCCCAAAGAGAGCGGAGTCACATCGAGAAGCAAAATATCCTTGGCCTCTCCGGCGAGAACGGCAGCCTGATAAGCGGCACCGAGGGCAACGACCTCGTCGGGGTTAACCCCCCGGTGCGGCTCTTTGCCCAGAAGGCGGCGGATCGCCTCCTGCACCGCGGGAATGCGGGTCGATCCCCCCACCAGGATGATATGGTCGACCTGATCCGCCTCCAGACCGGCGTCGGAGAGCGCCTGGCGGGTCGGCTCCATCGTTTTCTCCACCAGATCGCCGGTCAGCTCTTCGAAACGGGCCCGGGTCAGGCTGATCTCGAGATGCTTCGGTCCCGCCTCTGTCGCGGTGATAAAAGGCAGATTGATATCGGTGGAAGTCACCGAAGAGAGCTCCACCTTGGCCTTCTCCGCCGCCTCTTTGAGCCGCTGCAGGGCCATCCGGTCCTGGAGCAGATCTATGCCCTGATCTTTCTTAAACTCACCGGCGATATAACTGACAACCCGGTCGTCAAAGTCGTCACCGCCGAGCCGGTTGTTGCCGCTGGTCGCGAGCACCTCGACCACATTATCGCCCAGCTCGAGCAGGGAGACATCGAAGGTGCCTCCGCCGAGATCGAAGACCAGAATCTTCTGCTCCCCTTTTTTGTCGAGACCGTAAGCGAGCGCCGCCGCAGTGGGCTCGTTGATAATGCGCAGCACCTCCAGGCCGGCGATGGTGCCGGCATCCTTGGTCGCCTGGCGCTGGCTGTCGCTGAAGTAAGCCGGGACAGTGACCACCGCCCGGGTGATCTTCTCGCCCAGAAAATCTTCGGCATCGCTTTTCAGTTTTTGCAAAATCATCGCGGCGATCTCCTGGGGGGTCAGTTTTTTCCCGTCGATCTCCGCCCGGAATCCTGTGCCCATCTCCCGCTTGATCGAGAGGATGGTCCGATCGGGATTGGTAATAGCCTGTCTCTTGGCCACCTGGCCCACCAGTCGCTGACCGTCCTTGGTAAAAGCCACCGCTGATGAAGTGAGACGGCTCCCTTCGGCATTCGGTATGATTTCAGGTTCGCTGCCCATCATCACGGCGATCACTGAATTTGTCGTCCCCAGATCAATTCCCACTACTTTGCCCATCATAACAACCTCCTTTACAACTCACTATTTTTGTTATTTTACAGCCACCCTGGCCGGGCGTAAAACGCGTTCCTTGTAAAGATAACCCTTCTGGATCTCCTCAACAACGCTGCCCGGCTCCCCCCGGCCCTCGGGGCTCTGCATGACCGCCTCATGAAAATGGGGATCAAAAGCCTTGCCCAGAGCCTCCACCGGCACAACCCCCTCCTGCTCGAGCAGCTGCAGCAGCTGTTTTTGAATCATGGCGAGACCTTTGAGGTGAGACTCGGGAACAGCGACATCCTCACGGGCTGTGGCCAGGGCCAGGTCCAAATTATCAAGTACGTCGAGCAACCTCTTCAAAAACCCGGAGAGTCCGTAGTTGCGGATCTCCTCTTCTTTCTTGCGGCTGATCCGGCGAAAGTTATCCAGATCGGCCTGCTTGCGCTGCACCAGATTGACCAGCTCCTCCCGCTGGCAGAGCCAATCCTCCACCCCGGCCGGAACCGGACCCTCCTTCTCTGCGGGCGGTGCCTCGGAAACAGGGTGCTCTGCACCGTTTTCCAGGGCGGCGCCCCCGTTTTCCTCATCTGTAATCAATCTTTCTTTATTCTCCTTCTCCATACGGGCAACCCCTGTTCAATTGTGAGATAACGATCGATCCCTATCGATCTGAACTTAGCGTTTCATTGAGCTGATCAACGAGGCGGCGCAACACAGCGATGACCCACTGATAATCCATCCTCGTCGGCCCGATTACCCCCACCGATCCGAGGATGCGCCGGTTTATTTTATAGGCTGCCGTGATCAGGGTGCACTCCTGGATATCCTCGTGTTCGTTCTCCGTTCCGATCCTGATGACAATGCCGTCTTCATCCAAATTTTGCTCTAAGATTTCAAAGAGAAGCGATTCCTTTTCGAAAAGCGAAAGCATCTGGTGGATCTTTTCAACGCTTCTAAATTCGGGCTGGTTTAGAATATTGGTCGTGCCGCCCAAAAAAACGCGGGCCTGCTGCTCCTCCCGCAGGCTCTCTTCCAAAAGGATGAACGCCTGCTCCAGAATCTCCAGGCGCCGGAAAAGATCGCGCTTTAACTCATTGATCAGCGAAGTGGTCACCTGATCGATGCTCAGGCCGTACAGCTTCTGATTCAAGTATGAAACCACCTGGTGCAGCTCGGCGGGGGACAGGGTCTGGTTCAGATCGATCACCTTGTTCTTGATGAACCCGCTGTCCGTGATCAGCACCACCAAACCTCTTGTTTCATCGAGAGGCAGGATCCGCATCTGCTGAAAAGTGCTCTTCTGAAACTGCGGTCCCATAATCAGGGAGGTCTGGTTGGTTACCGAGGAGAGAACCCGCACCGCATTGGCGATAATTTGCTCGATCTCGCGCATCTTGTCAAAACTGAGCGAGCGGCAGATCGAGAGCTCCTCTTTTTCGGTGAGCTGACCTGCCCCCATGAGGTGGTCGACATAGTAACGGTAGCCCTTCTGCGAGGGGATCCTCCCGGCAGAAGTATGGGGCTGCTCCAGATAGGCCATCTCTTCAAGATCGGCCATCTCGTTGCGAATGGTAGCCGAGCTGAGCCCAATACGGTAAGAGCGGGCCACCGTCCGCGAGCCGACGGGCTCGGCGGTCTGGATATGGCTGGCCACTACAGCATGCAAAATCCGTTTTTTCCTTTCACTGAGCTCCACCGGACATCTCCTCCGTCCGTTTAGCACTCTAAAGCAGCGAGTGCTAACTACCTTTTAACAAAATATCATCCGTCCGGTGTTTTGTCAAGGATTTTGCCCGGCTAAATTATCTCTTCCCCCCCTGTCGGCGGTCACTAACATCGAAGAGCCTGTCGAGATAGAGATGCGCCGTCCAGCCGGCAAAGGTAAGAGTGAACCCCGGCCCCTTAGCAGAATCGTGGCTGACCGAAAAAGCCTCCTGCCGGTACGGCTGGGCTGCCATCACGGCGGTGCCCCGTTCAACAATATTCAGTCCGGCGTAAAGCAAAACCAGCAACAGAAACAGCAACCCCAGCCAGGCGGCGGGTTCGCGCAACGGGATCCCCCCCGAAGGTATGGTTCTAGTTAATCTTTACAGATAGGGGCGGGGCTATTCAGCGCGGTGTGAAAAAGAGATGATAGGTGCGGGCGATGGCCTCGGCCAGGTAGGGAAGTGCATCCAGGGCCTCGTCGATACTATTTTCGTGGCCGCCCAGCTCGAGCAGAATGGCATAGGGATGCAGATCCTGGTTGTAGAGCAGATCCTGCTGCATAACCCCCCGGGAGAGAGGCGCCAGCACCGCCTCCAGCTCGTTTTCCAGAGAGAAGACCAGTTCGAGATTTTGGGCCGCTCCCGGATTGCGGCAGCCATGCACCATGAGGATGCTGGCCAGCTCCCGCTCCCCCACCACAGCAGTGGTCCTCGAGCGGGCAACGCCGTCGCGGTGCAGATCGATAACCAGCTCCACAGAGGGATTTTCAGCAATGAGTTCCTTAATTACCGGACGCGCCTTGCGGTAGGCCTCACGGCGGGGTTGATCATATATTTCAAGGTGGTGCAGTACCGCCAACCCGTAGTTTTCCTCCAGCATGCGGGCAAGCTCCGCCCCTGCAGTGACAACGGTAGGGACTGAACCCGCAGCAGCAGTGCCGGGGATGAAGGATTCGGAACCGTGAGTATGGTAAAGCAGAATCTTCGGCGCACCGTCCCCGTCGGGGGGTAAAGGGGAAAGCGAACCGCCCCAGGGCTGGGATCCGGGATCCGGCTTATCGGAATCCGCCGGGGGCGAAGCGGTGTTCATCGGGGGGGCCGGGGTTGCCGCCGGCAGAGAGACGGCCTTCCCCGCCGCCAGCTCCAGGTTCAAAAAAGTGAAAGGACAGGCGGGGTTGATCCCCGTAAGAGTGTAGAGCACCGTGCAGAGCAGCGCACGGATCCGGACGCGGCCCTCTGCATACGGCGGTTGCAAAGAGGGAATTTCAAAACCCAGCAGCAGCTCATAGAAGCAGGTGGAGACTCCCGCTTCCACCCCGGCAGCGCCCTCGACCGGCGCTCTTTCCACCGGGGCCTGCTCTGCAGCGGGGCGGCGCAGCATCGCTGAAGAGAAAAGCAGCAGAAGAAACAGAAGGGCCGCCGCCGCAACAGCAGCGAAGCGCCGCCTGAACAGACGCCGTTTCGCTCTGCTGAACCGGCGAAAACGAACCGGCCGGTTATGCCGCCTGTCCGATCTTGGCGAGCCGGTTATCCCTGTGCTCTTCCTTTGTGACAAAAATATCTCCTCCACCGGGTATGAAACATTAATCTATATGCCGGGGAGGAAGATTTATGCGTTCGGAGGATCAAGCGCGAGAAGAGCTCTGTTTAATCCTGTACTTGGCGATGGCATCCTTGAGGGCATCAGCGGCGAGGTTGGAACAGTGCATCTTAAGCGGAGGCAGTCCGCCGAGCTCGAGGGCAACATCCTCATTTGTCACCCGCTGTGCTTCCTCTAAAGTCTTTCCCTTGACCATCTCGGTGAGCATGCTGCTGCTGGCAATTGCCGCGCCGCAGCCGAAAGTTTGGAACTTCACTCCGGTGATTCTATCCTGTTCAATCTTCAGATAGATCTTCATGGTATCACCGCATTTAAAGCTCCCCGCCTCACCGATGATGTCGGCTTCCGGCATCTCTCCGACATTGCGCGGGTTGGTAAAATGATCGACCACCTTATCATTGTACATGGACAGGAGCCTCCTTATGATTGTTTCCCGGGATACAGCGCCGACATTTTCCGCAATCTATCGACAAGAGGCGCCAGGACTGCCAAAACATAATCCACGCAGCCGTCGCTGTTCCCCCGCCCCAAAGTCAAACGCAGGGAACCGCGGGCCAGCTGAAGGCCCAGCCCCATCGCCATGAGTACATGAGAGGGCTCCAGCGAACCGGAAGTGCAGGCTGAACCGCTGGAGGCGGCAACCCCTTCCAGATCAAGCCCCAGAAGCAGCGCTTCACCCTCAATATAATTAAAGCTGACATTAACATTTCCCGGCAGGCGGGAAGAAGGATGTCCGTTAAGCACGGCATCGCCCATAGCCAAAAGCCCCTCAATAAGCCTATCCCGCAGCGCCTTGAGCCGCCGGCTCTTTTCGGGAAGCTCCTCCACAGCCAGCGTCAGCGCCCGGGCCAGCCCGATGATCCCGGGCACATTTTCAGTGCCCGGCCGCAGCTGCCTTTCCTGCCCCCCGCCGCTGTAAAGCGGCGTTAGCGGGGTGTCCCGGCGCACATAGAGCGCGCCCACCCCCTTGGGTCCGTTGAACTTGTGCGCCGAAAGCGAGAGAAGGTCAACTTTCATCTCGCGCACATCCACAGGCAGCTGTCCCACCGCCTGAACGGCGTCGGTATGAAAAAGGATCCCCCGTTCCCGGGCCAGCGCCCCGATCTCGGCCACCGGCTCAACGGTGCCGACCTCATTATTTGCCGTCATGACAGAGATGAGAAAGGTTTCCGGCTTGAGGGCCCGTGCCACTGTCTCCGGGGAAACCAGACCGTAGCGGTCCACGGGCAATAAGGTAACTTCAAAGCCCTCCCCCGCCAGCTCCCGGCAGACATCGAGGACAGCGTGGTGCTCCACGGAGGAGGTGAGCAGATGCCCTTTCCCCCGGCGGGCCTGTGCCGCTCCCCTGATCGCAATATTGTTGGCCTCTGTTCCACCGGAAGTAAAGATGATCTCCTCCGGCTCCGCGCCCAGGGCCAAAGCTGTCTCTTCGCGAGCCCGTTCAATCGCCGTCCGGACCTTCCGGCCCGGAGAATGCAGACTCGAAGGGTTCCCGTATCTCTCCTGCAGGAAAGGAAGCATCGCTTCCAGAGCTTCTTTGCGCAGCGGTGATGTGGCCCCGTGATCCAGATAAACCTGCCGTTTCTGCAAGGCGCAGCCTCCTTATTAACTGCCGGCCTGTTTGACCAGCCGGTCCGGTTTTGGCCCGATCAGCTCATCCAGGGAAACGCTGTCCAACACCTCGTTGATCCGATCCCTCAGTTTTTCCCAGACATGGCGGGTCCGACAGGCCTCGCTCCGGTGACAGCGGCTTTCCTTGCCGTCACTGTGAGCAAGACAGTTTACCGGTGTGATCGGCCCCTCCAGGGCTCGGACAATATCGCCGACGTTGATCCGCTCCGGCGGGTGTGACAGGTAGTAGCCTCCCCGGGCTCCCCGAACGCTGCTGACGAGGCCGGCTCTCCGCAGATCCAAAAAGATCTGCTCCAGAAATTGAAAAGAGATATCCTCCCTGCGGGAGATCTCCCTCAGGGAAAGGGGTCCGGAGCGATCGTGCAAAGCCAGGACGCTCATCGCCCTGACACCGTACTCCACTCTGGCCGACAGTTTCATCAGGCTCACCCCTCTATATCCGACTAATCCACTCGGGATTATATTCTAAAAAATAAACTTCTTCCAGTAAGAGAATAGCACCGCTTTTCGCCACTGTCAAGAACATTTTTTGGCGTTTCCCTTCTCATTAATTGGAAACCCCCTCCGGCTTCGCCAGGGATCTTCGCTGCCCCTGTGTTTGCTCGGGGGGGAACAAATAATAGTAAACCCTGACGGCGGGTTTGCACCTTCGCCCCCTTAGCCCTGCCTGAGGGTATCTGTAGCGCAAGGTCCTTCCTGCCCGCTTGATTTTCTCCGAAATAAGAAGAAGGCAGACAGATGATCAAGGGAAGCCCTACTTATAGATATACCCGGTAATCGCTTTTTCATAGAGAGCGTAATTATCATCGGGAACGAGGTGCAGGTTGGGGTTGGCAAACTTCTCTCTGTTGATCTCATATTCATCATAAAAACCGAGCTCGGCGCGGTAAATCTTTTTCGTTTCAGCATCGTACAGCCGGTCGTAGCCCAAAGTGGCATCGCTTCTTTTCTGGGAAAGGGCATCGTTCACTCTTTGCCGTTCATGCCAGGCCTGATTGTAGGAATCGGCCGCTTCGGAAAGTGTCTTCCCCACCTCCAGAGCCGCTCTCGTTTCCCATTCTTTCCGCGCCACCCCCTGGCGAATATAATCTTCGTCGAATTGAAAACTGGCCAGGGATTCTGCCAGCGTTTCTTCCAACAGATAAAACTCATCTGCCGGCGCGGAGATACCTGTTACGACATAGACACCGTAATAACCGGCGTCCACAGTGCCCATATAGCTTGTCATCAGATCAAATACGCTGGCGGCAAAAAGGCCCTCACAGGGGATCTGGTCATGGATGAACAACCCCCTTAAAATCGAATCGTCCAGCGAGGCGGAGGCGATGGGCGAACATCGCGGGGCCTGCTCCACTATCTCCAAATTAACAAATAAGGGAAAATTATGAGCGATCCCATATCTCGATGCCAGGGCGGTAAACTCGTCAAAGATGGTAAAGAATTGTTCGGTTGTCGCCGGGAAGAGCACCGGGGCGTCCGCATAAAGCTGGGCCTCGGCGTAACCGCCGCCGGCCAGATAGCTTCTCCAGGCCCCTTTCGCTTCTTCGCTTTTTAAAAATGGTTTCATATTGCCGTAGAAAAAGATCTGTTTTGCCGGAGAGGCGGGATCGTGGAGCCGGAAGCCGAAATTCTCATATTCCCCTGTTGTCTCCAGAGTCCAGTTTGCCGGAACCTTCATCGTAAAAAAATCGCCGTTGTATTCTTCCAGCTTTAGCTGCACAGGTTCTGCCGGCTCCAGGTTCAGCCGGATACCATCACTCTTTTCACCGGCCCCCGGTGTGCCGTTCTCCACTGCCGGGTTGCAACCGGTTAAAGCGAATAAAACAACTATCAGGAGGAAGACGGTTATACGAAATAACGGCTGGCGGCTCAACTTTTCACCGACTTTCCGAAATGTTCAACCTCGCCTTATTTTAACCAACATTCGACAGATTTTCAATCGCCTTTTCTCTGCGCAGGCCGGACAAACCGATTTATAGTTTTTCCAGAGCGATCCTGATTTCGGAGAGCACCCCGGGATCGCTTTCGCTCTTGAGCTGCCGCTCCAGCAGCTTCCGCCCTTTCCCCCCGCCGATACGCCCCGCAGCCCAGGCGCTGTAACGGCGCACCAGCGGCTCCTCATCCCCAAGCGAGAGGCGCAAATGCTTCAGCGCTGCTTCGTCACCGCTGTTGCCGAGGGCGATGGCGGCATTGCGCTGCAGGAACTTTTTCTCCCAGATATAGCCGTAAAGCAGAGGCTGGACCCGGGACCGGTAAAATTGTTCGTCCATGAGCAGCAGATTCTCCAGGGTAAAATGCGGTGCAATTTCTGCCAGATAGGCATCGGGGGGCAGCGTCTGCCTGAGCCGTCTCCTGTTGCGGGGGCAGACCTCCTGGCAGATATCACAACCATAAACCCAGCGGCCCATCTTCTCTCTGATTTCCGGGGGGATATCGGGAGGAGTTCCGGGAAAATTTCCGGCGGAGTAAGTCTGAAAGGCGATACAGCGCAGCGGATCCATCTTAAACGGCTCATAGAGGGCCCCCGTCGGGCAGGCCTCGATGCAGCGGTTGCAATCCTCCGGGCAACGGGATGAAACTTCGTCTGACGAGCCGCCCAGGTCGGCATCGACAGCCATCACCACAAAGGCGACAAAACTGCCGTGTCCCGGGACATGGACAAATGTGTTCCGCCCGAAGGTGCCCAGGCCGGCCCGCACCGCCGCCTGCCGGTCCGGCAGGGTCCGCCTGACCTCCACCGTCATCCCCTTCTGCTCGAGAAACTTTTTGAAGAGCCTGAGCCGGCTTCCAAAAATGCGGGTTTTACCCAGGTATAGCCGGGCCAGGTAGACCCGGCCAGCCATGCCCAGAAGCTCCGGGGGAAAGGCAAGTTTATGATAATCGTAAACCAGGACTATCAGGGTGCGGGCGCCGGGCATCAGCACACGGGGAGCGGCCGCTTCGCTCAGTTGCAGCAGCCCCTCAGCCCAGCGGTAGCCCTCTCCTCTCTCCTGCAGGGCCTGCAAAAGTCCGTCAAACGGATCGGTAGCGGCGAAGCCGACCCCGTCAAAACCAAGCTCAAGGCCATATTCGGTGATCTCTTCAGTCAGGGACACTGCTGCAACCTCCTTTATCCCGATCCGCGCTAGTTTTCTTCCATCCCCGATCCCATCCGCAAACCGGTCTGCCGGCTTCCGGTATCGCTGCAAAAATGGCAAACCACTCTCCCGCTCACCGGAGCGCTGCTGCATAGATTCTTGAAATAACCGCCATTTCCTTTTTATTGCGGGAAAGGGCCTCCGCCTTGTTGACAGGAGGGCACACTTGGGACAAAATTGAGCTATGAAGAAGTTAAGGACCGCTGTTCTGGCAGTTCTAGTGCTACTCTTTCTGATAATTTCATGCAGCCCGCCCCCGGAAGCGGCAGCGCCGCCTGAGTTCACCCTCGTCGCCGTGGGCGATGTCATGCTCGACGGTCTTACTTCCGCAAGGCTGCGGCACTACGACCCCGGGTACCCTTTTGCCGCCAGCGCCCCCCTCTTAAAGGAAGGAGAGCTTGTCTTTGCCAATCTGGAATGCCCCATTTCCCGCCGGGGCGAGGCTGCGTCAAAGCCGTACACCTTTTGCGCGGATCCCCTGGCCGTCGATGCCCTCACCGCTGCGGGTATAAATCTGGTCTCCCTGGCGAACAACCATATCCTCGATTATGGAGCCGACGCCCTGGAGGATACTTTTGAACTGCTCGAGGAGCGGGGCATCGCCTATGCCGGCGCCGGCCGGAACGAAGAGGAGGCCCGCAAGGGGGTCTTTCTCGAGATCAACGGTGTCAAAACAGCGGTGCTGGCCTACTCCGGGATCTTCAAGCACGGTTACCCGGCCTGGCGGGCGGGCCCGGACAACGCGGGAACACTTTTTTATCCTGAAAAGGAGCAATTCAGCGCCGATATCAGGAAGGCCGGACAGTGGGCCGATGTAGTTGTTGTCTCGCTGCATTGGGGTGACGAATACACCTACGAAGTCAATGAAGAGCAGAGGGAAACCGGCAGGCTGGCCGTGGAAAGCGGAGCGGATCTGGTGCTGGGGCACCACAGCCATACGCCCCAGGGCATTGAGATCTACAAGGGCAAGCCCATCGTCTACAGCCTCGGCAATTTCCTCTTCTATCCCTTCACCAAAACGTTCTGCAATGAAAGCTTTATTCTGCAAGCCTCCGTGGGTAAAAATGGTGTCGCGGAAATGCGCCTGCTGCCTGTGCTCCTCGGGGACAGCCAACCGTACCCGGCAACCGGCCCGGAGGCGGTTCGCCTGCGCTCCCTCATCACCGGGCTGTTGGATCAATGTGGCACCGCCTGGGAAACAGAGGGCGATCAGATCATCGTCCGGTGGTAGCAAGAGCGGCAGCGGGTGCCTGACAGCCTGCCGCTCCGGGTAAATGTTAATTTTGACATCCCCGGAAGAAGGTTGTTATACTCAACTGGAAAGATTGCTCCTGATGACATCTGCGCCAAATCAGCCGAAAAAGGGGCGGCGGCAACTTGTCTTCATCGATGGAAAAGTCGGCCTCCATAACCAAACAGCGCTATCGGGTCCTGGCTGCAGTGATGCTGGGCGGCATTATGGGTCCTATCGACGCCAGCATCGTCAATGTGATCCTGCCGACCATCTCCGGTTATTTCGGAGCCTCCATTGCCACCGCCCAATGGGTGCCGCTGATCTACCTTCTGACGATCAGCAGTCTGCTGCTTTTTTACGGCCGTCTGGGCGATATCATGGGGTACAAACGGATCTATCTGGCCGGTCTGCTCTGTTTTGTGCTCACCTCCGCCCTCTGCGGTCTGGCGCCGACGATTCACTGGCTGATCATCTTCCGCGCCCTCCAGGGAATCGGCGCCGGGATGACGATGGCGGTCCCCTTTGCCATCCTCACTGCGGTCTTCCAACCCCATGAGCGGGGCCGGGCATTGGGGATCAACGCCATCAGCATCTCCGCGGGGCTGGCTCTCGGTCCCACCCTGGGCGGCTTGCTCACCTCGCTGTGGTCGTGGCGCCTTGTTTTTTTGATCAATATCCCCATCGGCATCGCTGCACTAATCTTTGGCGCCCGGGTTATTCCCGAGCTGAAAGGCAAACCGGGACGGATGGATCTCGCCGGCGCCGCCGCTGCCTTTGTCGGTCTTTTTTCCTTCCTCTACTTCATCAACCGGCTGCAGAGCGCCGGGGTGGGACTGACCAGCGCTCTGCCCTTGGCTGTAGCGGTCGCGGCAGGGATCCTTTTTTTCTACGTGGAAAAGCGTACGCCCCAGCCCATGGTCGATCTGGCACTTTTTAAAATCCGCACTTTTTCCCTGGGCACGGCGGCCTCCCTGCTTAATTTTGCCTCGCAGTATATCATGGTCTTCCTGACCCCTTTTTTCCTGCAGCGGGTCGGCCAGTACCCCCCGAACAGGATCGGCCTGCTGATGACCGCTTTTCCCCTGACAGTGATGGCGGTAGCTCCCTTTAGCGGCAACCTTTCCGACCGTCTGGGCACCAGGGGGCTGGCCGCAGCAGGGGCGGCAATTTGCTCCGCGGCCCTGGTGGCGATAGCCTTTTTACCGGTAAACGCTTCCGCCTTTGCTGTGGGCTGGCGCCTGGCCCTTTTCGGTTTGGGCACAGGCATCTTTCAATCGCCGAACAACAGCGCGGTCATGGGCAGCTCGCCGCGCCCGCACCTGGGAATAGCCTCCGGCATTCTGGGCACGGCCCGCAATACGGGGATGGCCGTGGGAATCTCCGCCGCCGGGCTGATCCTGTACGCCCTGGTGCCGCCGGCCGTCATCGCCAAAGAGCACCTCAGCGGACCCGATGCTCTCGCTTTTCTGGGCGGCCTGAAGTACGCCTACCTTTTCGGTGCTGCGCTCTCCGTTCTGGCAGCCCTCTTTTCTCTGTTGCAGGGCCCAAAAGCCCCGGCACAGAGCGATGGCTGTGATAATAATGAAAGATAACCTGAAAAGTAATCGAGGGAAACCCCTTTAAGCGGTGCTCCCGACAGGGGCGGGGAAGCGCCCCCATCTGAA